>Ga0307508_10002354_pt1 | contig 20005 bp, 15 predicted proteins | sample 9_EM_MG_FD_203089 | JGI IMG/M metagenome (GOLD analysis project Ga0307508, IMG submission 203089) | Populus trichocarpa ectomycorrhiza microbial communities from riparian zone in the Pacific Northwest, United States - 9_EM | ecosystem: Host-associated > Plants > Roots > Unclassified | place...
GCGTGAGCGCTGCCGCGACGATGATCAGCTGCCAGCCCCAGAAGTGGAAGTTGCTCAGCTTGTCGCTGAACATGCGCGCTTTGAGCAGGCGCTGACTCGAGTAGTAGACGGCCGCGAATACGGCGTTACCCGCGAACGCGAAGATCGCGGCGTTGGTGTGCAGCGGTCGCAGACGTCCGAAGGTAAGCTGAGGTAAGCCGAAGCTCAGCTCGGGCCTCACCAACATCAACGCGAGCCACAGACCGACCAGCGTGGCGACGACTCCCCACACTGCGGTTGCGAACGCGAACTTGCGAACGACGGCGTCGTCGTAGCTGAACTTTTCGGTTTCGGTAGCCATGCTCGGCGGCGCTCATCGCAAGACACGTGCCGCAGGCTTTGCGCTGCTTTTTTCGCGCCTGGCTGGCGCGCGCCCGCAAAGCTTGCGCGCGCGCGAAAATTCGGCGCGCCGAATGCGCTTGGCGCAACCGCGGGAGGGTCAACCGGCTGCAAAAGTCGTCCAACCGCCTCTTCGAGGGCCCCGGCGCGGCTTGGCCAGGACCTTGCAAGCTGGTCGGGAGAACGCAATGTCCGCCTCCACACAGAACCGCAAGCAAAGGGTGCTCTTGGTCGATAGCGATCACCGCACCAATAGCCGCTTGGCGGAGCTGCTGCGTGAGGACGGCTTCGACGTCGACGTGGCCCGGGATGGCGCGGCTGCCATCGCGCTCTTGGCTCGTGCGCCGCTGCCCGACGTGCTGGTGACCGAGCTCAAGGTGCGCCACGCGGACGGCGTCGCGGTCGCGCGCTTTGCCCGGGCCCAGCGACCAGATCTGCCGGTCGTGGTGGTGACCGGGCACCCCCATCTGCTCCGCCCGGGTGCCCTGGGCAGCGGTCCGGCTCCGGTCGTCTTGACCAAGCCGTGCGACTACGGCGAGCTGCTTTCGGCGCTGACAGAGCCAGGTTCTCAACCCGCGCCGATGCGTGCGTCCGCGCACGCAGGGCATTGACCCCAAAAGTGTTACAAGTCTTGCAGTCCCGGCCGCATGAGCACCGAAACCCGCTTCCAGGAGATCAAGCGTTACGTGCGGCTCGATGAGCGCGACGCCCAGCTCTTGCGCGACTTCGGTGTGCTAGCGGCGCCGGAGCTCGGGCGCATCGCGCTCGAGTTCTACGACCGCATCCGCGAGCACGAGGATGCAAATGCCGTGTTCACGGGCGAGGAGCAGATTCAGCGCTTGCAGCGCTCGCTGGTCGCCTGGCTGACGCGCGTCTGCAGCGGCGTGTACGACGAGGCTTATCACGAGCAGACGTCGATTATCGGGCGTGTGCACGTGCGTATCGGTTTGCCGCAGCGCTACATGCTGACGGCAATGGCCTTGATTCGCGTGTCGCTGCTGCGCATAGCCGACGAGAAGCTGGGCGCCGGGGCCGCGGCGACGCGCGAAGCGATCGTACGCATCTTGGACCTGGAGCTGGCGGTGATGCTCGAGGCTTACAAGGACTCGTACGTCGAACGGCTCGAACAGGCCGTGCGGACCGTTCCGGACTCACAGAATCCGGGCCCGATGCCCGGTCGCCGGCGCTACGTCAACGCCGACGAGATCACGGGCACCATGATCGTCGGCCTCGACCGCGAAGCTCGGATTTGCCTGTTCAATAGCGAAGCGGAGCGGGTCACCAGCTACGCGCGTGACGAGGTCCTGGGCCTTTCCTTCTTGGAAGCGCTGGGTGTCGACGACGAGCAGCTGGCGCAAGCCGTCCGAAGCGGCCTGGGCGGCGTGTCGAGCACGCAGATCCTCGAGGCCTGCATTCGAACCCGTTCCGGCAAGCAGCGGGACGTGATCTGGAACCTCGCCGCGGCGATCGATGGCCAGGCCCACGAAGTCGTCCTCGTGGCCGGGGGTCGCGACGTCACCGACGACAAGGCCCGCGACGAGCGCTCACGCCAAAACGAAAAAATGGCGGCGATTGGCACCTTGGCGGCCGGCTTGGCTCACGAAATCAGAAATCCGCTCAACGGCGCCCAGCTCCACGTCGCGTTTCTCGAGCGAGCCATCAAGCGCAAGGGCGACCAGCAAGAGATGCTCGAGGCCACGCGCGTCGTGGGCGACGAAATCAAGCGCCTCGCGCTCTTGGTCACGGAGTTCCTCGACTTTGCGCGGCCCAAGCCGCCCGAGCTCAAGCCGACTAGCTTGTTCAAATGCCTGGAGCACGCGGCCGGCTTGGTCGCAACCGACGCGCAAGCGGCGAGCGTCAAGCTCGTCAGCGATCCGCCGAGCTCGGACGTGGAGTTTCCGGCCGACTTCGCCAAATTGACGCAGGTCTTGCTCAACCTGTTGAACAACGCCGTCGAGGCGACGGGTGCCGCCGGGGGCGGTACCGTCGTGCTGCGCGGCCGGCGCGGGCCGCGCCAGCTGTTCATCGACGTGGAGGACGACGGGCCAGGCTTGCCCAGTCCGGAGGCGCCGATCTTCGACGCCTTCTATTCGACCAAAGAGGGAGGCACCGGCCTGGGCTTGGCGATCTCCCATCGCATCGTGACTGATCATCGTGGCACTATCGACGTCTCGAGTCGGCCTGGTAAGACCAGCTTTCGCATCACTTTGCCGCTCGAGCAGCGCACCGGAACAGCAACATGACCGCCAAGAAAGCCAAAATTTTAGTCGTCGACGATGAAGCCTCGGCCCGCAGCGGCCTTGGTAAACTGCTCGAGCAAGAGGGCTACCAGGTCGTACAAGCGTCCGACGGGCGCGAAGCCCTGGATGCGGTCGCCGAACAGGCGCCCCAGCTCATCATCACCGATCTCAAGATGCCGAACATGGACGGCATGGAGCTGCTCGCCAAGCTGCGCGAGCGGGGCGTCGAAACGCCCGCCGTCGTCGCCACGGCCTTTGGCGAGGTCTCGTCGGCGGTGGCCGCGATGCGCGCCGGCGCCGAAGACTACCTGACCAAGCCCATCGACTTCGACGCCCTGCTGCTGGTGGTCGAGCGCACGCTGGCTCGGTCGGAGCTGCGCGCGGAGGCCGAAAATCTACGCCGCCAGTTGCGGGCGCGCGACAAAGAAGGCCTCGAAGGACTGCTCGGCGCCAGCCCCGCGATGCAGCGCGTCTATCACATGGTAAAGCAAGTGGCGCCGGCCCGCGCCACCGTGCTTATTACCGGCGAAAGCGGCACCGGCAAGGGCGAGGTAGCGCGCGCGCTGCACGCCTTGAGCCCGCGCGCGTCGGCGCCGTTCGTGTCGCTGCATTGTGCCGCGCTGGCCGAAAGCTTGCTCGAGAGCGAGCTGTTCGGGCACGAAAAGGGCGCCTTCACCGGCGCCGACAAACGCCGTGTCGGTCGCATCGAGCAAGCCGACGGCGGTACGCTGTTTCTCGACGAAATCGGCGAAATTCCGCCGGCCACGCAGATCAAGCTCTTGCGCGTGCTGCAAGAGCGCAGCTTCGAGCGCGTCGGCGGCAACGACACGATCAAGGTCGACGTGCGCGTCGTGGCCGCGACCAACAAGGATTTGGCCGCAGAAGTGCGCGATCACCGCTTTCGCGAAGACCTGTACTACCGGCTGAACGTCGTGCACGTCGATATGCCGCCGCTGCGCCAACGTGGCAACGACGTCGTGCTGTTGGCCGAGCACTTCTTGCGGCGCTTCGCGCAAGAGAACAACCGGCGCATCGACGGCTTCGACGACACCGCGCGCGCCAAGCTCGTCGCCCATCGCTGGCCCGGCAACGTGCGCGAGCTCGAGAACGCCATCGAACGCGCGGTCGTGTTCACCGAGGGTGAGCTCGTCGAAGCCTCGGCGCTGCCCTTCGACGCGGCTCCCGCAACCATCGAAGGTGGTCCGCGCATTCCCGGCGCCACCATGGCCGAGCTCGAAAAGCACGCCATCTTGGCCACGCTCGAGGCCGTCAATGGCTCGACCAGCAAGGCCGCCGAGATGCTCGACATCAGCGCGCGCACGATTCAATACCGCCTGCACGAGTACGGCGCTGCCGCGGCGGGTCGCGGCAAGGGCTGAGCTCCGAGAGCAGCGGGCCTGGCGCTTGACGCCCAGTGAATCCCAACCTACGCAGCGATCGCAGCCGTGAAATCGCGAGGATTCTGGTCGAGCTTTCGCAACGGCGCCGTTTTCCGGTGCTGGCTGACGCTCGTCGCGCTTTTTTACGTCACACAGCACCTCTCGGCGATCGCGCACTTTGTCGCAGTTCGGCACGTGGTGTGCAGCGAGCACGGCGAGCTAGTCGACGTCGAGGCCTCGTCTTCAGCCGCGTCGGCGCGCAAGCGTCTGCCGTCGTCCGAGTTGGATGCGCCGAAATCTTCGTCGCACTCGGATCACGGTCACGATCACTGCGGCGTGTTGGCCCATTTCCGGCCGCATCTTTCCGCCCCTGTTTTTGCGGGAGTTCCGCTGCGATCGGCGGCCGTCCCCGACGTCGCGATCGCGAGCCGCGAGAGCTCGCCGACGCTCGCGATTCCGATCTATCGGCTGGCGCCCAAGAACTCTCCGCCCGCTTGAGCGTCCCCGGCAAGGTCGTCGTGTGCGACGTGCCGGGATAGGTGTGTCTGCTCGCGCTATTGCGCAGCAGACGCCAGTCGTTCGCTCAATTTCCTCGTGAGGGTGCTCACCTTCACTGAGACGCGCGTCACGCCATGCCGTCAGCGTGAACGCGCTCGCTTGACCACCGACGGTGTTCGGAGCGCTGCGTGAAGCCTTCGCCTATTTGGCTGGCATGGGCCGTGTCCATGCTCGTCGTCACTCCCATTTTTCGGGTTGGTGCTCAGGCGTCCCAGCCTGCGGATGCGATCACGCCGCCCGAGGTCGTGCAGCGCGTGGACGCAGTCTATCCGCCGGCGGCCCTGGCCTCTCGGCGGGAGGGGACAGTGACACTTTTCGTGACGGTAACGACGGATGGCACGGTCGGCGACGCGACGGTCGCTGACAGCGCCGACGCTGCGCTCGATCAGGCGGCGATCGCGGCGGTAAGGCAATGGAAATTCTCGCCCGCTCGTCGAGGCGATCACGTGATCGAGAGCCGAATCCGCGTCCCTTTTTCCTTCGTGCTGCCACCTGAAACGACGGCGAGCGGGGCGCCGGTCGCGCCCGCGACCGAGTCCGGGCAACCGCCGGCTGGTGCCGAGCAACCCGCCGCGACAACAGCTCCGACATCGTCGCCAAGAGCGTTGCCACCTGCCCCCGCGCCTGAAAGAGCAGCCGCAACATCAGCACCGACGACGGCCGCCACGGCCGAGGCACCTATCCAAGGCGCGCCAAACGAAATCACTGTGCTGGGGCGCGCGAAGCCACCGAGCCGCGGCACGTCGGACTATCAGCTCACGGTGGGCGGGCTCGCGGCGGTGCCACGTCACAACGCCGCCGACGTGCTCAAGCTCGCTCCTGGCATTCTGCTGACCAACGAAGGCGGTGAGGCTCACGCCGAACAGGTGTTCCTGCGCGGGTTCGATGCCCGCGAGGGTCAGGACATCGAGTTCACGCTCGACGGCGCGCCTATCAACGAGAGCGGGAACCTCCACGGCAACGGCTACGCCGACACCCATTTCATCATCCCGGAGCTGATCGAGTCGCTCCGCGTGGTGGAGGGGCCGTTCGATCCGAGGCAGGGCAACTACGCTGTCGCTGGCTCGGCCGACTACCACCTCGAGCTAGCGCGGCGGGGAATTACCTCGAGATTCTCCGTTGGCAGCTACGGCACGTGCCGCGAGCTTTTGACCTATGGTCCTCCGGACGGCACCCCAGGCACCTTCGCCGCGGGCGAGCTGTATCAGACCGACGGCTTCGGGCAGAACCGTGACGGCAAGCGCGGCACCGTGATGCTGCAATACGAGAAGATCGCGGCCGATACGCGCTACCGACTCTCTGCCAATGCCTACATCGCGAGCTTTCACACTGCTGGAGTGCTGCGTGAGGACGACTATGACGCGGGTCGGGTGGGCTTTTTCGATACCTACGATCCTCTGCAGGGCGAGGACACGTCACGGTATTCGCTGACTGCCGAGGTCGAAACCCGCCGCGGGAAATTCGAAGCTCGAAACTTGGCGTTCGTGAGCGTGAGCTCACTGAGACTCCGCGAGAATTTTACCGGCTTCTTGCTCGACGTGCAGGAGCCGCTGCAGTCCCCGCATGACCAGCGCGGCGACCTGCTCGATCTGAACAACGTCGCCAAAACGGCCGGACTCCGAGGCAGTGCCCGTCTTCGAGAGCTGGTGGGCGAGAAGCCGCAAGAGCTGGAAATCGGCTACTACGCGCGCGGCGATTTCGTGTCCTCGACCGAGCAGCGCATCGAAGCCTCGACCGGGCACCCCTATCACACGGATACGAACCTCGATTCGACGCTCGGCGACGTCGGCCTCTACGCCGACGCGAATCTGCGGCTACTTCGCTGGCTTTCGGTGCGGGGCGGCGCGCGCGGCGATCTCTTCACTTACAACGTCGATGACGTGTGCGCGGTGCATTCGGTCGAGCATCCGTCGCAAACCAATCCTCCCGGCGATCAATCCTGCCTCTCGCAACAGAATTTCGGGGCGTACCGCGATCCGAATCAGCAGGTAACCACCGTCGGCAGCGCCTTCATGCCGCGGGCATCGCTGATTGTGGGGCCGTTCTGGGGCATGAGCGCGTCGGTCAGCGCGGGCAAGGGCGTGCGGTCTATCGATCCGAGCTACGTCACCCAGGATGCAAGGACGCCCTTTGCGAGTATCAAGGCCTACGAGGGCGGACTCACGTACGAGCACGCACTCGCGAGCGGCATCGAGCTGGGCGCGCGGTCGGCGCTGTTCGAGACCACGGTCGATCGCGACCTGATCTTCTCTCAGACCGTGGGACGCAACGTGCTGGGCGGCGCCACGAGGCGCCTCGGCTCCGCGAGCTCGCTACGTGTGACGGGGCCGTTCTACGATCTTGCGAGCAATTTCACCTACGTGAAGGCCACGTTCGACGACACGCACCTGCTCATCCCCTACGTGCCCGATCTGGTGGTACGCGGGGACGGCGCACTATTTGGCAATTTGCCCTGGTTTGCAGAACGACTGAGGGGCAAACCGCTGCGAGCCTCGCTCGGTACCGGTGTGACCTACGTAGGTCCGCGGCCTTTGCCTTACGGCGACCGCTCCGATCGCATCTTCACGCTCGACGGCAGCCTGAGCATGGGTTGGTCGTTCGTCGACGTCGCGCTCTCGGCGCAAAACTTGCTCGACGCGCGCTACCGGCTCGGCGAATACAACTACGCCTCCGACTTCCACAGCCAAGCGTTTCCGACGCTGGTGCCGGTGCGCCACTTCTCGGCGGGTCCACCGCGCACGGTGATGCTGTCCGTCACCCTCAACTACGGAGACATCCGATGAAAGCTCTACTCGCGAGCCTGCTACTCGCGTGCGGCGGCTGTGGTGGCACGACCGGCAGTGCGCTGGTCACCTTCTCGGGTGAAGCAACAGGACCGAGCGATGCGGATGGCGGTCCTTTGTCCTTCACCACTGGCTCGGGTGCGGATGTGACGCTCACGAAGGCTCGGCTTCATCTGGGCGCGGTGTACTTGAACCAATCCGTGCCGGCCTCGGGCGCCGCCGCCGAACCCTGCATTTCTCCGGGAATCTACGTGGCGGAGCTGTTCGGAGGCTTGGATGTCGATCTGCTTTCGCCCAAACCGGTGATGTTCCGGAGCTCCGGCGAAGGCACCGAGACCCAGGCGCGCACAGCCGAGGTTTGGCTCGTAGGCGGGGGCGAAAACAGCGCGGCGGACGTCAACGCTGACAACGATTCGACGCACATTCTCGAAGTCGAGGGCAGCGCGACCCAGGACGACGTCTCGTATCCGTTCGCGGGGGTGGTGACGATCGGCGCGAATCGCAAACCGACGGTCGCGAACGCCGCCATGCCAGGTGCCAATCCGATTTGCCATCAACGCATCGTCACTCCCATCTTGGTCGACATCACGCCGAAGTCCGGCGGCACGTTGGCGTTGCGGATCGATCCACGGCGGATGTTCGACTCGGTCGACTTCTCGAAGGCGCTCGAGCTTGCGGACGCGCCTGGGAGCTACGAGATCCCCGACACGACCTCAGGCGCCGGCGGAGCCCTGTTCAAGGGACTGACGGCGAGCTTCGGCGTGTACTCGTTCAGTTTTCGAGGGCCGGAGCGCTAACTCACTCACAAGCAGCGGAAGAAAGAGGTTGAGATGAACAAGCTATTGGTTTCGATCGTCATGTTTGCAGGGCTCGGCCAGGGTGCGTGCAGCAACGCCGACAGCAACAGCAGCGGCGGCAAGGTTCAATTCACGGCTTCGGGCGAGGTCCTCGCGCTCGGCGGTTACGGCTTTCCGCCCGCCAGCGCCGACGACCCCGCGTTTGCAGACGGCTGGGAGGTGAAATTCTCGAAGCTTTTGGTCACCGTCGACCACATCACGCTGTCCGAAAATCCAGATGCGTCGCCGAGCGACCAATCGAAGACGGGCAAGGCGGTAGCGCGCGCCGACGGCCCTTGGGCGATTGACCTGCACCAAGGAGGTCCTCTCGAGGGCAAGGGCGGCAGCGACGAGCAGGCCTACCCGATCACGACACTCGACAACCAGAACCTGAATGGCGGAGCCGCGTTCGACGAGACCATGCGCTACGCGTTCGGCTTCGATCTGGTTCCCGCGACCGCCGACGCAACGATGCTGCAGCTCGACGCCGGCGACCCGGACTATTCCGACATGGTCAAGAATGGTTGGGTTGTGCTGTACGTTGGCACCGCCACCTTCAAAGGCGACAACTCATGCATGTCTAGCGATGACACGTTCGACTTCACGAGCTTGCCGACCAAGGTGAATTTCAAGCTCGGCTTCAAGTCGCCGACCACCTATGTCAACTGTCAAAACCCCGACAACGATCCAGCCAAGGCACTCGGCGACGAGGAGCATCAGCGCGGCATCCAAGTGAGGGGCAACCGGAGCGTGACGGCTCAGGTCACGGTGCACACGGATCACCCATTTTGGGAGAGCTTCACGCACGACTCGCCGGCGCACTTCGATCCGTTGGCAGCACTCGCCGTCCAGGACGCCGACGGCAACTACACGGTCACGATGGACGAGACCGTGGGCGTCGACTACACGGCCTTTCAATTCGGTAAGGACCCGTTGCCGTGGCGTGCCTGCGCGCCGGGCTACGCGCCGCCCAACTCCAACAAGCAGATGGGCTTCGACTCGCTCGACGTGCCGCACGACCCATCGGGCGATCCGGCCACGGCCATGCGCGACTACGCCGATTACCTCACCTACAACCAAAGCACCCAGGGCCATCTCAATTCTGACGGACTGTGCTTTGTCAGCCGCAATTACCCGTCGCCGCCATGATGAAGAGAGCCCCCCTCACTGTGGTCGGTCACCGCGCGGGCGGGTACTTCGATAGTTTGCGTTGCAGGCTCCGGCGATGAAGGCCGAGGCGGCGCGCTGCCTCCGAGGTGTTGCCGGAGACACTGACGAGCACTTGGTTGATGTGCTCCCACTCTGCGCGCGCAAGTGGCAACGTCTCGCGGGCTGATGGCGGGGAACCAGGCACCATTCCGCCCTGCAAAGCGCTAACGATTTGGTCAGCGTCCGCCGGCTCTGTCAGGTAGTTCACCGCTCCCTGGCTCCGTAGCCGGTCAACATGACCACCCGCGTCGCCGAGGCCGACGCTGGCGATCTCAGTGTGTGGGAGAGCGAAACGCTGTCGCGTCTCTATGGCGTCGACGCGGAGGCTCTTGCCGCTGTGCCCCTCAAGCTATCAACCAGGCGGGGTTCCCGTTGGATGAGGTGCCTGCGGAGCGGCGAACCGAGGTCGCTCGATTGGCCACGCAGGCGTACTCACGGGGCTTCGTTCCAAGGGACGAATTCGCGGAACTGCTCGGCGTGACACCTGCCGAGGAAGTTGAGCGGGTCGTGAGTTACTTCGGTATGGATCCGCCCGGCGCGAGCGAAGACGCTGCGTGACGCTCGGTCTGGGACGACAAGACGCAGCAGCGCGGGCGACGGAAGGACTGGGAGGGGTTCGAGACAACCCTTGCCCGTCGTAGGCAACGCGGCGCACCGTTTCTCTAGGCTTCCACGGGGTGGCGTCTGCGTCTGGCCTGGTCCAACGACGCCGCCTGTGAGGAAATTCAATCCTCGCGATCCGGCGGCACCAGCACGAGCGGGATGCGCGAGTGGTGCACCAGCTCTTGGGCTTGGGAGCCGAGCAGCAGGCTCGCGGCTTTGTCGCGGCTGTGCGTGGCCATGCAGATCAGATCGGCGCTGACCTGGCCGGCGTATTGCCAAATCGCCAGCCAGGGCGTCGGGCTCTTGACGACGTGCAAGACCGTGGTGAGACCGCGCGACTCGGCGTCGGTGGGAATGCGTGCCTGAAGCTGCTTGGTGGCCTTGCCTTCGACACCGTCACCGGGGCCGAGCACGTGGATCAGGTGGACGGTGCTGCCCCGCTCGACGAGTGAGTAGCCGATGTCGAGCGCATGGTCAGCGAGCCGCGAGAAATCCGTGGGGATCACCACCACGCGCGGGGCCTTGGCGACCGTCGCCGGCCCGGGGCGATCGGGCACGCACAGCACGTTGCAGCTCGCCTCGTGGATCACGTTGCGCGAAACTGAGCCGTGCCAAACGCGCTCCGCCAGATTGCGCTGGTGGCTGCCCACGACCAATACGTCAGCCTCTTTTTCGCGTGCCAGCAGGGCGAGGTGGCTGTCGATGCGACCCCAGCCCGGGGTCACGTGCAGCTTGGCGGACGAAACGCCCGGCGTCTCGCTGGTCCAGCGACCCAGATCGCCGAGCAGCTGGTGATGTACTTCGGGCCGCAGATGATCGAGAGGCATTGGACCGTTGACGCCCAAGCGATAGTGCTCGCCGAAGGGCCAGGCAACGTGAGCCACGGTAAGTCCGAGGTTGCTCCAGCCGGCGACGACCGCCAGCGCTTTGCGTGAAGTTTCACCCAGGCCGGAGCCCAACAGCACTCGCAGCGGGCGCGTGCCGCGGCTCCAGGCCTCGACGCCGTCTGCGTCTCTCGCCACCAGCACCGGAACCATGCCGGCCTGGCACAGCCGCTCCGGGACGCTGCCCAAGCGACGCGAGCGCCGCGTGCCCTCGGCTCCGACGACCACCAGCTGCACGTCCTCGCCCTGAGAGAGCTCCAAGAGCTTCTCGTCGACGTTGCCGTGCAAGACGCGCGTCTCGACGGAGATGCCGAAGTCGTGGCGTAGCTGTTTGGCGTCGCCTTCCAGGTTCAGCTCCGCGGCTCCGCGGCTCGCAGCGTCGTTGCCCGCTACCACGGTGACCAGCAGCAAGTCTTGGTTCAGCTTCTTGGCGAATGCCGCGGCACACTTGGCGGCGGGTTCGGAAGCTGGCGAAAAGTCGGTGCCGCAGAGGATCATGCCTTCCCCAAAGCACTAAGAGTGCCAACCAGCCTAGCTGGCTCGATGGCTCTGATTTGCCGACGTTGGCTGCTGCTCCGCCCCTGCCGGGCCGAAGGCCTTGCGTCGCCGCGCAGAAATTGCGCCCGGGTGCCGTCGCGCACTCTGGTTTCCTGCGTGCAAGATCCATGGCCTGGAACGTGCACTACAACAAGTCGTGACGGGCCTAACTACCGAACAGGCACGGGCGCTGCGCGAGCGTCACGGCGCCAATGCGCTGCCGCGGCAGAAGCCCCGACCATTTCTGGCGCGCCTCGGTCAAGAGCTGAAAAGCGCGCTGATTTACGTGCTGCTGTTCGCGCTGTTCGTCGACGTCGCGGCCTGGGCGGCCGCCGGGGGCCGCTCGCTACCGCTCGAAGCTTTGGCCATCTTCTGCGTCCTGTTGCTCAATGCCGGGCTCGGCGTGCTGCAGGGCTACCGTTCGGAGCAAGCGCTGGCGGAGCTTCAAAAGCTGGGCGCACCTCGGGTTTGGGCGTTGCGCGACGAAAGCTTCGAAAGAATCGACGCCGTCGAGCTCGTTCCGGATGACGTCGTGCGCCTGGAAGCCGGCGATCGCGTGCCCGCCGACGGCGTGGTCAGTGAGGGCGAGGGTCTCAGTATCGACGAGTCGGTGCTGACCGGCGAATCCTTGCCGATCGAAAAGCAAAATGGAGACGAGGCGCAGAGCGGTAGCCTGGTGACGCGCGGGCGAGCGCTGCTGCTGGTGACGCGCACCGGGCCGAACAGCGCCATGGGCAAGCTGGCAGTCAGCCTGGGCTCGATTGACGTGTCGAAGACGCCGCTCGAGCAGCGCGTCGACGAGCTGGGACGACAGATCGCCAAGGTGGTAGCCGCCATTTGCATCGGCTTGGTGCTGTTCGGGCTCGGCGTCGAAGGCTTTGGGCGCTGGGTGTCGATCCTGATGTTCGGGGTGGCGTTCGGCGTGGCCATCGTGCCCGAAGGCATGCCGGCCATGATGACACTCAGCCTGGCGCTGGGCGTGCAGCGCATGGCGCGTCGCCAGGCGGTCGTGCGTCGTCTGGCTGCCGTCGAAGCGCTCGGCTCGGTCACGGTGATCGCCAGCGACAAGACCGGAACTCTGACCCAAAATCGCTTGACGGTCGCTGAGCTGGTTGCAGCTCCGGGCTGCGACGAAGAGGCGCTGTCTGCGATGGTGCTGGCCAACGACGCGGACTATGCATCGGGGGCGGGGGATCCGCTCGAGCTGGCTCTGGTGAGCTTCGCGCGAGAGCGCGGGACCGACGTGCCGGCGCTGCAGCGCGCGTACCCGAGGCTTTCCAGCCGCGGCTTCGATAGCCAATGGCGCTGCATGCGCGCCACGGTGCTCACTCCCCGTGGCGAACAGGTCGCGTTCCTCAAGGGTGCGATCGAGGCCGTGATCGCCCGCTGCCGGTTGACTGACGTGGAGCGCCAGGCATGGCTCGTGCGGGCTGAACAGGCAGCCGAGCGAGGCTTGAAGGTCTTGGGTGTGGCCACCGGTGCTGTCGCGGCCGAGCACGACCTGAAGTTCCTCGGCCTGGTGAGCCTGTGGGACGCGCCGCGGCCCGAGGCCAAAGCCGCCGTGCGCGCCGCCAAACGGGCCGGCATCCGCGTGCTGATGCTGACCGGCGACCATCCGACGACGGCAGCCGCCGTTGCGGCAGCCGTCGGCATCGTCTCCGAAAGCCCCTTGCTCGGCGACGAGCTGGGGAAGTTGTCCGATGCCGAGCTCGACGCTCGACTTCAACGTACTAGCGTGTTTGCGCGCATGAAGCCCGAGCACAAGCTGCGGCTGATCGAGCGGCTGCAGGCCCAGGGCGAAGTGGTGGCCATGACGGGCGATGGTCTGAACGACGCCCCGGCGCTGAAGCGGGCCGACGTCGGCGTAGCGATGGGCGCTCGCGGCAGCGACGTCACGCGCGAGGTGGCCGACCTGGTGCTGCTCGACGACAGCTTTGCCACCATCGTCGTGGCTATCGAAGAGGGGCGCAGCATCTATCGCAACATTCAGAGTTTCATTCGCTTCAGCTTTTCGAGCAACGTCGCGCTGTTGCTTTTGGTCTTGGGCGGGGCCGTGGGCTCGCTGTGGCTCGGCATTCGCGCAGACAACGGCTCGCTGCTCTTGCCCCTGACCGCGCTCCAAATCCTGTGGATCAATTTTCTCGGTGACGGGCCGCCGGCGCTGGCGCTGGCGCTCGACAGCAGCAAAAATGTGATGCTCGAGCAGCCGCGCTCGCCGAAAGCTCCGCTGATCGAGCCGCTGGCTGCCAAGTTCATGATCGCCGACGGCCTGCTCAAGGGCGGGCTCGGGCTTTTGTTACTTTGGCTCCTGCCCACACTGGGAGCCAGCACCGTGGTCACGGCCAGCGCCGTCTTCGCCTACGAAGGCGTGGCCAAGGTGACGAGCGTCTTTCCGGCGCGACGCTTGTACGGAGGGCTGCATCCCAACGCATGGGTCTATGGCGCGACGGGTCTTTCGATCGGTTTGCAGCTCGCCTGTCTGGTGGTGCGACCTCTGCGCCATGTGCTCCGGCTCAGGTCGCTCGACCTGAGGGAAGCGGCCGTCGTGGCGCTGGCGCTGGCCATCACGCTTTTGGCCAGCGAGCTCATCGTGCGCGCCTTGCGCTGGAGCGAGGCGCACCGCGCTAGACCCGTCGTGCAAGCTGCGTGAGGTATCATGAGCAAACAAGATTCGAGATTCGTGATCGGCTTTCTGGGTGCCACCGAGACCGTGACCGGATCGCGCTACCTCCTTGAATCGGAGCGTTCGCGCGTGTTGGTCGATTGCGGCCTATTTCAGGGCTACAAGAAGCTCCGACAGCGTAACTGGGCCCCGCCTGGTTTCGAGCCTGCCAGCCTGCAGGCGGTCGTGCTCACGCACGCGCATCTCGATCACACGGGCTACTTGCCGCGCCTGGTGAGCGCGGGCTTCGCTGGGCCCGTTTACTGCACGCCGGGCACTCGCGACCTGCTCGAGATCTTGCTGCCCGACGCCGGGCACCTTCAAGAAGAGGAAGCGCGCCTGGCGAGTCGCTACGGCTTTGCGCACCACGATCCGCCGCTGCCGCTCTTCACGCGCGAGGACGCGCTTCGCTGCCTCGGGCAGCTGCGCGTAGTCGACTATCGAACCCGCTTCGACGTCACGGACGAGGTGCAGGGCAGCTTCAGTCGCGCCGGGCACATCGTCGGCTCGGCGAGCCTCAAGCTCACGCTGGGAGACACTTCGGTCGCCTTCAGTGGTGACGTCGGGCGCCCGAGCGACCCGATCATGAGCCCACCGGAGCCATTGCCCGCCGCCGACTACCTAGTGGTGGAATCGACCTACGGCGACCGGCGCCACCCCGCCGAGGCGCCCGGGCCCGAGCTCGGTCGCATCGTGGCCGAGACGGTGGCGCGCGGTGGAGCTTTGGTGATCCCCGCGTTCGCGGTGGGCCGCGCGCAGCACATTTTGCATCTCTTGGCGGAGCTGCGCCGGGCGGGCCAGCTGGCGAACATCCCGATCTTCCTCGATAGTCCCATGGCCATCGACGCAACCGAGATCTTCCGTCGGCACGTGGAAGAGCACCGCCTGACTAGCGATCAGTGTCGCGAGATGTGCCGCATCGCGAAGTGCGCGAGCACGTCAGACGAATCGAAGGCGATCGACGCCACGGCGGGGCCCATGATCGTCATTTCTGCCAGCGGCATGGCAACTGGGGGCAGGGTGCTGCACCACCTCAAGCGCTTTTTGCCCGACGAGCGCAACGCGGTGCTGCTGGTCGGCTATCAATCGGCCGGCACGCGCGGCCGCTCGCTGCTCGACGGGGCCGACGAGCTCAAGATTCACGGCCAGTACGTCTCGGTGCGCGCCAAGGTGCACACGCTCGACACGCTGTCCGCACACGCGGACTACGCAGAAATCGTCGCTTGGTTACGCCAAAGCACGATCGCTCCCGAGCGCGCCTTCGTGACCCACGGCGAACCGGCCGCCGCGGATGCCTTGCGCCGCCGCTTGCGCGACGAGCTCGGCTGGGAAGCCGTCGTTCCGGACCACGCATCGCGCTGGGCTCTGCACGGGCCCTAGCCAACGGCGCGCGGGTTGGCCGGCGGCGCCGCCCCGCGCTTTTCCCACGCCACCAGCGCCTGCTCGAGAAATTCACCGACTTGCACGGCCGGGCTGCGCTTCACGTCCACGTCGCGCAGGGTCAAGGTCGCGAGCGGCGGTTTGCTCAGTAGCGCCGACATTTGAGCCAGCACGGTGTCTGCCTCGCGCCCGGCGCAGGTCACGAACAGCCCCGTATCTGGGAGCTTTTGGCGCTGCCCTTCGAGGTACGCGCGCACCGGGCTCGACAGCGCAGCGCCCCAGGTCGGGCCGCCGATCAGCACCAGGTCGTAGTTTCGCGGATCGCGCTGGACGGGCAAGAGCTCGGACGACGCGCGCCGGGTGGTCGCTTCGAAGCCGGAGCGCAGGTAGCCGAGCAAACCCCGACGTGAGCGCACCTCGCGAAGTTCTTCGACGTCTGCGGGGACGGCGTGCGCCAACGCTTCGGCGACCCTGCGCGTCACGCCCGTGCGCGAAAAAAACACGATTAGAACTCTGGCTGGGATCGGGTTGGGCACGCGCCGAGCGGCTGCAAACGCCGGACCAAGCGACTTCGCGCCTGCCGCGCGGCTCGCGCAGGCTAACTCGAGTCATGCTCGCCGCAGCGTTTGCGTTGCGCAGCCAGCGCGCGCCGCAAATCCTGCGTCGAGCTGCGGGAACGGCCGGAAAACGTTGTTGTCACGGCTTGTTCGCAGTTCGGCATGAGTGCTGCAGAGCCGATGTTCGAGAAGGAGCCGCGCGATGAATCGAGAGCTCGAAGGTCTGGTGGCCTTGGTGACTGGCGCCGGCGCCAAGCAGGCGGATGTCCTGTGAGGCAAGCCATGAAATTTCTCGGAGCACTGCTGCTGGTCCTGCACGGCGTCACCCATCTGGTCGGCTTCCGGGCAGCGTTTTGGCCTGAACTCGGCCAGGCCGGCAGCATGCAGCTACTGGGGCGCTTGGCATTCGTCGGTCTGCCCACGGCTCAGGCGCTGGGCATCGCTTGGCTGCTGCTCGCGCTCGCGTACTTTACGGCAGCCGTGCTCATGCTCGGACGAGACGCGCGCTGGATCAAAGTCGCGCTGGCGGCGTCGGGCGCCTCGCTGCTTTTCTGCCTCTTGTCTTGGCCCGATGCCAAGGTCGGTGTGGTCATCGACCTAGTCTTGCTGCTGGTGCTGTTTCTGGCCTCGCGCAGCAACTCGAGCCATCTGCTGCGTGCTTTCCGCGGCGGGCTTCAACGGGCCTCGTTGCCGATAGAGATCGGACAAGCGGCGATCATCGACGAGTCAGCCATCGGCAGCTTGCCCGAGCCGGTCAAGCGCTACCTACGCTTCATGGGCGTGGTCGGCCGCCCGCGTGATTGGTCGATACGCGCGCAGTTCAAGGCGCGTTTTCGCCGTGGTCCAGGCGACTGGATCGACTGTGAAGCCCTGCAGTACGACTCGCGACTCGAGCTGTCGCGGATTTTCTACATGCAATTGGCGCTCAAGAACCTGCTGCCCGTCACGGTGCGCGACACTTACTTGGCCGGCCACGGTCGCATGCGCGCCAAGGCTTTCGACCTGGTCAAAGTCGTCGACGGCGAAGGGCCCGAGCTAGACCTAGGCGAGCTCGTCACCTACCTGAACGACGCGATCTTGCTGGCTCCTTCGCTGCTGTTGGGACCGGAGACGAGTTGGCGCGAGGTCGACGCGCAGACTTTCGACGTCACTTTGCGCGACGGCCCGCACCACGTGACGGCCCGCGTCTGGCTCGACGAGCGCGGCGCGCCTCGCGATTTTAGCACCACCGACCGTTTCTTCGACGACCCCAGCGGCAAGCGCGTCCGCACCGAGTGGCGCACACCCGTGAGCGGTTGGCAGGCCGCCAACGGCCGCCAGCTCCCGACGCGCGCCGAAGCCGTGTGGCGCCTGCCGACGGGCCCGTTCAGCTACGCCGATTTCAGCATCGATCCCAGCCTGATCGCCTTCAACGTGCCGCCGTGTTGAGCGAGGTGAGGCTCGGGACATCTTCCAGCACGAAAGGAGCTCGCTAGCCATGACCGCGCCTGCAAATTTGCCATCCCTGTTTGGACGCTTCACCGCCATCCTGAAAGATCACGAACACTTGAGCACGTCGCTCAGACAGCTGCGCGCCATGTGCCTCTCGCTCGAGACCTTGCAGTTCTTGCCGGCGACCTTCGCTCCTCTCGACTTGCTCGAAGAGTTGCGCGCGGACCTGTCCGGTCACTTTGCGGCCGAAGAGGCCGACGCCTATTTCGGTACCATCGTCCTCGAGGCCCCGCTGTTGGCGACTCGCATCGGTCAGTTGAAGACCGAGCACACCGCGATGCTCAGCGCCGCTGCGTCGCTCTGTCGCGTCGCAGCCGACACCGGGCGTGCCGCCGAGCTGTGCGAGTCGACTCGGCGCTTGATCGTCGAGCTCGAGCGGCATGAGCGTGCGGAGTCGTTGCTCTTGCGCGAGCTGTTCGCGTCGGGCTCGTGAGCTCGAGCTAGCGCCCCGAGTGGCCGTCCACCAGCCGTTCCAAGACGGCCAGCGCATCGGTGATCTTGGCCATGAACGAGCTGTTGTGTGGAATCAGCGTGAAGCGCGGATGGCGCGACCAGAGCACGCGCAGTCGCGCGTCGAGCTCGACCGCCTGGCTGAGCGACTCGCAGCGAACGGGATTTCCGCCCTCGATCGACAGGCCGGCGACCGCGGCCGTTTCGAAGAAGACGACGGCGTCGTAGCGAGCGAGCTCCGTGTCGAAGCTGGTACCCAGCGCGGCGAAGAACGACTCGGGCCCGTCGTTCCAGTAGGCGGCCCCATCGATGGTTCCGCGGTCGCAGAGCAGCACGCGCTCTGAATACAGCGCCGATTGAACGTCTTCCAGGTTGCGCTGGACGTGAAAGATCGCCGTCTGCGCGGCGCGGTTGGCGTCCAGCTGCTGGGAGCGTGGGAAACCGCCGGCAAACAGGATCGTCGCCGATTCGGGCACGACGACGACGCGATCGCCCAGCTCGCGGCGCAGCAAGTCCGCGGCGGTAGTCTTGCCGCCGCCCGGGCCGCCCGTGAGCACGATGCGTCTTGGCCGGGTCTCGAGCATAGCGTTCATCCTTCAAAGCGAGCAGCGAACAGTCCGGGGCTCAGCTGTGCTCAGGGCCGGGCCCGGTCGTTGCTCGAGCTTCTGATGACGGCAGCGACGCGAGTGCTCAACGTGCTCGCCAGTCGCCTGGCTGTCTCCAGCGCCGCGGAAATCTTGGTCTGAACGTGAGCTTCCGCGCGCTGGCTGCCGAGTGGATAGACGCTTTCTTCCTCGTGCTCGGAATGCTGGCGTAAGATCGCAATAAGCTCGGTGATGGCCGCTTGCCGCGCGGTGTGAAGCTCGACGGCCACGCCTAGCTCCGAGACCAACTCACGAATGCGAGCGTGCTCGGCGCGCGTCTGAGCGCTCTCTCGGGCGTGGCTGACGTCGAGCAGCGGGAGCAGGTAACGCTCTTCCGCGTCCATGTGGGCGAGCAGGCGTGTTTCGAATTGGCACCAAGTCGGCAGTAGCGCCGCGGGTTCCGGTGCGGCGCTGTCGTCCGCCAGGCGTTGCAAAAGCTGCTCCAGCTCGCCATGGTCCCGGATCAGTTGCTCGCGCACGTCGTTCATGCCCGGGTATAGTGGCAAATCGCGTGCCGCTCGGCGAGCGCGGCTTTTGCGGCGGAGAATCGCGGGGCAGTTCCAGCTGACCCGGGCGCGCGCAATCCGTGCGGGATACGCGCAAGTCCTGCCGGGCGCCCCTGCCGGCTTGCTAGAGCAGGGCGGCTCTGCTCAGCTCGCCCGCGTTGACGCGCTTGGCTCGCCGCTTGCTGAGGAGGCTCGCCCCTTCGGCTTGACTGAGCCCGGGTGGCCTGACGATTTCCAAGATGGCCCACGCTCAAGTCGGCGTTCTGCCCAAGACTCTGCTGGCGAAAAGCCATGAGAAGCGCTCGCTGCAAGTGTCCCCCGCGCTGCTCGAAAGCGCGCGGCTCGACGTGGCGGGCGCCTATGCTTACTCGAGGACACGGCCTGAGGGGCTCTCCGTAGAGGAGGCCGAAAGGCGTCTCGCCGAGCATGGACAGAACGTGCTCGCCAAAGATCGCCGGCCGAGCCTGCTGTTCCTGTTTTGGCGCGCCATGCGCAATCCCCTCGTGATTCTGCTGGCCGTGCTGGCAGGGGTTTCGTTCGCGACGGGCGACGCGCGCGCCGCGATCATGATGCTGCTGATGATCGTGCTCAGCGTGGGGCTGAGATTGGTCCAAGAGGCCAAGGCCAGCACCGCCGCGGCCAGATTGAAGGCGATGATCTCGGTGCGGGCCAGCGTGCTGCGTGGCGGCACGCTCGAAGAGATCGCGGTGTCTCACGTCGTTCCCGGCGACATCGTACAGCTCACGGCCGGCGACATGATCCCGGGCGACGTGCGGGTGGTGATCGCCAAGGACCTATTCCTGATTCAGGGCTCGCTCACAGGCGAAAGCTTCCCGGTCGAGAAATTCACCGCCGCTTGCGACAAGGCGACGTCATCACCGCTCGAGCTCGGCAACGTCGCGTTCCTC
>Ga0307508_10002355_pt1 | contig 20003 bp, 26 predicted proteins | sample 9_EM_MG_FD_203089 | JGI IMG/M metagenome (GOLD analysis project Ga0307508, IMG submission 203089) | Populus trichocarpa ectomycorrhiza microbial communities from riparian zone in the Pacific Northwest, United States - 9_EM | ecosystem: Host-associated > Plants > Roots > Unclassified | place...
TTTTTGTTTCTTTTCTCTGCAACTGTTTGTTGCTATACTGGCGGTTTCGTTTTCTCCTTCTCTCCTGCGTTCCTTTGCATCTTCCGTACGAGGGGAAGTGTCAGAATAATGGGCGTCCGGAGATGACAGCAGCCTTAGTCTCCGAGCACCGGCTCGGGAGACAGTCTTCCGTCCTTTCCCCTTGGCGAGTCCCTCAGGCGCGTTGTATATAGAGAGAATGTTTTTCCTTCGACGTTGTATCAATAAATCAGTTCACTATCTTCGTCTCTATCGATCCCTATATTCCAACAGATTTCCTTGGTGCGCATCACACTTTCGCGGGACAGGCCTGGGCGGAGGGCAAAGGGTGCTAGCAACGTGCCGCCACTGCGCGGACAGCGGACAGGAACCGGAATGTACATAATCTCGCCATGATCTCCATAGGTCGCACGCGAGTAATGAATAAACAAAAAAAAACCACCTCGCGTTTCTCGGCTCCACCGCCACGTGCAGCATCGTCGTCTACGAGACATACAGCACCCGCTTCGCAGCGGGAGCATGCCGTCCGGCCAGCAGGGCGCGATCAAGACCCTCGGCGACGAGAATGCTCAATACCTCTGTAAGTCACGCGCGAGTCAAGAGAGTGAGAGACGCAGAGCTGACAAACGGCAGTGATGGCCTTCACCCGGCTGCACCGCAAACCCGTCTACCCCGCACTGCTGCCGTTCGCCGTGTACAGCACGTTCCACTTCCTGACGTACCTGTGCACGAACCTGATCCCGACCATCACGCCGTCGGCGCCGAACGCGCTGCAGCCGGCGATCGCCGAGACCGTCACGCGCTTCGTCAAGAACTACGACGCTAGCATGCACCTGGTCGCCAACCTCGAGCTCTGCGGCGACGCCCTTGCCACCGACGCCCGCGTCCCAGAAGGCGCCCGTGAGCAGAGCATTGTCAGCAAGATGCTCGGCGCCGGGCAGACCGTCAAGAAGGAGTAGACGACAGCTCCGCCGGTCCGTCCAACTGCTTTCTGTTATCTGCATATTACAACTGGGGAGGGACGAAAGCTGGCGAAGGAGATGAAATGAGACGGGGGGCGTGGGGAGGGGGGAGACGGTGCGCATGGGCACCGTGTGTGTGTGATCCTGATAGTTGAGCTCGATGATTGGCGGTATCGAATAAATGACGGTTTCCGTTGTTTGGCTCGCATTTGGTGCCGCGATTAGCGAGGATTGTAGCGGAGATGGTCGATGCGGATCACGTAACCGGCCGTAGTGTGCATACCGTTTTTGTTTTGTTTTATCATCAATCGCATGCCACCCCTGGGGATCATGGCGCGATGTACACACTGTCCGATTTCCGTCCCCAGTCCGCTCAAAGGCGACACATTGCAATCTCCCCTTTGCCCTCCGTCCGGGCCTGTCCCACGAAGATATGCGGCGTACCAAAACGGAGCGTGGTCATGTCGTCGTATGTCAAGGCAGGAGGAAAAGCAAACGTGACCGACCCCGCACGCCAACCCGGTAAGCAACCGCATCGGCACTTCCGTTCTCCACGCTGCCCGGTGGTTCGGCATCCGTTGTCGCTGACTATAATGCTACCGCAACTGCATTACCGCGGCTCGAGACGTGGTGTGTTGGAAGCGCTGTTTGGTCGTCGAATGCGTCGACGGTGTACTTGTTCTGATCTGGGGGGGGCGGGGAGGGCCCGGCAATGGGACGGTGGGGGTGGACTCGGTGCGGAGGGGTGGGACCGCAATGGGCTCTGGATGCTAGGGACTGGTCGCGGCAGCCTTTGTCTCCAGTCCTGAGACCTACGACGGCCATTCGGATTCGGGTAAGCGTGTCGAGTCCGCGAGGACGAGTGAGGGCGACTGGGACTGGGGGCGGGTGAGTCGCGGGCGGTTGTGATGGTCGAGGCCTGCGAGGCCGCGGAAAGGTCAGGGACGGCGGCATGCTCAGCACGAGACCCCCCAGACGCGACTGAATGGCTGTTGTCCAACAGGTTGCAGATGTTGTTTGCCCCACACAATGCACTTCCTCGTGCCAATCTATGTAGAACCGTTGTGGATTCACCTTGGGCTACAACTACCACTCGTCCCCAAGATGGTGTGGATCCTGGACCCGAACTTTCCCATCGACTCCCAGTCGTTAATGTCACTGTGTATGCACATCCGGCAAACAGTTTTTATATGTAGCAAAAAGCCATCCAAACCGCTCTCGTTGCCAAGTTTGACACTCTCCGGTTTGTGTCCCTCTGTTCTGCCCTCCGCCAGGGGACTCGGGGCATCAGAAAACTCCCAGCTCTTTTTTTTTTGAGATAGAGCACAGCAAAGAAAGTACAATGGAAAGATAAAAAGAATAGCCCAATCAAGAGGCGACCTCCTACTGCTCTTCCCTTCCATTCCGCTCCCGGAGTTCCCACTCTGATGCCTCGCTGGGTCGTCTTCCTCAGCCGGCTTCGGAGCCTGCCTACCAGCCTCCCTGGTGGGACTGCCGGAGTGCAGCACTCGTAGGCGAAGAGGTCCAGAATCTTGAACCGGCCATCGCCCCTCTCTCTGTGCTCCGTCCAAAGGGTTTTCTGCCGGCGTTTCCAGTGCGGACACAGCGCGATAGGAGCCGCACAGAACCCGTGAGTCTCAGCCACGACGAGCAAAAAAAAGGAAGAGATACAGGGTATCGACCACGCAGTTCCCACACATGCCTAGGCTTTTTTCTTTTCTTTGTTTTGGTTAACTCAGTAGCCGCATGCAAACTATCTAGAGCATGTTAATTTAGATATCAGCAGTAATGACTGGATCCCTATAGAGGCATACCAGTGGCCACCATAGCGCCAGTCCGAAAGTTGCGTCTCCAGCAGTGGGTCCGTCTCCACAGCAACGTGATGACCGTGGCGGTAACCCGATTACGGTGATGTTATGGTTATGGCGGTGCAATTCCCCAGGTGTAGAGTTATAAATGACCTTCCTTCAAATTGCCCCCCCCCCCATGGGTATATCAAGGGCGGGCCGCGGCCAAAGCCTATGCCGCGATCCAGCCCCCAAAATAAAGCATTAACCGAATAAAACGAAACTCCCAACGCAGAAATACCGGTTGTGACCATGACGCCGAGCAAAAATAGAACCCCGAAGACATTCAAATACAAAGTAATGCCAAATCCCGCTACAATAACCTAAGGAATCTTATTTACATTAAATCCCACAAAGGAAACCACCCCAGAGAGATGCCCAATGGCAACAAAGCAGCCACTGCACTCAAAACATTGCGCTTCACCCCGATTGGGCGGTAGCAAAAGCAATTTTCGCTCTCCTAAGAGTATCCAACCTTTACTTACATGCAATGGAAACAATGAAGTGGCCGCCAATCGAGACTCCGGGGTGCCAGAGGCGGGCTCCACGAGTCCCGGGTTTGCTTCGACGTCATGACCTGTAGATACCGACAAACGGTGGGGGTCTCTTGCTTCCGCTTCCTGAAAGAACGTCCCCTTCTCAACATCCCACAACAAGACGTCGCCATAATAGCCCGTTGATCGGAGGAACTTTCCATCAGGCAGGAATGCCACTGATGTGACCAAGAATGAATGGCCCTCCAGGGTGCTGCGACGGGTCCCCGTCACCGGAATCCACAGCCTGACAGTGTTGTCGTACGACCCTGATGCGAGGAGCTTCCCATCAGGCGAGAATACCACTGATCTGACCGAGTTTGAATGGCCCTCCAGGGTGCTGAGACAGGTCCCCGTCGCCGGATCCCACAGCCTGACAGTGTTATCGTACGACCCTGATGCGAAGAGCTTCCCATCAGGCGAGAATGCCACTGATGTGACGCAGTATGAATGACCCTTCAGGGTGCGGAGACAGGTCCCCGTCGCCGGAACCCACAGCCGGACAGTGTTGTCGTATGACCCTGATACTAGGAGCTTCCCATCAGGCGAGAATGCCACTGATATGACCCCGTATGAATGGCCCTTCAGGGTGTTGAGACAGGTCCCCGCCGCCGGATCCCACAGCTTGACAGTCTTGTCTTCCGACCCTGATGCGAGGAGCTTCCCATCAGGCGAGAATGCCACTGATTTGACCGTAGTTGAATGGCCCTCCAAGGTGCTGAGATAGGTCGCCGTCGCCGGATCCCAGAGTCTGACAGTGTTGTCGTATGACCCTGATGCGAGGAGCTTTCCATCAGGTGAGAATGCCACTGATGTGACCCAGTCTGAATGGCCCTTCAGGATGCTGCAACAGGTCCCCGTCGCTGGATCCCACAGCCTGACAGTCTTGTCTTCCGACCCTGATGCGAGGAGCTTCCCATCGGGCGAGAATGCCACTGATGTGACCCACTTTGAATGGCCCTTCAGAGTGCTGCGACAGGTCCCGGTTGCCGGATCCCACAGCCTGACAGTGTTGTCGGACGACGCTGATGCGAGGAGATTGCCACCAGGCGAAAACCTCACACCATTGATACCACTGCTATGCGCGCTGAGTACCTGCAAAGTCGAGTCCCAATCCTCGGGAACCACCGGAGTTATCTCGATCCAGTCAGGGAGATAGTGCCAAAAGTGGTTGCTGACTGTGCTTCGCCTTGCGCTGAATATTAATGCCGAGGAATACACTTGGAGAGGTGCAATCTCGATTACCACTCTAAACGTCAGGACGAATCGTACTGCATCACTGGCCATCGTGCGTAAGCTATGATTGGCATTGGACTGCACTCAATGTCAGTATGACTTGAAACCCGCGCCTGGTATTTCCGGGGGACTGCCGTCATTGCTGAACGGGCAACTTCTACCCCAGCAGGGTTCCCTTACTGGTTTCTGTTGCCCGAGGCGCTGGGTATGGCACACAGAAATATCTTCTGAATTGTGCTCGATGGCGGCCCTTCAGAAGCGGAAGCATTTGGAATGTTCTGTTTACTAACCGGAAGTACTGAGTCAATTGCTTTGACCATCAGAATACCGTCATGCATATTCCCCAGTAAGCTTAACGCTTCAAGCCAATGGAGGAGATGTTCTTTCATGAAGGCGTCGACCTGATGGTGCAGCGGCTCGCTTTCGCATAGTTCGATGCTGCATCGCTGCAGATGATCGACCCAATACCGGCATGCATACTGAACCCCGGCTGGAAGGAATCGCCGCAACGTCTCGGGAGCGATGTCACTAGTGAGGGTGCCAGGATGTTTTAGAGAGCAGATATCCTGTCGTAGACTTCTTGACATCAGCTCGAGACACCTCGCAGCCAGCTCTCTGTGTGTGTTTGCAACGACGATTTCGAACCGGCGGTCTTGGCATCTCCGGCTGTCCAACAAAAAGTCGCGGAAAGATGGGTGTAGCAGCGTGATAGGGGAGCCGTGGCCATCGGAATTGCGTAAGACGGAGCCCAGAGATTGCAACGTCTGCTTCACCTTCCACTCTTTAGCGCTCAAGAGTTCGGTTAAAGCAGCCGCAGTCAATCTGTCGCGTAGGACCATAATGGGCCCAATAATCCGCCTGAATCGCCGTGACAGTAGCATTTTCTCCTCGGGATCGTCATCTTTGGATGCTACTGCGTGCCGTAGGAGCGTCGTGTACATCGAATCGAGTTGCCCCATTGGCGTTCCATGTTCGTTGTCGCCCTCCAACACCAAGGTGAGGCGGTCTGGTGGGTGATCGAAATTATACCCTATGAATCTGCATACTGTCATAGCGAAGATGAATAGCCCACCAGCCTTCCGAGCAAGTCGGCGTAGGCATGATGCGTCCGGCCACTCGTCGGGCAATCCATGACGCTTCCGGATGCCTTCAAATTCATGCCGGAGGAAGACGGATATATCGTGGTCAACTACCGCGTCGAGGATCGCATGAAGAGCAAAATCTCGATGGGCGTCGTTCGATAAATCTTTGAAACCTAGCTGAATCGGAGTTTCCGGTCGGCTGGTCACAAATATCTTCAACCGCACGGAGCCGAGAGAATTCGCCTGAGCAAGGAGATGAAGGATTAATCTGACATCCCTTTCGCCATCGCACTCGTCCAACGCGTCGATAACCAAAATCAATTCGGATGGTAGATCTGTAACCTGGGAAAGCGGTCGTCGGATTAGGTGTTCCCATTGGTCCTGTAGGCCTTGTTTGGTGATATTGGGATTTTTGCGTATAGCTTTCGAATGGGGGTGGCGAGACTGGGCTGTGTGTGCGCCAGCTGGCAGGCGAGGGTTGCGAAGAATTTCGATGCGTTGGCTATATCTCCCTGGCCACGAGAAAAGAAGAAGGACGCTCCTAGTCGTTTCTCATCGCTCCACCTCCGAGCGACCGTACGTGAGACGGTAGACTGGCCAGTACCCGCCATGCCACTCAGCCAAAAGATGCAAGCATCACGAGGATTTCTTGACCAGCGCGCAACATCGAGAAGGAGTCCGTATCGGGTGTTCTGCAAACAACTAGATTCGTGTTGCCATAGCAGCGAGTTGAATGCGGCGCCATCGGCAGAGTTCGCTTTGGCTTTATGACGCTGCGGGTTAGTTGGGGGAATCAGGATCGGAGCATCTTCTAGCATACCAAAATCTCTCAATGGATCTTCGGTCATATTGTAGGAAATCTCAGTATGGTTGACGTGGTTGACGTGGTTGACGTTGTGGCTATTGCTCGTGTTGCCGCAGTTGGTCGCCTGATCGTAGATGCTTCCAGGAGCGGTCAAACCAGCGCTCGAGTTATCCCGCCTTAGTGCCGTCTAAGGATCGGTGTTAGCTACATCAAGAGCTTGATGCATCCGGAAGGCAATACTGACCGTCACACTTGCGCTTCCAACTCGCTGACCGTTTCCGGCCTGATTCCCGGATGCATGTGGTTGGTCGTCCGTCGACCCCAACACCATTTCCGCCAACTTGTTGAAAAGAGATCCCATCTTAAAATTTGTATGCTGAGGGAAATAAGCCGTATCGCTTGTAAAAGGTAAGCCGTAAGATCGTAGCAATGACCAAGGACGGGTGTGGATGTTGCTATCCCAGCTGCGGGGCTTGTCTGCGGGGTTCGTCGTCTCGGCGTCTAAACCACGGCAATGTAGATTATTGGACGTTCGAGGTTACACATAGCCAACAAACAGTTCGATAAGCCTTAGCCTTAGCTTGTTTTTGATTTGTCATTAATCGCGTGCAACCCTAGATCATGGCGATACGTACAGTCTGTTTCCGTCCACTGTCTTTCAGCGCGTTGTGCCTAGCGCTATCCTCCTCCCTGGCCTGTCCCGATAAAGATACAGCGCACCGACGAAAATAAAAAGGAAAGACACACGAATGCCCAATTAAGAGGCGGCTTTCTATGTACACATCTAGTCCTCTTCCCTTTCTTTCCGTTCCCGGAGCTCTCACTCCGATGCCTCGCTCGGGGCGTTTTCCTCAGCCGGCTTGGGAGCCAGCCACCCCGCCTCCCTGGTGACGTCTAAGATTGTCGGACTGCAACGCTCGTCGGCAGAGAGGTCCCGGATCTTGAACCGGTCCTCACCCCTCGCCCTGTGCTCCGTCCAAAGGGTTGTCTGCCCGTGTTTCCAGCGCGGACATAGTGCGGTAGGCGCTTTCCGCACCGAACCCGTGAGTCTCAGCCACGACGAGCAAAAAGAAAGGAGAGATGCGGCGTGTCAACCACGTAGCTTCCACTCATGCCCAGCCTTTTTTCTTCTTTGTTTTTGTTGGCTCAGTAACCGCATGCAAACTATCTAGATCATATTTATTTAAATATTGACGGCGATGACTCGATCTCTGCAAAGGCATGGCTACCAGTGGCCACCGTTTAGCGCCAGTCCGAAGGTTGCGTTCTCAGCAGTGGCTACGTCTCCACAGCAGCGTGAGGGCCGTGGCGGTAATCTGATCCCGGTGATGTCACGGTTAGGGCGGTGCAATTCCCCAGGTGTAGAGCAGGATGATGTACAAATGACCTTCTATACAAATATTCACGAATCCTTCAAACTGCTCCCCATGGGAGTAACAAAGGCGGCCAAACCCTGTGCCGTGAACCAGCCCTCAAAATAAAGATTAGCCGAATTAAACGAAATTCCCAAAGCGGAAAAAACCAGCTGCGGCGCCGACACCGAGCAAAATGTGAACCCCGTGGACAGCCAAACACAACGTAACGCCAATCCTCCTTCGCTATCCTAAGGAATGGAATCTACGTTAAACCCTACAAATAAACTATCCCCGTGCTATACCCAACGGCAACAATGCTGCTACTGCTCGCGAAACGTCGCACTTCACCACGATCGGGCGGGAGCAAAAGTAATTTTCGCTCCCCTAAGAGTATCCAACCTTTACTTACACGAAATGGAAACAATAAGGTGGGGGCCACTTGAGACTCCTCCGTGGTGTAAGAGGTGGGTTCCGCGAGTCCCGGGATTGTTCCGAGGTCATGACTGGTGGATACCGACAACAGGAGGCGTCTCTTTCTTCCACTTCCTGAAAAACCACCCCCTTTTCAACATCCCACAACAAGACGTCACCAAAATAGTCGGTTGATGGGAGAAGCTTGCCACCAGGCAGGAATTCCACTGATGTGACCGAGTATGAATGGCCCTCCAGGGTGCCGCGACAGGCCCCCGTCGCCGGATCCTACAGCCTGACAGCGCTGTCGTCCGCCCCTGATGCGACGAGCTTCCCATCAGGCGAGAACGCCACTGATGTGACCGAGTATGAATGGCACTCGAGGGTGCTGCGACAGGTCCCTGTCGCCGGATCCCACAGCCTGATGCTGTGGTCGCACGACCCCGATGCAAGGAGCTTGCCATCAGGCGAGAATGCCACTGACATGACCAAGCTCAAATGACCCTCCAGGTTGCTGCAACAGGTCCCGGTCGCCGGATTCCACAGCCTGACAGTGTTGTCATACGAGCCTGATAGCGTTGCCGTCCGCCCCTGATGCGAGGAGCTTACCATCAGGAGAGAATGCCACTGACATCATCGAATGGGAATGGCCCTTCAGGGTGCTGCGACAGGTCCCCATCGCCAGATCCCACAGCCTGACAGTGTAGTCGCACGACCCTGAAGCAAGGAGCTTGCCATCAGGCGAGAATTCCACTGACAAGACCAAGCTCGAGTGGCCCTCCAGGGTGCTGCAACAGGTCCCGGTCGCCGGATTCCACAGCCTGACAGTGTTGTCGTACGATCCTGATGCGATGAAATTGCCATCAGGCGAGAAAGCCACTGATGTGACCTTTTTTGCATGTCCCTTCAGAGTGCTGACAGGTCCCCGTCGCCGGATCCCACAGTTTGACAGTGGCGTCGCCCGACCCTGATGCAAGGAGTTCGCCATCAGACGAGAATGCCACCGAGGTGACACCGCGTGAATGGCCCTCAAGAGTGCTGCGGCAGGTCCCCGTCGCTGGATCCCACAGCCTGACAGTGTTGCCGCTCGACCCTGATGCGATGAGCGTGCCATCAGGCGAGAATCTCACAACATTGATACTATTGCTATGCGTGTTGGGTACCTGCAAAGTCGAGTCCCAATCCTTTGGCACCACCGGGGTTTGCTCGATCCAGTCAGGGACATGGTGCCAAAAGTGGTCCCTGACAGTACTTCGCCTTGGGCTGAAGATGAGTGCCGAGGAATACACTTGGAGAGGTGCAATCTCGATGACCAGTCTAAACGCCAGGGCAAACCGCACCGCGTCACTGGTCATCGCGCGTAAACCAGAATTGGCATTGGACTTCACCTCAACGTCAGTATGACTTGAAAACCACGCTCGGTAATGGTGGAGGGATGCCGTCGTCGCCAAACGGGCAACCTGTATACCAGCAGGGTTCCCTTCACTGGTTTCTGTTGCCCGAGTCGCTGAGTATCGCACTCAGAAATATCTTCTGACCAGTGCTCGACGGCAGCCCTCCAGAAGCGGAGCACTTGCAATGTTCTGTTTACTAACCGGAAGTATTGAGTCAATTGCTTTGACCATCAGAATGCCGTCATGCATACACCCCAGTAAGCTTAGCGCTTCAAGCCAATGGAGGAAGTGTTCTTTCAAGAAGGCTTCGACCTGATTGTGCAGCGGTTCACCTTCGCATAGTTCGATGTTGCCTCGCTGAATATGATCGGCCCAATACCGGCACGCATACCGAACCTCGACTGGAAGGAATCGCTCCAACGTCTTGGGAGCGATGTCACTAGTGATGGTGCCACGATGTTTTAGAGAGCAGATATCCTGTCGTAGACTTCTTGACATCAGCTCGAGACACCTCGCAGCCAGCTCTCTGTGTGTGTTTGCGGCGTCGATTTCGAATCGAGGGTCTTGGCATCTCCGGCTGTCCAACAGAAAGTCGCGGAAATATGGGTATAGGAGCGTGATAGGGGAGCCGTGGCCATCGGAATTGCGTAAGACGGAGCCCAGAGATTGCAACGTCTGCTTCACCTCCCACTCTTTAGCGCACAAGAGTTCGGTTAACGCAGCCGCAGTCAACGTGTCACGTAGGACCACAATGGACCCAATAATCAACCTGAATCGCCGTGACAGTAGCTCTTCCACCTCGGGATCGTCGTCTTTTGATGCTATTGCGTATCTTAGGAGTGTCGTGTACATCGAATCGAGTTGTCCCATTGACGTTCCGTGTTTGTTGTCGCCCTCCAACACCAGAGTGAGACGGTCTGGTGGATGATCGAACTCATACCAAATAAATCTGCATACTGTCACAGCGAAGATGAATAGCCCACCAGCCTTCTGAGCAAGTCGGCGTAGGCATGATGCGTCCGGCCACTCGGCGGGCAATCCATGGCGATTCCGAATGGCGTCAAATTCATGCTGGAGGAGGACGGATATATCGTTGTCGACTAATGCGTTGAGGATCGCATGAAGAGCAAAATCTCGATAGGCACCATTCGATATATCGTTAAAACCTAGCTGAATAGGAGTTTCCGGTCGGCTGGTCACAAATATCTTCAACCGCACGGAGCCGAGAGAATTCGCCTGAGCAAGGAGATGAAGGATTAATCTGACATCCCTTTCGCCATCGCATTCGTCCAACGCGTCGATAACCAAAATCAATTCGGATGGTAGATCTGTAACCTGGGAAAGCGGTCGTCGGATTAGGTGTTCCCATTGGTCCTGTAGGCCTTGTTTTGTGATATTGGGATTGTTGAGTATAGCTTCTCGAATGGGTTGGCGAGACTGGGCTGTGTGTGCGCCAGTTGGCAGGCGAGGGTTGCGAAGAATTTTGATGCATTTGCGAGATCTCCGCGGCCGCGAGAAAAGAAGAAGGACGCTCCTAGTCGTTTCTCATCGTCCCACCTCCGGGCGACCATACGTGAGACGGTTGACTTGCCAGTACCCGCCATGCCACTCAGCCAAAAGATGCAAGCGTCAGAAGGATTATTCGACCAGTGCATGATTTCCTGAAGGAGTCCGTATCGGGTGTTCTACAAGCAACTAGATTCGTGTTGCCGTAGCAGCGAGTTGAACGCGGCGCCATCGGCAGAGTTCGCTTTAGCTTTACGGCACGCTGCAAGTCAATTGGAGAAAACAGCATCAAAGCGTTCTCTAGCATACCAAAATCTCTCAATGGATCTCCTGTCATATTGTAGGGCAATCTCGGCGTGGTTGGCGTTGTGGCTATTGCTCGTGTTGCCGCAGTTGATAGCTTGATCGTAGACGCTCCGTGGAGCGGTTAAGCCGGCGCTCGAGTTATCCCGCAATCGTAGGGCCGGCTGCGAGATCGGTGTTAGTCAGGGCCTTGATGGCATCCGGGTGGCAAGACTGACCGTCACACTTGAGCTTCCAACTCGCTGGCCGCTCCCCGCCTGATCCCCGGATGCATTCGGTTGGTCGTCTGTCGACCCCGACACGATATCCGCCACCTTGTTGAAAAGAGACATGATCTTGAGATGCGTATGCTGAGGGAAATGAGCCGTATCGCTTGTGGAAGGTAGACTGTGGGGTCGTAGCAGTGACCATGTGCGGGTGCGGTTGTTGTTCTCCCGACTGCGGGGCTTGTCTGCGGGGTCAGTTGTCTCGGCGGCTAGGCGACGTCGATGCAGATTATTGGACGTTTGGTTACACTTATATAAGTAGCCAACGAAAATCCGACTGCCATTAGTTTGTTTTTGATTTGTCATTAATTACACGATACACAACGTCCGTTTCTGCCCATGTCTTTCAGTGCGTTGGGCTCTTGCTATACCCTCCGCCCTGTCGCGAGAAAGATAGAGCGAACCGAAGAACTTAAAAAGGAAAGACACGCGAAAAGCCCAATTCAAAGGCGACTTCCTAGATATGTACTCCTCTGAGCCCTCTTCCCTTTCACTCCACTCCCGGAGTTCCCACTCCGATATGTACCTCACTCTGGGCGTCTTCCTCAGCCGGCTTCTATTGAAATAATACCGGTTAGGAATGAAGATGAAAATGAACAATAGGAGTTCGATCGGTCTGAATGCTGTATGAGATGAGGATACACAAGGGCGTATGGACACTGACCGTTCACTTTTTTTTTTTTTTTTTTTTGTTTATTCATTACTCGTATGCGACCTAGGTAGATCATGACGAGGGATATGTACAGTCCGGGTCCCCGCTGCAGTCCGCGTGTAGCGGCACGGTGCAAGCTCCCTTTTGCCCTCCGCCCAGGCCTGTCCCACAAATTACATAGGAAGTGACAAAGGAGAACAAATGACACCCCCCACCTACTCCGTTTCTGCCGATGCCATGAACGACGGGGTGGGCAAGAACAGCCGGTGTTCCCCCCCATCCCCTACGTCCTCAGCAACAAGCTCCTCCGCCCTCTTCTCCTCCTCCTGCTCCGCCCTCTCCCGGAGCTCCCGTTCCGACGCCTCACTTTCTGCATCGTCCTCTTTCTCAGCCGGTGCTATCTTCCCTACCTCCGTCGAGGATAGGAAGTCCAGCACTGACTGGCTACACGCGCTCTCCGCGAAAAGCTCGTGGGCTTTCCACCGCTCCCTCCCCCTTCCCGTCTCCTTGTAAACCTCCTCCCACAAGGTCCTCTGCTCCTTCTTCCATCTCGGACACCTCTTCAAGAGGTGGTGTCTCGTCTGCCTGGGGCACCGGCACCACCAGCACTGGGGGGTCGGGCGAGATTTCGTCCAGTGCAGGTATTCGCCCGTGAGGCAATGCCCCGTCTTCAGCTGGTAGAACCTTGCGGCAAGCCGCTTGGTGCTCCCCGCCACCGTGCCGTCTGGCCTCTGGCTTTTCGGCATTTTGTACTTCTTTCTGGAGGTCCGGCCTCCAGCCCACTCCCGCGCCTCCACCCATTTCTTCTCCGAGATCTCCCGTCTGATGTTGGCGAGAGATCTGGGGCGTGCCTCCTCCGGCCATTCCACCCCCGGGGTGTCTGGCTCGTCTGCTGCAAGCTTGGCCCATCTGTCGGCCTGCTCGTTCCCTTCCACCCCTTCGTGCGCCGGGCACCACCTGATTTCAATGGTGATGTCCGGCACTGCTCTCCGTAGCGTGGCGATATGCTTTCTCGCCTCCAATGCGTACTTTTGCCCCGGTCCTGGCTCGTCGGATGCCATTCTCTTGATCGCCGCCTGTGCGTCGGTGAAGATGGTGACGTGCTTCGGTGCCGGGGTCTTTTTTGCCGCGGTTTCCAGTGCGCGTGCCAACGCCGCGCATTCCGCGTCGTATGCCTCCTGGCTGAACCCCATGTGGGTTTTGATGCCTTCCCAGGTTTGGCCGTTCTTCCATGCCACTGCGTATCCAGTGGCTTCGTTCTCCAGTCGAGACCCGTCAGTGAAGAGGACAAGTCCCGGCCTCTCCCTCTCCGCCTCCCTCTTTGCCTCCTCGCGTTCCTCTTGGACCAGTTTGGCATCGAAGGATTCTGGCTCCTCCAGCAGGACCGTCCGCTCCGTCTCCGTCCAGGTGTAGCTCAAGGCTGACGCCAGCCTCTTGCCGATCGCCGTTTGCGCACTGACAATCCCCCTGGCCTTCTCCCCCTCCGGTAGACTCAGCAGCCGCAATCCAAACCGCCGTTGCCTGTTTTCCAACTGATTGGTTGCTGGTCTGAGTCCGGACTCCATCGACAGCGCTCCCAGGTTGGTTGTCCGGAAGGCTCCCGTTGTTGCCCGCCCCTGTTGATTGACCAGCAGCTGGAGCTCCTCTGCTCGCCCCGTCGTACCGCGGACATTTCCTCCCTTCCACCAAAGCTCTGCTCCGAACATGGCGATGGACTGGACACACGCCGTCATGATTCGTCTGCAATTCGCCGGGGAGAGGCCCATACGCCCTGTGAGCCGTCGCAAGCGGGTCATCGCGTTCCGTCCGCTTTTCAGCCTGGTGGCGTGGTGTTCCTTCAACGTGAGTTGCGAATCCAGCCACACCCCCAGCCACCTCGTCGCTTCCTTGTTGAACGGAACTTCCTCATCCCCCACAATCACCTTGGCCTTAGCCTCTGTGCCTTTCCTCTTCCTCCAGAACATGGCGGCCTCCGTCTTCCCCTGATCAAAGGCCACTCCGTTGTTCCTACCCCATTCCATAGCCGCCGCTGCTGCCTCTGAGAGCCTAGCGGCCACTTCCCCATCATTCCTCCCTACCGCCCACCACCCTATATCGTCCACGAACGACAGCCCGCTGATACCCGGGGCTGTCTTTTCCACCGCCTCGAATATTCCTGACAGGTAGGTGGTGAACAAGATGGGCGCCGCCGGGACACTGACCGTTCGCGTGGCTCACAACTTCGCTGTAGTATGTATTCGATGAGTGTCGGTCGAAAGTCTTGGCGATTTTAGCGCCGAGTTTCTGATGTGGGGTTGGTGGTGAACACAGGCCAGATGACATCGAGGATCGCCGCGAAAGCCAATTTTGCGCGTACATATCTCCGCTCGCTCCGACGTCGTCTCCGCTGGCCACGTCCGTATCTGCCGGTCTCCCTCCTCCCCCCTCCGCAAGCGAGCGGCGACGGGGAAGATCTGGCCAGCCACTGTACATACCCGCTGACTTTCCGTGGCGGGACGGCGGAGCAGCGGGAGTGCTGCACTGTCTCGCGATCCCGACGACTACCGACAGCACGGTGCGGAACAGGAGCGGAAAATAGATGGCGTCCCCGCCCGCCGCGACAGTTCCGGCGATTTCCGATCTGTCCGGCGGGATCTCGTACGTGTGGCTGCGCCGGAGCGAGGGCACAGGAGGACGTGCAGCAGCGCGGCCCCGCATCGCCTCGCACGGCGTCATCGTTCGCGGTGGCCGTGTCGACGAGGCGACTGATCTCCCCATCGGAAACTCCCCAGCAAACATCGCCAAATGCGAAAGCTGCGAGAAGCGACAAGCTCTAGCCACCACAGCAGCCTTGCTCTCCTGCGCCCGCGAAGTCAGTTCCTACCTATCCGGCAGTACCGAACCGAAAGCAATGTGGGATACACTCGCGGAGAAACTCGGCAGCGCATTCTCATTTGGCCGACGAGTCACAATTGGCAAAAAATTCGACAATGCCCGTCCGAAGACCGGTGAGAGCACCCCAGCATATCTCTCTCGTCTGAAGGACACGCGAGTTCAAATTGCTGGAACGGAAGGAGCCATATCGGTGAGAAGTTTCTGTATCACATCTACCCTATGGCTCCGGAGCAGTACCAGCTATCACGAAGCTGGCGTAACAGGCTCCTTAGAGCGGCCGCCGACGCCACTCAACCATGGCTGACCTATGGTTCATCCTCGTCACCACAGCAGTCGCCTCCCTCGTCCTGCGCGGTTAAAACCGATCGCTGCGCGCCTACACCCTCGCCACGATGCCACTCTGGTATCTAGCCGACGTCTGAGAAGGGCCCTTGTACGAATGCTTGTCCCTGTCTGTGACGATTTCCCCTGTTGCGGTTGCCGCGCCTTTGCTATATCTTGTTTCCCTTATGTTGCGGCGCCGCTGTCATGACGACGCCCTCCATTCTGTTGCTGCTTCTTTTCGGGCCCTCTCCTTGGCTACCTCCTCTGCCTTACTCAGCGCTCCCTTCTCATCTTCTCCGCCTCTTCCGGATCCTTGCCCACTGGGGTCGGGGCCGCACATGGGAGGACGGGGCCGTTTCCTGGGCTGGGTTGCTGCTGCCCTCTGCTCCTTAACCTGTTGCTCCACCGCGCTCCTACCACTTCGCCCCGGTCACGCCCTCCTGCACCCTCTCCACCAAGTAAGACATCTTCTCGTCCATCTTCCGCTCCACCATAGCGATAGCCGCAAGGATCTGCTCCGTGCCAATACAGCGGCAATGCCTGCTTGGCATCGGCCGCGCCGTGGGACGCGGGTGTTTGTTCGTCCTGGGAGTGCCATTCGCCACCCGCTTGTTCCCTTTGGTAGTTAGGGGTGACTGGAGCCGGAGCTGGTGTCCCCCACCTGGCGGGGGTGGGATGGCCGGCCTTTCACATAGGTGCCGCCACCGCGCTCGCCGTTCCTTCGTCCGGGTCGGCTCCTGCTGGCAACCAGTCATCTTCCGCCGCGTCCATTCCTTCCTCTACCTCCTTTACTTCCCTCCGTACCGCCCCCCCCTCCTCTGGCTGGGCGGGGTTCGGGTCTACGCCGTCCCCACTTGCAGAGGGCTGCTTGCTGTCGCCGAGAGGGAGCGAGCGAGTGTCCCCTCATGACCGACTTCCCAGACGTGCTGAAGATATCGTCGCTGCTGTCGCCGCTGTGCGTGCTGGTGTTGCCGTTGCCACGCTGGAAGAATTCCTGCGCGCTCTACTCCTTCCTGGTTCCGGGCGTTGCGAGCTTGAGCGCGGGCCTTCCGCTGGCCCTCCCGCTATCCCGCGGCTCCTCCACCTCGCACTCGAGCTTGCGAAGCTCGCTTTCGAATTGCTCCTCAACCTCCATTTCCCCACCCGCGTGGCGGACCCGCCTCCCCCTTATGTGTCTCCTTGTCTCCTATGAGCTCCCTACGGAAGGCATTCTCTCGTTGCTCGGGGATGGCAGCCACCACCAGGGCTACATCGGTCGATCCGTCTCCGGGGCCAGACATCGTGATGCCAGTGAAGTTATTGTCTTGTCGAGTCAAAGGCTTGGCGGTTTTTAGCGTTGCATATTCGATGTTGGGTGTCTAGCGCTGGCCTTCGGTAGTGAGACGCCGAACATCTCATACTTTCTATGTAGGGGCAGAATGGACGGAGGGCAAAGGGGAGCTTGCAATCTGCCGCCTCCGATCGCTCTAGTCGCTCCCGTGATTCCGTTGTCCACTCCCTCCAACAGATGATACCCGGCCGGGCCCGCCTCCACGCGGCAATATGTTTCCTAGGGAGGGGCGATTAATATGGTGTAGATAGACAAGGAATGTGATTCGTGACCCTAGATACTATTGTCTGTTATGTATGCAGGTATATGCAGGTACGGTACTGAGCTATCTCGCACCAAAGAGTGTCCTGTGCTGACTAACCCCTCACCAGCCCGGATTGCGTATATATTCTGGCCGAGGCCTTGTTTTTCCGAGGACATACCCTTAACGGCAGCCTGGTGTGAAGGGGATTTTTGTTGTTTGCGTTGGTTGTAGCAGGGATGGAGGTAGTACGGCACAAAGAGGGCGGAGAGGACGATGGGTTGATTTCTTCTCTCTCGGAGGTCTTCCTTCCCTTTCCCCTGAGGAGACAGCCGGCCCGAGAACATTGACCCCAACATCACCATTTTGACTCCTTCCGTGACCCTTCATGACAACTTTCACAATAAAGACCTACAAGCAGCGCGGAGAGGGTGTTCGGGATTTCACAGGTCACTAGTGGAAATCGCAAACTACCTGTCGCCTTGCCGCATTTTCTAGTGCCTGGGCAAGCGCGATACATCAAGAAACCAAAATAGTAGTTAGGTGGGTGTCGTTCGGATCCCTCACCTATTATATAGCTGGAGCGAATAGTTATCTAGAGTAGTTGTACAAATTTCCCGATCAAGTTGAAGACAACCCCTTCAGGATCGATCCCTGTAGGAAATCCCGAATCTGGGAAAACGTAGATACCCCGCCTACAACAACAGCCGATCGAGAGGAAGCTACGTTTTCTTGTTTAGTCATTGGCCGTATTCGACACATATAGATCATGCATGGCGATGTACAAGTTCTCCGGTTCTTGTCCGCCGTCTGACTATCTGCGGCCTCGATCAGTCTCTAAAGCCTAATCTATTATCCGCGAGCAGCATGAACAAACTAAATTGCCTTTGCAGGCGTGGATAGCGACAGGGGATCAAAATCCATCACTAGCCACAGGGGTTGACAAGGCTTATGTAACTAATGCTTCTAACGCCAAGCAGCGAGCGTTCATATACATACATAACCATCTCACAACTACCACCTCACGTTGCACAGCACCCCCGCCACCTACGGAATCGTCGTCAACGAGGCCATACAGCGCCCGCTGCCGCCGCGGGAGTATGCCGCCCGGTCAGCGCGGCGCGCTCAAGATTCTCGCCGAGCTCAAGATCCTCGCCGACGAGAACGTTCATACTGCGAGGTCGCGCAAGAGTCAGGAGAGCGAGCGACGCGAGCTGACGAGCGGCAGTGATGGCCTTCACCTGGCTGTACAGCAAGCCCGTCTACCCCCGCGCTGCTGCCGTTCGCCGTGTACGCCGCATTCCACTTCCTGGCGTATCTACGCACGAACCTGATCCTGACCATCATGCCGTCGGCTCCAGGCGCACTACCGCCAGGCGATCGCCGAGACCATCGCGCGTTTCGTCATGAAGAACTACGACCCTAGCATGCACCTGGTCGCCAACCTCGAGCTGTTCCTGAGGGCGCGTGTGTTCTTTTGGTGTCTGGTGCTGTTGAACCTCATGGGTGCTGCTCGTAGTCTACACGGTCTTCCTGCGCGCCCGCCATGCCCAGAGTGCCTTTGTCCGCGACGCGAAGGGCGTCGAGCTACGCGGCGACGCCCGTGCCACCGACGCCCGTGTCCCCGAAGGTGTCCGCAACGCCTGGACCATCGCGAAGTCGCTCGTCAAGCGCTTCGGTGAGCTCAGCGACGACGGCAAGACGCTCGGTGCCGGCCAGACCGTCAAGAAAGAGTAGACGACAGTTCCGCCTGTCCGTCCGACTGCTTTTTGTTATTTACATATTACAACTGGGGAGGGACGAAAGCTGGAGAAGGGGATGGAATGGGACGGGGGCGTGGGGAGGGAGGGAGACTGTGCGCATGGGCATCGTGTGTGCGTGATTCCGATAGTTGAGCTCGATGATTGGCGGTTTCGAATAAATGACGGTTTCCGTTGTTTGGCTCGCATTTGGTGCCGCGATTAGCGAGGATTGTAGCGGAGGGGTCGATGCGGATCACATATATAACCCGGCCGGAGTGCGCATATCGTTTTTGTTCCCCTCCGTCTTGTCATCAATCACATGCCACCCCTGGGGATCATGGCGCGATGTCACACTGTCCGATTCCCGTCCGCAGTCCGATCACAGGCTCATTGCAAGCTCCCCTTTGCCCTCCGTCCAGGCCTATCCCAAGACGATATACGACACACCAAAACAGACGTGGCGATGCCATGGACGAGGGGGTGGGTGGGTGGGAACTGGGGGTTCTGCCCCACCGCCCAGCTCGCCCTCGGCACCCAGCTCCTCCGCCTCCGTCTGCCGCTCCTCCTCCCACTCCCGGCGCTCCCGGATCTCCCACTCTTATACCTCACTTCCGGCGTCACCCTCTTCCAGAGGTGGCACTAGCCTTCTTACATCCGTGTAGGAGAGGAAGTCCAGCACCGCCTGCCCACATCAGATCCCGGGCCGTCCACCGGCTCTTCCACCTCCCGGTCTCCTTCCGCACCTCCGCCCACAGAATCTTCTGCTGCATCTTCTATTCCGGACACACCTTGAAGAGGTCGACTCTCGTGTGCGAGGGCACTGGCACCACCAGCACTGGGCGGTGGGGCGAATCTCAGCCCAGTGCAGGTACTGCCTAGTGCGGGCGTGCCCTGTCTTCAACTGGTAGTACCTGAAGCGAGCCTTTTGGTGCTCTCAGCAATCGTGCCGTCCGGCTTGCGGCTTTCCGGCATCTTGTATTTCTTCCTGGAGGCCCGGCCCCCTGCCCATCTTCGTGCTTCCACCCATTTTTTTTCTCCGAAATCTCCCGCTTGAGGTTTGCAAGGGGCCGTGAGAGCGGCACTGGGCGTGCCTCCGTCCAGTCCGAATAGTTCAGCCATCCC
>Ga0307508_10002356_pt1 | contig 19994 bp, 15 predicted proteins | sample 9_EM_MG_FD_203089 | JGI IMG/M metagenome (GOLD analysis project Ga0307508, IMG submission 203089) | Populus trichocarpa ectomycorrhiza microbial communities from riparian zone in the Pacific Northwest, United States - 9_EM | ecosystem: Host-associated > Plants > Roots > Unclassified | place...
ACAACGTAAAACCGGCCAATTTCGGTACCTATTCCGAGCCCAATCCCAAAACGGTATTGCTGATGAATTCGCCGCGATTGGTGTTTACCGCCGCAGAATCTCATTTCCTGCTGGCGGAAGCAGCGCTCCGTGGATGGTATAGCGGAGTTACGGCCGCCACATCGTACCAGAACGGCGTCCAGGCGGCCTTGCGCCAGTGGACCATCATCGCAGGCAGCGCCGGTACCATTGGCACGACACAGTTCAATACCTATGTGGCCAATAACCCGCTTAATACAGCGGGCACGTTCGACCAGCAGATGAAACAAATCCACACACAGTTTTGGGTGAGCCTTTTTCCCGATGCGCAGGAAGTTTTTGCTAACTACCGCCGCACAGGTTACCCTGCGCTGGTACCTAATAATTATCCCAACAATGCCACCGGCGGAAAAATTTTCCGGAGGATGCTGTACCCGCAAACGGAGCAAAACCTGAACGCCGCTTCTTATGCAGCAGCCGTGGCCAGGCAGGGCGCCGACGACCTGCTCACAAAGATGTGGTGGGACAAATAACCATAACACCATCATTATCCTAGCGTATAAAATTTAAAACATGGGAACACCAAGAAGATTTGCCTTAAAGAAAATGTTCGCTGCCATTGCCGGCACAATCGGAGTAAGTGCTTTGGCCAATGCCGGTACCAGCGGTGAAGCCAAAGCAAAGAAAGAGGTCTTTAACGTAGCCGACGACCAGGGCGTACCCCTGTTTTCCGGCGCCACCAAATTCAACGGCCTGGTATTCATCGCCGGCAAAGGGGCGCATTTCGAGGGCGATATCAAATCGCATACCGACCATGTGCTGAAAGAGCTGGAAAAAGAGCTTATCGGTGCGGGGTCTTCTATGGAGAAGGTGTTAAAGGTGACCGTATTCCTGAACGACATCGCTGATTATAAAGGCATGAATGAAGTTTACCAGGGCCGGTTTGGGAAAAAGCCTCCCGTACGTACCACCGTAGCCGTTGCTAAAGGCGGCGTACCCGGTGACTCGCTGGTAGAGATGGATTGCATCGCATTTGTATAAATAAAACCTTTCCGGTGAAGCGCAGAGAATTATTTAAATACATAGCTGTTACTCCCCTTGCAGGAGGGGTGGCGGGATTGTCATTGCAGTCCGTAGCTGGCAGTCCCTTACCGCCTCCTGCCAGGCGGGATGTTTTTAAAGAGCTGGGCATACGCACGTTTATCAATGCGGCAGGTACGCTAACGTACATGACCGGTTCATTGATGCACGATTATGTGCTGGAAACCATCATGAGCGCATCGGAGGAGTTTTGCCTGCTCGATGAGCTGCAGGATAAAGTGGGTGCAAAGATCGCAGCCATGGTCCATTCTGAAGCTGCGGTGGTTACCTCCGGCGCTTTCTCTGCCATGACCCTGGGCCTGGCAGGTATTCTTACCGGCATGGACCAGAAAAAGGTAGAGCAGCTTCCGCACCTCGATGGCACGGGCATGAAGTCGGAAGTGATTTGCCAGAAGGCGCATGAAATCGTATACAACCATGCGCTGAAAAACACCGGCTGTAAAATCATCTACATTGAAACCGTAGAGGAGCTGGAAAAGGCTATCAATGAAAAAACGGCCTTATTGCACTTTCTGAACATCGAAGCAGATAAAGGAAAGATACTGCACGAGGAATGGGTGGCAATAGGCCGTAAACATGGATTACCAACTTCCATTGACATAGCGGCCGATGTGCCACCCGTTTCCAATCTCTGGAAGTTTAACGACATGGGTTTCAGCTTCGTGGTCATATCGGGTGGCAAAGCCATGCGCGGGCCGCAAAGCGCGGGCCTGCTCATGGGGAAAAAAGATATTGTTGCCGCCGCCCGGCTGCACATGCCGCCCCGCGGGTTTAATGTGGGCCGCGGCATGAAAGTAAATAAAGAAGAAGTGCTGGGTATGTATGTGGCGCTCGAAAAATACCTGCAGCAGGATCACGATAAGGAATGGAAGGAATGGGAAGCCGCCACGGCGCATATAGCCGGCGTCGTTAGCGCCGTAACCGGCGTAACCACCCGTACCACGGTGCCCGCGCTGGGTAATATTACGCCTACCCTCGAAATAAGCTGGAGCAGCGCCAACATAAAACTGGCGGGCAAAGAGCTGCAGGAAAAACTGCGCCAGGGCAGCCCTTCTATAGAGATCGGCGGCGTACACGATAACGGCATCACGGTAACCGTATGGATGCTCAAGCCCGGGCAGGAAAAGATAGTGGCCGGCCGGATTAAGGAGGAGCTATTCAAAGCCATTGTGTAATGATAAGGTGTTATATACTGTTGTCCATACTCTTCGTTACGCACTGTATACAGGCGCAACCCTATGCCATCGTTATCAAAGGCGGGCATGTGATCGATCCCAGAAATGGCATCGACGAGGCGATGGATATCGCTATCAGCGACGGTAAGATTGCCCTTCTTGCCAAAAACATCGATACCGCGCAGGCGGTACAGGTGGTCGATGCCCGTGGCCTGTATGTGACGCCGGGGTTAATTGATATTCATACGCATGTTTTTTTCGGGACCGAACCCGAGCACTCCTATAGCAATGGCCCCGAAGCCGTACGTCCGGAAGCCTTTTCTTTTCGCTCCGGCGTTACCACCGTAGTGGATGCCGGCAGCTCGGGCTGGCGCAATTTTGCCTTATTCAAGAAACAGGTCATAGACCCTTCGCCCACAAGGGTGCTGGCTTTTCTCAACATCGTAGGAGAGGGTATGCGGGGCTGGGTATATGAGCAGGATACCCGCGATATGGATGGCAAGCTCACGGCGCTGGTGGCGAAACAATACAAGGATTTTATCGTAGGCGTTAAAGTAGCGCATTACCAGGGCGCCGAATGGACACCGGTAGACGAAGCGGTAAAAGCAGGCACTACGGCCAATATTCCTGTCATGATAGATTTTGGCGGCAACACACCTCCGCTGTCTATCGAAGAGCTGTTTATGAAGCACCTGCGGCCGGGTGATATTTTTACCCATTGCTTTGGCCAGCTCGACAACCGGGAGTCTATTGTGGATACACGCACGCAATCGCTAAAACCTTTTGTATGGACGGCGCAGAAAAAAGGTATTGTTTTCGATATAGGCTTTGGCGAAATCAGCTTTGCATTTTCGCAGGCGATACCTGCTTTTAAAAGCGGTTTTTATCCCAATTCTATCAGCACCGATATCCATGCCCGGAGTATGAACAGCGCCATGAAGGATATGATGAGCGTTATGTCGCGTTGCCTTGCCATGGGCATGCCTGTGAATGCAGTGGTCAGGGCCGCTACATGGGACCCTGCCCGTGAAATCCGGCACGAGGAGCTGGGGCATCTTTCCGCAGGAGGCATGGCCGATATCGCTATTTTTGGCATACGGCAGGGTACATTCGGCTTCTTCGACTACACAGGATATAAAGTAGGCGGCGCCCAAAGGCTGGAATGCGAAATGACCATCCGGGCAGGAAAAATTGTATACGATCTAAACGGCATAGCCACTCCCGTAATAATAAGCAATCGCCCAAAGACGGCGTTGCCTTCCCCGAAATAAAAGACACCATGAACAAAAAACGGCTGCTGCCCGTCATCATGCTACTCCTGGCGCAAACGGTTCTATTGGCACAAAACGATACGGTAAGGGATGACGTGTCCAGCAGCTATAACCTCAATAAGCCCGAACGGGAGGAATGGTTCCGCAATGCCGGCAGCGGTATGTTTATCCATTTTAGCCTCGATGCACAGCTGGGCATCGTTATCAGTCATTCGCTGGTAGGCGCTTCCGACGATTATGTAAACCGTTTTTATAAGGAGCTTCCGGCAAGTTTCAATCCTTCGCATTTCAACCCCGATGAAATAGCCATGCTGGCCCGGTTGGCAGGCATGAAATATATTATGTTCACCGCCAGGCACCATTCGGGCTTCTGCATGTGGGATACCAAAACCACGGCGTTCAATATCATGAACACGCCTTATCACAAAGACCTGCTGAAGGAGTTTGCAGAGGCCACCCGCCGGGCAGGCCTGCAGGTGGGGTTTTATTTTTCGCCGGAAGACTTCAACTTTCTCCGCCTTCATAATATGACCATCAGTCGCACCGATGTGGAAATGAGTGAGCCGGTAAAAAAGGAATTCGACAATTATACCCGTACGCAATGCGAAGAGCTGATGCAGCACTATGGCAAAATTGACCTGTTGTTTATAGACGGTGAGCCCAAAGAAACCGTCAAAGCCACCTGCTGGAAATGGCAGCCCGATATATTAATTACCCGTGGCGCGCTAAAAACACCCGAGCAAATGATGCCGGGCGTTACCATCAGCGAACCCTGGCTTTCCTGTATTACCATGGGCACGGCCTGGCAGTTCCAGCCTACCAATGAACGCTACAAATCGGGCACACAGCTTATCGGCCTGTTAATAGAAGCGCGCAGCAAGGGCGGCAATTTATTATTGAACATAGGCCCAAAGGCCGATGGGTCCATGCCCGAAGAGCAGGAAGGCCGCCTGCGCGAAATGGCCGCCTGGTATTTTGTGAATAAGGAGGCGGTAGACAGCGTGCGGCCCTGGGTTATTACAAACGAGGGAAACATATGGTATACGGCTGCGCCGGCCCCAAAAACAGTGTATGCTTTTATCACCAGCCTGCCGGAATGGAAAGAAGGCACGCGCAAATCTTTTGTACTGCATTCGGTTAAAAGCACGCCTGCTACCGCGCTCAGCGTATTGGGGCAAAACAGCCGGGTGCTGGAATACCACAAAAATGCGGATGTTAATTGTACCTTTCAGCAAACGGATACCGGGCTTATCGTATCCGTTGTAAAAGCGCAGCGCCTGTATGATGATCATCGCTGGCCCAATCCCGTTGTAATAAAGCTCGAAAATGTATTACCCGCCATCAGCCCCCTTGGCGTAGAAACATTGCCGGGCATTGTCAAATCGGGTAAAACCCTTGTCCGCGGCCAGGTACGCAACTACAGGAACGAAAAGGTGAAAGCCTGTTTCTGGTACCGTCCCTACCATGGGCAGCTGGAAACATTATACGCCGCTCCCTGGAAGAAAACCGGTTTACTCAGCGTACAGCCCGATGGAACATTTGAAGGCGCATTGCCACTGCCCAAAGGCGCTAAGTACGAATACAGGGCGGCAATAGAATATACCCGGATAGAAATGAATGGCGAAAATAAAGTAGTGGAATGGAGATAGTCATCTTATGCATCGGTATCGTATTGCTGGTAGTGCTTATTGCAAAGCTGCAGCTGAATGCCTTCCTGTCTTTTATATTGGTCAGCCTGTTTATCGGCTTTGCCGATAAAATGTCTCCCGCCGCTGTAACCGCCTCCCTGCAAAAAGGCGTGGGCGAGCTGCTGGGTTCCATTGTTCCTATTCTCGGCTTCGGCGCCATGCTGGGCAAGCTCATTGCCGAAAGCGGCGCCGCACAGCAGATAGCCACCGGTCTGCTGAAAGCTTTTGGCAGAAAATACCTTTTATGGGCCCTTGTGCTGACGGCTTTTATCATCGGTATCCCGTTGTTTTATGGCGTCGGCTTTGTATTGGTGGTGCCCCTTGTTATCACGCTTTCTTATAAATACGATATACCCGCTGTTTATATTGGCCTGCCTATGCTGGCGGCGCTGTCGGTCACGCACGGCTACCTGCCGCCGCATCCTTCGCCCACTACGCTTGTTAAGCAGTACAATGCCGATATGGGTACTACCTTATTATATGGACTGATGATTGCCATTCCCGCTATCATCATCGCCGGTCCCCTGTTTGCCCTTACGTTAAAGAAATATACCGTCAAACCATTGGCTGTTTTCGCCGCTCGGCCATTGCCGGATAAGGAGCTGCCCGGTATGTTCAACAGCATATTCACCTCCTTCCTGCCCGTGATGCTCATAGCGCTGGCAAGCATCGTTAAATTAACTGTGCACCACGAAAATACGCTTAGCCGTATCGTAATGGCGCTGGGCGATCCCGTGATAGCCTTACTGGTTGCCGTATTGTATGCGGTGCTGAGCCTGGGATTGCTGCATGGTAAAAAATTAAAAGATACGATGGACCTGCTCACCGAGGCCGTTAAGCAGGTATCGATGATCCTGTTGATCATCGGCGGCGCCGGTGGATTGAAGCAGGTGCTCACCGATAGCGGCACCAGCGATCGCATTACCGAAAGCCTGCTGGCATTGCATGTGCATCCGCTGCTGGCTGCCTGGAGCATCGCCGCCATTATTCGCGTAGCGCTTGGGTCGTCTACGGTGGCGGGTTTAACCACGGCGGGTGTTATCGCCCCGCTGATTGCCAAATCGGGCATTAACCCCAGTCTCATGGTATTGGCTACCGGGGCCGGTAGCCTGGTGTTCTCGCATGTCAATGATCCGGGTTTCTGGATGTTCAAGGAATACTTTAATTTGTCGTTCAAAGACACTCTTAAAACATGGTCTGTCATGGAAACGATAGTAGCCGTAGCAGGCCTGGCAGGCGTATTTATTATTAATAGTTTTTTATAATTGTTTACAATGACACCTGAAGAAAATTTTGCGCAATTAGGATTGCAGCTGCCCCCGGCGCCAAAGCCGGTAGGCGTGTATAAGCCCCTGCTGGTAGATGGCAGGCATTGTTTTGTATCCGGTCATGGAACCGTACAGTCGGATGGTTCGCTCATTATCGGTCGCATTGGCGATGGTATGTCGGAAGAAGAAGGCACGCTCGCCGCCCGGCAGGTAGGGCTGGCCATCCTCGCCACCCTGCGCGCCAACCTCGGCTCGCTCAATAAAATAAAGCGCGTTATTAAAGTATTGGGCATGGTAAACTGCCCATCCGATTTTAAAAACCATCCCTTCATCATCAATGGCTGCAGTGAGCTGTTTGCAAAAGTATGGGGCCCCGACAATGGCATTGGTGTAAGAAGCGCCGTTGGCATGGGTTCCCTGCCCGGCAATATACCCGTGGAAATAGAAGCATTGTTTGAGCTGGCCATCGATTAAACGCATCGCTGATTTTTGTGATCCCTCCAACTATTACCTGTGAATAAGAAAGAATGGTATACTATAGAGAATATCGATATGATCGATTCTCCTGCGCTGGTGGTCTATCCCCAACGGGTAAAGGCCAATATCAGTGCGGCGCTGGCTATGGTGGACAGCCCGGCTGTATTGCGCCCCCATGTTAAAACCAGCAAGATGAGCGAGGTGGCGGCGCTGCTCATGGCCGAAGGGGTCAGCAAATTCAAATGCGCTACCATTGCCGAAGCAGACATGCTGGGCATGGCGGGCGCCAAAGAGGTGTTGCTGGCTTACCAGCCGGTGGGGCCTAAAATAACGCGGCTGCTGGAGCTGGTAAAAGCCTATCCTGCTACCCGCTTTGCCTGCCTGGCAGATAGTATCGACAATGCCACCTACCTTAATAAAGCCTGCGCGGCGCAAAACCGTACGCTCGATGTGTTCATCGATCTCAATATAGGCATGAACCGCACCGGTATATCGCCCGATAGGGCATTCGTGCTGTTTGTCGCCATCCGCCAGCTGCCCGCCCTGCGGTTCACCGGTCTTCATGCCTACGATGGCCATATAAACAATGCAGATGTTACACTGCGGATAAAAAATGCCGATGAAGGATTTGCACCGGTAATGGCGTTGGCCGCCCGGATGCAGGCCATCACCCACCAGCCGCTGACTATTATCGCCGGCGGCACGCCTACCTTTCCCGCCCATGCACGGCGAAAAGGCGTGGAGTGCAGCCCCGGCACCTTTGTTTTCTCCGACTGGAATTATAAAAACGGTCTTCCCGATGAGCCGTTCGATTATGCCGCGCTGGTCATCACCCGTGTTGTTTCTATTATCGATCAGCATACCATTTGTCTCGACCTCGGGCATAAATCCGTGGCTGCCGAAAATCCACTGCCCCGGGTGCATTTTTTAAATATGCCCGCTGCCCAGCCCATTGCCCAGAGCGAAGAGCACCTGGTGGTAAAGCTGGGCGATACCGCCAGCATATCCATTGGCGATACCTGGTATGGGGTGCCCGTGCATATCTGCCCCACGGTAGCCCTGTATGAAAAAGCCTATACCATAGAAAACGGCCGCATGACCGGCCATTGGAATGTCATCGCCAGGAACCGGTTCATAAATTTTTAAGCAGCCCGCATGTTCACCATCGACGCCCACCTCGACTTAAGCATGAATGCCATGGAATGGAACCGCGACTTGCGGTTGCCTGTGGCCGATATAAGAATGCGCGAAGCCGGCCTGGCTGACAAACCCGACCGGGCAAAGGGCACTGTTGCCTTTCCCGAACTGCGTAAGGGTAATACGGGCCTGGTGGTAGCCACCCAGATAGCACGCTATGTAGCGCCCGGCAGCCTTCTGCCCGGCTGGCATTCGCCCGAACAGGCATGGGCGCAAACACAGGCGCAGCTGGCCTGGTATAAAGCCATGGAAGCCGCCGGCGAAATGACGATGATAAAAGACCGGGCCGGGCTCGATGCGCATGTATCTCTTTGGGGGAACGAAACGCCCAACAGCACAAAACCCATCGGCTATATACTAAGCCTCGAAGGCGCCGACTCTCTCGTTACCATCGAACACCTGCACCGGGCCTATGAATATGGCCTTAGGGCCGTTGGCCCCGCCCACTACGGACCGGGCAGGTATGCCAATGGAACGGATGCCACCGGTCACCTCAAAAAAGAAGGTATCGCCCTGCTCCGCGAAATGGAGCGGCTCAATATTATCCTCGACGCTACCCATCTCTGCGACGATGCTTTCTGGGATGCGCTCGACGCATTCAGCGGACCTGTATGGGCCAGCCATAATAACTGCCGCGCATTGGTCAACCACAACCGCCAGTACAGCGACGCGCAGCTAAGCGCTCTTATACAAAGAGGTGCTGTTATCGGCGCGGCGCTGGATGCCTGGATGATGGTGCCCGGCTGGGTGCGGCAGGTATCTGTACCGGAGCAAATGGACTGCAACCTCGAAAAGATGCTCGATCATATCGACCATATCTGCCGCCTGGCAGGCAATACCCTGCATGTGGGTATCGGCACCGATTTAGACGGCGCCTTCGGCAAAGAGCAATGCCCGTATGATTTGGATACCATCGCCGATTTACAGAAAATACCTGCCCTTCTTGCCAAAAGAGGGTATACGGCAGGCGATATCGAAAACATCATGCACGGCAACTGGCTCCGGTTTTTACAGAAAGCATGGAGCTAATGCTGCACATTTGTCGATATATTTGCAGGTAATCCTCTGAAAACGGTGCTGCCAGCAACAACTATTATTTTAATCCAAATACATGAAGTACAAGATTATCGCCGCATGGGCGCTGAGCGTCATTTCACTTTTAGCACAGGCACAAACCGGCAGCACCCCGCCACCTCCGCCCGTTTATCCTTTACCCGGCGCACAGCAGCTGGCCTGGCATGAAATGGAAATGAACGCCTTCGTGCATTTTACCGTCAATACATTTACCGATAAGGAATGGGGCTATGGCGATGAAAGCGAAACGATATTCAATCCGGCACCGCAAACCAATCCCGGCCAATGGGCGTCCGTGTTAAAGAATGCCGGTTTCAAAACCCTTATACTCACCTGCAAGCACCATGACGGTTTTTGCCTCTGGCCCACGCAATACACAGAGCATTCCATAAAGAAAAGCCCGTGGAAGAACGGCAAAGGCGATTTGGTAAAGGAAACCAGCGACGCCTGTAAAAAATACGGGTTGAAATTCGGGATCTATTTATCGCCGTGGGACAGGAACCGCGCCGATTATGGCCAGCCTTCTTATATCACCTATTACCGCAACCAGCTGAAAGAGCTGTTTACCCGGTACGGCCCTGTATTTGAAATGTGGTTCGATGGCGCCAATGGCGGCGATGGCTACTACGGCGGCGCCCGCGAAAAAAGAAAAATCAATGGCGCTACGTATTACGACTGGCCCACCACGCTTTCCCTGGTGCGCAGCATGCAGCCCAACGTGCTTTTCTTCAGCGATGCCGGTCCCGGCGTACGCTGGGTAGGCAATGAAAACGGGATGGCCGGCGCTACCAACTGGAATACCATTTCTACCGATACGATTTTTGCCGGCAAAGCAGGCATAGAGCAATTGCTCAATACCGGCTCGCCCGATGGAAAGAGCTGGATACCCGCCGAAGTAGACGTATCCATCCGTCCCGGTTGGTTTTACCATGCCAAAGAAGATTCACTGGTAAAAACGCCCGCACAGTTGTTTGCCATTTACCTCAGCTCGGTGGGCCGCGGCTCTACGCTGTTATTGAATGTACCGCCCGACCGCAATGGCTTATTTCACAACAACGATGTGCGCGCATTGCAGGGGTTTAAAAAAATACTGCAAACGGAATTTGCTGCCAACCTCGCCCTGCATGCACCGGTAACCGCCACCGGATACCGCGGTCACAGCAAGGCATTCGCACCCGCCAATCTTACCGACGGCAATAAAAATACCTATTGGGCTACGGCCGACAACGAGCTGACCGGCAGCTTCACCATCGACCTGGGCAAAACGCAGATCGTTAAGTACATCGTATTGCAGGAATACATCCGCCTCGGCCAGCGCATACAATCATTTACAGTAGAAGCATGGAAAGACAATGGCTGGGAAAAAATAGCCGATGCCACTACCATTGGTTACAAAAGAATACTACCCATAATGCCGTATCGCACCAGTAAAATAAGAGTCACCATCACCGGTTCCAAAGCCTGTCCCGTTATCTCCAATGCAGCAGTGTATTAACCGGCGTGCCACGGTTACCCCGGCTAAGCAAACGAACCGTGGCACGCCTATTAAAATCGTGCTACCCCTATAAAAATATATTGATGAAAAAAATATTCCTCCTCTTTCTTCCCTGCCTGCCGCTCTTGCCGGCCGCGGCTCAAAACAGCCGCCCCGCTTTTCGCAATGCACAGCTGCCTGCCGAAGCGCGGGTAAAAGATCTCCTGCATACCCTTACCCTGCCCGAGAAGATTTCCCTGCTTGGCTATCGTAGCCCCGCCATCGACCGCCTGCATATACCTGCTTACAACTGGTGGAACGAGGCGCTGCATGGCGTAGCCCGCAATGGCGAAGCCACCGTATTTCCACAAGCCATTGGTATGGCCGCCACCTTCAACGACGGACTGCTGCACCAGGTAGCCACCGCCATCTCTACCGAAGCCCGCGCCAAATACAACCTCGCCATAAAGCAAAACAGGCATGGACAATACATGGGGCTTACCTTCTGGACGCCCAACATCAATATATTCCGCGATCCCCGCTGGGGCCGCGGTCATGAAACCTATGGAGAAGATCCTTTTCTCACCGCCACCATGGGCGCCGCTTTTGTAAAAGGATTACAGGGCGATGATCCCCGTTACCTGAAAACCGCCGCCTGCGCCAAACATTTTGCTGTGCACAGCGGCCCCGAAGCCGAACGCGATGGGTTTAACGCCATCGTGGACGAAAAAGATTTACGCGATACCTATCTCTATGCGTTTAAAAAACTGGTCGATGCAAAAGTAGAAGCCGTTATGTGCGCCTATAACCGGCTCAACAACCAGCCCTGCTGTACCAGCCAAACACTGCTGTATGATATATTGCATACCGAGTGGCAGTTTAAAGGCCATACGGTGACCGATTGCGGCGCGCTCTATAACGTGATCACCTATCATAAAACATATCCCACCAAAGAAGAAGTAGCCGCCGCTGCCGTAAAGGCCGGCGTGGACCTTGAATGCGGCGGTCTTTTACAATCGGATGTAAGCAAGGCGCTCGATAAAGGCCTGCTCAGCGTGGCCGATATAGACAGCGCCCTCGCCAAAACCCTGCGCACGGAAATAAAACTTGGTTTCTTCGACGATGCAAAGCTGGTGCCCTATAGTAAATATGGCGCCGACAGCGTGCACAATGCCACGCATACCGCGCTAAGCCGCCGCGCCGCGGCCCAAAGCATGGTATTGCTTAAAAACAACAACGATCTGCTGCCGCTGCAAAGAGAAAAATACCCGTCTATAATGGTGGTCGGCTCCAACGCCGCTTCGCTCGATGCGCTCATGGCCAATTACCACGGCATCTCCGGCAATATGGTCACCTTTGCCGAAGGCATTGCCAAAGCCGCCGGGCCTGCTACCGCGGTTGACTATGACCAGGGTTGCGACTTTACCGATACCGTTCACTTCGGTGGTACCTGGGCGGCAGGCAATAGCGATCTTACCATTGCCGTGGTAGGTCTTACGCCACAGCTGGAAGGTGAGGCAGGCGATGCTTTTTTATCTCCTTCCGGTGGCGACAAGGCCACGCTCAGCCTGCCCCGCTCGCAGGTGATATACCTGCAAAAGCTACGGGCTACGCATAAGAAACCGATAGTGGTAGTGGTCACCGCCGGCAGCGCCATCGACATAAAAGAAATCGAACCCTATGCCGATGCTATTATATTGGCATGGTATCCGGGCGAGCAGGGCGGCAATGCGCTGGCGGATATTTTATTCGGCACGGTGTCTCCTTCCGGCCGCCTGCCGGTGACTTTTTATCATTCATTACAGGATGTTCCGTCTTATGGCGACTATCACATGAGCGGCCGCACCTACCGCTATTTTAAAGGCGAGGTACAATATCCCTTTGGCTTTGGCCTTAGCTATACCAGCTTTACCTATAAATGGCGGCGGGGACGCATGGCGCTGTACCAAATCCGCGATACCCTCCGCTGTCTTGTAAGCGTAGCGAATACGGGGGCTTTCGATGCCGAAGAAGTGGTGCAGGCCTATATTTCATACCCCGGCCTGGAGCGCATGCCTGTAAAAGAATTAAAAGCGTTTAAAAAGGTATTCGTTCCCAAAGGCAAGGCAATCGATGTTATGCTGTCCATTCCCATAGGCGAATTACAAAAATGGGATGCGCAGGCGCATGCATGGAAGCTATACGACGGCGATTACAAACTCGAAATAGGCAAAAATGCCAAAGACGTTTTATTAACACAGGGCTTCACCATCAAAGACGGACTATGTATTTTCTGATAAAAAACAAGACTGCCGCCTTATTGGCCGGTATGCTGCTGGCAGGTTCCGCCGCTTCCGCGCAGCGGGCCATTGATTATGTAGACCCCTTTATCGGCACCGCCGCCCATGGCCATACTTATCCCGGCGCCACCGTGCCCTTTGGCATGGTGCAACTGAGTCCCGACAATGGCAGGTCGGGCTGGGACTGGTGCAGCGGCTACCACTACAGCGATAGCATTATTACCGGGTTCAGCCATACACATTTAAGCGGTACCGGCATCGGCGACCTGGCCGATATTTCCGTACTGCCCGTTACCAATACAGCCCCCGGCCCCGATCCCATCAACAGCCGTTTTTCGCACCACCAGGAAAAGGCCTCGCCCGGTTATTACAGCGTGCTGCTGGCCAGCTCCGGTATAAAAGCAGAGCTAACGGCCACCGACAGGGTAGGCTTTCACCGCTATACCTTTCCCGCGGCCAAAGACGCCATGATACGTTTCGATCTGGGTTTTGCCATCAATTGGGATACGCCCACGGAAACCCGGTTTAAAAAAATAAACGATACCACTTTTGCAGGTTACCGCTTTTCAAAAGGATGGGCCGCCAGCCAGAAAGTATTTTTTGCCGTTCGCCTGTCAAAACCGGTAACGGAGCTGCGGCTCTTTGCCGATGGCAAACCTGCCAGTGGCAACAGCGCCGGCGGGAAGAAAACCGTTGCCTGCCTGCTATTCGATACCCGCAACGGCGAACAGGTGGTTATGAAAGTGGGCCTTAGCTTTGCCGATGAGAATGGTGCGCTTGCCGCTATAGAGAAAGTGCGCACCACTGGTTTCAATACCGCACTCGGCAAGGCGCGCCAAAGCTGGGAGCAGGAGCTGGGCAAAGTGACGATAACCGACAGCGATACCGCTAATAAGAAAGTGTTTTACACGGCCCTGTACCATAGCTATCTCGCACCCGTTCTGTTTACAGACGCCAACGGCAATTATAAAGGCGCCGATGGCGCCACAAAGCACAGCGCACAAAATATATATACGGTGAGCTCCCTCTGGGATGTGTTTCGTGCCGAAAGCCCCCTGTTTACTTTATTGCAGCCGCAGCGGGTGCCTGATATCATTAATTCTTACCTCAGCTTTTACAGGCAATACGGATTGCTGCCCGTATGGGACCTGCAGTTCAACGAAACCAATTGCATGACCGGCTATCACTGCATTCCCATTGTAGCCGACGCCATACTCAAAGGATATAAAGGCATCGATGCCGCCGTTGCTTTTGACGCCATGAAGAAAAGCGCTATGCAAACCATCCGTGCTACCGACCTGTATCGCCAGTACGGCTATGTGCCGCAGGACAAATCGGGCAGCAGTGTAACCGTTACGCTGGAATATGCGTACGACGACTGGTGCATTGCACAGGTGGCAAAACATTTGGGCAAGACGGCCGACTATGAGGCATTCATGAAACGCTCCGCATCGTGGAAGAATGTTTTTGATCCCTCCATCGGCTTCGCCCGCGCCAAAAATGCCGATGGCAGCTGGGTGGTTCCTTTCGATCCTTATTTTTCGGAACACGATGAACGCAAAGCCATGTTTACCGAAGGCAATGCCTGGCAGCACAGCTGGTTTGTACCGCAGGATATACCGGGTTTGATGGATGCTTTCGGCGGCAAGGCGTCATTTATAAAAAAACTGGATTCTTTGTTTACCGTCAGCTCGAAGCTCACGGGCGAAAATGTATCCAACGATATCAGCGGGCTGGTGGGTCAGTACGCCCATGGTAATGAGCCCAGCCACCACATCGCTTACCTGTACAGCTACGCGGGAGCGCCCTATAAAACGGCGGAGCGCGTACGCTACATCATGCAGCGCCTGTATACCACCGCAACGGATGGCCTTTGCGGCAATGAAGACTGCGGACAGATGAGCGCATGGTATGTATGGAGCGCGCTGGGCTTTTATCCCGTTAACCCCGCTTCGGGCCAGTACGTGTTTGGCAGTCCCCTGTTTAAGGAAGCAACACTGCGCCTGCCCGGCAATAAGAAGCTGGTCATCAAAACCATCAACAATGCCGCCGATCACGCCTATATACAACGCATTACTTTTAATGGCAAACCCTGGAATAAAATATCCATTCCCCATGCGGCGCTGATGCAGGGTGGTGTGCTCGAATTTGTGATGGGAGAAAAGCCCGCCTATGGTTTTACCGGTGCGGGTAGTGAGAAATAAAAAGTAGCGCCTTCGCCTTCAACGCTCTCGGCCCATACACGGCCGCCGTGTTTGGCCACGATGCGCTGTACAATGGCAAGGCCAACGCCCGTGCCTTCAAACTCGTTGTTGTTGTGCAGGCGCTGGAATACGCCGAACAATTTATGGGCATGCTTCATGTTGAAGCCCGATCCATTGTCTTTTACATAGTAGATGTATTCATTCCCCTGTTCCGTACAGCCAATATCGATTACCGGGTTTTCTTTTTTGCCGGAATACTTGATCGCGTTTGACACCAGGTTCATAAAAACCTGGTATAATAATGTCTGGTCGCCCTCCGTCGGTTTCAGCGGGCCGATATTGATACGGGCATTCAGCCTGGCGCCGGCCACTCCTATATCGGTCACTACCCGGTGCGCCACCTCGTCGATGTCAATCCGTCCTTTTGACAGCCCACGCTTGCCCAATCTCGAAAACGCCAGCAGATCATCCACCAGCGCACCCATTTTTTTTGAGTTTTCCAATATAATCCCAAACAACCGGTTCAGCTCTTCATCGAAATGCTCGCGGTAAGCGTCCAGTATGATATGCGAATACCCGTTGATGCACCTTATCGGCGCCCGCAGATCGTGCGATACGGAATAGGAAAACGATTCCATTTCCTGGTTAATCACCTGCAGCTCGTCTATATGTCTTGTCAGCTCGTTGTTCAGCTGCTGTATTTCCTGGTCGGATTTTTTCTGTGCGGTAATATCACGTTCGGTGATGGCCACCGACTTCAGGTTGTCGTTGGGGTCTGTTATAACAGAAGCCGAGAACACCACGTCTATCATCTTCCCGTATTTCGTGATCCGTTTCATTTCCATCGACTGGATTCTTTCCCCCTTCAATATACCGTTAATGACCTCCTGCATCTCCTGCATGGCATGGTCCGGCACGATGTTCCAGATTTTCATATTGAGCGCCTCCGCTTCGGTAAACCCGTATATCTTTTCGGCCCCCTCGTTCCATGATATGATCTTCCCATCGTGGTTGTGGAGGTATATGGCGTCGTTGGATTGCTTCACCACGATAGCCAGGTGGTTTCTTATTTCTTCGGCTTCCTTGATACCTGTAATGTCTCTTGCATTGGCAAACCACAAATCGTTTTTGCTGACGATGTTCCAGTGCAGCCATTTTATCATCCTGTCTTTGCTGTATACCCGCGTTTCAAACGAAAATGTATCCTTGTTCTCTTTACTTAACTGTTCCAGTAAGGGACGATCTTCCCTTGAAAGGTAAAAGGCAAAGGAGCTACCCTTCATTTCTTCTACGGTATAGCCCAGCATCGCATTTACCGCATCGTTCACTTCCAGGAATTTTAGCGTATGAGCGTTGATAATGCAGATCAGGTCGGCAGAATTATTGATTAAAAGGGCATAGCGCTCCAGCGTTGCATTTTTGCGGGCCAGCTCTTTCTTTTGGGTATGCAGCTGCAGTAATACCGCCACTTTTGCTTCCGTTATTTCTGCGTCGAGTGGTTTATAGAGGTAGTCCACCGCGCCTTCCCCAAACCCCTGCAATATAAACCGGTGCTCTTTTTTCTCTGCGGAAGCGAATATGATAGGTATGTCTTTGCTCCTCCTGTTCGATTTCAGGATATTGGCCACTTCAAAACCGTCCATGCCCGGCATCTGCACGTCGAGTATTATCAAATCGATGTCTTTGTTTAATACCATCCTCAGGGCGTCTTTTCCGTTAATGGCCCTGATAAAATTCCTGCCCGGTCTGGTCAATATCTCTTCCAGCGCAAACAGGTTGCTTACCTTATCGTCGACAATCAGGATATTAGCTTTTTCATTGCTCATTATAGTGAGTTGGTTTTTTCTCCAATACCTGACAAAGTTTTTTTTATCTCATCGAGGGTAAAAATATGTTGTACGCTGCCGGTAGCTATGGCCGCCTGGGGCATTACCGGAAACTGGGCTTCGGCGGGGTCCTGCGCTATCGTCATGCCGCCGCGGTGTCTTATGGTGGCTATACCTGCCGCCCCGTCTTTATTAGCCCCCGTAAGGATAATACCTATCAGCCGGTCTTCATATGCTTCCGCCGCGGTTTCAAAAAGAACGTCGATGGAAGGCCTGCTGTAATTAACAAGCGGGTCGCAGCTCAGTGAAAAAGAACGGTCCTTTTCAACCAGCAGGTGGTAGCCCGCAGGCGCCATATACACCACGCCCCCGGCAATCCGTTCTTTCTCGTCGGCTTCCTTCACCCGTAATCTGCATTTCAGCTGAAGCAGCTCTTCCAGCAAGGCCCTTTCATCTTTGGCCCGGTGCTGCGTAATAATAACAGGAAGCTCAAAACCCGCCGGTAATGCTTCCAGTATATTTGATAATGCCAGCAGGCCACCTGCCGACACGCCCATCACGATAGCTTCGTATTGCATGCCAATAGCTTTAAAAGGGTTATCCGGCTTTCATGAAAATCCGCTCTTTTTTATCCACCTCTTCAAACTGGCGTCTGCGATCGGTAAAAAGCAATGACTCCTTGTTGCCAAGACCAAGGAAGCCAAACGGGCACAGGCTTTCATAAAAAAGATTAATCACCTTGTTTTGCAAATCCTGGTTAAAATAAATCAGCACGTTGCGGCATAATATCAGCTGGAACTCATTGAACGACTTATCGATGGCAAGGTTATGCACCGAAAAAACAATGTTCTCCCGGAGCGATTTATCCAGCAGAACAGCATTGTATTTGGATACGTAATAGTCGGAAAAGGTGTTTTTACCGCCCGATTTCTGGTAGTTGGCCGTATATGTTTTCATCTGGTCCACCTTGTATACGCCCTCGCGGGCTGTTTGCAGCGCGCGCTGGTTGATATCCGTTGCATAAATAACCGACCGTTGCAGCAGCCCTTCTTCTTTTAGCAGGATGGCCACCGAATACACTTCCTCGCCCGTGGAAGAGCCCGCTATCCATACTTTTATAAAAGGGTAGGTGGCCAGCCGCTCTACCACATGCTTTCGCAGGCTTTTATAAAAGGCCGGGTCGCGAAACATTTCGGTCACGTTTACCGTCACCTCCTGTATGAATTGCTCAAAAACCGCCTCGTCCCGCAACAGCAGCTTTCCCAATGCCTTCAGGGAATAGATTTTATGCAGGCCCATAAAATAGTCGATGCGTCTTTTTATCGACGCTTCGGCATATTCTGTAAAATCGTATCCGTACATAAAACGGATAGATTCCAGCAGCTCCCTTATTTCCTTCATGTCCGGCATACTATTCTCACCGGCTTATTAAGCCGCTTATTTTTGTAAAAAGCTCTTTTAAATTAACAGGCTTCGATACATATTCCGATGCTCCCGCTTCCAGGCATTTTTCCCTGTCGCCTTTCATTGCTTTGGCGGTAACGGCAATAATGGGTATATGCGCCATGCTGCTATTACTTTTTATCCTGCCAATGGTTTCGTAGCCATCCATTTCCGGCATCATCATATCCATCAGGATAATGTCGATGTCCTTGTGCGCGTCCAGCAACCCGATGGCGTCAATGCCGCTTTCCGCGGTATAAATGGTCATATCCATTCCATCCAGGTAGCTTACCAGCGCAAACCTGTTTCGCACGTCGTCGTCTACAATCAGTATGCTCTTTCCTTTCAGTATATCGTCGCTTGTCTCCATATTATATTGGTTACCGGTACAGCCACACCCGCATGAGCGATAGCAGCTGTTCTATATTCACCGGCTTGGCCACATAGTCAGACATGCCCGCTTCCAGGCATTTTTCCCTGTCGCCCTTCATCGCCTTTGCCGTCAGGGCAATAATAGGCAGCTTACCGAACTTCGCCATTTTCCTTATTTCCAGCGTAGCCTCATAGCCATCCATTTCCGGCATCATAATGTCCATCAATACAATATCAATGTCCGGCTGTTCTTTCAGCATCCGCACGGCCTCCCGGCCGTTTTCGGCGGTAATGCACTGCAGTCCCTCTTCTTCAAGCGCATTGGTGAGCGAATAAATATTGCGCATATCATCGTCTGCTATCAATACCTTTTTATTTTTCAATACCTCGTCGGTGCGGTGCAGCTTACGGATGATTTGCTGCTTTTCCTTTGGCAGCTTCGACTCAACGCGGTGCAGGAAAAGCGTTGCTTCATCCAGCAGCCGCTCCGTGGAGTTGGCGGTTTTCAATACCACGGTATTGGCCAGCTTGTTCAGGCGGCTTGCTTCTTCGCGGTTCAAATCTTTGCCGGTATATACGATGATGGGTATTTTATTGAGCACATCGCTCGCCTTTATTTTTTCCAGCAGGTCGATGCCGCTCATATCCGGCAGGCCCAAATCGATGATAATGCAATCGAATTTTTCTTTTTGCATCATTTCGTATGCTTCCGTTCCCGCATGCGCCGGAAATGATTCTATATCCCCGTTGCCAATCAGCTCGCGGATGGCTTTGTTGTGCTGGTGATTGTCTTCCACTACGAGCAGTTTTTTTAATTTTTTCCTGATAAACGTTACTATCCGGTTAAAAGCAGCCTGCATATCCTGTGCCACCACCGGTTTCCGGATAAAGTCAAATGCGCCGAGGTCCAGGCTTTCCTTGCGGCGGTCGTATCCGGAAAATATCTGTACCGGTATATGCCGCAGCTCCGGGTCGTTTTTTAATTGCTTCAGCACTTCTGCGCCGTCCATTACGGGCAGCTGCATATCGAGGATGATGGCGTCCGGCCGGTAGTGGCGCGCCAGGCTCAGACCTGTATTGCCCTGCTGGGCTATGATACATTTATATTCCCTTTCCCTGAAAAAGTG
>Ga0307508_10002357_pt1 | contig 19981 bp, 31 predicted proteins | sample 9_EM_MG_FD_203089 | JGI IMG/M metagenome (GOLD analysis project Ga0307508, IMG submission 203089) | Populus trichocarpa ectomycorrhiza microbial communities from riparian zone in the Pacific Northwest, United States - 9_EM | ecosystem: Host-associated > Plants > Roots > Unclassified | place...
GGGCGAAGGGGTGCTAGCGACGAGCCGCCACTGCGCGGACAGCGGACAGGAAACGGACTGTACATAATCTCGTCATGATCTCCATAGGTCGCACACGAGTAATGAATAAACAAAAAAAAAAAAAAAAGCGGGGCTCTCGGCATAGGCGGTGGCGGCGGAGTGGCGCGTCGACGGGATGTAGTCGTACACGCCGCAGGAGTCTTCGCTGCCGGCGGCGAACCCTGACGTCTCGCTGAAGCTGCGGGGGACGTCGACCCACGGCGATATCAGCGCCACGCCGCCCGGCAGCGGCACAGCCACGTCCCGGCCGTGCCAGCGGACCTTCCCGCCCGAGCGCGAAAGGTGCAGCGCCAGCTGCAGAAGCGCGAGCGACAGTCCGCCGCCGGCCGAATCCCCGACCAACACGAGCTTCTCCGCCGCGATCGGCCCGTGCAGCGCCCCCGGCGGCGGGTACAGCAGGTACAGGTACGAGATCAGCGCGCCCACGAGGGGCCCCGGGAACGGACTCTGCGGCGCGAGCCTGTACCTCGGCACGAACGCGCTTCTCCGGCGTGTCCTCCGCCAGCGCGGCATACGCTTGTGCCGGGGATCCCAGCGCTTCGCCGGCCGCGCGAGGAGTCGACCGAGACGATACCCACTCTCCGGTCAGATCCTCCGTCCCGACCTTCAGGATCGACGCTTCCACGCCCGGCGTCCCGAGTGCGACGATGGCAGCGCGCACCACATCCTCCCCGCCGAAGCCGTCGCCCGGAGAGTACGACACCTCGGCGCACCACGTGTCGTCTTGGACTTTGGTCCGCTGGAGGGTAGCCGCCTGCGCCTCCTCGATGGGCTGGACGCGTCCCGGCGAGAGCTGGCGCGCGAACGAGGATCTGATGAACGCGATGGTGATCGTCGCCTTGAGGTCCCAGTACTGCGCTTGCGGCGAGAGCGAGAGAAGGTGCAAGCACGTCTGCAGGGCCAGCGCGGGCAGGTGTGGCAGCAGCCGCCACATCACCGCGAGCGGGTTCGCTTTGGGGATGCCAGTGAGGGGAGATTCGCTTTTGGACATTTCGACGGTGCTGGATTCAAGCGTGCGGAGTGGCAGGAGCGGAGAGACTCACCGGGCTCCGTGTTGCGGTACACGGGGTATATAGCCCCCACCGGTCGCTGGAGATGCCAATGCTACATATATACATCATAGTTACTTGGATGCACTGCAACCGGTAGTTAACTACCGCGCGCACACACATAGATACTCTATGTAGATACTCTGTATCACGCCGCCCTAGTCTGGCTAGACAGGCTAAATGCGAGTATGATTCATAGATACTACATATGCATCGTATCTGGTACTGTTTGTGTTGGTGTCGTCTTCGGAGGTTTCATCACGGGATTGTGGAAGCCGAACCCTAAACCAGCAACCCTGGCCATTCACGGAGATTCACTCGCATTTGCCTGGATGTACCACCCGTTCAAGCCTGTCGTGGCCCGAGCAGCGCACAGGAACCGGCAGTGTGTATGCCGATCGCTATGATCTGGATACATACCTGTAGTCCAGGCCGTGCGCGATTGATGACAAGACAAAAAAATAATTTCAAAAAAGCCGTGTTACGCCCTAGATGGAAGCCTAGGGAACGATTACGATTGCTGACTATCGGCCTTAGCCACGGTGTATCCAGCGTAACTCGAGTCGTTGGCGTTACGGCAAGCGATGTTCAGGGCGACCGGGTACCATGCACATATTTGGAGCTGCACAGGTGGTGATCGTTGCGACATTTCGTGAAAGCCGATGGGCATAACAGTGCCGAACAAGCGAGACACATGTCCGGGCTCTGATGTCACTCCCACCCTTCGCCCGTCCAAGTATTCCCAACAGCCTCCCAGTACCTCTTCTCGCCGCCTCTGACGTGGCCGACATGTTTTGTCCCCTCGAAGACGACCCTCTTCACCTTTGCGCCGGCAGCCTCCGCCGCATCCGCATGCATCATGACATCCTTCTTCAGCACGACCTCGTCGTCCTCTCCGCACAGGTACGTAACCCGCGCGTCCGCGGGGAGGATGGTGCCGTCGAGCAGGGCGCGTCTCAGCAGCTCGACCGGATGCTGCAGGCGCAGGATGTACTGCGCGACGCCGGCGACGACGACGAACAGGAAGTAGATGCTCGCCAGCGCCGGGATGCGCGCGTGCCACGGCAAGCCGCGAACGGTGGCCGCGAGCCCGCGCGCGGCCGTGAGCAGCTGCGACGAGCCGGGACACGAGTCCAGGACCAGTGCGCGGATCGCGAGCGGGACGTGGTGCAGCGCCGACAGCTGCCGCAGCTGGTGGCCGCCGCCGTTGGAGAAGACGTGCGCGAGTATCGGCTCCCCCGGCGGCAGCGCGGAAACGGCGGCGAGCGCCGGAGCAAGTGGCGAGGATATCCGCGTGGGGCCGAAGTCGCCGTTGGAACACGTCAGCAACAGCACCCGCGAGGACGGGTACGCGCTGAGGTAGTGCGCCGTGTACTTGGAGATGTGCCGCGGCGACGCCTCCAGCCACGTGCACAGGAGGATCAGTCGTGGGTGCTCGGGAATCGTCGGAGTACTGCTGGGGGGATCGTAGAATCGCACGCAGGCGGAGAAGCGCGTGAAGGCCGCCAGAGGGTCGGCGCTGGGACTGGCGGTCGTCATTGCGGTCGTGGTGTCCAGTGGAAACTGGCCGGGCGAGGGGAGTCGCGGTTTTGACCAGTACAATCGATATGCTGCAGAGGATGATATATTGGCCCCAGGAGATTCGTTAATAGCCGAGGAATAGCCACACCATGTAATAGAGATACATTGTGTGCACCCATACCCTGTCGTCACTGGTCGAAAGGGTTAGGTGTCAGTGCTCAGCCATCGATTCACTTCTACGTTGTGTCGCCGTGGTCTAGCTATGTCGCATGAAATTACTGGTTAAACGGTTCCCTTCTGGGTATACGGAGTAAAATGATGAACTCTCTCTCTCTCTCTCTCTCTCTCGCGATTCACCTCGAGCTCCACCTACCGCCAAACAGATCGATGATGTCTCGGCCTCTCAGACCGCTTCGAACAATGGTCCTTGCATAGGTACATACATTAGGTAAATCCAACAAGTAGAATCTCAGAGATCGTCCTCCCGTCAACATCTCCTCGCCGGCATGCACTCATGAATCTGACAATTCCTCGAACACTGGTGGCATCCGCGTTTCCTCTTCCTTCCCTCGTTGCCGGCTATCAGACCACTCTTCCTGACGGCATCCACGGCTTCGAAAACAGCCTCATCGTCGACCCTTAAGGCGACAAGCAGCTGCAAGCGGATCTCGGACAGGATGAGGGCGTTTTTCGGGTCGTAGCGTCTCTCTCCGCTGGGAGCATGGCCTCTGCGGCACGGAAGGTTGTTCGTAGGTCCGAGGGAGGCCCCGTACTCGTGCCAAGCGTGCAGCTTGACGATGGCCGGGTGGTTGGAGGGGATCCGGAGCGGCAGTCCCATCAGCGACGTGGCGCCGAAGTTGGACGGAGCCGGAACGAAGGCTTCGCCACTAGCGGAGCGGCTGCTGCCGACGGTCGGAGAGCGGTAGTTCGGGTAGATTTCGTCGGCAGGACTGCACGCACTTGTCATTCGAATTCGCTACGTCGGGTAGATACGTGCTAGAGGCGTTGCTGCTTACTCTCCGACCCCGAGCCGTTTCATCCTAGCGGCTAGCTCCGCGTAGGTGTCTTCGACCACAGCTCGAGGCCTAGTGCCAGACACCTGCGCGGCGGGTGGGACTCCACCATCGTGGGATGCAGGCGCAGTAACGAGTATTCCTCCTCCCCCTCTACCACCCTCGCCGGCCGTCTCGTATCCATCGATCGGGAGGTTCCTGCTGCGGAGTGCCTTTCTTCCACAGTTGTTCCAGCGGGAGAACATGGCGGGAATGCTGGCGGTGGTGGCGGGGGCGGGGGTGGTGGTGGTGGTGGTAGTTGTGGTTGTGGTTGTGGTGTTGTTGTTGTTAGTTAGTGGCTGAGACCCGAGTCCCAGTGCTGTAAAGCCGGCGTTGGACAAGTTTCCGAACTCGGGACAAGGAGGCGGCGAGAGACGGTCGTGGAGCCGAGCGCGGTTGAGACCCGGTGTAACGGAGGGGCGGCGGTGAGAAATGGTAAACGACACGCCATCGGAGGCGTTCGGTTGGTTGTGGGTGGGTTTATGCACTTGTTTCCCTTCCGGGGGATGTATCGAGTAACTACACGCCCGGTTTTGGCGGAGCCACGACAGCCACCTCGGCCGTAACACGGCAGGAACACAAAACGGAACGAAACCGGGGAACGGCAGTGGAAACCCCGGCGAGACGGAGTTTTGGAACTATGAAGCATTTCTGGGCATTTCCCACATTCGCTCACGTATCCCGCTGCGGGCAGATACAACTGCGACGGTCCAGCACGTATGCTGTCCGAGACGGGTGGTCCGAGTCAACTGGCCGACCCACTGCACATTGGATAGTCCAAAGTTACTTAGCCAACAGCGGGGTTAGTGACTGCGGCAGCACATTCGGGCAGGGCCAGAGCGGTCCGTCAGAGCACACATACCGTTCGCACCCAGACCAACCATACCATGCCGTGCATAGCATCGATTTGCCATCACCACCACCCTCACGCGGCGGCCGCTTCTCTCACTATTGTCTGAACATCCTCGTTTCTCTATTGATCAGCGAAGCAGGACACTCCCATTCACACTGGATATGACAGGATCAAGGCAGCACACATCGCGGTACACGCCACTTGGATTGCTCCACGCGGCCCCACAGACCCAGCACCGTGCGTGTTGCTGGGGCACTCGAGTTTGCTTTTGCGGAAAGTCAAGACGCGAAGGCGGCGGTGATTCGAAGATGGCGAAGGAAGAAAGAAGAACGAACCGAACAAGGGGGAAGGGCGGCCATATGTACCCACGGCGCAGTGGGGTTTGCGTGCGGCAAATAGTCCGCGCGGCGTCTCGGGTGCTGGCACCGAGTGATGCCGTGTAAGTTTGTAACACTTGATCGTAATGACTCCAGTTTAGCGGCCACTGCGTACTCCAGATACGTCGCCATGGTCTATGCACATATCTAGGTCGCGTGCGAGTAACGAATAAACAAAAATAACAGCAATGACTCCGGATGTCCCCACGCACACGCCGACGGGGCCCATCTCATGACCCCGGACTCTCCACACGGCTACATATCCAGACACGAGATCACCCCGAATCCGGTCGCCGGTGGGTTTTTTTCCCCACACGACAGCGATCGATCCCCGCGCTGGTCGGCCGACGAGCGCTAGGGTTTCCGACTTGCCATCCGGATTCTTGGCCGAGCTGAGCATCCCGGCGACGCGAGCACCCCAGCCGCAGGGTTGCTTTCTCTTCGAAGCACGGCCGGTGCTCCGAGTGAGGAGAAGACTTCCGATGCCGCAGCATGTCGTAGCGCCAATACCCTCGCTCGTTAGGGCGGAAAGGGAGGAAAGTGTTTGGCGCCACTGTTTTTTTTCCTCTTCGCATCCGGCCCTTGAGTTCGACGACGGGGCCAATCGCACGAAGCTCTGCTGCATGCACCACACCATGCAAGTCGAATGGGCCCCGCATGCGCCGTTGCCGCACGTACCGTACGGGAACAAGTGACCTCGTGATGACCGAGTCATCACGGCGACTTCCACGCGGAATGGAGGTATGTAGACAGGTGGCCATTCACATCCGGCCGCCCCCTCACGACAGTCTCAACGTCCGACTGGCCATCGTCATGGGCACTCGAGCTCCCTAGGAACGCACGAGCACGCATCCGCGACTGCTCCCGGACGAAGTGAAGCAAAAGCTGCAATCTGCGGACGTGTTCCGAATCCCTTCGCACTCGCAGGGGCAGCTTGCTGAGCACTCGTCTGGCCCTCCGTCAGTGCGGTCCCAGCGAGTGGGAGGACACGTGCAGCGTCGTCATTACGCAGAGCGGGGTGCATCCCGCGTCCTGCGGTTTCGCAGGCTGGGTTCCCGCCGTCTGCGGAAGAGCCCCGGCGCGACGCGAAACTTGAAGCTGGGCAGTCGCTCGCGTCCGACGGACCGCGGATCCGCCTTTCGTGATGGATCGATCACCGGGTCAAACCCGTGGTGGACAGAATGCACTTCCAGCTTCAGGCTTGCTGGGTGAGGCCGCGGCGTGCAGTTTGCCTTGTGCGTATCGACCGGGTCGGCTCAGAACTGAAGTAAGGCATCAGTCGTCACCGTTGTCTCTGTGGGTCGCCGTCGGCACGCGTGGGGAAGAACGGAAAAGACGGAAAGTGTTTGCGCCCCCTTCTTCCCACCCCTTCCCACCCCTCCCACCCCTCATCGCCCCTCCTCGCCCCTCGCCCCATACTCCATCTGCCAATAAACGACCACCAAAGCCTATATCGATCAGCAACAGGGTTCGTTTAATATCGCAAAACTGACCTGGGTCGCTGATCGCTAGCTCGTCCATGCACGTCCCAATAAACCCCGCACCAGCGTGCATCAGGGCATCTAGATCCGTGGGACGCCGGTGAAGAGCTCGAGATAGCTAACATCTGGCCTGGGGGGTGGACATCGTGAGGGAATGAGGCCGGGAGGAACGCAGTTTTGGTGGAATCTTGCTCCGGTGCCTGGCTTAATGGACTGCGTGGTTGAGCGCATGAGCATCTGAGAAGAGCTGAGCATCTTCTTCACTTTTTTTTCCGGCTGCGGGGGTGAATTTTTCGTCGTCGACCTGGCTGGTACAAGCCCTAGCCTCTCGATCAAGCTCCCCATAGCTCAAGATTCATATGCTTGGTAAATTGTTTCCGCCTGGAACGATGGGGGAGATGCTCTAGTAGCATACTGATTGCATCACTATCCTTTCCGCAGACGGAATGTAGGGCGCGGATAATATCACGGACGTATCATCCAACATCTCTGGAACCGGGCATCTGCACCGTGCAGAATCGAGCCACGTCCAGAGCTCTCTCACTGATATCATCAGACGATTGCGGGGTGGCCGGTGTATACAACGTTTGGAATGTGACAGGCCTTCCTGCACGGTTTGGTGGGAGGCCGCGAAACCTCGTTGGCTGGAGATATCATCGCGTGTAGGCTGCGCGGCAGCCGACAGGCGCTTCAGACGTGGCATGGCGGTTGGCTGGGGTTGACTTTTCCCTATCTGCAAGGATGCCAGTCTGCTGTACGATTGGATTTTCAACTGCTACTATGGACCAGACTGGACGGCATTTGACGATTGTCGGCGGCGGTGCGCAGTTCCTATTCGTCTGCATCTGGAATGCGGGGGGAACAAATCGAGTAAATGTGAAGAAAAGGAAAACTGGGCTGTGTATGTAGGGTGCTCCTTTTTTTTTTTTGGAATGGTTGCTTTTAGTAATATAACTGCCTCCATACCGGCCCGGGGGAGAAGCTGAGCTGGAGGATATAAATCCGACCGCATCTACCAATGTTTCAATAGACTCCCCTTTTTTCCGCTCTGGATGTCATCAGCTGCGGTCTCTACCACTGCCAGTGTCCCCAACTTCTTCCCTACCCTACCGGAACCCCTCCCAATATTATCATCACCAAAGAGAACAACGGGTCCCCCTCGCGTGTTTACCGGTACCTAACCTCTCCTCCCACTCCCAGTGCGGCAATATAAGTCACACATCTGATCGTCCTAGCTAACATGGATCCGTTCCGTCTTAAGCTACACATCACCACGTCGTGCGACTGCAGCCGCAGTATGTCGACCAAGAAGATGCCGAACGGAACGGGGGTGCCGAAAGGCAAGCTTACGAATGGTGTCAACGGCGTAAACGGCAAACCAAATGGAAACGGGAACACGCTAATGTCGAGTGAGCGTGTGTCGGACTTTCTCACCTCCCTTATGACATCGCTCAATGAGGCGCCCGATATTCTTCCCGAGATCGAGTCGCTTGGGAAAGCTCGCCTGGAGAATGAGGAGTTGTCGAGGCAGATAGCTGAGAAGGAGAAAGAATTTGAGAAGCGGGAGATGGAGCTACAGGCTGTCATCGATTCCAAGGATGCCCTGCTTAACAAGACTGGAAAGATGTGGTTCGAGACCATGCGGAAGGATCTCTCCATGGAACATAATTCGGCGGAGAAGCTCCAAGAGAAGGAGAGGGAAATGGCCGAGATGTTAGCCGCGCACAAGGTCGAGTTGACGAGGCTCAAGAAGGACCTTGAGGATTCCAGGATGCGCGAACAGAAGGATGCGGGGACAAAGTTCGAGATGCTCAAGAAGGAAAGCGAACAGGCCCTACGGGCTATGAAGAAGGAGAGGGACGATGCCCTCAAGGACGTGGAGCAGTGCAAGGTCAGCCTTGACCAGCTGTCTGCTAAGCTCAGCGAGGCGAAGACTCTGCTAGAGGCGGAGATCCTCTATCGGAAGAAGAGCGAGGCGGAAATCGCGAAGATAACGCGCGACATCGGGGCCAAGGAGATTGCAGAGACCGCCTTGTGAGTTCACTCCACACCATCTACATGATTTACACAATGGCTAACATCGTCCAGTGAGAAGCAGGCGGTCGACCTGGAATCCAAATTCCACGCACTGTGCAAGGACGTCTTCTACAACATTGAGATTCCTTTCAACCCCACCGATGTATGACTCCGTACTTCGGCCCTTTTTCGGCACAGGACTAACCAATCTTCCAGGAGTTCAATGATGGTCTCAAGCGCGAGCTGGTGGACTCTGGCTTCGTATCGCGCAAAGAGGCTACCGGCGACTTCCCATTGATGCTCTCCAACACCTCCTGGTCTCGGGCCATCCTGATGTCATTCGCCGAGAACATCATCGCCACCCAGATGACTGAAGGCATCTTCCGTCTGGTGCCGATGCCGCCGGGATCCATAGACTCCAAGAAGACTACAGAGTATCTTGAGATGATCTCCAGCAACCTTTCCGATGACAGCATGGAAAACGAAGCCCGTTGGCGCTCGTTGTCGTGCCTCGCGATGGAGAAGGACCTCAGCGTCCGCACCCAAGTCATCGAGAGCATCCTCGACCGTCTCGCCGTGATATTTACGCCCCTCTTCCGACGTGAGCCCAGCTCCCTCGACCAACTTCTCGATCGACTTAGCGCCTTCTTCACGGACGCGATCGAGTTCTGGGGCGCGGCCCAACACTCAAAACAGCGAATCGTTGCCGACATGGTCCTCGACATGGAGCCTGGCGACTGCGACTACCACCAGGAGCACACGGAGATCAACGTCCCCGACGAGGAGCTGCATCTCGACGAGACCTCAGGACCGCTCCCACTCCCGCTCTTCCCCCGCTTCTCGATTCTCGACACCGACGGCTTTCGCACTCTCTACGACGGCAAAGCCCTCCCTCCGACCGCACCTTCCGCGATCCGCAGCCGCGCAGAATCGAAGCAGCACAAGCGCACGCAATCGGAGAAGCTCCGCGCCAGACTCGGCTCCGGCGCCAGCACGGTGTCGAGGCCTCACGGTGGTCGCCGGAGACAGAGCGTCTCCTCCGCCGTCGCGCCAAGATCTCCGACCACCTCCACGCGAACCCCGATCATGGCGAGACCTCCAACATACATGGCAAACGGTGGCGGTGTCGGCATCGGGAGCGCGAGTGGCGCAAGTGGGTCCAGCAGTCCCACGGGCGGTGGGAGCGTGTCTGGTACGCAGTAATGGCTTTCAATTTACTTTCCGATTGATATCATATTGCTGGTCTGGTCTGGTCTGGTCTTGCCGGGAGTCGGAGTCGGTGTCGTGTCTATCTGCTGCTATTCATACCTTAGCTGGCGTCTCTCTACTCTGTTTATTCCATATGTCCTTATGACTGGTCGGGGTTGGCAGGTTTTTTCTTTCTTCTTGCTGTGTACTTATGCTTCGTTCCTATGGTGTTTGGGGCTTACGGGTTTGCACTCCGTTTTTGCACTCTGCTATTACTTTTGCGTTGTATTTATGTATGTAGTCATGGATAAGCTACATAGCTAAATATTTTTTTACCAATCAACCACAGAGTCCAAGTGAGCAAACAGAAGGAAAAAAAACTCCAACTTGAACCGTGGAAAAGGGTTCCTTCAGTTTTCAGTACCGGTCCCCCTCGGTCATCGCGAACTTTGGGTGCCGGGCGGTACAACCCTCAAGGGCGTGCGAATTCGGGGCGTGACCATCGTTTGCCTCTGCCAACGCGGACCCCAGCGCCACGAGAGACGTCGAGACTCTCGAAGGTGTCCACCAATGGATAGGATCTGTGCTGACCCGGACATCCCGCACCACACCCTCCAGCAAAACTCTAGTCCTCACGCCGCTGGCAATAGCGATCTCATCCCAGCCAACGCCGTTCTCTCCCTCATCGCCCGATGATGGTTGGCGACGTCACTCGCCTGGACTGCATCGCCTACAAGGCCGCCGCGCCAATAGGCTCTCCCCGGCGTGCGCACGGCTGGCGCGCGGACAGGGACTGCCCCATTTCATTGGACGTGGCGGCCACCGACGAGCAAAAGCAGCAGTAGAGTACATGCACACCCTGCGCCGTCCATATTCGTGTGTGGAGATGCCTAGAACTCGGTATTTCACACCTGAATCTATTTGCAGACGCTGACTGATCGCTCGAAATCCCGCAGCTATGGATACATCCTCACGAATCAAGAGCTCGTGTGCGTTCGTGCACTGAAGATTGGCAAATATGTGGAAATTTAGATTTCGGCTCCATATTCCTTGGTCAAGGACAGTATCAAAGTGACTGGTCGAGCCCACCCCGACCCGCATATGGCCGTGCTCCTTGCTCTGCATCTCCTCGCGCCGACCAAGATACTGAGTCAGGCGGGTGGCGGGACGTGGTAGTTCAGTTTCACCCATAGGGTAACTCATATCGAGATGAATATCGTGAATTTGATTGAAAGTACACCGTCCTGGACAGAGTGTTCTCCCTATATACAAGTCGACTGAGGGATTCATCACGGGAATCGACGGAAGACTGTCCCCGGAGACGGTTCTGGAGACTCGGGCAGCCGTCTTGTTCGGACGGTCATCTCCAGTCTGCAGGCGGCTCGCTGTGGCTCTCATTGGCTCGACCCACTCGACCCGTCAGTGTCGAACATGTAAATCGGCTGGTGGAGTGCTCTCTCGTGCAAGGTGTGTGATGAAATTTTTGGCCGATTCATGTAATCTCACCCGCCACACTAAATTTTTATTTAAAAGGCCGGCTTCCCACCTCCCTTCCCCCGTTTCTTTTCACCATCATCATCAACCACCAGTCGACAGGCGGACGCGGATACTCCCTGGCAAGCTTACCTGCACTTATGTTTTTAACATCTGTGGTTTTGGGGCGATGACTGGAGGAAATACATCTTACCGGAGCTTGCTCGACCTGGTTTTTGATTCCTGCTCCTTGGGTCCTGCTGATTTCTGGCGGTTGACCCTCCATGGGGCCAATTTTTCTCTCGCTGCGGGTCTTACTTCCGTTCCCTCTTCTCGGAGTGGGAGGGTAGGTAGGGCTGTCAGCAGATGCAATGGCAATCCCCTGAGTTCTGCTTGCTAAGCGGTAGATTAACCCCGTGGTGGATACCATTGTGTCTTAAGCTCACAGCTTGCGACTACTTTTTGGACCACTTTTTGGCGGTAATCCGCCTTCTGTTGAATGCCTTGCGCTCAGCACCCTTGTTTTCATCGTCACTCTGGCTGCTATGCGAGGGGGCGAAGAAAACTGAAATACAACCGGTCCGGGCTTTGCTCGGTGTTGCTGAGGCAGAGCTATGTGGGAGGCTCGATTATTTTTTTGTTCATCGATTGTACGTGACGTAGGTATTCTGATCCTGTCAACGTACACACTGCTCAGTTCCCGTCCCACGAACCCTGACCAGTCTGCAGGCGGCTTGCTGTGGCTCTCATTGACTCGACCCACTCACCATACCGGGCACAGAACATCTAGGCAGGGGGCCACTAGATGCTCTGCGCAGAGTTTGGTGTTTTAGTTCGAGAGTATTTCAGCACATCTCAAGCCCCACCGAGTTCAATGCCAGCTATTGTCGACTGCTCCGCACAAGAAGCCTTCGACAGCCCATTCGTTATGGAAAAACGGAGAGGGGGTCGAGTACGGACATACAGTGATGTCGGCCGCCAGGCAATTGTATCTTCCGAGTAGTTACACGCCATCCCAACGGGAAATATTAGCTGCATTAACCGCGTTCGGTCTCAAATTTGGGGTACGGGGACACGGCCGTACGAAGAAGCAGCTGCAAGTACAGAACGCTCCACCTCCGGCTGGTGCGGCACGGCTGTCGATGGCGCCGCGGGAACACATCCGGGTCTCTGAACACTCAGCCGATCCGTGCGACTGCCGCCAGTGTACGTAAGTGGCTGCACGACGGCTCCAGAATGATACTATGCGAATCCGACTCCACTGTCTTGTTACAGTGTGTACACCTCGCTACGGGATGGACGAGTAGACTCCGCACTGCCCGGCCGTGGCTAGTTAGAGGCCCGAGCAGCTACTGCTAGGTCTCAAGTTGCAGGCCAGTGCAGTACGACAACGATGCAGTGGATGAGACTCACAAACAATCACTCGCTGTCTTCCGATGCCCAGACCATGACACGACCATATTGCGTGGCGCTCTGGAGTGCCCTAACGTGTGGCCCCCCGCCCCCACGGTTCCTGGAGAAATACATAATGCCGGCTAGCTACCTTCTTCTCTCCCTCTCCTTGTTTCTTCGCAACATTAATCGGTTCGTCCGGCCCGTCCGGCCCAACGACTCCAGTAGGAGCGCATCCATATCAGTCCATTTCGTGTCGCCTATGCCGCTGCACATTTGAGCCCTCCGTTTCACACCCTTTCGCCTTTTATCCATCCCATTCCACTCCTTCCAATATCCTCCGACCTTCGAAAATCTACGCAAACTCCAACAGGAGATGTACCGCCTTCGGTGTGTATTCATCATTCCTGTTCCCGCCGCCCCGGTCTCTGACGAGGAGGATGGGGCTGAAGTAACCCCCACGAACGACGAGGTCCATGTGGAGGAGGGCGAGAAGGGGGGGGGGCGAGAGCCCCGAGCGAGGAAGAACGGCCACGAGCCGTGGCATATGGGGTCGAGGGCCCAGTACGCCCGCTTGCAGAACGGAGGGTCAGCCGATCCCGACCGTCCACTTTTTGGAGAGCGGGGCTGAGATAATCCCCACGAACGAGGAGATCCATGTGAAGGAGACCGAGAGGGAGGGGAAGCAAAGGAAAAAGGACAGGACGAAAACCCCGCGCGAAGACGAACAGATACAGTTTGTGCCCTATGTGCCGAGGCCTCGGCGCACTCAGTTTCACCAGGAGTTGGCTTGCAGCACCGAGGGACAGCCTGAACAGACATTCCATCCGTTCCAACGTTTGAACAAGTACATAGTTCTGAAGATTTTCAACTTCCTCCCGGACAGGACGCTTGCCAACCTCCGCCTTACGAGCAAAAGGATACACTACCGGCTAACGCCAGCATTCTGGGATCGCCCGGTCAATTACAAGTGTCCCGAGCCCACCGATGCACCCGGAAGACGCTCGCTCCGTTCACCCAAGTACTACCTCTCGCGCCGGTGCGCCGCCGCCAACAGGCATGCCAACATCGTCGGGTATCTGCTTAAGATGAGCTCTGATCCGAACAAGAAGGACGGTAAGCACCTGACTCCGCTCATCCGAGCGGGCTAGCGTGGCCACCGGGCATATATTGAGCTTCTGGCTTCTGAGCGTAGGCAGCAGTCAAAATGGTTGGAGCGCCCCCACCTCCCGTGAATCCCATCACGTGGGAACTCGTTCCCAACGCAGGACCGGAAGCCAAGTCGGATCCCCCGGCGAAGAGTATCATGAAGAGGAAGCCCCGAAGAAGTCCAGGAAGACCTACCTGGGCACCAAGCGCCCGAGTGTGGGGCTGCTGTGTATCAAGCTTTACAAATGACCTCAAGGGTCCGCCCTCTTGCGTTAAGTCGGTGGGTTGGCGTTCGCTGACTGTTTTCTTCGACCCCCTTCTTCGGTCGCTCCTCTTCGACCTCTCTTGCTAGCTTCCATAGTCTCTTGGTGCTTTTTTCTTGGTGGAGTGGGTTCTCCCAAGACACGACGAGGTAAGGAGACCCAGCGGACTCCTTCGGCGGCGGCGGTGCGAGGAGTGTGTGGCGGGGCGGGTTGAGCGGGCGCTTCCTTTGCTTGGGGTTTGTGGCGGAGGGCTCCGGCGAGCGATGGACGAAGAGGTCCGCCGTCCAAAACGCAGCTTCTCCTCGCTGGCGACCACTTGCACTGGTCCGATATCAGGGTATCGATTCCATCCATGTACTATGTACCTACATACACAGCTATGCACACGCCATATACACGTACCGGGGGGGGGGGGGGGAGTGCGGCTATTGCCGTAAGCAAAATAGATCGACACGACACGGAGTTCTTCGCACGAGTGCGCGTGAAGTAGCCGCGTACTCCTCGCAGAGCCGGACGGACGGACCAGCGCAACTACGCACCCGCGGGCCAGGGCCGAATCGCAGGATGCAGAAGCGGGTTGCCGGCTGCCAGACGCGAGCCCCGCGCGTTTCTCCGGACGATGCTCGCCTCGCACCGCCTCCCATGCACCGATGTCCCTCTCCGTTCCCAGACGCAGACGCGCGCACCATAACTAAAAGCGTCTAACGGGGTTACGATTGCAGCTCACCTTTCGCGGCCGGTCGGCGGCCAGTGCTCGATTGGCTGTCGAGCTGCTTTATAAAGAAGGCTAGACACAGAATATCTTTCTGCATAAGCTTTAGAACTATAATCTCTAATCTTTTGGTGTCTCCGATGGGTACGCATCTCCGGTGAGTACGTTGGTGATTGTGTTTTTTCTTTCCCCGTTCGCGCCACGGCCGCCCGCCCGTCCGAGACTGTGCGCGGGAGGAAGCAGCGCCGCGCGCGAGAGTTAATGGCTATGACGAAAGACGGACATCTGCACGCTTGCACGACGCCACGCACCCGCCACCAGCGGCGCGCATGTCGCGCAAGGGATCGATATGTCGGGCGCCGAACGCGTTGGCCAGGGATCCAGGCACCCGCGATCACTCGCTCGCTGGGGGCAGCTGCAGCGACGGAGTGGGACGGATCGACGTCGTTGTGCACGGCGTGTCAGCCGCTGCGTCACGCCTCGGGGCCATCCCCGACTCCCAGGATGCATCGTGGCCCCTTGACGGCGCTGCAGTGCCCTTGCGACCACGCCCAGCCCGGAGGACGCGAACGGAAGCGGGACTGAGTATGCGCACGCGCCCGGAAGCGATGCGATGCGTGCCGACGTGTCGCTATTCCCGTCCCTGGCCGTTTGGGGGGGGGCAGTTGGTATGGAAGAACCATGGTTCGCGGGGCGAGATGCATGGCGATATATATTGAAACGGCGCGTTTGGAGAGCGGCGCAGCGCCCCCCACGGCTCGAGTGACACCGCACGGATGGGTGACGTTCTGCACGGCGAATGTCGGTGCCGGGTGTTGCGAGCTGCAGCTCACATATTGCAGGCAGCCAGCCATGGTTGCCCCCCCCCCCCCCCCGGTGGGCACGGAGCGGTAGTAGCTCGCAGTCCGGCAGTTCGAGCTCCGGCTGCGCAGCACGGCGGAGCGTGATCGCCGGCGTCGGCGTTGGGCGTTGGGCGTGACGCGCGAAAGTACCGGTAAGCTACCCAGCCGCATCCACCCAAGGGCACTCCTAGGAGCCGCCGCGGCTTGGTATTGTTTCTGGTTTCGGGGGTTTGCAGTCCATGCATCCCTACCGCAAGGAGCAGCTAAGCCCGCACGACGACGGCGATGCCGGGGAGGGGGTGCTCGTCACGTCGGATCACTCGCGATTTGACTGGTGTGTTGTGCCACGCAAGGGAGGGCGCCCGGAACGGCGGCTTCGCCCGGTCCGCTGGCGATGCTCGATCGGAGCAGCGGCGCCGCAGCTCGGTGCCGCCGCACGCGCCCGGTTTTCCGGATACAGCGTCGCCACCGGCGCGGAGGATTGCCCCTTGTGGCTGGAGCCATGTGCCACGCTACACACGACCGCCGCGGGGTGCCACTCGCGCTGCAGCTCGCAGCTGCGCTGGCCGAGCGTCGTCGTCGCCGTCGTCGTCCGGCACATTGTTTTTTTTTGCTGTGGCGTGCGCGGGGCGACGACGCCGCAAGCGGGCAGGCCGAGAGGGCAACAGGCCCTGTGCCCGAACCCAACTCGCAGCCCGCGCGATCGACCGTGCAGTCCGGCGCCGCGCCGCTCGCCGCCTCTGCCGCGCTCTCCGTCCGTCCGGTGGGCGTCGGCGGCACGCCAGGCTGCTAGCGGGATTGTGCGCAGCTCGTTCGTCCCGCCGGTCTCGGAATGTCTCGTCCGGTCCGCCACCAGCGCATCTGTCTCGCACCCTCCCCGCTCTCTCCGTGCGTGTGTGCGCGCGGTGCGCACACTCTCGCCCCAACGGCAGCTGCCCCGGCTGTGGTTTCTGCGTGGCATGCGGGCCCGCAGCACCGCCGGTCAGCTGACACGACCCGATGCCACTGCTGCACGACGCCCGAGTTGTCTCGCCCCGGACAGCGGCGCCACCGCCGCGACTGCGTTTCCGCCCACCTCCACCCTCCACCCTCCATGATCCATGATCCATCGATGCATCCAACATTCCACCCCACCATCCGACCGTCCGCTGCATCCAGCCACCCACCTATCCGAAGCCGCTTTCGCTTCCGCGGTCCTGCGTGGTGCCCGAGGAGCAGCCACTTCCTGGGCCGGATGGGCTGCACTGTCCATTCCCTTGGCGGATACTAGCACGGCACGGTGTATCCACACGCTTGCGTACCCACCTCCGAGCAGCCTCCGGCGCGGCGAGAGAAACAGCCCCCTGTCGACGGCGGAGAGGCATCCGGATCGTCCGTCCGCGTGCGTGTCCCCGCACACTGTACTGGCATCGTGGAGTGGGACAGCATGCACATCGGCCGCGGGAGGGGGTGGGGGCCCCGCACGTCCGAGCCGCGAGAGTCCGCCGCCGGGCAGACGGGAAGGAAGGAAGGGAAAAAGCCCGTGGAGGGGGGGTGCTGCACCGCCGGCTGTCGAAACGGCAATCACCCAGGAAGGGAGGGGATGCAAGCCGAGATGTCGCACTCCTGAGCAGGCAGATGCCTCGCACCGGGCGGACCTAAGGCTATGCATGCATGCAGCGTGCTACGCTCGGTCCGGACGTGCGCAGCTGTGCCGAGGCGCTCTAGTGCCGGACTTGGTGCTGCTCGCTCCGACGACGGCAGTGGAGGGACGGCGCGTACAACCTCGCTGGGTACATGCCAGCATAGCCAGCGACTTCGGCGGCGGCCACGACTCCCTTCCCCACGCCTTTCTTTCCGTGCCGAGCACCAGGCAGTAGCAGGTTTCCGGAGGGGGCACCCTCGTCCGCCCAGCACCACAGTCTCTTCCGCCGCCAGCCCGTCGGAGCAGAGGGGCGCTCCGTCGCGCCCGAGCCCTACGCGCGCCCCCACAGATCGTCGTAGCCGCGCGCGTCACCACGTGTGCCCGCTCCCCTCCTTGACGCGCGAGCAGCGGCAGCGCTGCGCTGCGCTGCGTGCCGGCCTCGGTGGCGGAGACTGCGGAGCCGTTGTCGCAGCCCCCACTCGCCCGTGTCTCGTCCTATGTATGTATCTACTAGTACATACAGAGCGGTACATACATACATGCAAAATGCTCTCCTTTGTTTTTTTTTGTTTTTTTCTTTTCTTTTTGCGCTTGTGGTGCGTTGCGATCAACGGTTGTACTCTAACTACCTACAATCGCCGAACGACCCGAAATTATGAATAAAGAAAAAAAGGAAGAAAGGCCCCCAACCGGAACCGTGGCCAGCTCGGACGGTACAGCTAACCGACTCGACTGTCGCTTGCACCACTCACTTCCTGGCGTCCCCGTACGTGGTCGACCAGAAGTGGCAATACCAAAAAAAAAACATCTTCAACCAGCACAGCTGACACGCCATACGTTACATTACCCTGCGCTGCACGCCCTGTGGCTGCTTACCCACTTTACGTGCGGACACGCTCCGCACCCACGAGAATAGGCAGAAAGCGGCCGGCCAGCCAGCCAGCCAGCACGGCTTCCGCGGCCGTGACGAGGTTACCCTCGTGCCTACCCACCGCGGCCTGCCGTGTTGGGCCGCACACACACACTACCAGACACAGCACGGCCCCCGTGAGCGCCCTCGTATTGTACCGCGTCTCGAAGTCTAGTCGTGCAAAATATGCGCGCACGTTATGTTCTGGACTGCTGCTTTCTCGGTAACATAGGTGCGGCTGCTGCTCCGCCCCTGGAAGAAGATGCAGGATGGACATCGGTTCCGAACCGAGGTCTCCATCTCGCCAAAGGAGCAAAGCACTATCCAGCATCGCTGTCACTGGACGCACACACTCGCTCGCTCGGCATTACCCGCCGTCCACTCTCTCAGCGGGGCTCATCTGGGCCAAAATCCTGCTGGACGGTGGACTAGGACAGGCACCGGAACCCTCCAGGAATCTCCACCCGCACAGGCATCAAAGCTTTGTCCGATGTTGATTGCGTCGACCGGCGGGCGGAGGGTAAGGACGACAAAGGTGTGGCCGACAAGCTGGCAAAGGCCGCAGTGGCATCCAACAATGGGGCGGCTCAGAGTGTAGCTAGGCTCGCCGCTCACCCCGAAGGAGCGCTACTCGATCCGGATGAAGAAGGGAAGGGCCGCGCTTCCAGCGGAGGAGCGGACAGATGTGGAATCGTCCACAAAGCACGCACTCACAGCCGGAAGCCCCGGCACAAGCCAGACTCGATACCAGCCTGGAGGACTCCCACCAGGCGAAGACGGGGGGGGGGGGGGGCACCGTCTCACCGGGCAGTACCCCCCAGGAGAGGAACGACTGCAGTTCTTCCCCGCGTGCTCCTTCCCGGCCTCCGCGAAAGAGGTTTGAGGGGTTCCCTCGTCCATTCGTGTATCATCCCCTCCGGCGCGCCCTGTTCCTTGCTGTGCTCTTCAATTTTCGAGACGAGGCCGGCGTGGGAAGCCACGACGAGCCGGTCGGGATCGGGCGGACAGTGGGCCAGTGTGTGCATCGCCACGGTCTAGACAACCAACGACCGGACAAATCAAAGGCTGGGCCGACGTCGACAGCACCGATAGTGCAGCGCAGCAGGTACAACTCCACTCCGAAACGAAGTACCGTATGTTCGTACAGTCCTCGGCGACCGCAACATGCAATCTATCTACGCACGTCACTATGTATATCCGCGAGGCAATGGGCGAGAAGACGAGCCGAGCACGTGAACGCCTCCCCACCCCCCGCGCCGTCCATCCATCCGACGGTCTCTAGACGCCCGGCACCGCCGCTCGGCTATTTGCGATTTATACAGCACCGTCATCCAGAAGGCACAGCCTGCCTATTGCAGCCCCACCCCATCCCCCCGCACCTCGCTAAACGCCAAATGCCAAAGCTAAAGAGCTCCACACTCCATGCCACTGCCTTTAATATCATATGTAACCACAGCAAGCGATGTGACGTGATGGGCCGGGTGGGATGGGTGGGATAGATAGGCTGGGCTGGGCTGGGCTGATGGTTGGGGGCGCGAATGGACACATATCTACGGTAGTTGAGCTCGCTCGGCATTCGCGAGAAGCGAGGTGGGGGGGGGGGCCAGCGAGGTGACATCGATATATCCAGTGATATATATCTACTCTAGATTTTCCTGAACCATGGAGGCGGGTTTTTTTCTTTTTCTTTTCTTTTCTTTTTTTTTTCCCCCTTCGTCTTTTGCTTGCTCTTCCGTGTTGGCTCCGTCGGACCGTGCGTGGTTTTTTTTTTGTTTGTTTTTCCTTTTTCCCCCCCAGCGAACCAGCCAGAGCATCGCAGTCCCGCGCCGACGGACGACGGACGACAGGGCGACAACCGCAGCTGTCGCCGTCCACGTCGTCCGGGGAATCTATCCGCGACACGCAGGGGGGGGGGGGGGGGGGGGGGGTGTTGGCGGGGGGGGGGTGGAGACGGGGGGGGGGGCGGGCGGGGGGGGGGGGGGGGGCGGCGCGCCCCCCCCCCGCGCCGCCGCCCCCGGC
>Ga0307508_10002358_pt1 | contig 19971 bp, 15 predicted proteins | sample 9_EM_MG_FD_203089 | JGI IMG/M metagenome (GOLD analysis project Ga0307508, IMG submission 203089) | Populus trichocarpa ectomycorrhiza microbial communities from riparian zone in the Pacific Northwest, United States - 9_EM | ecosystem: Host-associated > Plants > Roots > Unclassified | place...
CCTCGCCGACACGCCACGGGACGGAGTGACTTGTCTGTCGGCCATGGCTCGTCGTTGTCGGTTGTGCTCGCACTGGGCGCGCCGGTATCGAGCGGAACCGGGCAGAGACAGGACGCCTACAGGCTGCGTGCACGGGCAATGCACCCCTTTCCACGCACGACGCAGCCCGCCAACGAAAAGAAGAAAAACACTCCCCGGGGAAGTGGCAAGCCGGGCGTTGGGCGGTGGGACACAGATGTCAGGGACCGGACGCGCTGACGCCCCCGGACAGCCAGACGTGCGTCCAGCTCCACCACGCATGCTAGCTGCCAGCCATACGTGAGATCTGTGATCTGGGGGAAAGTTAACTAGATTGCCCTACGGAAGGAACGATCGGTGCTCCGCCGTAGCCACGCCCTCTCCGGGGATTGGGGGTGACACGGAGTGCAGCCGCCAGCGGCGATTGGCTGCTGGCGACGGACCGGCGTGCGCAGCAGCAAGTCATCCGGATACGCGGCCGAACCGGTGGGGCCGTGAAGAGAAAGCGGCCACCGGTCCCACGGACGCTTGTATGTAGCGTGTACGAAGAACGTGGTATCGTGTGTGTGTGTGTGTGTGTGTGTGTACGTGCTTCCGTGCATCCGCGTTCCCCGGCGACTAGCATGGCTCCGCACAAACAGGAACACGGAACGAAAATGCCTCTGCCGCCTTATCGGAAGCGGATCCCGCACGCACTCGACCGGCGCTCCCCGAATCCGACAACCGTGTGCGATGCGGCCGCCTTCCCCCCCCCCCCCTCCTTCTTTCTTGGTGCTACCGACGGAAGATGGCGATGGGCGCCGGGGGCGACTGGCGCCTGGGACGGCGGGATGGAACGATGGATGGAACGATGGCCTCGTCGCACCGCCGGCCACTGCCGATATCGGCCGACCGTCGAGTCGCTGCTTCCGTTCCTCCCCGGCGCGCGCATCTGTTGCATCCACACACGCCCCTTACCGCTCGTGCCGGGGGGAGAGCCAGGCGCTGGAATAGCCAGACGATGGCGTGATGCTCTCCTCCCCCGAGCGGCCGGTGTGCCAGCTGCAGCGAGATCCAGCAGCCGCCCGCCAACGGCTGTGTACGTGCTGGTTGGAGACGGGCACTCGCTGTGTGCTGGGTGGACAGTGCTACCGAGCTGCACTTGTGAGGACTCACGGCCAGCCGACATGTCTGCCCTGCGGTGGCAGGGCGAATGCGGCTGGCCCTGCTGCTGCTCAGTGCCGGGCGGGCTCGGCCGACTTGTGCGGTAGCCGCCCCGCCGCCGCCGAGCAGAGGAGACTCGGTCGCGGCAGCGTTGGCCGCACGTCTTCGGGGAGTCCCTGCGTTGACTTCCGGGCCGGGAGCAGCGTGGATGACTGCGAGAATGCTGCGAGTCGTGGAGTGCCGCAGGGCATCTACCCACGGGAAAACACGAGTTGCTTCGGCCCTGCCGTCGTCGTCGTTCGGCCATACGCCATCGCACTCCCGGGGCGGGGGGCTCGTCGGGGGTTGGCCGCCTGGATGGCAGCACCAGCTCCACTCCGGATCAACTCGAACCGGAACACCTCGCGGCGGGAGAATCGACCTTCCCACAGACTGCTCCCCACCGACGACCCAGCCGAGTACGCGCCCGCTCCGTCCGCTGTGAGTCGGTTCTTGAGCCATCACTCGGGCTGCGGATCATATCCGGTATTGCCCCGCTTTGCCAGTCTGGTTACCTAAGCCGCATGCAGTCCCAGTTGGGTCTTTTCCTTCGACGGCTCCGTCCGGACGCAGGTGATCGCTGGCATCGCTGCACCCGGCAGGAGAATCCGTACAGCGAAGCATTCTCTCCAACGCATTGAGCACCCCCCCCCCCAACAATATCCAACGTTACCGACGGCCCCAGCAAGTCGGCAACTGCCGGCCGCAAATAGGTCCTCGGCGCCATCTCCGCACTGCGGCGGTGTCGAAAGCGGACTGTCCTGGGCAAGAGCCACCTTGACGGCAATCTCCTAAAATGCCATCGTTTTGTCGCCGGGCTCTCCGGCTCAAGTGCCAGTGCCAGGCCCGCGCTGCGGGTCCGGGGGGTGGTGCCGGGGCCGCGTTCGCGCTGGCTCTGGCAGACCCCGTCCGTACTGCCGGATGCGGACAGGCACAGAGCTACGAGCAACTAACAGTCGTTGGATACTCCCGACGGTATGTGCTTCCCGGCATTGTAGCTCCACGAGCGGCGGCATGAATATCTGACAGTCGAACCTTTTCCGACTCACTCTCTCCCTGCGTCCTTTCCTTCCCAACTGCGTCTCTGCTGGCCGGCTTCCCGCCGTGAGCGGAGACGCCCCGCACGCCTTGCTTGGCTGGCTGTCCACCTTCGCCGAGACAGCCCAGCCTCCCGAGCGACCCAGCTGCGGAGCTGTCGGATCCACTGCCTTCTCCTCGCTGCTACGCGTTTCCCCGTCCGGCGCTGGCGCTTGCTCGACTGCGCGACATGGACCCGCCAAGCGATCGGCTATCGCGGATATCCAAGTGCAAATCACGGGTCGCGGAGATACATAAAAGCATGCGACCTATCCGGACCGCGTGCACACGCTCCACTGTCCGAGCTGATCTCGACGGGATCCCCGCCGCGTCGAGTGCTGCGTCGTGAAGTCACAAACCACCCCCGTGTACGTGCTCCCCGCCTCCGCTATCTACCGCACCACAGCGATCTGGCCCTGCCAGCCAAGACGGATGTCGCTTAGTCGGCTACATAGCTCTCTCTCTCCCCGGTCCGACCGACGTCGCCGGTACCTGCACCCTAGCGCGGAACGGCACATATCTAGATATCTATCTAGCAGGCGACGCATTGCCGGCAGCCACGGCAGTTGCGACGTGTGCAGAGTAGTACGTACGCACCCGCTGGGAAACATACATACGAGGTACATATGTATGTACTATATAGATATTGATTGACGGCGAGATCGGGTTTGCCCACCGCTATGAGCACCGTTCCTACTCTTCGGAGCTTTCTTACTATGTACTCTTGCTATGTACTGACACTGTAAGCCTGCACCGCCAGCCCCCGCCCATGGACACAGTGGGAGCACCCACGGCGAAGAGAAAAGAACACACGCAGGCTCTTTCTCTATAGTGACCTGGCCGAAGATAAGTGGAAAAAAAGAGAAAAAAAAAGGATTCGCCGTGCACCGAAACAACCTAGATAGCCAGCCAAACCGCAAGAAACAATACCCGGAAAAGAAAAGCAGCAACTGTTCACACGGCGCTGGTGTACTCGACCGCGTGCTCGACGTCCTTGACGGCGTGGATCGGGCCGGACGGCGCCACGATGTGTTCCTCGCTGTCGTTGCCGGACTCGAGCTGGCCGGCGCCCTTCTTCTTAGCGGCAAAGACGCGCCGGGCTTGGACGGGAACGGGCTGCGGCCCGCCGACTTCTTCTTCATCTCGTAGTCGTTGCCGGACGAGCCTAGGCCCGTGAACACGCTCTTGAGCAGCGGCCGCAGCGCCGGCAGCGACGTGCAGATCAGGCCCATGTTAACCCCGACGCACGTGCACAGCTCCGCCGACGCCCAGTACCTGTTGTTGCTGTTGTCCGTCCGGTCAGCGCGCGCAACGGGGGGGGGGAGGGGGACGGCCGGCCGGACGCACCAGGAAAAGTCCATGTTGAGCGCGATCGCGTTGGTGATCTGGCGCGCGATGGTGCAGAAGATGGTGAGCGCGCCGACGGCGAAGACGACGACGAGCGCCAGCCGCTTCTTGCGGCTGATCTGAAGGCCGCGCAGGATCAGGATGGGTAGCACGGCGAGCAGCAGGTCGGTGAAGATGTGGAAGGCGGCGTTGAAGTAGTTGAAGCTCAGGATGTCGATGCAGCCGACGGGGAACGACCGCCGCCGATCCAATTGAGCGCCGTCTTGTGCTTCGGCTGCGACGCCAGCCGGTGGTACAGCGCGATGATGGCGCACTTGACGCCGCCCAGCGCGCCGTAGTAGAAGATCTGCGACAGCCACGCCCACTTGCGTGCGATCAGGAACCCGTCCACGTCGATGCTGATCATGTGCTTGCCGATGCCGAGCCGGAACATGATCGGAACGCACACGATGATGGCGACCGACCACAGCTGGCGGGCGAGTCAGCCAGGGGATCCGCGAGGCGGGGGAGGAGTGTGCGGCTTACCACCGCTACGACGAGGAAGAAGTCGTCGTGTCCGAACGTCTTCACGATGAAGATGCGAGCGTGCAGTCTTTCGGCGCAAGGGTCAGTTCCTCGGCTCTGGGGGGAGGGGCGGCGGCGCTGGGACGGTCTACCGTGCGGCGACGAAGAGCATGGCGATCGCGAAAGACACATAGCAGCCAGCCTCCAAACCCGCCGTTCTCGCGTAGTCCTCCCCCATCGGAGGCAGACCCGGCATGACGGCCATTTTTTTCTTGTTTTTTTTTGTTTCCCTTTCGATTTTTGTTCGCGGCGTAGTTGAATCCGTACGTGTGAGTGTGTGTGCGAGTGTGTCGAAGGATTACTGGTCCTCCAATTGATTTTTTGATTTTTTTTTCCCTTTGCTTTGTTTCATTTTTTTTTGCGGCGGCGGCGCCCCGCCCTTGCCCCCCACCACCGCTGGGGCCGCAGTGCCGCAAAACTTTGTGACGAATCCGGCAGCTTCGGTGCCTCCGAGCAGATCCGTATGCGTGCCTGGCATAGTCCATGTAAAGTACGGAGGACGGCGGCGCCCGCAGATGTCAAAACAAGCTCTTGCATTAGCCAGCAGTGCCGCTGCCGAACAGCTCCCCCAGTTCCATATCCATCCTGTTCCAGCTACGTCCCACTCAGGCAATATCTTCGCAGCATCTTAATTCCAACCCCCGCCTGGCCCCCTCCCCCCGTGTTGCTGCGGAATTTTGCTCCCCCGTTCTTTCCTCTCCGACTGCTGCAACGGGCGGCCCGTTCGGCGTCTCGCCAGAAACACATCGACCACGAATCCGCCCATCCACGCCAACCGCACGCCGAACACGACTAGCCGTCTGTGTCTCTGGATGCTCGACTTCCAATGAGAGCGCCGCCCACCGCACCACCGGTTCCAACACCGCTAGCATCCTCGAAAAGGCGGCCCTGGTTCGCAGTCCGGTCTCGTGTCGCCGGCCTGCCTCCTCCGTCCGCCCTCCGCCGACGCTTTCCCACGCCGTGTCGTCCGCTGTTCCGCCGGGCACGTGAGAGAGACAGCCCACGATCCGACAGTCCCCTCCGACAATTGCTGGTAGGAAGGCGTGCGTTCGTGCGGTGCAGATCTGACTTGTTCTCCTCTCTCCCCTCCCCCTCGCTGATGGCCGTCACGATCCGCTCGATGGACGGCAGGTCTGGCCGTAGTAACGGAGGAACCTGGAAGAACTGTCAGCGATGTACAGTAGTAGACATGGCACGAACTGTCGGCCATAGGTACCGGGTCATCAGTACCGAGACGCAGTTGGTTGGCCGGTTGGTGTTAGCAGCCACCCCTACATACGTCCCGGGCAAGGAACGAAGGAAAAGGTGGAGCTGGTTGCGTACCGGTCGAGTTGGAATCGCAATTCCAATCAGCAGTGGCAGCGGGAGCGAGAGGTTGCTCCGGACAACTACCCTTATGCGGAAACCAATCGCAAGACACGTGCAGTGGGTTGGGGGGGCTGCTTATGTAAGCAGAGGCGTCAAAGATAGAGTACTTACATAAGTATCTACTAGCGCCTCGGACAAGCATCGTCCTCTCGACATAAATACTTACCTCATATCTAGCAAGTAGATACATATGCACCACCTTCCTTGCCGCCCCCGCGGATATCCATGTATCTATCTAGCGGCACTTTTGCACCAACTACATATCTGGTACATATCTACTCTAGCTACATATCTAGATACATACTCTAGCAGCGACCCGACACGCCCATTTGCGGAAACGATCGCCAGCGCGTGGTTTCCATCCCGCGCAGATCATGACCCGCGTCTCGTATCGTGCCTATTCTCGATCAGGAAGTTGCGTCCGTGATCATCAAGCCACCCGCACTGCAGCCCAGATGACGAAACCAACCAACACCCCGTCTCGCCGTTTCGAGGAAGAGCCCGACTGTTTCCCGCCAAACAGGACGCGGCGCAAGTGTGTGTGTGTGTGTGTGTTTTGGTGACAACGACGACGGCGAAGCATACTATATCTTGCCTATCTAGCAAACCCGTCGGTAACGTCTGTTCCTGTCTCTGTCTCGGTCTTGCCTCTGACAACCCTCTGTTCCGGTAGCGAAAAAAAAAAGGAAAGGAAAGGCAGCAGCAATAGATATTCTGCTAGCTCTCGAGCTGTCTATCTATGTACCTATGCACAACGCTGGAAGGGAGGGCCAATTCCAGCTGCAGTGGCAGAGTCAACCAGCACGCATCCCCCACCTGCACTGCCAGCCGTCCACCCGTCACGACAACGCCTGCCCGCCGGCTACATATCGGGACGGCTTAGCGCCAGTATTTCCTCCCTTTCCTTTCCCCCTTTCCAGATAACTACTCAAGATACGCTGGGAGATACGCTGGGAGAGACGCTGGCAGCACGCAATCGCCAACACCGCCAACACGATGCCCGACATGCCGACATATCTGGTGCTCCAGGCCCGGTTCCGTATACACACACGCACGTATACGGGGAACGGAGGGCGTGCATACCGCCGCCATTGTGTTCGCCGTCGTGCTTGAGGCGGGGACGTCCAGCTGCTGGCCATCCGGAGTAACTATCCCTTGGCTGATGAACGTTGCTCGTTTTGCCTGTCCGAGTGGTTGCATCCTGCCACGCTCAGCGTGGCCGAGTATCTGCTGGTGGAACAGCGGACGCACGGCTCCTTCCACGAGCCGGGTGTCTTCTGGCTGGATATCGATTGCTAGCGGCAGCAGTGCGCGCGCGAATGCGGTGTCCTGTCCCTGGAGAACCCCGAAGCAGAAAAATCCCCCATACGGCGCTCCTTTTGCGGCTACGGACAAGCGCATCCAATCTCTTCGCCGCGGCGTGGCCATGTCAGCGAGAGCGAGCCCGGCTCTCCTCCTGCTTCCGAGTCCGCACAGGTACCAATATCAAATCCCTTCCTCCCACGTTTATTTCTCTATATTTCTCCTACATCATCTGCTGCATACATACCAACTCGGTCTTCACTTCCTATGTAACCCAGGAACCTTTTTTCGCACTCCCACGTGATTATTATTATTATTATGGATTCTTCTTGTTTTGCCTGTCGTGTCTTTCTCCTTTTTCCTGTTTCCGTCAAAGACGACGGCGACGACGACGGCCGACCACACGAAAAAAAATCCACCCGCGGCAGGCGTCGCGGCGATGCTCCTCGCCGCCCTGCTTTCGAATCCTCTGTTCTATCCCATAGCCCTGGCAGCCTCCGCCGTCGGCTGGGTCGTCCATCAGCGCGTGTATTCGCCCTATGCCGCCATCCCCGGCCCGTTCTGGGCGTCCATCACCCGCTTCTGGTACCTGCAACGCATCAACGCCAAGGACATGCACCGCTGCACGAAGGAGCTGCACGAGAAACACGGTATTTGCGCCGATACAGAGAGAGAGAGCGAACCCGACTGACACTTCCCACTTAGGCCCCCTCGTGCGGATTGCCCCGAATGAGGTTTCCGTCTCGGACCCCGCGGCCATGAAGGCGATCTATGCCATCAATGCTGGCTACACTAAGGTTCGGGTGCCCGCACTCGATCCTGCTGTCGGGTGGAGACTGCTGCCGGGTGGGGATGGATGTTTCCCTAGCGTTTCCCACCGCAGACTCGAGCATGGGCCGCAGCGCATGCTTGCAGATTCCCACGGGGGCGGATAGGGAGAGTGTGTCTGCTTTGATGTGTTCGCCGACTGACGCCCCGTACAGACCCCGCCCAGGCTCCCAACCTCTGTGCGTGTCCTCCCCCACCGCTGTCCTCCATCCTGGAGTCCGAGCATGTACATCGACAACGCCACCAACGCCTCCTTCGCCGTCCTGAAAGAGCACGCCGAGAATGGCAAGCCCATCAACATGGGCGAGTACCTGCGATGGTACCGTTTCCGGCCTCCCCGGTGCAATCAAACCCTTGCTGGCGAGGAACCGCAATAGGTACGCTATGGACGTCATCGGCGAACTCTTCTTCGGCCGCATGTTCGGCTTCATTGGCGGGCGCCGCGACGTCGGCGGCTACATCGGCGCCGTCGACATCATCCTGCCCCACGCCGTCCGCATGGGCGTCCTTGACAGCTGGATGCGGCCGTTCCAGGTGCTGCTGCTGCCGTTTTCGGCGCCCCTGCGCCACAGCATCAGGGTCTTCACTCGCTCGCGGCCGAGAGCATCCGGCTGGTCGACGAGCGCAAGGGCGCCAAGTTATCGCGCATCGACGTGCTCGCGAAGCTGCTCAGGGTCGCCGACGAGAAGGCGCCCGACTTCGACACCACCGACGTTTACACCGAGTCGTACACGGCCACCTTCGCCGGCGGCGACACCACGGCCATCGTCATGCGCACGATCGTCTACCACCTGTCGCGAAACCCGGCCGCCAGAGCCAAGCTGCAGGCCGAGATCGACGCCGCGCAAACCGGAGGCTGGCTCAGCGCCAACATCACGTACGCGCAGGCGCTCAGGCTGCCCTACCTGATCGCGGTGGTCAAGGAGGCGATGCGCGCGCACCCGTCGATCGGGCTGACGTCCTCGCGCCACGTGCCCGCGAGCGGCCGCGAGCTCTGCGGCCACTTCCTCCGCGCGGGCTGCCGTGTCGGCGTCAACCCGTACGTGCTGCACTGCGAAAAGACCATCTTCGGCACCGGCGCCGACGACTTCAACCCGGACCGCTGGTTCCGCGCCGACGCCGCCACCATGGACCGCTACATGTTCCAGTTTGGCGCCGGCGCGTGCACATGCATCGGCAAGAACATCGCCATGGCCGAGATCCACCGCTTAGTCCCACAGTTCTTCCGCGCGTCTGACGTCGAGCTCGTCGACAGCGGCCGCGAGTGGGTCGAGCACAACACCTGGTTCGTCAAGCAGACCGGCATCGAGGTCAAGCCGACGAAGCGGACCACATCGGCGTGATCTGGGCCATCTCTAGAGAGCCGGTTTTTTTTCTTCTTTTTTTTTCACTCGATATTTTCGCGAGGGAGGGGGGGCAAGGGGGGTTTCCAGTACATTTCTTTTTTCCTCTCCTGCAGCAACAGAGCAGCAGAGAGGTGTCAATGCGCTCATGCCCCGCCCAGGTTGAAATAAGGTATCATATCTCAACGCTTCGCCTGGGATAACAGATCCCTGGAGGGGACGGACGTTTCGTACTCGGCTGGCTCGTTACCGCGGCAGGACAGAAGCCGATCCCTACACAGATTCTCCACTCTGCTTGCCCTGGTCTACAACTTTAGCATGTCAAGAAGCGGACCGAGCCCTCCCCTCGACTGGTGCGTGTGCGAGGTGTGTGTGTGTGTGTGGGGGGGGACGAGAAGCGTGGCTAGCTTGGTTGGCCGGACGGGGAGAGCTGTGCTCACGCCTACATAGCTTGGGCGGCGGGGGCGGTATTGCGGCAACAGAAGAGCACCTGCCTACGATAGCAGTGCTGATTGTTGCCGGCCATGGCAATGTCGATACGGACAGCACCCTTGCGAGTGCGGATATCCCCGCTATATCGCTCGTCACGGGTACGTATCCTCCTACAACCAACACCAACAATCCCGCAGGACGGGGGTGATCAAAGGCCGCGGTGGAACTGTGTTGGGGCGGGGAATGGCGTATCCAGGACGGTTGGAGTCCGCGCGGATTTTCCCACGCCAGCCCGTCGCTACCGTGAGGCCATAGCGAATATCCGGGCCAGTCTCGCTGTGATGTCCGACACAAACTCGGCACCTGCGCGGTGTGCTGCGAGTGATACACTGCGTTCGTCACAACGCAGGCAGCTTGGAACTCCCAGGCGTCGAAATCAATGACGAAGGACCGGCTGTGCTTGGAATTCGTCTGTTAGAGGAGCCCCCCGGTGCTGTGGTCGAAATGTGCGGCACTGACACAGATTTCCTATGGGCGAGGACCTGTCTTTCAGCATCCAACTATGTCAATGAACTCAGCTGGTAGCCCTTGCCGTCGTACACTGGTGTTTGTTTTCTGGAGAGTATTTTCTTCTCTTCTCATTTCTTTGCGTCGGGTTCCACTGAAGAAGCGCACAAGGTATTGCTCGGAAGAACTCCAACACAACCAGTGCAATATGGATTACAGAGCCAAAGACAAACAGTACACGATAATCAACAGCTACATACCCCATCCGGAGCCGTCCATCCGTCCACCCTACGACAGCAGCACCTCCTTCCGCCGCCGCAGCACGCGAGTGTCCCACCAATCTTCGAACCGCTTCGCGAAGCCGGTCTTGTACCGCTTGTACGTGACGATCCTGCTGCCGTCGACGAGCTCGTCGGGACAACTCGAGACCTCGTAGCCGATCGCGGGCAGGACCTTCGCGAAGACGGCCCAGTAGATGATGCCGAAGGCGATGATCCCCGTTGCGACGCCCGGCGTGACGTACGACGGGATCTTCTTCTTCCGTTCAACCGCCTCCGGCGCCGGCCACCACGACAGGATGACGACGAACAGCTGCGCGGGCACATACACGGCGATGACGGCCACGAGCACCGGAAACGGGAACAGTTGCGGCTTCCACCCGCGCAGCGGCTGGTAGTACAGCGCCACCACGCCCAGCGACACCGCGATGATCATCCACGTCTGCCCGTACACGAACAGGTCCGTCACCAGGTTGTACACCTCGTCGTTCTGGTTGTTGGGTGTGAACACGATGAAGGCCGCGCACACGATCCAGTGCAGCAGCAGACCGCCCGACGGAGTGTCGTAGTGCGACTGTCGCGCCCAAAACTGCGAGAACGGCAGGATCCGTAGCTTCGCGATCTCCTGCTTCACCCGCGCCACCGAGTACGTACTGCTGATGAAGTTGCCGAGGATGCTGAGCGCGACCATCACCTTGAGCACCCTCTCGGAGAAGACGCTCTTCCCGAAGACCTGGCGTTCCGCCATCAGTCACACCACCTTCTCTCACTCGACGGAGCGGGGATGGCCCGTACCTTCACGAAAAACTTTGCCGCGACGATGTCCCCCTCCTGCAGGAGCTCCTCGTTGCTCAGAATGGCAAAGTACACCACGTTGGCGAGGAAGTACAGCAGCGTCAAGACACCAATGCTCACGAACGTGGCGACCTTGAAGACGCGACCCTCCCGGCCCGGCGGGCCCTTGCGCACCTCGGACAGGATGTAGTTCGCGTTCTCCCACCCGGTGTAAGCCCAGAGCACGCCCAGGATCGCGCTCGCATACTCCTGCATGCTCTTCCTCTCGGTGTCGACGAACTGCTTGAGTCCCAGGTTCCGATAGCCCTCGGCGGCGGCACTGGATTTCCCCGTCGCGGCGAAGCCGACGATGATGATGAACAGCACCAGAGAGACCTTGTATATTGCGAGGGAGTTGTTGAGCGCGATGCCCATCTTCCGCGAGAACATGTGTATCGCGCACACGGCAGTCAGCATCACCAGCGCGATGAACTTCTGCAGGTGATAGTTCGGATTCACGTTGCCCGGGTCGAAGGCCTGCAGGACCAGCTTCGCGAACGTGATGCAATTGCCGGCCCAGTGTGTGAGCATCACGAACAGGAGACTGATCACGATCACGACGAGATACTTGGGCCGCGGGTAGGCTTCGTCGACCTGCGGAGTTCCTCCCCCCCCCTCGGTCAGTGAAGGCACAAAGGGAGCGAAAGCCACCGACGTACATAGATAACCTCTCCACCAGTGAACGGCAGCGCAAGCCCCATCTCGACATATACGATGATCCTTATTCCCCCCCACCATCAGCCATTGTTCCTCCACGTCCAATCACCGCCACTCACCCAGCCAGGCTCATGAGCCCGCACGCGAACCACAGCCCCAGCGCCACCCCCTTCCCCCCGGCGTTGGCGAGCACGATACTCGGCTTCGCAAAGACGCCGGTGCCGATGCACTTACTGACGATCAGCGCCGCGGTCGAGAAGTAGCCCAGCTTCTGCTGTTCCGCCATGGGCGCGTAGACCACCCTCTCCAGGTTTGGCCTCACGATGCCAGGTTTGCTGGAGGAGCCTGCGGTGGTGATGGTTGCGGTCGGCGAGCGGAGACCACCACCGCCGCCGCCGCCACCGCCGCCGCCGCCGCCAAGGGCGCCACCGTTGCGCCGGTAAAACTGTGGGAAGAGCTGTTCGTGGCTCGTGTTGGAGCGGATGGTGCAGAGCTCTACTTCCGCCGAATGTTGTCTGGACGCTGTTGAATCCGAGGATCTCATCTTGGAAGCTAGTAACGGTAAAAAGGTACTGTGGAATGAAAGGAAAGGTAAAAAAAGAGAGAGAAAAGGAAAGGGGATAGTGCACACTTGCGGTGATTATATCCACACCCACTTACGGAAAGCTACAGCTCGCATCGGAACGGGGAGGATTAAGGGAAGCAGTGGCCGTTAAGGCTGAGAGACTCGAGAAAGAAAGCGGTGGAGAGACCACCTGCCGTTCCGTCGCACGCGGGTAGCCGCCACCCCTCCGGAGAGAAGGTGAGTGAGTACGAGACCGTTATATAGGACCGCAGAACACGAACACAGGTCCCCGCCGATCGAAAGAATCGATGCACCCAACTACCGCGTACAACGTATACTCGAGTGCTTGCATCCCTCGATAATGGGGGCGAGGAGCAGGCGTTTAAGCATAAGCCCAGTCGCCCAGTCCGCCACCAGTGCGACACAGTTCGGAGCTCCTACACACTCTTCCAGCCCCGCAGATCTCCCGTCACCCAATCCACCTCCACCGACTCGTATTGTGCTATGGCAGGTATTTATAACGGCGTAGGAGCGATCCTCCCACTTCCCTCCATCTCCATCCCCTGGGCCAGACCACTGCACCGACCTGCTGGCCGGAATCGGAAGGAAAACCCCCCTTCCTTCCCCTCTCATCGACAGACGGTGATATCGACCATTCACATCTGCCTTCCTGCCCACCCTGCGAGGTTGCGGATGCCACGGGCACGGTGCTGGTGGGCGGTGGTTATTTCCATATGCTGCTGCACACGCACTACTGTACATACCTAGCAGGTGGGCCCGGTCGCATGCGGAAGCAGGGGGTGGGTGTTGAAGGAAAAATGAGTGAGTGATCGGACGTGACGACGATATCGCCCAAGTCCCCGGCCATCCTGGACGATCGTGTGCAGCTGTGAAACACACTCGGTTGTGGGATTGCTGATCCCCTTCTTCTCGCCTTTGTTTTTTCTTTTTTTTTTCTGTATGTATGTAGGCTCCTGGCCCAAACCTCCTTCCGTCCCCGTATCATACGTATGTAAGTAACTACATGTGCCGGTGAAAAAAAAAAAAGAGTTCGAGAAGCGACGACCGAAGCGCAAGACCATCCAACGCTCTCGTGGCTGCGGAATTCAAAGCGAGGAAAACGTGGGAGCTGCCTCTTACAGACTTCCCGGTACTAGGTAGGTGGGTTTCTGCATACCTTCCTTCCTACCTATGTGCCTACCGTGAATTGCACCTTGAACGGATTTTGATGTATCTAGATAGAGGCTACGATAGCTGTGTAGGTACGTAGGTACATATGTATGTAGTTGTCCCTGAAAGCACGTTTCACGTTCGCGATTCATCAGCCACCGTGGTTGATGTGCTATTTTCTTTGCCAGCCTCCTCGTACCCGCTAAGCATAATATACATAGATAGATAGCCAAAATTCTTGTGCATCTCGAGTCGGGGAGTCGAGATAAGCGGGTGATTCTCGTTTCTGGAGTAATGGGGTTGCACCGCTGCATACAAAGGTATGTAGGCACGCTCGCTTTTTCCCCCCCAAATCGTGGCAATACATAGACACTCCCCCGGTTGCTCGCTTTTTGCCGTCCTTACAAACCGATGAGACGGGGACAGAGGACGAGTGAGAGAGAAATGCCCATCTTCTATCTATGTATAATGTATTCACCGTCCCACCATCCCCACCTTTCGCATGCAACTAGCTTCCGTCCATCACGCACCACCACCACCGACTACCGCACCCCACCTGCCCCGTTCCTTCCGCCCGGGACTTCTACATATCCACTCTTCCAATTCGGAATCTAGTCTACATATCCACTCTTCCAATTCGGAATCTAGGGAAACTGATTGCATTGGTTTCCAAGGGGCTGAAACCGAAAAGTCCCGCGTTTAGACTAGACTTCACGGAATACAATCGACAAACTCAGAGCTCCATTCGCGCAATGCAATTCCATGTATGCTAAAATACACACTCTTCTTTCTCGTCTTTCCAAACTCAAATCAAAATCAAAATCACAACCATCTGTAGAGTAAGAAAACACATGCGCGCTTTATCTAACCAAAAAAAAACAAAAAAAAACAAAAAACAAAAACAAAGGGAATATGGGGAAAAAGGAGCAGTCAACCAAAAAAAAAACCCCAAGTATGCTTAAACTCACATCCCAATGCCTACCAAAAAAAAAAACACGCACACAAACACACAAATGAAACTTGCTCACATCGGATATCATGCTCGCACACCGACGGGACGAGCGAGCGGTTACATGAAGACGGTGGGTTCCTAAGCTTTGAGTCTCCTCTCCTCGCACGCCACACACACGGGAACCTCTCTGCCTTCGGTACCGCGAACGAAGAACCTGCCATCGTTGAAAGTACTATTGCACTCCTGTTTTCGTCCTTTAGTGTCCGTCGGTGGTATTAAAGTCAGAAGGGGAGGGGTACAAACCGTGCAGCAGAAACACTCCTCGTGCCACTCGCCACCGAGGGCTTTGACGACTGTCTCGGTAACTGGCCTCCTACACTTTTTGCACCTTCCGGAATAACGCTTCGTGTAGCAGCCGACGCACCACGCATATCCATCCTTCTCCACGAACTTGCTCTGGGCGGTGAAAGGATCACCACACTCGGCGCAGAAGAAGTGGCCGGGGTGCCAGGTGCTGCCACACGCCATGACGACTTCTCCCTCGATGGGGGTTTTGCAGCTCTTGCATCGCGGCGAAAAGAGCTCATGGAAGTCAAGATGGCAGTAGAAGCGGACGCCAGTGCCGTTGCCGGTGAGCGTGGTCTCTTCGATGCCGGCCTTTTCGAGGCGTTTGGACCGATGCTCTTTGGGCTCTGGGTAGAAGCCGACGTGCTCGAGAGGTGTTTCGCAGTGGTCGCAGCGGAAACATTCGGGGTGGAAGCGGAGGGATCCAGCGGTTACTATACGGCCTTCGATCGGGTTCCGGCAGAGATTGCAGCTGGCACGGGCACGTCCTCCTATGGAGGAGTAGACGGAGGATGTGGTTGCGGCGCGGGGATGAGGCAGCGGACGGCCACTGGGGCGGATAGCCGGGGAAGGGGCATCCGGTGTCGAGATCGAAGGGATAGAAGGAATCTTGCGGCCCCCATCGCTGCCACCACCAAAGTTGATGGTCGGGACGGACGGAGACGATTTGGCACCAGCAACATTGGTGGGGGGCCGTGGAGGGTCGTCAGGGAATGAGATGGTCGGCGCTGCGTTGGATTTGGGCACCGTAATCCGAGGTGCCGAAACCATCGGTGGAGGACTAGGAGCCCGAACGATTCCGATGACTGGCGGTGGCTTCGCTTGCGCTCCGTATTTGGTGGTGTTCTTCCGGACCGGGGTCTGTTCCTGAGGAGGGGTCGGACCTCTAGGGCCGCTCGGGCCGCCAACTTTTGGAAGTGGTCTTCTTCCGAGCCCCTTTAGGATCTCGGCTTCAGCTTCGTCTTCCTCGGATCCAGATGGCGGTGGCGATGGCAACGCCTCAGGAGAGTCAGTCGTCGTGTATTTGGGATGGTTCTCCCGAGTTGGTTCCCGCTGCCATGGCTCGACGTACTCCGTTCGACGGGGAAGTGGCGCTCCGTATTGTCTGCGACTGCCACTGGGTGCTTGCGAGGGGACTCCCGTCGATACTGGAGTTTTATTCGATGGTGAATCCGTCATGGAGCGTGTATTCGACGAAATGGGCGAACCGGCTTTGTTGATTCTCAGAGGCGCAACAGTTGGCAGAGCGTCCTGCGTTGATAAAGACTCGAAGTGCAGGGTCAACTCTTTCTCGATCTTCGATGCGTCTTCAGGTTTTGGGGGGTGGCATGGCGGCATCATAACGGCGCTGGCTTCATTCCGGGGCAATTTCCAGGACACGCACTTCTTCCGTTCCGAATTCCCAGAAGAGGAACTCGAGCCGGAGGATATGCTCTGTGGTCTCCCGGCGCCGTTTCCGCCGATCAATCCGGAGGAAAACCCTCGAAAGCCGCCCGCGGGGGCTGATTCGCGTTTCTTCGCATTCGACGAGCTGCGCGACGGGCTCGTCGTATCGCCGGTCCGGCCATCCTGTCTATCCACTCCATCCCACCCCTTCTCTTCGCTCTCGCCTCCAGCGGACTTTGGTGGAGATCTCACGAAGCCCAAGATCGATGAAGTGGTATTCGACCGCCTGTGAGCCGCTCCCGTCGAGTGTTTCCTAATCAACTTGCTTTCTCGACGACTCAGCGCAGGCGGGGGAGTAGCACTGTGGAGGCTTGGAGGTCCGAACGGGTCAACGACGATGGGCTCGGATGCTGGCGGGGGAACCGACGCGGTCGCTGCGCGCAGGATCGACCATCGTGATTTCGCTGCCGATATCGGCCGACTACCCGAAGGGCGCTGAGGCTTGTTGGTCCGCAGGTCCGCAAGATATTGCTCTGCCCGATTCAGACACGAGGCCAGTTAGTCAGTTTTGTTGTTCTTCTCCACCTCAGCCGCCCGTGTTCGTGACGGATCGGAGTCGCGGCTGGGGGTTGTGACGTAGGCGGATGTGAAGGGAGGGGGGTCTCAAACCGAGCTGCTCCTTGGTCATATACGATTTCCGTGCTTCGGCCATCGCGACGGACGACGTGGAGTCAAAGAACTTTTTTCCAATATCTATATTTTCTCCTTCCCTATAGAGTTTCGGCGAATATATGTCTCGACTGTGTGATGGTCGGAGGGGATGTCTCGTATCGGCGGGCAGTGGGGTCAGAGCGAGAACAAGAGGATTCCCAGAGCTCGCTGAATTGGAGGGGCTGGGGAGTTGGGAATGTTGTGATTGTTTTTTTTTTTACTTCTCTTCGGAAGAAGGAGCGAAGGGGGGAGACAAGCTGCTGTAGATTTGAGCAGGGGCACCTCGTTTCTTAAGAGTTCGTTCGCTATGTATGTATGACGATGCCCGAGCGGGGTGAGAGGAGAGGGGCTGAGATGTTCGGAATAGATGAGGAGATCGAGGTTAATAAGATCGGAGAGGGAGTGAAAGAGTGTTGGTTTGTGGTGAGTTTGAGTGGGAGTTTTCCGCCTTACATTTTGTCTTGCATGGTTGCTTGTCGCTGCTTTTGCGCCAGCGGGCCAGCTCGTTCTGCATTGCTCCGCTTTGGCTGGGTTGCGTTGTCCAGCCAACACATCGATTTTGCGAGTGCGACGGGACACGACCGACAACAAAGTCTTGGCTAAGGGATTGGGTTGGCGGATGTGCGACGCGGGAGGGATCCTGCTTGGTAAGCACCCGGAGTCACATGTCGCAGAGCCGCGTCGGAAGGACCGAAACGGTTAGCGTGGATCATGGGAGCTCCCATTCAGAGTGAGGCGCGAACTCATTCAGACGTGAACCCTCATTCAACGCGAACCCCACGGCCACAACGACAACCTCAATCTCTTCGACCGCGTACCGCACTCTCTCCTAGTCCACATCACCCGTCAACCATACTCTTCGCAACTCACCCCGTTTGTCTCCCATCCCGACGAGAGCGACCACAAACAACTACACGATGTCCGACTCTGGTGCGTCTTGCGGTCGTGCTCCGTTCCGCACTCTCTCCTGACTGGATCGCTCTTAGAACTCTCCTCCCTCGGGGGTTCGTCTCCTGTGCCAGCCGCTACCAAAGCGTCGGCCGCTGCCGTCGCCTCCCCTGAGAAGCCAACGGGCAATCGCTACGACACGATGTTTGGCTCTGACCACGAAGACGGCACCGACGACGAAAACCCGCAGTCACGCAAACACGAGAGGAAGGACAAGGCACCGGAGTCGAACCCGAAACCCAGCACCGACAACGACGATGATGAGGAGCAATTGGACGATCTCTTCGGCGACGATGAGGAAGGCCGTGCGAAGGAGAAGGAGCTGTTTTCGGACGGAGAACTTGGCGGATCCCGCGGGTCACCGTCCCCCGAACCCGAGCGCTCCGTCGAGATCACGCTCCCGCGACATCCCGGGCCCAGCGCCGGCTGCGACTCCCAGCTGTACTTGATGAAGATCCCCTCGTTTCTGTCGATGGAGCCGCAACTCTTCGATCCGGAGAAGTTTGTCCTCCCGCAGATGGCGTGCGGCGAGACGGTGTCGGCCTACACCAAGGCGACGACCGCGATCCGCGTCCGTCGCGATCCCCGCAACCAGTCGCAACTCCAGAGCAACGCTCGCGTGATCCGCTGGAACGACGGCACCATGTCCCTTCAGATCGCGTCGTCCCCCACCCTGTTCGACCTTCCGCAGAAGGACCTGACGACCGATCCCAGGCAGCCGGAAAAATACAAGGCCACGCAAGACTCGCAAACCTACATTCTGGACCCACACGAGAGTGCGGGCACGCTGCGGGTAGTCGGGCACGCCACACGCTTCCTGAACGTAGTCTCTGCGAGCGTCAACCTCGCCTCCGACTATGCCATCCAGCGGCTCCACAACGAGCTGCAGTCCGCCGTCCCGACACCGAGCAGGACCACACCGCTCGAGCTCAGCGAGCTCAGGGACCCCGAGGCCGAGCGCAAGGAGGCCGAGCGCATCGCTAAGGAGAAGGAGCGAGCCAACCGCAAGCTCGAGGCCCAGCGCCGCAGGGCCAGGGATCGCGACCCGCTCGAGGCCGCAGCCAAACGCTCGTACGCCAGGGTCACCGGAACCAGAAGTAAGCGCGACTCGCCGCCGATCACGAGGGGCGGCCGCGTGCGCGAGGACGAGTACGATCTCGAGGACGAGTTCATCGAGGGCAGCGACGAGGAGGAGGAGGAGGCCGAGGCCACCGACGAGGACGACGACGACGAGGACGTGGAGGAACGGCCGGCCAGACGTCAGCATGGAGAGAGCCGCGACCGCAAGAGGAGACGCGTCGTCGACAGCGAGGAAGAGTAGCACTGATCCGGCCTCTTTCTGTGTGCATTTAACGAATCCCCTACCCTTCCCGCGCATGCTCTAAGCGCGCGCATGCGAAAAACTGAATACATCCCACATCACACCGCCTCTAATCATATTCCGTCGATCAGGTTGAGAAGATGGAGCTTTGCCGACCGAGTAGTTAGATATGCAAACCGTCAATCTATACGTTTTCGCATCGCCGCACCGAACAGAAGCTCGTCCTGTCCCACGATCAAGCGAGCGAGTGATACCATATGTGATTACGCCAGCCCTCCTCTGCAACATGCCGATTACCAAAGGGAGATATGTAGAAAGGTAGAAGAAATAAAAAAATCTCACACAACTGCAAACCCGGACCAACCCAACCCAGCCCAACTTCCGATTCGATTTCGCCTTTCCCCCTTCCCAGATCAATAAGTAGCATATGTAAACCTATTCTCTCCATGATACAGCCCCCCGCCATCGGTCATTCTCCCCTCCCCAGATCTCCAACCCCAACTCCACCCTGTCTCGCCAAGCGATGGAAAGGTGCGACAATCAATTACAAGTTGCAGCTCGATAAAGATAAAGCACGCTTGTATAGGCGCATGTACTGTAGCGGCATACTACTGTTGTGAAGCGGGGGTGCAGGCGAGCGCTAAAGGGGATGACTAAGATGAAGATTAGTCAGTCACGAATGGGCACGCTCGAAAGAACCTTTATCTAGCACCCCACTCTTCGTGATCCCTAGACGCCGTTCGCCTGACACATACCAACCGTTCGTAGCGGGGGGGGGGGGGGGGGGGGGGGGGGGGGGGGGGGGGAAAATGAGGTTTGAGGTTGGGGGGGGGTTA
>Ga0307508_10002359_pt1 | contig 19967 bp, 18 predicted proteins | sample 9_EM_MG_FD_203089 | JGI IMG/M metagenome (GOLD analysis project Ga0307508, IMG submission 203089) | Populus trichocarpa ectomycorrhiza microbial communities from riparian zone in the Pacific Northwest, United States - 9_EM | ecosystem: Host-associated > Plants > Roots > Unclassified | place...
GCGCAGACCGAACGCGAGCAGGCGCCGTGAGCCATCATGCTCGACGCCCGCTTCTTGCGTGCCGGGTCCATGGGTGGGCGGGAACAGCCGCGGCCCCGCCGGGCTTTTCGTTGGATTTGGCCGTGCGCTGACGGTGAGCGGAGCAGCGGGGGCGCTCGGAACCTGAGGCGCCGCGCGCGTGCAGCTCAGCAGGAGCCCGAGCGAGCAGGCGAACGAACCCCCGGCGCGCATCGGCCGGCTACGCCTGCAGCTCCGCGTCGCTCGATTTGAACCAGCGACTGGCCACGCGCACGGCGTTGGTAGCGGCGCCGAGGCGCAGGTTGTCGCCCACCACCGTGAGGCACAGCGTGCGACCGCTCTTGTCGCGCGCATCAGGGCGTAGCCGGCCGACCAGTGCGCGATCGCGATCTTTAACGGACGCGACCGACGACAAGCCATCGCCAGCGGCGCCGGGGATGAAGGTGACGAACGGTGCCTTGGCGGGGTCGGCCAAGAGCGCCGCAACGCGCTCGAGCGAGATCTGCTTGCCGAAGGTAACCCAGGCATTTTCGTAGTGGCCTACGGCCACGCCGACGCGGCAGCACTGCGCGCTGACACCCAGCTCGGGCAGCTCGAGGATCTTCTTCGCCTCGAACATCAGCTTGCGTTCTTCGGCCGAAAACCCGCTCTCATCGGTGCCGCCGTTGTGGGGCACCGTGTTGCCGGCGTACGCCTTGGGGTCGAACACGCTGCCCAGCCGATCTTGCGCCGCGTAACCGACCCGGCTGGCTTCGAGGAAGCTGTCGACGGCCGCTATGCCGGCGCCGCTGACCGCCTGGTAGGTGCTGACCGTGACGCTCTCGAGCCCGTACTCTTTCTGCAACGGCGAGAGCGCCAGCGTCAGCGGAATCGTCGTGCAGTTAGGATTGGCGACCAGACGCACGGCGTCGTCGACGCGCACGCCGTTCACGCCGGCGGCGACGAGCGGCACCTTCGGATCGGCGCGGTAGGTGTTGCTTTTGTCGATCACGCGATAGCCCAGCGCGAGCAGGCGCGGCACGTAGCGCTTGCTGTGCTCGTCATCGAGCGCGACGAAGGCCAGGTCGCCCTTGGGCGCGCTCTCGTCCTCGAGCTTGGCGGCGGCCTCGACCTTGTACTTCTTCCCGGAGTGTTCGAGCTCTTGATCACGGCTCGCGAACAAGGACAGCGTCGCGCCCGGCCAGGCGCGCGCAACGAGATCGAGCGTCTCTCGCCCGACCAGACCGGTAGCTCCAAGAAGACAGATACGCATGGGACGCAGAGGCGTAGCAGCGATTTCGCGTCCGTTCCAGCGGATCGTAGCTTCGGCCGAGGCGCATTGCCCGGCGAAAGCAGCGGCAAATGACCGCGGCCGCGCCAAAGGCCTACCGACGGCCGGGGCGCGCTTCGAAACCGCCGAGTCGCACGACCGGCACGGGGGCTTCGCTGCGCAGCAGCTGCAACCTTGCAGTCACTCGCCGGCACGAGGCTGTGCGCGTGCTACGAGCAGGACGTGCTGGGCCACAGGGACCTTCGGACGGTCGAGACGGTCGACTCCCCGGCGAGCCCGGGTTCGCACGTCGTGGTGTTCGATTTCGACGGCACCCTGGTCAGACGCGATTCGTTTTTCGATTTTTCCCTGCGCTACTGCTTGCGACGTCCAGAGCGGCTGCTGCTCGTGATCACCCTGCTACCCGTCGCGCTCCTGGCCTCCTTGAGCTCGACGGGCGCTGGGGGTTCCGTGCTGCTGTGGGCCATGACGGTCGGTTCGTCGACGCGCTGTTTCGCGCTCGCGCTCCGAAGCTACGCGCGCCAAACGCTGCCCGGTTACGCCAACCCCGCGATTTTTGCCGAGCTGGCCCGGCACCTGCGCGAGGGCAGTCGTGTCGTGATCGCTACCGGGACGATGCCGATCGTCGTGCGCACGCTGCTCGGCACTCGTCAGGTCGAGCGCCTGCCGATCGTCGGCTCGAGGCTGCGGCGCCGTTTCGGAGGGCTGGTGGCCGAGACTCACTGCATCGGGCGAGTCAAAGTACGCGAGCTCGAGCGTCGCCACGGCATCGTTGCCTGGCACAGCGTGTACACCGACAGCTTCGCGGATCGCGCGCTGCTGCGACGAGCGCGCGATGTTCATTTGGTCGCGACCAGCCGCCGCACACTTTTGCGCACGCGGAGCCTGCTCGGCCCCGACGTCAGTTTGTGCGTGCGCCGCGCCGGCTAGCGTGCTGCGCACAAACACGCGAAGACGCTTTCGATGTACGGTCGCCCGTATTACGGTCGCCCGCATGTCCAGCAAGCGTCCGGTTTCGCCAGGTGCCGAGGAAATTCTCGGCATGTATTTTCCGGTGCTCGACCACGGCTTCGTGGCGCTCGTAGACTACATGGGCACCGACGAGTGCATCGAGCGCGCTGCGCGCGTGAGCTACGGCTATGGCACGCGCAAGGCCAGCCTGACCCGCGGCCTGTTGCGCTACCTGCGCCGGCACCTGCACACCACGCCGAGCGAAATGCTCGAGCTGAAGTTCCACTGCTGCATGCCGATGTTCATTGCGCGGCAGTGGATTCGTCACCGGGCCGCCAGCGTGAACGAGTATTCAGGAAGATATTCGTTGATGCCGATGCTCTTTTACACGCCGAGCGCGGAGCAGCTGCAGACGCAGAGCCGCAGCAACAACCAGGGTCGCAGCGGCACGCCGGTTTCGCCCGAGCAATATTCAGCGACCGTCGAGCGTTGGAACGAGATCCGGCGCCTGAGCCGCGACGCCTACGAGCAGATGACCTCCGAAGACATGGCGCGCGAGCTGGCGCGCATCGATCTGCCGCTTTCGACCTACACGCAGTGGTATTGGAAGATCGATCTGCACAATTTTTTGCACTTCTTGAAGCTGCGCGTCGATCGCCACGCGCAGTGGGAAATTCAAGAGTACGGTCGCGTGCTGGCCGGCATGCTCAAGCGCGTGGCGCCGCACAGCTACGAGGCCTGGATCGACTATGACGTGTGCGGCGCGCGCATGTCGCGCATGGAGCTCGACGCCGTGCGCCGGCTAGTCAAGTTGCAAGACGGCGGGCTCGTGGCAGAGCCGGGCAGCTTGTCAGCTGCCGATTTGGACGGGCTCGGCCTGGCGAAGCGCGAGATTGTCGAGCTGTTCTCGAAGCTCGAGCCCGCGGTAGCGCCGGATTTCGAGCTGAATCTGGCGAGCGCCAAGAACGCCGAATGGTTCGCCGCAGAGTTCCAGAAGGCCGTGCCTAAGGTCGATAAGCTGCCCGAGTAGCGGGCGCTTCGATCACCTGCTCCACGAACGTCGCCAATGACTGGGCGTTGAACGGTTTGTTCAGCACCGGCCGCGCCGAAGTTTCGAGGAACTTGCTGGTGTCCGGCGTGACGGCCCCGCCGGTGATGAACGCCAAGCGACCGAGCAGATCCGGATAAAGCCGCCGCACGACGCCGAAGAAATCCATCCCGGACTCGCCAGGCATCATCAGGTCGCACAAGATTGCGTCGAAATCTTGCGCCTGGTTCAGCGCCGCCAGCGCGGCGCGCACGCCGTCTACCGTGGTCACGCGATAGCGGCCGGACAGCAAACGATTGACCAGCGAGCGGATCATCGGCTCGTCGTCGATCACCAGCACCTTGGGGGCAACGCCGAGCGAAGACAGGCTCAGCCTGGCCGGCGGCGGCGTCGATGCGGGTGGTTCGGCTGGGCGCGGGAGGTCTTCGCTGCAAGCCGGCAAGCGCACGCGGAAGCGACTGCCGCGGTCGGGCGCGCTTTCAACCGAGATCTCGCCGCCGAAACCAGTGACGATGCTGCGGCAAATGCTCAGCCCGAGGCCGGTGCCGTGGCCTGCGGTCTTGGTGGTGAAAAACGGCTCGAACACCGACAGCCGCACTTCTTCTGACATGCCGCGGCCGTTGTCCTCGACCTCGATCACGGCGCTGCCGTCTGCGTCGGTCCAGGTCGAGACGCGAATCTCGTTGTCGTGTCTTTCGCCCGTCATGGCCTGAGCCGCGTTGGTGAGCAAATTCACGATCACCTGCGACAGCTTCAGCTCGTTGGCTTTGACGTGGGGAACTTCGCGCAAACTGGTGAGCAGGCGCGCCTGGTGCAGCAGCTGGTTGCCGGTGAGACGGATGGCCCAGTCGACGCAGGCTCGCGGATCGACGGGGCGTTGGCTGCGCTCCTCCATACGACCGAAGGCGCGCAGCTCTTTGACGGTGTTGGCGACCCGCCCGGCGCCCTCTTCGGCGTCGCGCAGGCTGCGTATCACCCGCTCGACGGCGTCTTTGACCGGGGCGGATTGTAGCTGCTCTTTGAGGCGGGCAAGCTCGGTCGCGGCCAACCCCAAGTTGCCGAGCGTGTAGGCCAGCGGGTTGTTCAGCTCGTGCGCCACGCTCGCGACCAGCGTGCCGAGCGAGCTCAGGCGGTCGGTGAGCGCCAGCTGCTCGTCACGCCGGCGCAGGTCGGCCACGTCGTGCAACACCAGCACGGCGCCAAGCACGCGCCCGGCGTGAATCAGGGGCGCCACCGTTCCTTCCAGCAGCAGCGACTTGCCCGAAGTGCCCTGCTGCGCTTCGAACGACAATTTGGCGGGCTTCTGCTGCACGAGGGCTTGCTTCACCTCGACCATGCTCGCCTCCCCGCGGCTGAGCAACTGGGCCAGGGGCTGGCCTTTGGCGTCGGCCTCGCCACGACCGAGCATCTGCTCGGCCGCGGCGTTCACGAAGGTGACGCGCTCTTCGGCATCGCAGGCCACCACGCCATCGGCGATCGCGCGGAGCGTGGTCGAGAACCAGCGCTCGCGTTCGGCCAAGTGCTGGTCCATGGCGTGCTTGTACAGAGCCACCTGGAGCGCGCTCTTCACTTCACCTATCGTGAACGGCTTGACGACGTAGCCGTAGGCGCCGGTGCGCGCGGCGCGCTGCAGCGTGTCGTCGTCGGTGTGCGCGGTCATGTACACGACCGGCACGTCGCTTTCTACGCGCAAGCGCTCGGCAATCTCGAAGCCCTCACTCTTGCCGCGCAAGCGAATGTCGACCAGCGCCACGTCCGGTGGTGAGCCGAGCGCAAGACTTTGGGCCTCGTTCGCGTTGGCAGCGATGCCGGTCACGATGTAGCCCGCGTCTTGCAGGCTGCGCTCCACGTGCGTCGCGACCACGCGCTCGTCCTCGACGATCAGCACCCGAGATCCGCGCAGCTCGCCAGGAATTGCTACCGCGTTCATGCCGTTCCCTCCTCGAAAGTCAGTCGAAAACACGTTCCGCCGTCACGCTCGACCACCAGCTCGGCATCCAGTTGTTTGGCGAAAATTTGTACCAAATCTAGGCCCAAGCTGCGCTCACCCGCAGCTTGGAGATCGTGCGCCAGGCCCACGCCGTCGTCCCTGACCACCAGACACAGGCGCGCCGCCGGCAGGCGCTGCAGCTCGACGTGGAGTGAGCCGCGCCGTTCACCGGGAAAGGCGTGCTTGAGCGCATTGGTCACCAGCTCGCTCACGAGCAAGCCGCAAGGTATAGCTCGCTCCGGCACGAGCTCGACGTCGTCGAGCTTGAGCACGACTTCCACGCGCTCGCCGGCGCCGCTGGCGCGCCACAGCTCCGGTATCAGTGCCTCGGCGTAACGCGCCAGATTTACGGCCGACAGATTGCGCGAACCGTAAAGCTGTTCGTGCACGAGCGCGATGGAATCGATGCGACGTTGCCCCTCACTCAGCGCGTGCTGCGCCTCGGCCCCGACGCCACGCGCCTGCAGCGCAAGCATGCTCGACACCAGCTGCAAATTGTTCTTTACCCGATGATGAATCTCGCTCAACAAGACTTCGCGCTCGCGGAGCGCGCTGCCCAGGGCAAAAGTGCGCGCCCTGAGCGCCTCTGCGCTCTCGCGCATCTCGGTGATATCGATGCAAGAACCGATGAAGCCTTCGAAACTGCCGCTTTGGGCGTAGCGCGGCACGCCGTGGTCCAAGATCCAGCGATAGTGTCCGTCCGCTCGCCGCAGGCGATATTCCATGCGAAACGCCTCGCGCGCGACGAACGCTTCCAAGTAGCGATCCATACAGTCCTGGAAATCGTCGGCGTGAACGCCCTCGGCCCAACCGTTGCCGCGCTCTTGCTCGAGCGAGCGGCCGGTGAAGCGCAGCCAGGTCGAGTTGAAAAAATCGCACAGGCCGTCGAGCCCCGACATCCACAGCATCACCGGCGCGTGATCGGCCAGCAGACGAAAGCGTGCGTCGTCACCCGGCAGGGTTCCCAGCGCTAGTCCCGCTGCGTCGTCAACGCGCGCCATGCTGGTCCTCCTCGCTGCCAGCGGCGAGCGCACCGGCCCGGCTCAAGTGCGCATCGAGCGCGGCATCGAGCTCGCGCCACACGCAGTCGCGCGCTCCTTCGTCGCCAAGCAGGCCGCTGAAGGCAGGCAGCAGCGCTTGCGCCGCCTGCGCCACGCGCGGCCTGTGTCTGTCGATGGTTCGTCGAATCTTGAGCGCGTTCGCGGGCTCGCGCTCGATTGCTGCGCGACAGAACTCGATGAACCACGCCGCGTGCCAGTGCCCGTCGTCCCCCAAAGAGCTCAAAATTTTCTCCAAGATTTCGTCTTGGTGTCGCTCGGCGACACCCGCCAGCTGCTCGAACCACAGCCGATCGAAAATGGGCTTGACGATGCCGCCCAGCACGAGCAGCGCCTCGCCCCAGTCATAGGTGATCAGCAACTCCTCGACCACGCGCCTCAGCGGCTGAAACGCGGGCGCTTGCTGCCAAATCTCGCGCCCCAGTGCGCCGACCTCCGCAGCAGCTTTGCCCGAGCGCCCCAGCCACTGGCAGAGCCTTTGGATGCGCCGCAGCTCATCGGCCGCTTGAAAAGCGGCGACGACGCTGATGCGGCCGCTCGGCGCGAGCGCTCCAATGTAGGCTGCCACCATCTGCAAGCCATGCAGCGGAAAGCGCAGCGCGCTCAGCAAACCGAGTAGCGGCAACAGCTCGCGCGGCACGGGCGAGAGCGGGCGCTCCAGCAAGCGATCGAGGAACGCTTCTTGATCACGTCGCTCGGCAACGTACGAGCTGTAGGTGAAGTGCGCTGGATCTTCGAACGCTTCCCAGTCGCTCGACTGCAACAGCCCGCCCTGTTGGTATTTAGCGTAGTGCCCCGAGACGGGGGTTTCGACCTCGAAGCCGCGCGCCGGATAATAGAGCAGCCCGCTGGTCGTCACCTCGTAGTCCGTGGGCTTGTGGCGCAGCCCCTCGAGCGGCAAATAGGTACGCCGCGCCGGCTGGGCGGAGCGAGCGGCGCGCAGCTCGCGGGGGGTCATGGCGTGCTCACTTCCCAGACCGCACGCTCGGCGTCGACGCTGAGGCGCCCTTTGAACGAGGGCATGCACAGCTCGAGATCGGCAGGCAGCCGCACTTGGCGACCCAAAACGCTTTCGATGCCCTGGCGCGTGACGAGGCACTTGTCCTGCGCCAGAACGCGCAAATAGGCGCCGCGATCTTGCACCTGCACGTCGGAGTTCGCGGCCACGATTGCCGATAGAATCGCCAAACCGACCTCGGACGGCAACAGCACCGGGCCAACGCCGCGAAGCTCGCCCGTCACGGCAGCACCCCTGCTGGCTCGGGCAAGTCAACCAAGATTTGCCCGTGATCGACGCGTGAAGCCAGCCGCGTAAGGCACGGGCGCAGCGGGTTGATGCCAGCCCCCGACGCGGCGTCGAAGCTATGACGGTGCGCCCGACAGGTGATGACGCCGTCTTGCAGCACGCCCTCGCTCAGCGCGTAGCCCTGGTGCGGACAGCGATCACGAAACACGCACACGCCTTGCTCGCCGCGCACCACGAGCAGCGGCTCGCCCCGCAGCACGACGCTGCGCATCTCGCCGACCCACAGCTCGGTCTCGGCCAACAGCACGTCAGCCACCGTCGCCCTCCGTCGTCAAATCGACGCGGTCGAGCGCGCGCACGCCCGCTTGGTTCAACGTGAGCGAGCCGCGCAGCACGCGTCCGCGATGCAGCACGTGCAACTTGCCGTCGAGCTTCACGCGCGGCGCGGCAGCACGCGACAGGCGCAGCGCCAGCTCATCGACGCTCTCGGTCTCGACCGCCAGCACGACCAAGCCGAGCGTGTCACCGCGCACGAAAGCGTACACAGGAATCGCCACTACGGTCGCCCTCCGCCTCTTAGAAAATCGTAGTCGCCGCTCGTGACGTCACGACCCCAGCTGGCGTCCGACAGCCCGAAATAGCGCAAGAGCTCGAGCAAGTTGGCCGGCGCCTTGCCAGCCAAAATGCGCTCCACCACGCCTTGGTGCGCCGCGTACCGCTCGGGCTCGGCAAAGAACAGCTCGCGGCACTGCTCCGAGCAGAACACGTAACGACGGCCCGGCGCCTCGACGAATACCGCGCTGTTGCGGCTGGGCGCGCCGCCGCACAACACCAGCTGGCACAGATTGCAGAAGCCGACCGGCGTCGTCCCGTGGGTGAACCATTCGACGCCGGGCCCCGCCGCACGCCAGCGCTCCTCGATGTTGCACCAAACCGGCTCCAGCTCCGGCCAGGTCTGCGGGTACTTCTGCAGCAGCCACGCGCGCTCGGCGGGTCCCGGCAGCACGAAATCGAACCAGGTGGTCGCGCGATAGGTGTAGGCGCTCGCGTACAGCATGTGGTGATAGATCGGCAGCGCGTCGATAAACGCTTGCCAGTACTTGGGCAGCTCGAGCCCCAGCTCGCTGAGCGAGCTTTGGAACTGATCGAGCACCCACTCTTCGACGAACTCTTTGAAGCTGGCGCGCCGCGCGCTGAGCGGCGTCAGGTAGTCCATGGCGAAGCCAGTCACCACCGCGAAGAAGCGAAACGAGCGCCAAAACCATTTATTTACCAGACGCTGCGCGCGCGCCGGATCGATCTGAACCAGCTTCTTCAGCACTGGATGGCCAATCTGCGCGTGGCGCGCTTCATCCGTCTGAATACTCTGCAGCATCTGCTCGAACAGGCGATCGCCGACCGCCTTGGCCATCGCCGTCAGACCGATGAATTGCAGGTTGGTGAAGCCCGTCTCGAACACGAAATGCGTGCCGATCGCGAACTCGATGGCGTCGGAGCCGAGCAGCAGCTCGTCGACCAAGTGCCGACCCGCGACCGCGACCCAGTCGTCGCTGTGAAACAGCCGGTGCGTCCACTCGAACTGCTGATCGTAGCGCACCAAGTCGTGCATCGCGCGCAGCGGCAGCTGGGTGTGACGCAGCTCGTCGAGCGCGCCGAGCAGCGAAGTCATGCGCCAGGCGCTGTCGCGACCGAAGCGCGCCGCCCGCAGATTGCCGACCACCGCCGCAAACTCGGCCAGCGGTAACGTCGCCATGTGGAGCTTCACGACCGAAAGCCAACCAGCGTCGAGCTTCGACACGTCTTCGACACGCCCGACCGCTTCCGCGATGGCCTGGAATGAAACTTCCTTTTTGTGTTGCGTGGAGACGTATTCGGCGTACGTGCTTCGAAACGGCTCATCCCAATCGCGCCACTCCTGAGCCGACAGCCAGGGCGTGCCCGAGAGCGCCTCGGGGAAGACTTGACGCTCCTCTGCATAGCTGAACGACCAGTCCAGTTTTCGCGCCAGATCGCACCACTCGTCCCGCAGCGGCATCACGTCCTCTGGTGGTGCCTCCGGCTTCCCGGCACACACACACCTGATGCAGCCTACCCCGCGCCGACGCCTGAATCCATCGCCGATCGTACCGTTTCAGTGGGGCGAAGCGCTACGGCTGGGGGCAGCGCGCGAAGTGTCGCATACTGCCCGGAAAGCGCATGCTGGCCGCAGAAAAATCAGCCGACGTTCTCGATGCCGCTGGGGCCCCGACCCCAGCTCTCGATGCCGCTGGGGCCCCGACCCCAGCTCTCGTTGCCGCTGGGGCCCCGACCCCACCTTCCGTCATCGCCGATTTGGACGAGGAGATTCGTCGCCTCAAACGCGAGCGCAACGCCGTGCTGCTCGCGCACTACTATCAAGAGAGCGAAATCCAAGAGCTGGCCGACTTCATCGGCGATTCACTGCAGCTTGCGCAAGCGGCACAACGCACACAGGCCGACGTCATCCTGTTTGCCGGCGTTCATTTCATGGCGGAGACCGCCAAGATTCTCAATCCGGAACGCATCGTGCTGGTGCCCGACATGAAGGCGGGTTGCTCACTCGCCGACGGCTGTCCAGGCGAGCGTTTTCGCGCGTGGCGCGCGCGCTATCCGGAAGCCGTCGCCGTGAGCTACATCAATTGTACGGCCGAGGTTAAGGCGGAGAGCGACTACATCGTCACCTCCAGCAACGCGGTCAAGATCGTAAACTCCATCCCCAAGGACAAGGAGATTTTGTTCGCGCCCGACAAGAACTTGGGCCGCTGGGTGATGAAGCAGACGGGCAGGAACCTGCGACTTTGGCAGGGCAGCTGCATCGTGCACGAGACCTTCAGCTTGCAAAAGCTCTTGGCCATCAAGCAGCAGCACCCCGCCGCCAAGATCATCGCGCACCCAGAGTGCGAAGAGCCGCTGCTCGAGCACGCGGATTTCATCGGCTCGACCGCCGCGCTCTTGAAGTACGTCGAGAACGACAACGCCGAAGCGTTCATCGTCGTGACCGAGCCCGGCATCATTCACCAAATGCAAAAGCGCGCGCCCCAAAAGCAGCTCATCCCCGCGCCGCCCGACGGCAATTGCGCCTGCAACGAATGCCCGTTCATGCGCCTCAACACGCCCGAAAAAGTCTACCTCGCCCTGCGCGACCTCGAACCGCGCCTAGAAATGGACGAAGACTTACGCCGCCGCGCGCTCGTGCCCATCGAGCGCATGCTGGCGCTCAGCTAGCCAAGCGTTCGACCGTCGCGCAACCGCCGACGCTAGTCGGCGAGCAAGGGCTGCCGAAGTGCAGCCCGCATTGCAGAAACTGCCGTGGCGTCGTTCGGTCGCGTCGTCCGAACCGACGCCACGTGCCCCAGCTTCTGGCCACAATTCACGCTCGGAGTCGTCTCGACCGCCGACCTGGCTGGGACAGACGCCTGACCCCGCGTCGAAACAGCTCGCCGACCTCGCTCGCCCAGCGGGCTCGCCCCCACAAACGCCGCGAGGCCTGCGGCGCAAGGCTCCCGGGACCGCGCGAGCCGCCCAAGGACGATCGTGCGCCGTCGACCGTGCGCCGTCGACTGAGCGCGTCGACCCTGCGCCGTCGACTGAGCGCGTCGACCCTGCGCCGTCGACCCTGCGCCGTCGACTGAGCGCCGTCGATCGTGCGCCGTCGATCGTGCGCCGTCGACCGTGCGCCGTCGACCCTGCGCCGTCGACCGAGGCACTTTGATTTTCAAAGCACCTCGACAAGATGGTCGCGCCGGTCGCGCAACGAGCGCGGCGCAAACTTGACCGAGACAGCGTCGATTGTCCTTGACGGATTTGCGCGGCGTTCATGTTCGTTGCCGACGGGGGCGCTGCGCGAGGCGGCGCCTTCGCGCTAGGCGCCCCAACAACGCGGGTTTGAGCACGAAATGGTTTTGAGCGCGATCGCCGGCGCGATCTCTCGCTGTGGCGGCGGCGTGAGGCTCGAAAATTCGCGTGCTACACATGACTCATGAGCGACAGGGGATTTTGGAAGCTCCGGCACCTGGCCGACACGGAGTTGGAAAGTGGGCTGCGAGAGTTGGTAGCGCGCGGCCGGGAGACTGACGCGCGGGTCGTCGCGCATTTGGCGGAGGTTGAAACGCGCCGCTTGCATCTCAAAAGCGGTTCAGAATCGTTGTTCGCGTACTGCCAAAAACGGCTGAATTTGAGCGAGAATCAGGCCTTTTATCGGATCGTGGCGGCGCGGGCCGCTCGGCAGTATCCGAGCATCTTCGAGCTACTCGCAAGCGGCGACATTCACCTAACGTCGCTTTCACTACTCAGCAAGTACCTCACGCCAGAAAGTCACCACGAGTTGCTGAGCGAAGCTCGCGGCAGAACGAAGCGCGAGGTGCTGGAGCTGCTCGCCACCTTCGCTCCGCGGCCCGACGTGCGAAGCACACTCCGAAAATTGCCGGCGCGGTCCGCACGAGGCGACCTGCCACCGACAGCGATAAAGCCGACCGTGCCGTCGACAACGCCGACCGACCCGTCGACAACGCCGACCGACCCGTCGACAACGCCGACCGACCCGTCGACAACGTCGACCGACCCGTCGACAACGTCGACCGACCCGTCGACAACGTCGACCGACCCGTCGACAACGTCGACCGACCCGTCGACAACATCGACCGACCCGTCGACAACATCGACCGACCCGTCGACAACATCGACCGACCCGTCGACAACATCGACCGACCCGTCGACAACGGGTACTGCTCAAGCCCTGCCCGTCGTCAAGCGGCCCGCGTCGCCGCGTGCGGTCCCCGCGGGGCCAACGGGTTCGCTCGAGCCACTCTCTCGCACGGCGTATCGCCTTCAGCTCAATACGACTCCGCAGTTGAAAGAGAAGCTCGAGCGCGCTCGCGATCTGATGAGTCACGCCAATCCTTCGGGCGATCTGGCCGTCGTTGTCGAGCGCGCGATCGACTTGCTGATCGCAAAGCTGAACCAGCAAAGGTTCGGACAGTCCGGGCCTCGGTCTCGCGCCAAACACGCAACGCCGGGAGCTAATGAGCCCAAGGTCGGTGCCTGCGTTGAATTGCGGCAGGAACCGCAAGCTCGGTCCCGCGAGCGACCGGGTTCAGTGCGCGCGGGACTTGGGCCCGAGGGAGCGAAGAACTGGCAAGCGACGCACGAGCCGCGGCCTCCCAACGAGCAGCGAAAGCGCCGGCACATTCAGAACGAAATCCGCCGCCAGCTCCTCGCCCGCGACGGACTCTGCTGCACATTCACCAACGAAAGCGGCCAGCGCTGCTCCGCTCGCGCCTTCTTGCAGATTCATCACGAGCACGCCTGGTCCAAAGGCGGCTCCGACACGCTCGACAACTTGCGGCTGCTCTGCGCAGCTCACAATCGCTTGCTCGCCGAGCTGGAGTTTGGCGAACGACGCGCAGGTTGAGAACCTACTGCGTTCGCGTTGCGGCAGCGCCCGCAGCTGCGCTGCGTTCGCGTTACGGCAGCGCCCGCAGCTGCGCTGCGTTCGCGCTATGGCCGCGGCACGTCTTTGCCTGGGAGCCGCCCGTAGGTCTTTTGCGCGACCTTCAGCAGGTCGTCGCATTGATCGAGGGGCAGGCGCGCTTGTTCGAAGGGGTCGGTTTCGACGTCGTAGCAGTTCCAACCGACATCCCAGGAGCGCGCTTCGAGCTTGCGCGGCCCCTGCATGATGCCCCAGTTCTCGAAGGCGCACGACCAGACGCCAGCGCAGTTCGTCAGCGGCAGGGGGGCAGTCGTGAGCTCGCTGCGCAGCAGGCTGTGTCCCGGCATTTTGGCGCGGTACTCGCTGATGCGCGGATCGTCGGGTACGCCCATCAAGTCGAGCACGGTAGGCGCGACGTCGACGTGGAACAGGTACTCGTGCTGCTTGTCGCGCAGGTTCTTGGCCTCCTCGTCCGTCAGCGTACCCGCCGGCGCGTCGATCCAGGCCGGGACGTGGACTTCTTCGTCGAAGATGCTGAAGGTATGGCCCATTTGGCCATGCTCGCGAAATGCCTCGGCATGATCGCTGGTGTAGACGACGACCGTGTTTTTTCCGGCCGGCGAAGCCTTGAGCGCGGCGATCATTTTCGCGATGTGTTGGTCCTGTTGCCAGACCGCGTTTTGATAGAAATTCTTGAAGTGCGCGTTTTCTTCCGGACTCTTGCTGGTCGTCCACGGCTGAAACGGCGTCGGCTGCGCGAGGTCGAGGTAGTACGGGTAGTGCACGTTCGACAGCTGAATCACCGCCATGAACGGCTCGTTCAGCTTGCCGATGTTCTGGCTGACGTGCTCGGCCAGGAATTTCTCCGGCGCGCCCATGTCGAGATCGGAGGTGGGATCGAGGTCCGTCGCGGTGACGCGATGATCGACGCCCAGGTTCTTCACCCACAGCCGGACGTTGCCGAACATCATGTTCTGGCTCGTCCAATAGGCCGTCTCGTAGCCGAGGCTCTTGGCGTAGTCGAAAATCAGCGGCCACTCGTGGAGCGTGTCGCGGCTTTCGATGGGTTTGATGCCGGACCACAAAACCGCCAGCGAAATCGCGGTGCACGAATCCATCGAGCGCATCTGCGTGAACGGGTAGCGATCGGGCAGCAGATTGTTGGTGGCTTCCGTACGCTTGCAGCTCGGATCGTGCTCGATGCAGGTCGTGTCCGCGCGCACGCTCTCCAAAATGATGAACAGCACGTTGCGCTTCGGCACGCGGGCGCGCAAAAGCGGCGGTACGGGCAACGAGTTCCTGGCTCTTGGGCGCAGCTGATTGCTCTGATCGGTGTAACCGAGCTGCGTGCGCAGCAGCCCGCCAATCGCGTTCAAATACAGCGTGTCGGGGGTCGAAGCTTGCTCGCTGCGATGCTGCGTCGGAATGAAGAAACTGCCGACCAGCATCAGTGGAGCCAGCGGCGACAATGTCAGCGCCGGCAAGCGTGCCGGGCGGATCACGCGGCGCGCAGCCCACAGCACCAGCAAAGCCAGACCGAGCGGCGGCAGCTTCGCCCGTAGGTAGTTGGGCAAATCTGCCACCAGCTGATTCAAAACACTGTCCATGAAGTTCGACGCGAACACCGAAACGTCGACATTCAAGTAGGCGTTGTATTGCTGGAAGAAGTAGCTCTGACCGCCGATCGTGAACGTCACCATCACCACGAACAGCACCGCCGCCAGCTGCCGCTGCCAGCCGCGACGACGCGAGGCCGCGAACAAGAGCAGGCCCCAGACGCACAAGCTCTCTGCGAACGACGCCCCGTAGGTGACCCGGTCGTCGCGGTCGAACAGCGCGATGCGCGCGCCGCGCCGCTTCAGATCGAGCAGCACCCCGACCAGCGGCACGACCAGCAAAAGGCCGAGCCCTGCCAGACGCCGAAAACGCGCCAGACGCCGCAGCCGCGCGACGGGCGTCTTGCCGGCCGCAAGCGTCGCCGTCTGATCGGCCGGAAATGGTGGAGTCGAAGAACCTTGGGTCACGTGTAGGACAGCCGCGGAGCCTACGCCTTAGCGCAGATTTGCTCGAATATTCGCGCCTGGCGAGGAACGCAAGCACGCCCGGGCGCCCAGGCTGCCCCAAGGGTCTCAAGTTTGGACGAGGCCGGCCGTTTTCTAACGCATGGCCTTTGCCCGGCGTCTCGCCCTCCTCCTCTGTCTCACGAGCCTTACGCTCGGCTGCCAGCCGAAGCAAGAGGTGGCGGCCGAGCCCAAAAAGGTCGTCAAAAAGGCCGGCGCCAAGACCGACAAAGCACAAGAAGCCAAAGGCGCCGAGAAGCCCGACGCCGCGCAGGCCGACCCCGGCAAGTTCATCGTGCCTTTTGCCTGGGAAGCCGCCAAAGACGAGCCGCTGGCGCAGACGCGCGTATTCTTGGCCGACGTGTTCACCGACAACCAGGCCTACATGGAGCACGGGAACAAATTCTTCGCCGCGTTCGCCGACAAGCAAACGCCGCGCGCCACGGTCCTCACTTGTGCCGACTCGCGCGTGCAGAGCGCGGCTTGGGACGTTACGCCCGAGAACGACGACTTCATCGTGCGCAACATGGGCAACCAAATCGAAAATGCCGAGGGCTCGATCGAGTACGGCATCGAACACCTGCGCACGCCGCTCTTGCTCGTGATCGGCCACACCGGCTGCGGCGCGGTCAAAGCCGCCATGGGCGACACCAGCAAGCTGAGCGCGCCGATCCAAAAGGAGCTCGAGCACCTTCATTTGCCCAAGCCCGACGCCGGCAAGACGCCGGAAGCAGCCTGGGCCGAGGCCGTGATCGCCAACGTGAACAGCCAGGTCGAGACAGCGCTCAAGCACTTTGGCAAGGACGTGCAGGCAGGCCAGCTCACGGTGGTGGGCGCCGTCTACGACTTCCGCAATGACCTATTGCAAGGCGCCGGCAAGCTGTCGATCGTCAACGTCAACGGCAACAGCGAGCCCGGGCGCATGAGCGCTTTCGTCGACGCCGTCACGGGCAAGAAGGACGACAAGGACAGCAAAGACGGCAAAGACGCCAAGGACAAGAAGCACGCTGCCGGCAAGACCGGCACGGGCCCCGGCGCCAAGCTGGACGACACCGCCGCGGCCGCCGCGATTGCCGAACAAATCGCCAAGCTGGGCCGGCCAGGCGGGCCGACGGTCGAAGCGCACGGGCTCGCGAAGAGAGAGTGAGAGTCGTCAGCCGTCAGTTGCTGCTGGTCAACTGACAACTGACAACTGAAGCTCGGTCAATGAGCAGCGCGAGTCCCGCCGGGCGAGGCCTCAGACGTCGGTTAGCAGGCTGGTGATGACGTAGTTGGCCACCAAGATGGCGACGGCGCTCTGCACGACCGCGCGCGTGGTCGCTTCGCCGACGCCCTTAGCGCCGCCGGACGCGTTGAAGCCTTGATTGACCGAGATGGCGCAGATCAAAAAGCCGAACACGGCCGACTTGATCAAACCCATATAAAAATCCGACGGTACGAAGCCTTTCTCGATATTCGCGAGGAAGCTGCCCGGATCGACCTCCAGCCGCTGCACGGCCACCAGCCAGGCACCCACCATGCCCACGCACGAATACAGGATGCATAAAAGCGGCAGCATGATGAACGCCGCCAGCAGTCGCGGGGACAGCAGGTACTGCACCGGGCTCACGGCCATGGTGGTGAGCGCGTCGATCTGCTCGGTGACGCGCATGTTGCCGAGCTCGGCGGCCATAGCGCTGCCAGCGCGCGCCGTCACCATCAGCGCGGCGAACACCGGGCTGATTTCGCGCGCCAACGAGACGGCCACTACCGCGCCGACCACGCCTTCAGCGCCGTATTGGCGCAGGCTGTAGGTCATCTGCAAGGCCAGCACCATGCCGCTGAACAGTCCGGTGAGCGACACGATGAACACGGATTGCACGCCGATGAAGTCCATCGCCAGCAGCAGCTGCATGAAGCGATACGGCGGCCGGATCAGCCAGCTCAGCGTTTGCACGGTGAGCAACAACAACCGACCGATGCCTTCGAGCGCGTCGAACAAGGGCGAAAGCAGGCGCGCCGACAGCGACGCCTCGTCTGGAGTTTCGGAAGCTTCCGCCAAGGCCGGCTACTCTACCTCGATTCGCGCGAGCGCTTCGAGCAACTCGAGCGAGCGCGGGCCTGTCGCGGAAATGGCAGCGATCCTGCTACTTGCTTGCTCGCGTGCGAGCCGTAGCAAGAGCGCGTCGCCGCCCAGAAGCCGCTCGAACGGCAGGCCCCACTCCACCACCAAGAGCGCGCCGTCGTCGCGCTGCTCCAAAAGCCCCAGCTCGCGCACCGCGCGCTCGTCGTCGCTCAGCCGATACAGGTCGGCGTGCACCAGGCGCGGCTGGGTGTCGTGCTCGTGAACGAGCGTAAAGGTGGGGCTGGTAACGCGCGTCCCCGCCGCGAGCCCCAAAGCCCGTGCCAGAGCGCGCGTGAAGAAAGTCTTGCCGGCGCCGAGCGGCCCATCGAGCAGCAACAAATCGCCTTGGCGAAGCAGCGGTGCCAAGTCGGCCGCCAACTGCGCCGTTGCCTGCTTGCTCGGTAGCGGGCGCGAGAACGACGTCACGGAACCTCACGCACGCTGAGCTGGCGCAGCAGGCGACGTTTGCCCGCGAAGCCCGTTGCCGCCGTCGTCTCGAACGGCATCGACACGTCAGCGAGCGCCTGCGGCAGACGAGCGCGCAGCTGGTCATCGGCCTTGGCACCGATACCCCCGACCATGGCCCAAGCTTTTCGGACCAGGCCACCCGCGTCGTGACCTAGCGCTTCGTAGAAATCTGCCGCTACTTCGACGCCGCTTTGGCTGCCGGGGAATGGGCCGGCGCCGAGCGCCAGGCGCCGCCCGGTCAGGCTGGGCAGCACTTCAGCGCCTTCCAGCCCGACGGCGACTAGCGGCGAGAACCGCTGCTCGCGCGCTTCTGCGTACAACTCGAGGGCGCAGCTGCGCGGCCCCAGCACCACGACCGCTTCGATGCCGTCCTGCTTCCAGTCCCGCACCGGGAAGCGCGATTGTCCCGCTTTTTCTGGCGTAGCGCGACAATCGACACCGCCTGAGCCCACGCGCGTCCATTTGGGCAGGCCGCGTCGCTCGAGCTCTTTGCGAAGCGCATCCAGCTGGTCGAGCTCGCTCGTCCCCAGCACGAACGACAGCTCCGAGATCACTAGGTCCGGCGTGTCGCGGATCAACAGCACCGGCGCGGTGCCCGAGACCGCCCAAGTCGCAGCTTGATCGGCGGAGGCATCGGAAACGCCGGCCACCAGCGCCAGCGCCCCCGCATTCGATAGCTCCGTCAGCACGTCGCCGACGTGCTGCGCGTCGGAAGCCTTGACGACGATTGGCAGACTGTCGGCCCCCGGCAGCGACGCCGACAGCGAGTCCGAAAGGCCTCGCGCGACGCTGGCCGAGCGCCGCTCGGCGTCCGGGTCTCCAATCTCGAGCGCCAGCCCAACGAATGCACCCTGCGCTTCAGCCGCGGAGCTCGCGCTCGCTGCCAGCTGCAAGAGCTCTGCCGAAAGCTCGTTACGTTGTGCCAAGCCAGGATGCGAATCGAGCAGCCGCCGCGCCAAGCGCGCGTCCTTTTTCTCGACGGCCAGACGGATCAAGCGCTCGCGCACCACGCGGCGTAGCCACACGTCGGGCGGCGACAGCGTAGCCTTGCGCGCCTTGGCGTCGAGCTCCGCCAGGCTGCCTTCCAGCGCGGCCTCCGGCATGCTGCCCAGCGCGACCTGGGCGCGTGCGCGCGCACGGTCTCCGAGATCGGCAGGCGCAGCTGCCAAATATTCGGTCAAGGCGAGCAGCGCCTCGGCGTAGTGCCGGCTCGCCAGCGCGGCTTGCAAGCGTAGCTCCGAGCAGAGCAAACGCTCCGCCGGGTCTACCAGCTTGCCCTCGATTGCCCCGAGCTTGGCCAGCGCAGCCTCCGGGTCCTGGCGAGCGAGCAACAGCCGTGCCGCCGCTACCTCGACGAAGTCGCGCACGCTCGGCGAGTCCGAAGCGCGGGCCTCGGCGAGCAGCCGTTTGGCAGAGGCCTGGTCACCGCTCACGATCGCGCTCCACGCCTGCAAGACTCGTACGTTGGCTACCCGCGGGTCCCGCGGGTAGCGCGCCACGAAGCGCTCGAGCGACGGGCCGAGCAGCGGCCTTTGCCGCTCGTCTTCCTCGAACCAGCGCCGCACCAGCGCACGAAAGGCGTCCTGGGCGGCCCGCGTCTCGCTTAGGCTCGGGGTAGGCTGGTGAGCGTCAGTGGCCGCACCACAACCGAGGCCGAGCAGCCCCAAAGAAGCAACGCCGATACGAATGACGGAAGCGCGAAGCATGCCAGGGACCGAAACCAGCGCGGGCTCTCCAGCCGAACAACTGGCACACGCGCGGCCAGCCGTCGAGCGTTGGCTCACGTGGTCCGGGCTCATCCCCTTGCCAGTGTTCTTGGTCCTGCATCTCGCTCGCGAGCTGAGCCTGGCTTTCGCGACGGACGTAGCAGAGGTGCTGCGCCCGCCACCCAGCTTGGTGGCGACGGCCACGGCCTGGCTCTTGGTTTGGGCACCGCTCGGTGCGCACGTCGGGTTGGCGGCGTGGCTTACGCTGGGCGCTCGTCAGCGTTGGAGTTTGGCGGGCGACGTGGCAGCCACGCCCCGACTGCTCTCACGGCTGAGCGCGGTGCTGTCGTTGATTTTTCTGGCGTACCATGCGCGCACGTACGCGCTGCCCGTGTGGCTCGGCGCGGCCGACGCGCGCGACGCGGGCTTTCGCCTGCTCTCAGAGCTATCGAGCACGCGCTTCGGTGTGCCGCTCTCGGCCGCCGCCTACTTGTTCGGCCTCTTGGCGACGATCACGCACGCTGCGCTGGGCGTGCATCGCGGGCTCTTGGCCGAAGGTTTTCTGAGCCAGTCGGCCAGGCGTCGGACTTCGGCTCGCGCCT
>Ga0307508_10002360_pt1 | contig 19966 bp, 21 predicted proteins | sample 9_EM_MG_FD_203089 | JGI IMG/M metagenome (GOLD analysis project Ga0307508, IMG submission 203089) | Populus trichocarpa ectomycorrhiza microbial communities from riparian zone in the Pacific Northwest, United States - 9_EM | ecosystem: Host-associated > Plants > Roots > Unclassified | place...
ACGGCGACCGCACCACCCCCGACGGGCTCACCGCCCTGGCCGAGGGCGAGTGGGACCTCGTCGTCGACACCTGGTCGGCGGCGCCCCGCGCGGTCCGGGACGCGGCGCGACTGCTGCGGGGCCGCGCCGACCGGTACGCGTATGTGTCGAGCTCCTCGGTGTACGCCTGGCCCCAGTCCGTGGGGTACACCGAGGACGCGCCCGTGGTCGACGGTGCCTCGGCCGACGCCGGACAGACCGACTACGCGCGGGACAAGCGGGGCGGTGAACTCGCCGTCCTCGACGCCTTCGGCGCGGACCGCTCCCTGCTCGTACGGGCAGGGCTGATCCTCGGCCCGTACGAGAACATCGGCCGACTGCCGTGGTGGCTGGGCCGCCTCGCCCGCGGCGGTCCCGTCCTCGCACCGGGACCACGGGACCTGCCCCTCCAGTACGTCGATGTCCGCGACCTCGCGCAGTGGGTGCTGGACGCCGGCGCGGGCGGGCTGAGCGGGCCGTACAACGTGGTCAGTCCGCGCGGCCACGCCACGATGGGCGAACTCCTCGACGCGTGCGCGGCCGTGACCGGATCGGACGCCGACCTGCGCTGGACCGACCCGGACGTCGTCCTCGGCGCGGGCATCGCCCCGTGGACCGGACTCCCGGTGTGGGTCCCGCCGGACAGCGACCTGCACGACACCCTGCACGGCGCGGACACCGCGCGCGCCGCCGCGGCGGGCCTGCGCTGCCGCCCGGTCACCGAGACGGTGGCCGACACGTGGAACTGGCTGCGGGACATCGGTGGGGTGGCCCCACAGCGCCTGGACCGGCCGGTGTTGGGCATTGACCCGGAGACGGAGGCGAAGGCGCTCGCGGCGGCCGAAGCCGGATAGCCGGGGCGGGTTCGGGTTCGGGTTCGGGCTCAAGGCGGCGCATCTTCTCTTTCGCCCGCCCTGAACATGCCGGTCCTGCTGCTCGTGGCCGCGAACAGCAGGACCCATGACACGTACGACTGGCGCGCCGCTTGAGCGAGTTCCTACGCCGACGGCCTCACCCCACCTTCTCGATCACGGCCCGGCGGATCAGGAACTTGCCGGGCTCCCGGACCTGTTCGAAGGCCGCGTCGTTGAGCAGGACACAGCTGCCGGAGACCGAAGTGACCTCCACCGTCGTGGACTTGTCGTTGTCCAGGTTGGTGACCTTCAGCTTCGTGCCGGCCGGGAACTGGTTGCTGGACGCGGCGGGAGCACCGTCCTCGCCGGACAGCGTGACGGTCGAGCCGTTGCACACCTGCTCTCCGGAGCCGGCGTTCCCAGTCGAGGGGGCCTGGGAGGCGGGCGGAGCCTCGGAAGCGGGAGGCGCGGACGCGGCCTGCGAGGGCTGCGAGGGCTGTGCGGCCTGGGAGTCCTGAGCCGACTCCCCGACCACACAGCCGGACGCTTCCTGCTGGACCTTGATCTGCGCGATCACCGCTTCCCGGTTGGTGATCCGGGCCGCCGACTGCGCGTCGGGAGCGGCCCGTTGCCCCTCGATGAACCGCTGGTTGTTGCCGAGCGCGGTGGCGAGTCCCTGGCAGACGGTCGACTCCGCGGCCGTCTGCGGGCTCTGCGCGGCATTCGAGGTGCTGGCCATCACGAAGGCCCCACCCCCCGCCACCGCCGCCGCGCTCACCAGCAGCGCGACCTTCTTTCTCGTACCGAGTGTTCTCCTGCGCGACATCCGCGCCTCCTGAGAGGTAGGGGAGCGTACGCGGCTATGTACGAGATACCGAACGAGCTTGCTCAGCGGTGACAGGAGTCATCGGACGTAACCTGCGTCACACCGCACTACTTCCTGGACAGGGCATCCCGTACGGCGTCGTCCGTGCGGGCGACCAACGCCGAGCCGTCCTCCGCCGTGATGATCGGGCGCTGGATCAGCTTGGGATGTGCGGCGAGCGCCTCGATCCAACGGTCACGCGAAGTGTCGTCCCGGGCCCACTCCTTGAGCCCGAGCTCCTTGGCGGCGGCCTCCTGGGTACGCGTGATGTCCCACGGTTCGAGACCGAGCCGACCGAGCACCTCCCGGACCTCGTCCGCACTCGGTACGTCCTCCAGGTAACGCCGAACGGTGTAGTCGGCCCCCTCCGCGTCGAGCAGACCCACCGCACTGCGGCACTTCGAACAGGCCGGATTGATCCAGATCTCCATGCCACCCACGCTACGCGAAAACCCGCCTTCCACCTGCGTCACTGCACCCTCGAAAGGCTTGTGGCCAGGGGCTTTTGTCAGTGGTGGGCGCTCACCGGGCACGACGACTGACTCGCTTGGCGCGAAGGCCCCAGCATCCTCGCTGGTAGGGGCTTGGCGTCATCGAAATTCCCCCCGTTCCCTGGCAGGAAGGAGGAACATGAGACAAGGACGCCAAGGGGGACACAATGGGCGGACCATCATTACGAATCAAGCGTGTTCGACGGTTGTGGGGTGCTTCAACCGCAGCACTGGGCGCCGGCATTGCACTACTTCTTTGGTCGCAAGCGCTGGCGGACGACCCAGGCGGGGGAAGAGCCGGTTCTCGTCCGTCGGCGACTCTCGGCCCGACATCTTCAGAGCCGACTCCAACTGTTGAGGGAACAGGCAGGCCAACCAGTCGGACGCCGACGCCGACGCCCGCGCCGTCAACGGCATCGCCACCGAAGCAAACGCCGACCCCAACACCAACGCCGACACGAACGCCAGGTGGTGGCTGGGTCGGTAGTGACCGCGGAGGTGACGACGGGTCGAGCGCGGCGGAAGTGGTCACGGCTATTTCGGGTGCCGTCTCCGCTGCCGGAGGAGTCTGCGGTGGTGTGGCTGCGATCATCGTCGCGCTTCGGACGCCCCGTATCGCAACCGTCCCGCCGTACCCGCCGTATCCTCCGTACCCGCCGCCACTTCCGCAGAACCCGCCTGACGAATGACTGCAGCCGTAGTTGCACTCCGTGTGATCATCCCGCACCGTGACCCCACGTCCGGTGTGCCCGGACCTGTCGACTTCTGAAGGCCCGCCACCGTGCGGGCCTTCGTCATGTGCGCACCATGACCCCATCGGGTCACAGAAATACTCCAACGCCTTTACGCGTCCCACACATCGGCTAGATTCACCCTCCACGCAAAAGCGCCAAGGGGGGCACATGAGTCAGCAGTACCCGCAACAGCCCGGATGGGGCACACCGCCGCAACAGCCGCAGCCTGGCTACGGCCCCCCACAGCAGCCGGGATGGGGAGCACCGCCTCCGCCACCGAAGAAGTCCCCCGTCGGGAAGATCGTAGGTTTTGGATGCCTCGGCATCGTTGCCCTCTTCGTCATCCTCGCCGCCATCGGGGCCGCCCTCGGCGGCAACGACTCCACGGACGCCAGCACCAAGGACAAGGCCGTCACCGTCTCGGACAAGCCGGAAACGGCAGCAGAGAAGTCCGCCGCCGCTGAGCCCGCGAAGGAAGAACCAGCCGAAGAGAAGAGCCAGGCCGAGCAGTTCAAAGCCTGCGTCGCCAAGTCCGGTACGAGCAGCGAGAAGAAGGCTGTCAAGCACGTCACGAAGGTGACGGGAGCCGACAAGCGCAACGACATCCTCGACTCGGCCGAGGTCTTCACCGACTACACCGGCGGCCTCCTCGGAGAGAACGCCTCGGACGGCAAGCTGATCGCCTCCGCGTTCGCCTCCTGCTACGAGTCCGACAACGGCCTGGTGACCGTGTACGACAAGGACGGCGAGATCCTCTCCAACGGCAACTACTGATCTCCCGCTGACTGGCCCGGCTCGCGCCCGTGCGCGGCCGGGCCTTCGCGTGCCCGGAGGCGACCATGAGCGTCAACCGGGACAAGCGCCCCGTCGACGAGGCCGAAGCCCGGATCAACGCCTGGGAAGGCTCCGGAGATCTTGGGAAAGCTCAGCCAGCAGGCTGGCTACAACGCGGGCGCCCGATCGCGATCATCATGGGCCGGAGGAACCGGAAACCTCCCTCGGCCGGGTCTTGCTGTTGCCACTGTAGACAGCCTTGTTCGAATCTGCCTCGTCTCGCACACTGCTCACGGATTCGGTGTGAAGAGATGGCAGATTGCTTGCTGACCAGGCCATTTGTTGGACGTCCTGGACGCCCTGGATGTCAGTGCCGGGCGATAAACTAGAAGCAGTGTTCGAGGGTGTCGCCGGGTCCCCGGTGCTCGCCCTTACCGCGACAGGAGGATGCCTGTGCCCGCTGCCGCACTGAAGCAGAAGCCGTTGCCCACCCAGTCCACCGCGAAGCATCCCGTGCTGCTCGACCTGCCGTATGTACCCGTGGAGAAGCGCCCGTTGCCGCCGGGCCGGCCACGCGAGTGGTACGTCACCCACAACCGCCGCCTCAAGGCGATGCGGCTCGCGATCGCCCTGCTCGACTCCGGCGTCTTCGTGCCGAACCAGGCACGCAACGAGACGATCCGGGACACCGCGGAGATGATCGGCGTACACCCGCCGTCGGACACGACGTGTCACATGGTGCGGGCGCTGATGCGGTACAGCCGCTGAGGCCTGCCCCTGCGAGCCGCCCGTTCCCGCTCTGCGGGGGCGGGCGGCTCGCTGTATCGGAGGGTTCAGATGCCGGGTCCGCGGAGGCCGCGGTCGAAGGGCTCTTCCGGATCCGGTAGCTCGCTCAGCGAGAGCGTCGTTTCCGGCCGCACGGGGTTGGGTGTAGGGGTCCAGTCGATCAAGGGTGGTGGTGACGGCGGCAGCACGGCAACGCGCCGCCGCTTCTCCAGCTTCGGTGAGACCCTTCCGGCTTTGCTCAGCACGGCCATGTTGGCCTTGAGGGACTTGGCGTTGCTGCCTTGGACCGCCTCGCCGAGCATCTTCGTCACGTCGTTTCCCAGCTTCAGCGGGGAGACTCCGAGGAGGTACTGGGCTGTCGACACGGCCAACTTCGTGCCGGGTTCGCTGTTGCGGGCCCACTCGGAGGCCGCTTGGCGTGTGACGGCCTCGGTATTCGAGTAGTCCAGCGTGGAGTACGCGATGCCGTCGACCGCGACAGACACCATCCACTCGCCAGGGAGGGGCTTGTCCTTCGCTGGGGCGGGGCCTGCCTCGCCGGCCGCCTCCCGGAGCGTCGAGTTGGTGAAGTTCTTCGACAGCAGGGACTCGGCGACCTCCTTGGCCGCTCGTGCCATCTGTCGAGCCTTGACGGGATTGGTCCTGGACAGGGTGCCGTGGACGGGCTTGTCGGAGCCCGTCGACCCGGTGATCACGTTCTCGAGGTCCTTGAAGCGCAACAGTAGAACACGTATCCGCTTTGTAGGGGCGACAGGGGTGCCGTCCAGGCTCTTCTCCAACTCCTCGGCTGCGTTGAGGAGATCGCGGGCGCATTGCTTCAGCCCGGTCCGCGAGATGGGCAGACGGGTTTCCCGCAGTATGGGGGTGACTTTGTCCCCCTTGTTCCGCAGCTTCCCCTCGCTGCTGACGTCAGTGCACTCACCGAGCACCCGGGCGACCTCGGGAGAGACGATCCGCCGGTTTTCCCGCGAGCCCTTCGTCGGACCTTCCTTCGAGCTACCTAATTCCAGATTCATGGACCCGCTCCTCGAAGAGCCGCGACAGTCGAATTCCGACAGTACGGCCCCGGAGCCCGCAGCCGCGGACCGTAGAGACGTGCGGTGTTCAACGGCCGTGAAGGGCGAATGAGTTGAGCGGGTCTCGCACTCAGGAGGCCGACAGCTCCTTCTCCACCGGCGTGCGGAAGCGCGGTGTCACGCGGGTCGTTCCGATCCACGCTTGCAACCGTTCCGCCTCCGCCGTGATCGCCGCCTCCGCGTCCCGGCCGATGCCGTCCGTGTCGACACCGTCGGTCCCACGTTGCCGCTCCCGTCGAACAGGGCGGAACGCAGGGTGGGGGCCAGATATCAGTCCCGCTGCTGCCAGCCCATCGCCGTGGGGTCGAGGGCGGGCAGGAGCGCGGCCCAGGGCTCGGCGGGGCCCGCGACCGGGCCGACATCGCCGTCGACGACGTAGGCCGGGCCCTCGTCGAGGGACACCGGTATCGCGCGGATCGTCGTGAGCGTGCGGCGGACGTCGGTCACTTTCCAGCCCGTCCACCACTTCAGCGTGATCTTGCGAGGAACCCCGGGGCTTCAGCCCCGGGAGGAATCGCATCCCGCGGCTGTGACGCGGAGCGTCGCGGCATCTCTCTCGGGCGTGGAGTGCCCGGATTTGCCGTCCGGCGGAGCTGGACAGGGCACGCGAAGCGAACGCGTGCACGATGATCTACCTGATCGTATGGCGAATGCCTGTATCGGTACGGTTTGTGTGACCGGAGGTTTAGGGTTGGCGTCATGAAGCTGGTGGTGCGGGTGAAGCTGCTGCCGACGCCCGTGCAGGCGGCGGCGCTTGAGGCGACCCTGCAGGCCTGCAACGAGGCCGCGACCTGGGCCGCCGAGGTTGCCTTCGAGAAGGACGCGTACCGTCCGCTGGGCCTGCGCAAGCACACCTACGCCGAGGTCAGGGAGTGGTGGGGGCTGGGCGCGCAGGCCGCCCAGCACGCGATCAAGAAGACCTGTGACGCCTACACCACTGTGCGCGCCAACCTCCGAAACGGCCGCTACGGACGGCCCGGCACCAAGCGCCACACCCGGGCGGCGGGCAAACCGGTCACCTTCCGCAAGGATGCGGCCCAGCCCTACGACGACCGGATGCTGTCCTGGCAGCACCAGACACGCACCGTGTCGGTCTGGACCACGTCCGACCGGCTGAAGAGGGTGGCGTTCACCGGGCAGGCCGAGCAGCTGGCGGTGCTGGCCGCGCACCGTCAGGGTGAGTCCGACCTGGTCCGCCAGGGCGGCCGGTGGTTCCTGATCGCGACCTGCGAGATCCCCGAGAAGGCCCTGAACACCCACCCGGTTGGCTTCGTCGGCGTCGACCTGGGGATCGTGAACATCGCCGCCACCTCCGACGGCGCACGTCACTCCGGGCGCCGGATCAACCGGAAACGGGAGAGCGACCGGGCGCTGCGGTCCAAGCTGCAGAAGAAGGGAACCAAGTCCGCCAAACGGCGGGCGAAGAAGTACGCGGGCAAGGAAGCCCGCCGCAACAAGGACATCAACCACAAGATTTCGAAGCGGATCGTGGCGGAGGCTGAACGCACCGGACGCGGGATCGCCCTGGAAACACTGACAGGCATCCGCGAGCGGGCACGGCTGAGAAAGCCCCAACGCACCACGCTCCACTCCTGGCCCTTCGCGCAACTCGGCGCCTTCATCGCCTACAAGGCGAGGCGCGCCGGAGTGCCGGTCGTGCACGTCGATCCGGCCTACACCAGCCAGGAATGCTCCAAGTGCCACCACACCGAACGCGGCAACCGGGCCTCACAGGCCCGGTTCACCTGCAGGTCCTGCGGCTTCGTTGAGCACGCGGACCACAATGCGTCCCACAACATCCGCCAACGCGGCTGGATGTTGTGGGTCTGCGGGGCCCAGTCAACGGCCCCTGCACTCACCCTCATCGCGTGAGTACTGGACGCGGCCGGGACCATCACAGCCAGTGATGACCCGTGCAGCAAGCCCGGTCGTTCACGACCGGGTATTTGACCGACTACCGCTCCACGCTCTCCGAGGAACGCCGGCTGCTCCTGGACCGCTACCGCTTCGTCGACGCGGCCCGCAAGGTCGTCGGCGTCGGCAGCGTCGGCACCCGCTGCTTCATCGTGCTGCTGGCCGGCCGGGACACCGACGACCCGCTGTTCCTACAGATCAAGGAGGCGCGGACGTCCGTACTGGAGGAACATCTGCCAAGCGGTCCCTACGTCCATCCCGGCCGCCGTGTGGTCGCCGGGCAGCGCCTGCTCCAGGCGGCGAGCGACATCTTCCTGGGATGGATGAGCGGGCCCCAGGGACGCGCCTTCTACTGGCGCCAACTGCGCGACGTGAAGGGCTCCGCCGACGTCGCCGGCTTCTCCCCGGCCGCCCTCACGGCCTACGCCCGCCTCTGCGGCACCACCCTGGCCCGCGCCCACGCCCGCTCCGGCGACCGCGTCGCCATCGCCGCGTACCTGGGCACCGCCGACACCTTCGACCGGGCGGTCGCCGACTTCGCCCAGGCCTACACCGCCCAGACCACGAACGACCACGCGACCCTGTCGGCGGCGATCGCGGCGGGGGTCGTCAGAGCGGCCCCGGGCGAATAGACCCTGTTGGACCCCGTCCTCAGCCGTACGACCTCACCAACTCACCCACATAAGCCTCCAACCGCCCGCCCAACACCCCCGGCGTCAGATCCGTCCGCCCCAACTCCCGCCAGGGGCCCGCGAGTTTGCCCGCGTCCGGCCAGTACGCGAGGGCGTCCAGCAGTCGCCAGTACAAGTGCTCCGCCCCATAGGACAGTTGACGCCCGCCCTGCGCCTCGTACCGCTTCCGGAAGCCGAGCCCGTGCTCCGGCCCGTGCAGCAGCGCGAGGGCCGTCGAGCAGTGGGCGACGTCGAGGTCGGCCGGCCCCCACGAGGTCTCCACCCAGTCGACCACCCCACTGATCCGCAAGTCGGCGCCCGCCCCGGTGAACAGCACGTTCCCGGGATGGAAGTCCCGGTGCAGGAAGCACCCTTCGTACGACGGCGGGTCCCGGCGGATCAGGTCCACGGCCCGCTCCCACAGCGGGCCCCGCACCCCTTGGAGCCGCTCCGGAGACGTCCACGCCTGATACGCGCGCGGCCGTTCCCGGGGTACGACCCGGTGGATGCGGGCGAGTTGGCCCGCCAGCAGGTCCAGCCGCCGGTCGAGCCCGTCCTCGTCGACCCGTACCCGCCCCGGCAGCCGGGACATCAACAGCGAGGGATGGTCGCACTGTTCGGCCGTGGCGTCCACGGCGACGGGCACGGGAGCCGGGACGCTCTCGGCCCCGGCGAGCAGCGCGAGGACGGACGCCTCGCGGCTCAGCAGACCGGGAGCGTGATGCCGGAAGAAGGGCTTCACGAACGACCGCAGGACCAGCTCGCTGCCGTCGTCGAGGGTGAGCCCGCGCATCTGGGAGCTCCAACCCCCGGACAGAAACCCCGAGTCGACGACCGAACGGCCCTCGGGGAGTTGCTTGGCCACCCAGCCCCGGGTCGCCGTCCAGCCCCCGTCGTCGAGGCCGGTCAGCAGTGCGGACACCAACTTCCGCCGGGCGTCGGCGTGATCGCGCAGCCACTGCCCCAACTGGTGATCCGCCTCCGGCAGTTCGAAGCGCGTGAACTGCGACCGGAACGCCAGCGCATCCTGCACCGCCTCGGTCACCTCCGGCGGAATCACCGTGTCCGTACCCGGCACCGCGAGCACCGCCCGCCCCTCGTACGCGCGCAGTACGTCGAGCGCGGGCGCCGCCCGCCAGCTGCCCGGCCGCCGGATGATCGCGCTGAACTCCCCGTCGCCGTCCCCGAAGGGCACGTCCCAGGCCTCGGCCGCGTACACGGCGGGTGCGCACAGGCCCAGCGCCGCCACCCGGTCGCCGTAGTGCCGGGTGAGGTCCGCCACCGTCTGCCCGCTCATGCTGAAACCGACCAGCACCAGCGGCCCGTCCGCCGGCACCCGTGCGTCGATCACGGCGACCGCCTGCTCGAACCGTCGGCGCAGACTCAACTCCCGCAGTGCGCCGGAGCTTTCGCCGTGACCGGAGAAGTCGAGGGCGAGCGCGTGGCAGCCGTGCGCCACGAACTCGTCGAGCAGCGGCAGGAGTCGCTCCTTGCTGCCGCGGCCCGCGCCGTGCAGTAGGACGGCTGTGGCCGTCGCCGTACCACTGCTGGCGTACACGCCGTGGAGGCGCTCACCATCGTGTTCCTGCGTGAATGACTCGGGCATGCCGTGGACTCCAGGGCGCGGGAAAAGAGCTCGCGCAGGGCAGGCATCACCCCGCACATCGAGGGCTACTCTTCTACACCACGTCCACGCACACGGAGGCCCGTCATGGGCACCATCGTCATCGCCGGGACCGTCGTCCTGGTCATCCTGGGGTTCGGGAACCACACCTGGTGGCTCGTCGCCGTAGCCCTGCTCTTCCTCTACACGCAGTACGGCCGGGACGGCGCTTCGACGTCCTCGTCGGGCGGCGGGGGGTCGGGGGCGTCCGGAGGGTCAGGCGGGTCGGGTGGCGGTTCGGGCATGACGCCCGGCAGCTACCGGGCGTACCGCATCCGCCGGGACAAGCAGGCCAAGTGGGACCGTCGTTACCGCCGGGAGCGTCCCCTGGAGTCCCGTCGGCAGGCCCGCGAGCAGAAGAAGTAGTGGCTCACAGGCCGGGAGCGCCCCACAGCGGGAACCAGCGGTTCAGGTCCGGCTCGATCCGCAGATCGTCGGTGAGCGCGGCCTTCACCCGCAGTTCCAGAGGGTTGTCGCGCCGCTGTCCCTCGCCGGGCAGCGGGGCGAAGGGGTAGAAGGTGCCGCGCTTGTAGAGGTAGACCAGCGCGAGCGACCGGCCCTCGGGGTCCTCGAACCCGGCGAGGGAGCACAGCAGTTGCGGCCCGAAGCCGTTGACCTCCATCGAACTGTTCACCGCGTGCAGGTCGTTGACCAGCTGCGGCAGCTGTTCCGGGGTGCGGTCGGAGACCAGCCAGGAGTAGCCGAAGTCGTCCCGTCTGAGCTCCACCGGGGGACCGTCCCGGTCGGCGTCCGCGTCGAGCAGGGCCTGGACCTCCCGGTGCGTCTGCTCGAAGGCCGCGCCCTCGACCGTGGCGAAGCACACCGCGCCGCGTCCGGTCGGCGTGAAGGAGGCGGCCGCCTCCAGTGTCACGGCCGCCGACGGCAGCGCGAAGAGCCGGTCGAGATCGGGCGCGACGGGCTTCGTGCGCCCGAGCAGGATGTCCAGCAACCCCATCCTCAGCCCGCCTTCCCGTGGTCGGGCGTCGCCGCCTCACCCAACTCGGTGGAGATCCGCCCCAGTTGCTCCAGTCGCTGCTCCAGCGACGGGTGGGTCGAGAAGAACCGCTCGATGCCGGGCTCCTTGCCGGTGGCCGGGGTGAAGTAGAAGGCGTTGAAGGCCTGGGCGGTCCGCAGGTCCTTGGTGGGGATGCGGGCGATCTCGCCGGAGACCTTGGTCAGCGCGGAGGCGAGCGCCGAGGGCCGGCCGGTGAGCTGGGCCGCGGCCCGGTCCGCCGCCAGCTCCCGGTACCGGGACAGCGCCCTGATCAGCAGGAAGCTGAGCGCGTACACGGCCGCCGACACCCCCATCACGGCGGCGAAGATCACGGCGGTGTTCTGGTCCCGGCGTCCGCCGCCGAACAACTGGCTGTAGAAGGCGAACCGCACGATCAGCCCGGCGATCACCCCGAGGAAGGACGCGATGGTGATCACGGCGACGTCCTTGTGCGCCACGTGCGACAGCTCGTGCGCGAGGACGCCCTCCAGCTCGGCGGGATCCAGCCGGCGCAGCAGCCCGGTGGTCACACACACCACGGCGTTGTCCGGATTCCGCCCGGTGGCGAAGGCGTTGGGCATGTCCATCGTGGAGACCGCGACCACGGGCTTGGGCATGTCCGCGATGGCACACAACCGGTCGACCACGGCATGCAGTTCGGGATACTCCTCCCGTCCCACGACCCGCCCGCGCATCGCGAACATCGCGATCTTGTCGGAGAACCAGAACTGCGCCACGAACATCACGGCGATCAGCCCGACGACCAGCAGCCAGGACTTCAACAACACGATCAACGCGGCGAAGAAGGCCACGTACAGCAATCCGAGCAGGAACATCGTGACCGTCATCCGCACGGTCAGCCGCCGGTCACTCCGGAAACGACTCCGCATCTGCATCACCCCGCAGTCAGGCACCCGTCCCAACCTCCAGTGTGCACCCACCCCCACCCATGAACCGCTCCCGATCAGCCCTAGGACCAGCAAAGGCTCAGGCCCTCGGCAGCGCCTAGTACGACCCCCGGAAATTCGCATACCCCAGCACCACGATGACCACCGCCACGCACCCGAACACGACGGCCGTCGACATCCACGAGGAGCGGCGGGGCGTGCGGGGCCCGGGGTCGGCTCGGAACGGTTGCGGGGGAGGGGGGTTCTCCTTCCAGCGGGCCGCGAGCATGCGGGCGCGGGCCGAGGGTTCCTTGAGTTCGGCCCCGTCGGCCCACTTGATGTCGAACTCCCGCTCGTTCTCGTCGTCCTGCGCCGACATCGCCGTATCCCCCGTCACTTCTTGTCGAACAGCTGTGCAGGAAACGATACGACGACGCCCCCGTCCCGGAGAACGGGAACGGGGGCGCCGTAGCAGCCGTAGAGGCCGTGGAGCGGCCTACGGGTCGATCACACGTCGAAGTACAGCTCGAACTCGTGCGGGTGCGGACGCAGCTGGAGCGGGGCGATCTCGTTGGTGCGCTTGAAGTCGATCCACGTCTCGATCAGGTCCGGCGTGAAGACGTCGCCCTGGAGGAGGAACTCGTGGTCGGCCTCGAGGCGGTCGAGGACGGCCGGGAGGGAGGTCGGGACCTGGGCGACGCCCGCGTGCTCCTCGGGAGCCAGCTCGTAGAGGTCCTTGTCGATCGGCTCGGCCGGCTCGATCTTGTTCTTGATGCCGTCGAGGCCCGCGAGGAGCAGCGCCGAGAAGGCCAGGTACGGGTTGCCGGAGGAGTCGGGCGCGCGGAACTCGACGCGCTTGGCCTTCGGGTTGGAGCCCGTGATCGGGATACGCATCGCCGCGGAGCGGTTGCGCTGCGAGTACACCAGGTTGATCGGCGCCTCGAAGCCCGGGACCAGGCGGTGGTACGAGTTCACCGTCGGGTTGGTGAAGGCGAGCAGCGACGGGGCGTGCTTGAGGATGCCGCCGATGTAGAAGCGGGCGGTGTCCGACAGGCCCGCGTAGCCGGCCTCGTCGTAGAAGAGCGGCTGGCCGCCGGTCCACAGCGACGAGTGGATGTGCATGCCCGAGCCGTTGTCACCGAAGATCGGCTTCGGCATGAAGGTCGCGGTCTTGCCGTTGCGCCAGGCGACGTTCTTCACGATGTACTTGAAGAGCTGGAGGTCGTCGGCCGCGGCGAGCAGCGTGTTGAACTTGTAGTTGATCTCGGCCTGGCCGGCGGTGCCCACCTCGTGGTGCTGGCGCTCGACCTGGAGGCCGGACTTGGCCAGCTCCAGGGAGATCTCCGCACGCAGGTCGGCGAAGTGGTCGACCGGCGGGGTCGGGAAGTAGCCGCCCTTGTAGCGGACCTTGTAACCGCGGTTGTTCTCGACCGCACCGGTGTTCCAGGCGCCCGCCTCGGAGTCGATGTGGTAGAAGGACTCGTTCGACGAGGTGGCGAAGCGCACGCTGTCGAACACGTAGAACTCGGCCTCGGGGCCGAAGTACGCGGTGTCGGCGATCCCCGTGGAGGCGAGGTACGCCTCGGCCTTCTTCGCCACGTTCCGCGGGTCACGGCTGTACTGCTCGCCGGTGATCGGGTCGTGGATGAAGAAGTTGATGTTCAGCGTCTTGTCGCGGCGGAAGGAGTCGACCCGGGCGGTCGACAGGTCCGCGCGCAGCGCCATGTCGGACTCGTGGATGGCCTGGAAGCCACGGATCGACGAACCGTCGAACGCGAGCTCCTCGTCCGGGTCGAACGCCTCGACGGGCAGCGTGAAGTGCTGCATGACGCCCGGCAGGTCGCAGAAGCGGACGTCGACGAACTTGACGTCCTCGTCCGCGATGAACTTCTTGGCCTCGTCGGCGTTCTGGAACATCCAGCTCCTCCTACTCCCGACCGTGCCGTGCCGGGGTGGTAGTTCGTTCGTGCGGCCAGTGCGGTGGCACACGCTGTCCACGACCCTAGGGATGGGTGGTTTCTCAGGCGTGACCCATTTGTTTCGCACAAGTTAACCGGACATCGTTCGCCCCGCCCCACCTGTCCGTATCCCGAAACGGTCGCAGTACCGTGGACCCGTGGACAAGAGGGATGCAATCGGATCGTGGCTCTCGGGCCCCCGCGCGGCGGCAGAGGAAGCCGGTGTCGACTTCGGATACCGCGGACAGCAGCTCGGCCTGCCGGAGGAGGGGCCCGGCTCGATCGCCCGCCCCGGGCGACGCCTCGGCGCACTCGCCGTGGACTGGGCGATGAGCGTCCTGATTGCATCCCAGCTCATCACGCAGAGCTACGGCGGCCCGGCGACCTCCAACTGGGCACTGCTGGTCTTCTTCGTGATGGGCGTCCTCACGGTCGCCACCCTCGGCTTCACCCCGGGCAAGCGCCTCTTCGGCCTGCGCGTGGTCGCCGTCGACACCGGCCGCGTCAACCCCGCGCGCGCCCTCCTGCGCACGGTCCTGCTCTGCCTCGCCCTCCCCGCCCTGATCTGGGACCGCGACGGCAGGGGCCTGCACGACCGGCTGGCCCGCACGGTCGAGGTGCGGATCTGAGAGTCCTTCTACGACGACGAGGGCGCCCGGAATCACTCCGGGCGCCCTCGTCGTCGTAGAAGTCGCAGAAGGGGCTCAGCGCGCCTTCGGTCCGCCCTTCGGGAGCTTCATGCCCTTCGGCATGGGGCCCTTCGGCAGCGGCATGTTGCTCATCAGGTCGCCCATCGCGCGCAGCCGGTCGTTGGTGGCGGTGACCTGCGGGCCGGTCAGTACGCGCGGCAGCTTCAGCATGCTCGTGCGCAGCTTCTTCAGCTCGATACGGCCCTCGCCCGTGCCGACGATCAGGTCGTGCACCGGTACGTCCGCGACGATGCGGTTCATCTTCTTCTTCTCGGCGGCCAGCAGGCTCTTGACGCGGTTCGGGTTGCCCTCCGCGACCAGCACGATTCCGGCCTTGCCGACGGCCCGGTGCACCACGTCCTGGCTGCGGTTCATCGCCACCGCGGGGGTCGTCGTCCAGCCCCGGCCGATGTTGTCCAGCACGGCCGCGGCGGCGCCCGGCTGACCCTCCATCTGCCCGAAGGCGGCCCGCTCGGCCCGGCGCCCGAACACGATCGCGGTTCCGAGGAAGGCGAGCAGTGCGCCGAGGATGCCGAGATAGACCGGGTGGTCGATCAGGAAACCGATCGCGAGAAAGACACCGAGGATGAGGATGAAGAGGCCCGAGAGGACAAGCCCGATCTTCTTGTCGGCCTTGCGGGTCATCTTGTACGTCAGGGCGATCTGCTTCAGACGCCCGGGGTTGGCGGCATCCGCCGCACTGTCACTTCTCGCCATGCCCCGAAGTCTACGTGGCCCCGGAGGCGCCGACGACGGCAGTGCCCGCCGCGGAAAGCGGAAGAAGGGGAGGGATCAGGAGTGGACGGTGAACGTCTGCTCCACGACGCGCTGCGCCTCGACCCGGTCCTTCGCGCGGCGGCGGTCCTCCAGGACGGACGTCCAGGCGTTGCGGCGGGCGGTGCGCTGACCGCTGCTCAGGAGCAGCGACTCGACGGCACGGAGTGCATCGGTGAACGACGGGATGGCGGTGGCGCGAACCGGCGCGGCCTGCATGATGGAGGTCCCCCCTCAGGGATAGCGGCTCTGGTGAGTGGTGCACGGGGTGTACAACCAGGGTCACTGATTGGTGTTACCAGGGCGTGACCGACCGGTCAAACACCAATGAAGCCTTGATGCTCGGCCCGAAAACACTGACGCGGCCCTGATGACCCCCCTATCTGCGGGGATGTCCAGGACCGCGTCAATCAGCCGCTACCGAGCGGTAGTTGCTTGTGCTCGGATTCACACGTGCCGGGTGGCACGCAGTGCCATCAGACCGCCTGTGACGCGACGTACGCACCACGCTTCTCGATGGCCATCTGGTAGAGCCGGCCGGCCCGGTACGAGGACCGGACGAGCGGGCCCGACATCACGCCGGAGAAGCCGATCTGGTCGGCCTCGTCCTTCAGTTCCACGAACTCGTGCGGCTTGACCCAGCGCTCCACGGGGTGGTGGCGGACGCTCGGGCGCAGGTACTGCGTGATGGTGACCAGCTCGCAGCCGGCGTCGTGCAGCTGCCGCAGCGCCTCGCTGACCTCCTCGCGGGTCTCGCCCATGCCGAGGATCAGGTTGGACTTGGTCACCAGGCCGAAGTCGCGGGCCTCGGTGATGACCTTCAGCGAGCGCTCGTAGCGGAAGCCGGGGCGGATCCGCTTGAAGATCCGGGGGACCGTCTCGACGTTGTGCGCGAAGACCTCGGGGCGGGACTCGAAGACCTGCTGGAGCAGCTCCGGCACGGCGTTGAAGTCGGGGGCCAGCAGCTCGACCTTGGTGCGGCCGGCCTCGCGCCCGGCGGTCTGCTCGTGGATCTGGCGGACCGTCTCGGCGTACAGCCAGGCGCCGCCGTCCTCCAGGTCGTCGCGCGCGACGCCGGTGATGGTGGCGTAGTTCAGGTCCATGGTGACCACGGACTCGCCGACGCGGCGCGGCTCGTCACGGTCCAGCGCCTCGGGCTTGCCGGTGTCGATCTGGCAGAAGTCGCAGCGCCGGGTGCACTGGTCGCCGCCGATGAGGAAGGTGGCCTCGCGGTCCTCCCAGCACTCGTAGATGTTGGGACAGCCGGCTTCCTGGCATACGGTGTGCAGCCCCTCGCTCTTCACGAGGTTCTGCATCTTCGTGTACTCGGGACCCATTTTCGCCCGGGTCTTGATCCACTCGGGCTTGCGCTCGATGGGGGTCTGGGCGTTCCGGACCTCCAGGCGCAGCATCTTGCGTCCGTCGGGTGCGACTGCGGACACATCGGCTCCCTGTAGCTTCGATTCTTTGGCGTACACCAGGGTACGCCCGTACGTTTTCGGTCCCCGGGGTGGCCAACCTTGCGGAACTGGGGGGCATTCCCGTTTCGGGCCGCCCGCGGCCCTACGCCGAGGTCCGCTCGATCTCCCGCGGCTTCAGCTCCGCGTTCTCCAGCACGTCCCGAAGGTGCCGCTCGGCGATCGGCAGGACCTCGTCGATCGTCACGTCCCGGCCGAGTTCGCCCGCGAGGGAGGCGACCCCCGCGTCCCGGATGCCGCACGGGATGATGCGGTCGAACCACTTGTTGTCGGGGTTCACGTTGAGCGCGAAGCCGTGCATCGTCACGCCCTTCGCCACCCGGATCCCGATCGCCGCGATCTTGCGGTCCTCGCGGCGCTGCCCGGCGTTGGAGGGGGCGTACTCCGGGCCGTTCATGCGCGGGTCGAACTCCTCGTCCGTGAGCCGGGGGTCGAAGTCCAGGGAGAGGCCGCCGAGGGACGGCCGCTGCTCGACCGGGTCGCCGAGGATCCAGACACCGCTGCGGCCCTCGACCCGGCTCGTCTCCAGGCCGAACTCCGCGCAGGTGCGGATCAGGGCCTCCTCCAGGCGCCGTACGTGCGCGACCACGTCCACCGGACGCGGGAGCTTCTGGATCGGGTAGCCCACCAGCTGGCCCGGGCCGTGCCAGGTGATCTTGCCGCCGCGGTCGACGTCGATGACCGGGGTGCCGTCGAGGGGGCGCTCGCTGTCCGCGGTGCGCCGGCCCGCCGTGTACACGGGAGGGTGTTCGAGCAGCAGGACCGTGTCGGGGACCTCGTCCTCGAACCGCGCCGCGTGCACCCGGCGCTGCTCGTCCCACGCCACCTGGTACTCGACCGCGTCCGCACCGAACCCCATGCGGACGAACCGCAACCCACTCACGGCAAGCGCCTCCCTAGAAGGTCGTAAGGCACGAAGGGTGCCTACGCCACTGTACGTCCGGCTCGCGGCCGTCAGCCCGGGGGTCAATCCTCACACGATCGGATGAACGAACGTCGAAGTGTGCGATCGTCTGCTCACTCTCCGCTACATTCGCGCCGTTCGCAGAGGCCATAAGGGCTGCTCACAGGCAATCCGGGCACCACGTGACCACGTGACGGCCCGAAAGGCAGGAGACCGCACCGCAGATGACGGAACGACCCGCGCAGCGCACTCCCAACCGACAGCTCGCCGCGCTCATCGCAGAAGCGGGGTTCTCCAACGCGGGTCTCGCCCGGCGCGTGGACCAGCTCGGACTCGAACACGGGCTGGATCTGAGATACGACAAGACATCCGTGACCCGGTGGCTGCGTGGCCAGCAGCCCCGCGGCACCACGCCCGCCCTCATCGCCGAGGTCTTCACGCGCCGCCTCGGCCGCCGGCTCTCCGCGCAGGATCTGGGCCTCGACGCCTGCGCTCCCGTCTACGCGGGCCTTGAGTTCGCCGCGGGCCCCGAGGAGGCCGTGGACATCGTCAGCGGGCTGTGGCGCAAGGACTCCGGCAGCCATGCCGAACTGCGCAAGATCGCCTTCACCCCGGCCGGCCTGGTCGTGCCGAGCCGCGACTGGCTGATCGGCCGCCCCGACGACAGGGTGGCCCGCGGCGAACCACCGGCCCGTGTCCCCGCCCAGGGCCGCCCGGGGATGCCCCGCCAGCGCGGCCAGGCCGAGCGCGGACCCGGCCAGAAGGTCACCGCCGGCGACATCGCCGCGCTCGGCTCGGTCGGCGACCTCTTCCGCTCGCTCGACGACCAGTACGGCGGCGGGCACGCCCGGCAGGCCCTCGTGCGCTATCTGGAGCACGAGTGCGAGCCGATGCTGCGCGGCATGTACGGGGAGCAGACCGGCCGCAAGCTGTTCGCCGCGGCCGCCGACCTGACCCGGCTCGCGGGCTGGACCTCGTACGACATCGCCGCGCACGGGCTCGCACAGCGGTACTTCGTGCAGGCGCTGCGGCTGGCACAGGCGGCGGGGGACCGGGCGTACGGGGCGTACGTCCTGGTCACGATGAGCCGCCAGGCCGTCTACCTGGGCCACGGCCGCGAGGCGATCCAGCTGGCACGGGTCGCGCAGCAGGGGGTCGGCACGAACGCGCCGCCGGTCGTACAGGCGCTGCTGCACTCGGCGGAGGCGCGGGGGCACGGGGTGCTGGGAGAGGTGCGGGTCTGCACCGCGTCCCTGGTGCGGGCCGAGCGGGCGCTGGAGGCGGCCCGGCCGGGCGATGACGTGCCGCACTGGGCGCGGTTCTTCGACGAGGCGCAGCTGGCGGACGAGTTCGGGCACTGTCACCGGGACCTGCAACAGTTCCGGGCGGCGGTGCAGCACGCTGAGCGCTCGCTTCAGCTGCGTGCGCCGGCGTACGCCCGTAGCCGGTTGTTCTGCCGGATCGTCCTCGCCTCCGCGCGCCTCGGCCTCGGTGAACTCGACCAGGCCTGTGCGTTGGCGGCGGAGGCGGCGGGGCAGGCCGCGGAGATGCGGTCGGTGCGGGCGGTGGAGTATGTGCGGGACTTCGAGCGGCGGTTGGAGCCTTATAAGGATGCGGCGCCGGTTCGGAGTTATCGGGACAAGGTGGCCGCGTTGGGGTAGGACAAACCGGGTCTCGCCGTAACTTCGACCGTTGTATGCCGTGTGCTGGTGCGTTGTGGTTGATCGCGCAGTTCCCCGCGCCCCTAAGGGCGCGGGTGTCACGCTGGTTTCAAGCGGCACGGGTTGTCGGCAACGGATCTGCCCTGTGCATCGAAGCTGCCGCTCCCAGGTCCGTCAGGATCGCCGAGGTGGCCCGGTGAGCTGAGTGCAGAGCGCCCTGGACCGTGCTCGTGTCCCGGTGGTCGCCGCAGACGTACAGGCCCGCGAGGAGGCGTACCGGGCGGCGTAGGTCGTGGGGGGCGGGCATGGCCGGGACCGCCTCCGGGGTGTGGTGGACGGCGAGGGTCTCCCAGCGGTGCGTCGGTGTGCCGTAGAGGCGGGCGAGGTGGGTGCGTACGGCGGTGTCGAGGTCGGCGGGGGGCCGGCCCAGGACCGTCGAGGAGATCAGGGACCGGCCCTCGGGGGCGCGGCCGGGGTCGACCTCGCTGATCACCGCCGTGTGGGCCACCGGGCCGCCCCGGTCGGCGTCGAGGAGTAACGCGGCGCCCGTGCGCGGCGGTTCGTCGGTCGTGTGGTGGACGACCGTCACCGGGTGGAAGTCCGGTACCCGCAGCCCGGGCAGGAGCTCGGCCGCGGCCCGGGCGTCCGTCGCCAGCAGGACCGCCCGGCACCGGATCTCCCCGTGCTCGGCCGTGGTCACCGAGGTCGTCGCGACGGAGGTGACCCGCACGCCGGTGTGCACGGTCCCCGGCGGCAGCGTCTGCGCGAGCAGCTC
>Ga0307508_10002361_pt1 | contig 19961 bp, 16 predicted proteins | sample 9_EM_MG_FD_203089 | JGI IMG/M metagenome (GOLD analysis project Ga0307508, IMG submission 203089) | Populus trichocarpa ectomycorrhiza microbial communities from riparian zone in the Pacific Northwest, United States - 9_EM | ecosystem: Host-associated > Plants > Roots > Unclassified | place...
AGGCGGCGCGCACGCTGCCGCTCAAAAAATCGGCATTGGTGTGCGAGTCCCCGAGCCACAGCACGCGCACGTGCGTCTTCCTGGCAGCTTGTTTGAGCTCGCTCAGCGCAGCGAAGAACGTGGCGAGCGGGCCGGGCGCCTGAGTAGCACTGGGCGCTGACGCTGAGACGGCGAGCGGCGCCGTGGGCTCTGGCGGGGCCTCTGCTGCCCGGTGCATGGGCGCGGCGAGGGGCGCAGCCTTGGGGTTCGATTCGGCGTGAGCCACCGGCAATGGCTCGGGCCGCGCGCAGGTGAGCGTGAGCCCTGCGACGCCGAGCCAGAGCTGCCTCAAGCCACCACCTCGAACGGCAGCGTGGCGTGGCGCTCTTCGAGGCGCCCCTGCTGCTTCAGCTCTTCGGTTTCGCGCAGCACGGAGTCCAGATAGCCGAGCAGCGACGGCGCACGCATGCCGGCGCGCTCGAGCAGACGATCACCCGCGCGTGTGACGAGCTGGGGTCCTCCCGCCCATTCTGACAACACGCGCGAGCTCGGTTGCGAGAGCCACGAGCTCGGGCCGCTCAGCAGAAGTCGGCCGAGAGCGCGCGCGCCCCCGCCTTGCTCGAGGCGCTTGCCGAAATGCGCGGCCGCTTGCTCCAAAACCTCCGCCAGGGCAGGCGGCTCGGGGTCGGCGAAGTGATAGACGTGACCGCGAGTCCCGAGCACGGAAACGGCGTAGAGCGCCTCGGCGACAAAGTCAGCTGGCAGAGCTTGGACCGCGCACTGTGCGCCGGGCGGTAACGGCAGGGGCACGTCCGACGGCGCAGCCGCAACCATCGCCAGCACGCGGTGCAAGCCCAACGCGCGCGCTGAAGGCGGCTGCCCGCGCGCGCCGAGGACCTGAGGTGTGCGCACGACCGAGAGTGGGATATCGGAGAGCTTGCGCCGCAGCAGGGCCTCTGCCAGCGCTAGGCTTTCGGCTGCGGGCGAACGAAAGCCCTGCCCGACCGCCAAATCTTCTTCGGCGGCGTCGCCCTGATGGTCGCCGAACACCACGCTGCTAGACAGGAAAGTGACGTGAGACAGGCTCTCAGCGACCTTCGACAGCTCGGCGATTTCCCGCGCGCCGCCGAGGTTTACTCGAAAGCACAGCTCGCGTCGCGCGCGGGCGTCGGTAGTTTGATAAAGCGCAAACCAGCGCTCGACCTGCGCCGCGAGCTCAGCGTAAGTCTGCCGCGACAGACCGAGATCGATGGCGCACGGCTCACCAGGAATCAGCCGCAACTGCGCGCTCGGAAATGAGCTAGCAGCGAGCAAGCGGGCCGCTGCCTCGAGCTCGCTCGGCGGCACCACCAGCCAGAGCAACGCGTTCGGTTCGCGCTCCGCCAAAACGCGCACCAGAGCCTGCGCGCGGAAGCCGGGGAAACCGGTGACCAGCACGACCTCTTCCGCGAAGCGATCGCGCAAAGGTGCCTGATTGCCGTCCGCGGCAACCGGCGCGGCTCCGAGCGCGTCCGTCGTCACGGTGATCTATCTAGCGCAAAAACTCGCGCCAAGGCGGACAGCGCGGCGGTCGAGATGTCCAGCGCGACCGCGATGTGGTCGTCCTTCTTGCCGAAGGACAGCAAAATTGGCGCGCCATCCGGCCCGCCGGGCGTCAGCAGCCGGGCGTCAGCAAAAACACCGAGCGCAGTTTGGTTCGAGGCCAGATTTTGCCCGAGCCAACCGAGCGAAGCGAGCCGCGACGGGCTGCTGAACGGAGAAAGACCGACGGCATCGTCCGGCGAGACCGCGATGTAGCCGATGCCGTCGCGGGCTTCGAAGCTCACGCTGAGGGACTTGGGCAGGGGCATGCCGGAGCCGCGCGGCGCGCGCAGAAAGCGCACGCGTGCATGCCGCACCCCTTGCGTCGATTTCGAAAGCTCGAGCGTTGGCTTGCCCACGGTGCCGCCTAGCCAGTTGCTGACGGGTCCGAGCTCGAGCAGGGATAGCACCCCGGCCACAGCCTCGGGAAACGCGGCGCCGTCGGCGAGCTCGCAGCTCAGCAACAATGTGGGCGCGGGCGCCTGCACGAAGCCGATGACGGTGGCACCGTGGCGCGCCTTCGCCAGCGCGTCGAACGCCGCGACCAGGCGCTTGGCCTGCTCTGGATTCAAGCGCTCGCCGAACAGCTTGGCCGCCGAGTCGCCCAGCCCCGCGCGCGCCTCGCCGGGCGCTGCGTCACCGCGCAGCAGAACGCCCGCGCTCACGCCGGCAGGCAGCTGGAGTAGTGGTGCGATCGGCCCCACCACCAGCTCGCGCGACAGCAGCGCGGCCCCGCCATCCGCGCCAGGCGTGAGTGACAGCTCGGCGCGCACGCGGTCCGGCTGGGGCGTGAGACTGAGCTCGAGCCCGCGCGAGCTTTCGAGCACGCCGAGCCAGGCCTCGATGGTGCTGTCGATGCCGGACAACAGTACCTCGGGATCGGCAAAGTCGGGCACGCGACCCTTAGCCTCGCGCTCGGCGCGGTCGCGAGCCGAGAGCGCTGCACGGCGCGCCTGCCAGCCCTCGCGCAGCCGGCGCGAAAGCGAGCCGGTCAGCACACTCTCCGTCGCGCGCAGCGTCACGCCCGGCTCGGTGCGCGCGCGCTTCGACACGCCCTCGGCGACGAAGCGCGCGGCGTCGCGCAGCGCATCCACCCCGGTGGCCAGCAAAAGGTAGTTCCCAGAAACGCCGAGCGCGCCGTTGAAGTCAGGCGCACCGGGCGCCGGCAGCAGCCGCACGACGCGCGGCCCCAGCTCCGTCCGCCGAAACTTCGCGTCGTTCCCAAGGGTGAGCGACGCCACGAGCTCGGACCCGCTCAAGACGTGCATACCGATCACGGCATCCGGCTCCGGCGCGTCCTTGCGGGACAACAGCACGCCGACTATCGGCACCGACTCGTCGAGGCTGCCGGCCGCCGACGGCGGCAGAGACAGACTCGTCGCGAGCAGAACGGCGAGACTCGAAGGCAACGCTTGCGCCAAATTGCCGCCGAGCAGCCGCGCAGCCTGCCAGGTCTGCTTCGGATTGCCGATGGACAGCTCCGCAACGAGCGACGCGGGAGCCGGTGCCTCCGCCAGAGTGGCGGAAGCTGCCGGCGCAGGCGTCGCCTTCGAACGGCACGCGCCGAGCGCGAGCGGCAGCGCGAAAAGGAGCAGAAACCGAGCTCGCAAAGCGGGCTCGCTCAGAACGGGATGTCGTCGTCCCCGCCGCCACCACCACCACCGCCACCGCCACCGCCACCGCCACCGCCGCCGTACTCTTGATCGTCGTAGCCGCCGCCGCCGCCGCCGCCGCCGGCGGGCGCTTCGTAGTCGTCTCCCCCGCCGCGTCCAGCACCGCCGCCAGCACCACCGCCGCCGCCACCGCTCCGGCCAGCGCCGCCGCTGCCGGCCAGGATGATGTTCTGAGCGACGACCTCGGTCCGGTACTTCTTATTGCCCTCTTTGTCGTCGTAAGTCGACGTGCGCAGGCCGCCTTCAATGAACAGGCGGGAGCCCTTGGTCAGGAACTTGCCGAGGGCCTCGGCGCGTTTGCCCCAGACCACGACGCTATGCCACTCGGTGCGCTCTTGCCGGACGCGGTTCTTGTCCAGATAGGACTCGCTGGTCGCGAGCCGCAGCTTGAGCACCGATTGGCCACCCGAAGTGACGCGCAGCTCCGGGTCAGCGCCCAAGTTTCCAAGTAACAAAACGCGATTCAATCCATCGGCCATTTCGGGTTCCTCTGGATGGACCAATGGCTTTGGGCTGCCCAGGCGTCAAGGAACGCCCTGACATTGTTTGGCCCGAATCACGAGACATGAAATTCAACAGGGAGGCGGGGAGATTTCGATTGTTCGAGCCGGCGCCCGAAGCGCACGCGCCCACGCCCGCGTCGACCTACCAGGTCCGCCCCCAAACAGGTCTCTGCTCGAGAACTCCCCGTCTCCCCGCCTCCCTGTTATCTCGTTCTCGAGCTCAGCCGGCGCTGACGCCGCGGGCTGGCGTGCTCACGATGCCGGATTCGAGCTCGGCCAGGAGCGACGCGACTTCGCTGCGGATTTCGAGCAACCGCGCGCGCACAGTGAGCTGCTTTACTTGCTCTTCGGCGGCCGGGGGTTCGGCGCCACCCTCGCGCAATTTCTTGCGCGCCCCGGCGATGGTAAAGCCGTGGCTGTACAGCAGATCTTTCACCGTGATCAGCTTCTCGACGTCGCGGCGCGAATAGATGCGCTGCCCCTTGCGGGATTTTTGCGGACGAATCGAACGGAATTCCGTCTCCCAATAGCGCAGCACGTGCGGCTCGACACCGACGATGTCGGAGACCTCGCCGATCCGGTAGTACAGCTTCACGGGGTGCTTGAGCCGGTCCACGTCAGGCGTCCTTCGCGACGGCGCCGTCCGCGCCCGCGGTGCTCTCGTCGCCGTTGAGCGCCTGCTTCAGTAGCTGGCTGGCTTTGAAATTCAGCACGCGACGCTCCGTGATCGTGATTGGTTCGCCGGTTTGCGGGTTACGCCCTTGGCGCTGGCGCTTGTCACGCAGCACGAAATTTCCGAAACCGGAAATCTTGATCTTTTCGCCACGGCCGAGCGTCTCTTTCATCGTCTCGAACACCAGGTCGACCAGATCGGCCGACTCCTTCTTGGAGAAGCCGCCGAGCCGCGTATAGACGGCGTGTACGATGTCTGCCTTGGTCACGATGGCCTCGCTCGGAAGTGGGGTTTCGCTTCCCTCGAAGCGAAAATAGTACCGAGCGCCCTACGGAAGTCCATAGCGAAGGCAAACCGCGCGCTCCCCCGTGAACGAGAACGAGTCCGTGTCCGTGCCCGAAACTGCCAAAGCGCTGGTCTTTAGGTGGGGGTTCGTAGGCCTTGCCTGCGCGAGCAGCCCCTCCGGGCTCGCGCAATGCGCGCGGGCAAAGCCCGCGCCAGGAACATGGCCTGCCAAATGCAGGTTGAAGTCTCCCCTTTCGGGCACGGCACGTTCACGTTTACGGGCTGGACGTCATGCCGCGAGGCCGGGCAGGTCTTCGGCTTCGGTTCCGGGGCTCGAGATGCGGTCGGGCGCCGGAACCGGTCGGCCGAGCTGCTCGAAGAGCACCTGGCTTGCCACATAGCCGTAGCCCAGCGTGAACAAGGTCGCGAACGGTGTCGCGAAATAGTGCGAGGTTTTGAGCGACGCCACGACGCTGGCCGCGCTGACGAGACAGAGCGCCATTTCCATCAGCGGCAACTTTGCATGCTGGAAGTAGCGACCGGCCACACTACCGCGCTTGGGCGTGCGCACGAACTCGCCAGCCATCTTGGTCAGACCGTCGAACACGGCGCAGGTGAGGTGCGGCGCCAGGCCGGCGCCGAGCGCGATCAGCGCCGGCAGCCGCTTGGCGGCGCCCCAGCCCGAGCGCCCCTGCGCGACCTCGGCCGTGATGTAAAACGTAGCGATCGAGCCGGTCGCGCCAAAGCACAACGGCAAGTCGATCAGCAGCATCGTGCGCAGATCGGTCGCGGGCATGCAGATCAGCGCCGGGAGCAGCAGCAGGCTGAGCAGCACCATCATCGGGTAGGCGAAGTGCGGCAGCATGTGAAAGCATGCTTCCACGCGCTGGCCAAACGAGAGCTTGGACGACACCACTCGCTTCAGCAGCTTGCGCGCCGTTTGCACGGTGCCTTTGGCCCAGCGAAACTGCTGTGCGCGGAAGGCGGAGATGTCTTCCGGCAGCTCGGACGGCGTGAGCACGTCGCTGCGATAGACGAAGCGATAACCAGCCATTTGCGCGCGGTAAGACAGATCGAGATCTTCGGTCAGGGTGTCGTGCTGCCAGCCGCCCGCGGCGTCGATGGCGGCGCGGCGCCAGATGCCGCCGGTGCCGGAAAAGTTGAACATGTGCCCGGCGCCGAAGCGCGCGCGGTTCTCGACCATGTGATGCCCGTCGAGCATCAGCGCTTGCACCTGCGTGAACAGGCTGTGGTCACGGTTGATGTGCCCCCAGCGTGTCTGCACCATGCCGATGCGCTGGTCCTGAAAGTGACCCACGACCTGTCGCAGAAAATCGGCCTGCGGCACGAAGTCGGCGTCGAAGATGGCGACCAGATCACCCTTGGAGGTGCCGAGGCCATAGTCGAGCGCGCCAGCTTTGTAGCCGTGACGATTCGGGCGCCGCACGTGCTTGGCGTCGATGCCGCGCGCGACGAGTGCCGCCACCGCTTCACGCGCGATGCGCAGCGTTTCGTCGGTCGAGTCGTCGAGGACTTGAATCTCGAATTTGTCGGCCGGGTAGTCGAGCTTGCCCGTGGCTTCGATGAGGCGGGCGGCAACCGTCGCTTCGTTGAAAATCGGCAGCTGCACGGTGACCGTCGGCAGGTCACTCTCGGCGATCTCGACGCGGCGCTCGCCGACTTGAATGCGGCGACGATGCAGCCAGCAAGAGTAGACGAGGTGGGCGCGATGGGCGCCGTACGTGCACAGGACGATCAGAACTGAGCAGTAAGCCGCGAGCAGCAAGATTTGCATCGGTAGCTCGAGCGACTACCAATCCCCCGACTCCGGATTGTCACCGAGATGTAATTCAGTGTATGGCCGTGTCCGCCGCGGCAGCTCGATTCCCGAGGGATTTTCAGAAGCCGACGTCGGCTCCGCCCGGTGTGGGCGCGGTTCCGGGCTTGCCTTTTCCGCTCGGTTTTGGGCCGGGATGAGCGGGCTGGGGAACCAGTTGCGGATGGGCCGGATGGACGATGGGAGCGACCGACGGGGCGGCCGAGGGCGGAGCCGGCACTACTGGCGGCGCCGCAGGCGTCACCTCGACCTTGGTTTCGGGAGGCGGAGCCAGTGGCGCCGCGATGACTGCAGCAACGGGGTCAGGGGCCGGCGCCGCAGCGGTGTGGCTGTCGCCGAACGTCTTTAGGGCGACGGCGCCGCCGATGGCCAACACAATGACGGCGGCCGCGGAGGCCGCAATGATGGCGCCCGTGTTCTTGCTCGAGCTAGGCGCGGGTGTTTGTGTGGTCGGCGCGCCGGTCGCCATGTGCAACGTGTTGGCGCCATCCGCGCTCTGACCGAAGGCGGGATTCGGACCGGTGCGGTCGGCTGTCGGGTACGGCGCGACCGGCAGGACGCCGCCATGCGGGGTCAGCGCGCCCGGACCAGGCGTGATCGCGGGTGATGAGGTGCCCCTCGGTCCACTGGCGAAGCTCGGAATCGGAATGTCGCCGGTGGCGTACGAGCCGCGAACCGAAAGTCCGCACACAGCACCGAGCGACTCGGCCAGCTCGCTGGCGTTGGAGAAACGACCCTCGGGCTCGCGCGTGAGTGCCTTGGCGAACCAAGCGTCGAAGCCCGGTGGCACCGCGTCGGGTGCGGCTTGCGTCGGAATTGGCAAGGGCGCCGTGCACAGCTTGACCAGCAAGTCGCCGACGGCTTCGCCTTCGAACGGCAAAACACCGACGATGCAGCGGTAAGCGATCACGCCCACCGACCACAGGTCGGTGCGGTGGTCGACGCTGCGCAGGCCGCGCGCCTGCTCTGGGCTCATATAGTACGGCGTGCCCAGCACAGAGCCTGTGCGCGTGGCCGAAGAATTCGCCAGCTGATTGTCCGTGAACTTGGCGATGCCGAAGTCGACGACCTTGACCACGTCTGCGCCGTCTTCATCGTCCCAAACCAAGAACACGTTCTCGGGCTTGAGATCACGATGCACGATGCCAGCTGCGTGCGCCTTCGACAACGCGCGACACACCTGCATCAGCAAGCGCGCGGTGTCTTTGGCTGGCAAGCGCCCGACCCGATCGAGTCGTTTGTCGAGCGGCTCGCCACGCAGGAATTCCATCACGATGAACGGACGGCCGTCATCGGTGACGCCGTGATCGTAGACCTCGACGACGTGCTTGCTGCGCAGCCGCGCGGCCGCGCGCGCCTCGCTCTCGAAGCGATTGCGCGCCTCGGGGCTCTCCGCGTACTCCGAATCGATGAACTTGACCGCGACTTGCGTGCCGAGCGTCGCGTGCGTGCCCTCCCAGACCGAGCCCATGCCGCCGCGACCAATCAGGGTCGTGAGCCGATATTTCCCCGCGACGAGTCCCGGAGGAGGAACATCCTGAGCCTGCACCAAGCAGCTCAGGTTAGCGACGCTTCGAGCTGAACGCCAGATAAGGACGGGCCGCAGCAGTGGTCATTGTCTCCGCCTCAGGGGCTGGGGCCGCGGGGGGCCGGCCCCAGGGCCCGGTCCCCGCTTCTTCTCGGTCTCGTGTCGCCGGGGCCCCGCCCCCGGCTCCCTCGTGTCGCCGGGGCCCCGCCCCCTGCTCCGGCGTCACGGTTCTCGTGTCGTTGGGGCTCGCTCTCGGTCTCGTGTCGCCGGGGCCCCGCCCCCGTCCCCGGCTCCGTTCCAATCCATGCGACGGCAGCTCTGACAGCATACGCGGCGAGGTTGGTGTAAGACCGCGCGGGCATGCCCACGCGGCTCTTTCCACCAGGTTCGGACGACGTCGTGTACGTGGTCGATCTGTCGAGCTACGTGCTGCGCGCGTATCACGCGATCGCGCCACTTTCGAGCCCGAGTGGCGAACCGACCGGGGCGGTGCACGGCATGGTGAACATGCTGGAGCGCATGCTGCGCGAACGCAGCCCGCGGCTGATGGCAGTGGCACTGGACGCCGGTCGCGAGACGTTTCGCAAGGAGATCTACCCAGATTACAAAGCGAACCGACCGCCAGCGCCGGACGACTTGCGCAGCCAGCTGCAACGCTGCGAGCAGATCGTGCTCGGCTTTCATGCCGCCATCTACAAACAGCCGGGCGTCGAAGCCGACGACCTGATCGCCACCGTTGTGCGCCGGGCGCGCGAGCTACGGCTCAAAGTCGTGATTTTGGCCGCCGACAAAGACCTGATGCAGTTGGTCGGGGACGACGTCGTGCTGTGGGACACCATGCGCGATCGCGTGATCGGTCCGCCGGAGGTCGAAGAGCGCTTCGGTGTGCGCGTCGATCAGCTGCACGACTTGCTGGCGCTGATGGGCGACACCTCCGACAACATTCCGGGCGTGCCTTCGGTGGGACCGAAAACCGCCATGGAGCTGCTCAAGGCCTATGGCTCGCTGAACGGCATCTACGAAAACTTGGGGCAGATCGCCAAGAAGGGGCTGCTTCAAAAGCTCACTGAACATCGCGAGCAGGCGTTCTTGAGCCAGCGCCTGGTAGCGCTCAAAGACGATTGCCCGATCGAGGTGACGCGCGAAGCCCTCACCTACCGCGGTCGCGACGTCGAGAAGCTGCGCGCCCTGTACACGGAGCTCGGCTTCACCCGCATGCTCGGCCTCCTCAACACCGACGGCCTGCCCTCCCCGACCTCCCTCCCCAGCCCTGGCCCTAACCCCAACCCTGACCCCAACCCGCTTGCGCCCACGCCTCCGGGCTCCGCACCTGCACACGCCGAGATGACTCAAATCGGCTTGCCCCTCGGCGCGCCGGCTGCAGCAGCCGTAGCCCGGCCGGCCAGCATCGCCGCCGACTACGGCACGCTGCTCTCCCCCCAAGAAATCGCAGAATTCGCGGCATCGCTCCAAAGCGAGGGCGAGGTCGGCGTCGAAGTGGTGACGACCGAAGAGAGCCCGACGCGCGGCGCGCTGGTAGGCTTTGCGCTCGCCGGCAAGAGCGGGCGCGCGCGCTACATTCCGCTCGGGCACCGCTTCATGGGCATGCCGAAGCAGCCCGCCGCGGTCGACGTGCGCGACGCGCTGGCTCTGCTGTTCGGAGCCGACGGCGCGGCGCTCTCCGCTCACGACTTGAAGCGCAGCGACGTGGCGTTGGCGCTGGCCGGTCTGCGGCTCGGGCGCTATGGCTTCGACACTTCGCTCGCCAGCTACTTGATCGATCCGGAGGCGCGCCACGATCGGATTTCCCTGGCGCAGCGCGAGCTGGGTCTGGTGACCGGTACGCTGGCCGACTTGGGCAAACCGGCGCGCGGCAAGCGCGTGCCGCTCGACGAGCTGCCGCTCGAGCCGGTCGCGAGCTGGGCCTGCGAAAACGCCGACTATGCGCTGCGCTTGTCGTCGCAGCTCGCTTCCAAGCTCGACGATCACGGCCTGACGCCGCTGTATCGTGATTTGGAGCTGCCGCTGGCAAAGCAGCTATCCGAGCTCGAGCTGAACGGCATCTTGATCGACACCCAGGTGCTGGCCCGGCTCGGGCTAGAGTGCGACGCCGAGATCAACCGCCTAGAGCAAGAGGCCGAACGTATCGTCGGCCGCGCCTTCAACGCCAACTCGCCGCGCCAGTTGGAGACCATCTTGTTCGACGAGCTCGGCCTCAAGCCGCTCAGGCGCACCAAGACGTCGCGCTCGACGGACGCCGAAACGCTCGAGGCGCTCAGCGACAAGCACGAGCTGCCGCGCGTCATCCTCGAGCTGCGCCAGGTCTCCAAGCTCAAGGGCACCTACATCGACGCGCTGCCGCTGCTGCAAAACCCCAAAACCGGCCGGGTGTACAGCTCCTGGGAGCAAGCCGTGGCCGCGACCGGTCGGCTTTCGTCGACCGATCCCAACCTGCAAAACATTCCGATCCGCACCGAGCTCGGTCGCCGCATTCGCGCCGCGTTCGTGGCTCCGCCCGGCTACCAATTGGTCAGCGCCGACTACTCGCAGATCGAGCTACGCGTGCTAGCGCATTTGTCGCAGGACGAAGTGCTTTGCGATTCGTTCCGCAGCGGCCAAGACGTGCACCAGCGCACCGCGATGGAGATCTTCGAGGTGAAGGCCGATGAGCTAACGCGAGAGATGCGCACGCGCGCCAAAGCCGTGAACTTCGGGGTCATTTACGGGCAAGGCGACAGTGGGCTCGCCAAGGTGCTCGGCATTCCGCGTGCGGAGGCTTCGAACTTCATCGCCGCCTACTTCAGGCGCTACCACGGCGTGCGCACGTTCATGACGGCGACGCTCGAGCGCGCTCGCACAGGCGAAGCCGTGCGCAGCCTGCTCGGGCGGCACCGGCTCTTGCCCAATATCAGGAGCGCCAACCGCGCCGAACGACTCGCGGCCGAGCGTATCGCCATGAACATGCCAATCCAGGGTACGGCGGCCGACATTCTCAAGCTGGCCATGCTCGCGCTCAGGAAGCCGCCAACGCCGGGCGCGCGCATGGTGCTGTCCGTCCACGACGAGCTGGTGTTCGAGGTGCCCGACGCCGAAGTCGCGGAGGCCGAACAGAAGATCAAAGTCGCCATGGAAGGCGCCTACCAGCTGTCAGTGCCGCTCGAAGTATCGGTCGGTCACGGGCGCGATTGGAACTCGGCGCATTGAGGCATGACTGCTGAGCGCGTTCCCGTAGCGGTGCTAGGTGGCGGCCTGTCAGGGCTCTCGGCCAGCCTATTTTTAGAGCGAGCTGGCGTCGCTCATCGACTGTTCGAGCGCGAGCCGGTGGCCGGCGGACACGCCGTCACGCTCGAGGAGCAAGGCTTTCGCTTCGATCGCACCGGACACCTGCTGCACCTCCGCGATCCGGAGATGCAGGCGCTGGCCACGGAGCTGCTGCCCCCCGAGCAATACCGCAAACTGCAGCGTCGCAGCGCCGTCTTCTCTCACGGCGTGTACACGCGCTATCCGTTCCAAGCCAATACCTATGGTTTGCCGCCCGAGGTGGCGTACGAATGCTTGGCGGGCTTTTTGGCGGCGCACTTCGCCGAGCCGAAGCCAGCGCCCCAGAGCTTCGAAGAATTTTGCCTGGTGCACTTCGGCGCGGGCATCAGTAGGCACTTCTTGCTGCCGTACAACGCGCGGCTGTGGGGCGTCCCGCCGAGCGAAGTGACGCCCGAATGGTGTCAGCGCTTCGTACCGTTACCGAAGCTCGAAGACGTGCTGCGCGGCGCACTCGGCGCGCCAGCGCCCGAGCTTGGTTACAACACCAGCTTTTGGTACCCCGAACGCGGCATCGGCACGTTCTCGGACGCGCTGGCTGCCCGCAGCACCGTCGAGCTGAACCGCGCTCCGGAGCGCGTCGACCTCGACCAGCGCGTTTTGGTGTTCGAGGACGAACAGGTGCCGTTCGACGTGCTCGTCAGCAGCGTACCGTTGCCGACGCTGCTCCGGCTGTTGTCTCGCCTGCCCGACGCCGTGGCGGACGCTGCAAAAAAGCTCAGATCCACGCACCTACACTACTTCGATTTGGGTCTCGCCGTGCCCAATCCGAACCCTTACCAGTGGGTATACGTGCCGGAAGACAAGTACCCGTTCTACCGCGTGGGCTGCTATTCGCACTTCAGCGAGAAGCTCGCGCCGCCCGGAAAATCCAGCCTGTACGTGGAACTCGCCGATCGGCGCGCGCCGAACGCCGAGCGCACCTTGCCGGCGGTGGTGAGCGGGCTACGCGAGCTTGGCTTGCTGAAGAGCGAGCGAGACATCGAGCTGTGGCGTCTGCGCAGCATCGACTACGCCTACGTGATTTATGACCAGCACTACCGCGCGGCGCTCGACGTGATCGAGCCGTTCCTGCGCTCCGAGCGCATCATCAGCACGGGTCGCTACGGCGCTTGGAACTACTCGTCGATGGAGGACGCGCTGCTCATGGGTCAGAGCGCCGCCCGCGACGCGCGCGCGCTGCTCGGAAGCGCGGTATGACGAGCGCGCCCGAGATCTCGTTCGTGATCCCGGTTTTCAACGAGGAAGCGATCTTGCACGCCGCCGTCGTCGACCTGCGCGAGCGCCTGGCGCCCTACGACCTGAGCTACGAGCTGATTCTGGCCGAAAACGGCTCACGCGACGCCACCGCCGAGGTAGCACAGAAGCTCGGGGCTCGCTATCCGGAGCTGCGGCTGGTGCAAAGCCCGGAACCCAACTACGGCGCCGCGCTCCGGCAAGGTATCTTGAGCGCACGCGGGCAGTGGGTGATTTGCGAAGAGATTGACCTGTGCGACGTCGATTTTCATCTGCAGGCTCTGGCCCTGCTGCGCACAGGCGAGGCCGATTTCGTGATCGGCTCCAAGCTGATGGGCGGCGCGCGTGACGAGCGGCCATTTCTGCGTCACGGCATAAGCCAGCTTTACACAGGGCTTTTGCACCTGCTGTTCGACTTCCGCGGCACCGATACGCACGGTTTGAAAGCCTTTCGGCGCACGCTGATCGCGCCCATCGTCGAAGCCTGTCAGATCGACCGCGACGTCTTCGCCAGCGAGCTTACTATCCGCTGCTACCGTGAGCAGCTGCGCATCGTCGAGATCCCCGTGCGCGTGCTCGAGAAGCGCCCGCCGTCGATCAACCTGCTGCGGCGCTTGCCCAACGTCGCGAAAAATCTGGCGCAGCTGGTCTGGGCCATTCGCGTAAAAAGCTCGAGATGAAGCTCGCCAACGCTCGGGTTGAGTCCGCGCTCACGCTCGGGCCTACCAAGCTTCGATCGGCCAGCCGCGCTGCTGGGCAATCCTGCGCAAGCGGCGATCGGGATTGATGACGATCGGCGCCTTCACGACCTCGAGCAGCGGCAGATCGGTGATGCTGTCGCTGTAGAAGGTGGCATCTTCGAGGCTGAAACCTTCGCGCTCCGCGAGCCTGGCGGTGCGCGCGATCTTGCCGAGGCCGTAGCACAGCGGCTCGACGATCTGCCCGGTGAAGCGCCCCTCGACGTCGAGCTCGAGCTCCGAGCAAATCACGTGCTCGATGCCCAATTCCGCCGCGACTGGCTCGGCCACGTAGCGAGTCGCACCTGTAACGATGGCCACGAAGTCTCCGGCTTCGCGATGTTGCTGCACGGCGCGTCGCCCCGCCTGCTGCAGCTCGGGCAGCACGTATTTCGGGAACCACTCCGCGCAGCTCTCCTCGAGCCACGACTCGGCACGACCCCGAAAGCCCAGCAGCGCCTTCTTCGCCACCTTCGGCGCATCGATGACCCCGAGGGTGTATTGGGTCGCCCACAGCGCCACGCGCAGCGCGTCGAGCAGCGACGCCTCGCCTTTATCTCGGCGAAACCGCGTGTACAAGCGCGCCGAGTCCACGCGCAAGAGCGTGCGGTCCATATCGAAGAGGGCAGCCCGGCGTGCCAAGCGACAAGGGTTGTAACACGCAGCAGACGGTTGCACGATGCGCGCATCTCCGTGGCCGTCCGCCTCGACATCCGCCCCCGCCTCGTGCTCCCCCCCGAGCGCCGGGCCGCCAAGCGCCGTCGCTTCCGGCTACCGCCCTTGGCGCTGCCAGCCACCGGGTACTGGCTCGCGATGGGCGCGCTCACCTACGTCTTTGCGCACCTCGGCGCGCATCCGCTCGACAGCGCCGAGGCGTCCCTCGCTGAGCGCGCAGAGCCGGCCGTCCTACCAGCGCCCCCCGCCGAGCTGCCAGGCGAGCGAGTCGAGCCAGCAGCCGCGCCCGCCAGCGAGCCGCCAGCTGAAGCCGCCCCCGCGAGCGAGCCCGTCGCCGCCGCTGAGCCGACAACGACCGACGTCGCGCCTGCGCTGGCGGCGGCGCAGCAGGAAGAGCGCGAGACTCGCGAAAACAAGGAGGCGGGGCAGCGGGGAGATTTTCGGGGCTCGAGAGCACGCGAGAGCGAAGAGCGACAAGCGCCGCCCAACCCCGAAGAGCCGGCGCAAGTTGCCATGTCGTTTCCGGAGTTCACGGATTCGTCGCGGCCTGCCAAACGCGAGCACGCCGGCGACGGCCCGCGCATCGACTCACTGTTCGAAAAAGCCGACGAGCGCCCCCAGCCCGACGCTCCCGCGCCTCCCGAAACGGCTCCGGACGCCCGCGGTCCGGTTTCCAGCTGCGAGGCCGCCATCGCACGGAACAGCGAGCAGATCACCATCGGCGCCGCGCGCGGAGCCGCCGACATCACCCGCGACGCCTATGCCAGCATCCTGCAAAACGGCCGCTACCTGGCAGCGTGTTCGGTGCCCGAGCGCACGGTCTTCGAAATCTGCGCCGCCGTGAAAGAAGGCCGCGCCGTGGGCATCACCGTGGTCAGTAGCCCGGCGAGCCCCACGCTCAACGCCTGCGTACGTGGCGCGGTCGCACGCCTCAAATTCCCATCAAATCAACACCTCGACGTGACGCACACTCGCTTCGACGCCGTCCATCGCTAAGCCCAGGTGCTGACTCCCCTTCCTATCGACCAGGTGCTGCCCGAGATCCGGAGCGCGCTCGAGAGCGGCGCGCCGCTGGTGCTGGAAGCGCCGCCGGGCGCCGGCAAGACGACGCGCGTGCCGTGGGCCATCCACGAAGCTTTTCCCGGCGGCGAGGTGATCGTGGCCGAGCCGCGCCGGCTGGCTGCGCGCCTGACGGCTGCCCGCGTCGCCAGCGAACGCGGGCAGCGGCTGGGCGACACGGTCGGCTATAGCGTGCGCTTCGAGGAGGTCTCCGGCCCCAAAACGCGCATTCGCTACGTTACCGAGGGCGTGCTGCTGCGGCGGCTATTGGCCGAGCCAGAGCTGCCCGGCGTAGCTCAGGTCGTGCTCGACGAATTTCACGAGCGCAGCCTGCTCACGGACCTGCTGCTCGTGCTGCTGCAGCGGCTGCGGCTGCGGCGTCCCGAGCTCGGCCTGTGCGTGATGAGCGCGACGCTCGACGCCGAGCCGGTCGCTAGCCTGCTCGGGGCACGGCGCGTGCGCAGCGAAGGTCGCACGTTTCCGCTGAGCATCGAGCACCTGCCGGCAGCCGACGACAGGCCGCTCGACAAGCAAGTCGTGAGCGCCGTGCGCACAGCAACAGCGGCCGACACCGGCGACGTCCTGGTATTTTTGCCCGGCTCCGCCGACATTCGGCGCGCGCTGACCGCGCTCGAGCCGCTCGCGGCCGAGCGTGGCTTGCTGGTGTTGCCGCTGCACGGCGACTTGCCGATCGCCGAACAGGCGCGCGCGGTCGAGCCGGCGACACGCCGCAAAGTGGTGCTTTCGACCAACGTGGCGGAGACCTCGGTGACCATCGACGGCGTCGCGACCGTGATCGATTCGGGTCTGGCGCGGCTGGCCAGCCACTCACCATGGAGCGGCCTCCCGACCCTGACCACGACCAAGATCAGCCGCGCTTCGGCGACGCAGCGCGCCGGTCGCGCGGGCCGCACGCGCGAAGGTCGCGTGCTGCGCTTGTACACGAAGGGCGACTTCGAGAGCCGGCGCGAGCACGAACTGCCCGAAATCATGCGCGCAGATCTGAGCGAAGCGCTACTGGCGCTCGGCGGCGCGGGCATCAGCGACGCGCGCATACTGGGTTGGCTCACTCCGCCCCCCGAGGCGGCGCTCACGGCCGCCCAAGAGCTGCTCCGCTGGCTCGGCGCTACCACGGCGGGGGGCGAGCTTTCGGAGCTGGGCCGGCGCCTGTTGGATTTGCCGATTCATCCCCGCCTGGCGCGCGTGGTCACGCGCGGCGAAGAGCTCGGCGTCGCGAGCGAGGCCTGCCTGGCCGCCGCGCTCTTGTCCGAGCGCGACATTCGCTCGGACGCGCGGCTCAGAATGGGCCCCGGCGCGCAGCGCGACCTCGGCGTGAGCGGCCCTTGCGACGTGCTCGAGCTGATGAGCCGCTTCGCCGAAGCCGAGGCCGTCAATTTCCGGCCTGATGCCGTCAAGCGCGCCGGGCTCGACGTGCGCACGGTCCAGGCGGTGGCCACCTCCTGCCGCAAGCTCTCGAGTAGCGTCAGCAAGCGGGCGCCGCGCCCCGACTCGCCCGACGCGCTCGACGCCGCCGTGCGCCGCGCCATTCTGGCCGGCTTCCCCGACCGCGTGGGCAAGCGCCGCCGCCCCGGCAAGCCCGAGATCGTGCTGTCTCAAGGCGGCTCGGCCAAGCTCAGCGAAGCGAGCATCGTGCACGAGGGCGAGCTGCTCGTCGCCGTCGCGGCCGACGAGCAGCGCCAGCTATCGTTCGGGGCTCCGGCGCCAACGGGCGGCAGCCGCGCACAAGGCGCCGTGCGGCTCGCGACCAGCATCGAAGCCAACTGGCTGCTCGAAGACTTCGGCTCACGCATCGAAATGAAGGACGAGCTACTTTGGAACCCCGAGGCGGAGCGGGTCGAGCGTCGCGAGGGCATGGCCTTCGGCGCCATTTTGCTCGACGAATCGCGCGCCGTAGCGCCGCCTTCGCCCGAAGCCTCACGCCTCTTGTTCGACGCAGCCAAGGCGCGCGGCGTCTTCAGCTCGCTCGCCAGCGATGGCTTGGGAGGCCTGGTATCGCGGCTCGCACTGCTGCGCGAGCACTTCCCGGAGCTCGGCGTACCCGAAATCACTTCGGGCCTCGACGACGCGGCGGCCGCCCGGCTGTGCGACGGTCGCGTCAGCCTCGCGGAGCTCTGCAACGTCGATCCCGCGCTCGAGCTTCGTCAGTCGCTCGGCCACGCCGTCGAGCGCTTGCTGGCGAGCGAGACGCCCGAATCCGTCCGCTTGCCCGGCGGCAAGAACGCCGAGATTCACTACGAAGCGGGCAAGCCGCCCTGGATCGAGTCCCGCTTGCAAGACTTCTTCGGCATGCAGGAGGGCCCGCGCATCTGCCGCGGCAAGGTCGCGCTCACACTCCACCTTTTGGCGCCGAACGGGCGCGCCCAGCAAGTCACCAGCGACTTGAGCGGCTTCTGGGAACGCCACTACCCCAGCGTGCGCCGCGAGCTGATGCGCAAGTACGCGCGCCACCCCTGGCCCGAAGACGGCAAGACGGCAACACCTCCCGTTTGGCAGCCCCGTCCGCCGAGACGGTAGAGGCTCATGCTTCGCTGCGTGGCGAGCGAGTTGCGCCCCAGACCGCGGCCCTCCCCTCCCGCCGATGGTCCCAGTGCAAGGCTGACCTTTACGCACGCCGTTTCACAACTTGCTGAGGCAGAGCTGGAACAATCCCTGGTCCTCGGTGGCACTCTTGGCGTTGTCGAAGCCAGTCTGGAGCTCGAAGACCTGCGTGCCGTCGATGAGGCATTGGCAAGGCGTGCCGGTGCCGACCGTCTCTTGGCACTGGAGCGTAACGGTGTGTCCTTCGCAGCTCGCGTCGGCTTGGGAGGCTCCGGAGCCGCCGTGGATCAACGGTTCGCACTCTTCATGACAGGCGGGCACGTTGGCGTCGGCGTTGCCGCACGTGCTCTCGGCAAGCACCAACGCGTCAGCGCACGAGGTGGGATCGCGCATGAGCGCCGTCGCGATGCACTCGAAGGCCTGCTGCTTGCCGTTGCGACACGCATTCGACACGTGCGCGAGCCCGCTCACGCAGTCGCTCGTGCACGCGGCTGAGCTGCCGTGGCCCGCGTCGGGGCACACGGTCGTGTACGCTTCGCAGTAGTGCTGGCAAGCCTGGGCGATGGCCGAGGCCTCGACCGGCGCCCCGCCGTAACTTTCGCTGACAGCGTTTCCGCCGTCGGCGCTCCCGCTGCTGCCGTTGTCGGCGCTGTTGGCGCTGCCGCCCTCCCCGCTGCTCGAAGGCGTCATCGTCAAGGTGCTGCCCTTGCCGCCGCCTTCCAAATCCACCGTGCCACCGCACGCCGTCATCAGCCAAACGGCCGCCGTCCCTACCGCTCTTGGCTTGAGCTTGTTCATGGCCCTTCAGTGTCTCCAGTCGGCTCGGTCGAGCGGTCGCCGCCAACGATTTCGTGCTTGGCGCTCGCGAGGCTGCGCGCCTGGTTGCGCACGAGCTCGCTGCTGGTGTGCTCGAGCAGATCTTCGAGGATGGGCGCCGCGTCGCCGGCACGACCGTGACTCGATAGCAGCTGCGCGCGCGCGAGCCGAGCGGCGTCGCGCTGATTGCCGCTCGTACTGAGCTCGATGTCGAGCAAGGCGCGCTCGGCGGCGGCGAAGTCATCGGCACGGAGCGCGGCGGCGGCGGCTTGCCAACGCGCCTGAACGCGCGCCGCGGGCAGCGGGGCCGAAGCCGAGCTAGCTCGAGGCGCCCCTGTCGACGCGACTGAAACCGCAACCGGCCCTGCCGACGCGGGCGCCAGTGCACTCGGCAACGATGCTTCGGTCGACGGTGCCGCTTGCCGTGCTCGAAGCCGAGTTGCGTCGTGGGGGCGATCGGCAACCGACGGCCTGTCCGCCCCGCGGGACGAAAACCGGGGCACGAGCGAGGCTGCTTCCGCCAGCCCAATGCCCAGCACTAGGCCCGCCGCGATCCAGCCGGTCAGCATTCGCTTCGAAACGCGAGCGCTGGCCGCCTTGCGCTTCAGAAATCGTTGATAGCCGCGGCTTAGCTCGCCCGGTGACGCTCGGTCCGCGCGCCAGGCATCCGCCAGCGCGGGCGGCAAAGATGTCTCAACGCGATGGCTCGGGCTCATGAGCTCCTCCAGTCTCCAGGGCGCCTTCGCTTTGCAGCAGCTTGGAAAGTTGTTTCCGGCCATCTCGCAGACGGGAACGCACGGTCAGCTCGTTGGCACCGACGATGGTAGCTATCTCGCTCACCTCGAGCTCCTCGAGATCGTGCAGCACGACCACAGCGCGATACTTCTCGCTCAAGCGCGCGAGAAGTCGATGCACCTGACGTGCGCGCGACCGGGCGGCTAGCAGCTCGGGCGCGGTCAAAGCGTCGGTCACGTAGTGATCGAGCGTCTCGGCGTAGCTGAAGCGCAGCTGCCAGCGCCGGTACCAGCGGCGGTGGTTCAACAGCACGTGGTAACAGACGCCGTAGATCCAAGTACTCAGCTCACTTTTGCCGTCGAAGCGCGAGATGCTCGTGAACACCTTCTCCGCCGCGACCTGCACCAGATCATCCAAATCACCGGAGGTCGCTCCGGCGAGCGAGCGCATCCTCGCGTGCACAGCTTCGAAGAGCTGCCGCTCAGTCAGACCAGTTGTGGATCGAACATCCGTCACCGTTTGGCTTTACTCTGCGATTGCTAAGTAACCCGAGAAGTGCGATCTGAGCGGTCGGGATGAGCTGGCAAGCGAAATTCCACGCGCGCGCGGCCCTTGCGCTGGTTTTGTGGGCGCCACAGGTCGCGCGCGGAGCCGGTGCTAGCGTAACCCTGGACTGTCCGGGGTGGGGGTCGGAGACCGCAGCTCAGGTGGAGGCGAGGGTGCGCACGACCCTGCTGGCTGAAGCCAACACGACGCGCGTTGCCGTG
>Ga0307508_10002362_pt1 | contig 19958 bp, 21 predicted proteins | sample 9_EM_MG_FD_203089 | JGI IMG/M metagenome (GOLD analysis project Ga0307508, IMG submission 203089) | Populus trichocarpa ectomycorrhiza microbial communities from riparian zone in the Pacific Northwest, United States - 9_EM | ecosystem: Host-associated > Plants > Roots > Unclassified | place...
TCCAACTCCAGTGGTCCTGATGAGGATCTACTGGAAGATTTCACAGTTTCCGGTCCGGCGCCACCCCTACGAGGCCAAAAATCCCGCATGCAATGCCGTACCAGAGGGGCAGTGCGGGGCACTCGGCGGAAAGTCGTGAACCACGACATATCGTCGGATTTGGAAGATAAATCCCCACACCCAAGGACAAGTAATTCTACAAGAAAAGGCCATCTGCGGGCTGGAAGGCAGGGGAAATGCGGCCGTGGGGAAATACAGCCTTCAGGTATTGCTCTCCTTTCGGTGTCTGCAGGTAAACAAGACTGACTAGGGATCAGAAGTTGTGGTACCAGCGCTCAGGAGAAGTACAAGGAAGAAACCTGAGCATAATTATGTTGTTTCTTTCCCTGCCATTACCGATGCTGAACGATGAGGATGATGGTATTGAGTATGGCTTTCGCTGGGAGGAAGAGGGGCGTTGAGGGCAGTTCGTGTAGATAATGAAGTAATTGGTGGAAAAACCCCTTCCGGGCCATAGCCGCCTTTTGATATTGCGCTAGTCCATAAACGCCCTAGCGCGCGGCTTGGCGCGGCTAGTGGCGCTTAGAGTTTACCTCTTAAGTGAGATAATACGGTACATGCCGGATCGACAACTGTTGCTTTGCAACACAATCGACAAGGTGGTGGAATCGCAAGCGCATGTGACGGCTGTCAGTCGAGAAATTGCCGCTGCAGAGCACCTGGACGGCACTTTCGTTGTCGTTGCAAATAAGGCTTGCTTCACAGTGGGGGGTGCTCGTATTGTGGCCAGGCTCCTGAGCACATCACCCATCCACTGAAGATTCTTCCAAGCCTCCGTAATTGCCACCAACTCTGCTTCCATAGTCGATTGGGCAACCAGACGCTGTTTCTTTGACTTCCACATCACGAGAATGTTGTGGGCATAGATCAAGAAGCCACTTGTAGACTTGCTTGCAGCCGCATCGCCAGCATGGTCAGCATCGGCAAAGCCCACCAGAAACTCCTTGCCAGGGAGAGAGTGGATGAGTGGGAGTTTCGTGTCCAGTATGGCCTTCACGTAATGGAGGAGGTGCTTGATCGCGTTCCAGTGGAAATTCGATGGGTCACTGGAGAAGCATCCGAGAAGTGTCACTTCATACTGTAACGGCAGGGTCCGGCAGGGTTCCAGGTAGCGGCGGGCGAGTGGTACGGCGCGGCAGCGGGTGAGAGGTAGAGCGCGGTGGCGGGCAGGCGGTAGAGCGCGGCGGCGGGCGAGCGGTGGAGCGCAGCGGCAGGCAAGCGACGGGGGAGGACGAGGACAGGACAGAAACGAGGGTACGAGACAAGGACGGAGACAAGGACGGAGACACGGACAGAGATAAGGACGGGGACAAGGACAAGGACAGAGACAAGACGGAGACAAGGACGGAGACAAGGACAAGGACAAGGACTGGGACAAGACGGAGTGAAGGACACGGTGACGGCGCAAACAAGTTGTTGCGTACAGATCTACGGCGGGCGATGGCACTCGTTATATACAGGAACTCCCGCCAGCACCCGCGCGAGCAAACACCGACACGAGCAAACACCGACACGAGCAAACACCGACATGTTTCACGATCCGCACATTCTCACATTTCAGCACATCCCTTTGTTCCCTTGCCCCGGCGTCTTGCATCCCTTCGTTCTAGAACCTTCCCTCGCTTCTCCGTTTTTCCCCCACTTCTGTGGTCCGGTGACGTCAGCGTTGCATGTGATCCGACGCCGTGACAGTAGCCCTCCTTTAGGCTCGAGTTCCCACGAGAGCGAGCTGAGCTGGTGCGGAGCGTTGCGGGTGGCGCTCGTGGTAGTCGTCGACAGCTTGCACGTCTGCTAGGTTTTCCTCCTGCTCCCATGTTGGTGCCGCGAACCCTCTCCATTTCACGAGGTAATGCAGCCGGCCCCGAATCCTCTGACTGTCCAAGACTTCTTCCACTTCCCATTCCTCTTCGCCTTCGACGATCACCGGGAGTGGCAGTGGGATAATTTGCCCTGGGATCGGGTCATCGGCGGCAGCATGTAGCAATGAGACTGGGAAGGTGTGGTGTTTCTGGATGGCATTTGGGATGTCCAGTTCGTAGGCATGGGTTCCTATCGCTCGGATGACTCGGTAGGATCCATGGTGCTTGTTTTCGAGCTTCCGGCTCCGCCGTTCGGTGTGCCAGTGCCTTCCGTCCACCCAGATAAGGTCGTCGGGTTGGAAGGCCGGTGCCGGGGTACGCTGGGAATCCGCGTTGTCTTGTTGTCGGGCCTGCGCATACCGCATCTCGCTCCTGGCCACCTCGTGGATCCGGTGCAGGCGCTCGGCTGCGGTCTGGGCTCGGTATTCCTCTGGGTTGTCGACGCGGATATCCAGCTCGAAGTCACAATGGGGGTGATAGCCGGCGTTGGCGAAGAAGGGGGACCGCGTGGTTGAGTCCGATACCTGGTTGTTTCCTGCGAACTCGGCGAGAAATAGGTAGCTTGTCCAGTCATCTTGTAGGTAGTTGACGCAGGCCCGTAGGTGTTGTTCCATTACTGCATTCATTCGCTCGGTTTGGCCGTCCGTTTGCGGCTGGAATGCGGTGGACAGGCGTGGGTCGATCTTTAGGCAGGCGCAAAGGTGTTTCCAGAACCGGGAGGCGAACTGCGGTCCCCTATCCGATACGATCGTTTCCGGCAGCTTGTGGTAGCGGAAGATCCTGTCACAGAAGAGGTCGGCCAACCCTTTGGCTGTGATAGTCGTGGTGCAGGGGAGGAGGTGCCTCTGTTTCGTCAGGCGGTCCACAAACACACAGATGGCATCATATCCTTTCGATGGGGGCAGGCCTGTGACAAAGTCGACCGAAATATGTTGCCAGGGCCGTGCTGGTACCGGCAGGGGGCGTAGTGTACCATAAGGGGCATGGAGTTCGAGGGTTTTGCGCGCCCTGGGTGCCCGATGGCTGGCGGTTCGTGGTGGTCTTGTAGCAGTCGTAGTCGGAGAGGGGGGTGGTCGGGTACATAGATGCAGTCACGGTAGATCAGCCTGCCATCTTTCACCTTGCAATCGGCCAGGGATATTTCCCTCGAGTGCCTTGACCCCTTGCGAAGGAGTTTCAGGATCCGGTTCGGTAGTGGGTCGGCTTCGTAGGCTTCCTTGAGTAGGTCTGCGATCGCAGGACATTTTCCGAGTCCGAGTCCGAGTCCGAGTCCGTTGTCGAGTCCGAGTGCGTAGTCGGGTCCGAGTCGGTCGTCGAGTCCGAGTCCGTTGTCAGATCCGAGTCGGTCGTCGAGTCCGTTTCGGTCGTCGAGTCCGAGTTGTTCGTCGAGTCCGAGTCCATTTTCGAGCGCGTGAAGTGCTAATCCTGTCACGTTATGTGGTTTGAGGACGGCCTGTTGGTTGGCAAGCAGTCTTTCATCCCCTTCCTTAGGGAGGTCTCCCGACCTCCGAGTCAGTGCGTCCGGCTTCCCACCAGCCTTCCCAGGTCGGTACACAATTCGGAAGTCGAAACGGGAGAGGAATTCAGACCAGCGTGCTTGTCGGCGGTTGAGGAGCTTTGTTGACATGAAGTATTCCAAGTTCTTGTGGTCGCTCAGGACCTGGACCGGGTGGCTCGATCCTTCTAGGTGTGGGCGCCATTCTTCGAATGTGCGAACTATTGCCAGTAGCTCCTTGTCGTAGATTTTGTAGTTGCATTCGGCAGGGCTGTGTTTTTTGGAGTAGAAGGCAACCGGGTGTAGGGTTCCTTCATCGTCGTATTGGGATAGGATACCGGCCGAAACATAGTCCGAGGCGTCAGTTTCCACAATGATTTCGCGGTCGTAGTCGAAGTGGCGTAGGATCGGTACCGTCGTGAATGCTTTCTTGAGGTCTTCATAGGCCTCTTGCTGGGCCGGCCCCCAGATGAAGGGAACATATTTCCCACCTTCTTTCTTCGTCAGGCTGGTTAGGGGGGAGACTACCTTGGAATAATCCCTTATGAATCTCTGGTAGAAGTTGGCGAACCCTAGGAACCATTGTATATCCGTCACATTCCCTGGGGTCTGCCAGTCCAGTACGCAAACCACCTTCTCCGGGTCCATCCTGACGCCGTTGGTTCTGATGATGAATCCGAGGTACTTCTCCTCCTGCTTGTGGAAGTGGCACTTCTCCGGCTTAAGGTGAAGACCAGCGTCTGAGAGCGCCGTCAGCACCTTATATACCTGCTTCTTGTGTTCCTCCAGGGTGTTGCTATAGATGAGGATGTCATCAAGGAAGGCAGTGCAGAAGTCGTTGAGGAATTGGCGGAGTACATCATTGATCAGGGCCTGGAAGTCGGCTGGCGCATTGGTAAGGCCGAATGGCATTACCTGAGATTCAAAAAGGCCATACCGTGTCCGGAAGGCTGTTTTCCATTTCTCCCCCTCGGCCATCCGTACCAGGTTGTAGGCACCACGGATGTCCAGGGTGGTGAAGTATTTGGCCTTCGAGAGTCGCATCAGCATTTCTTGCAGTAGCGGTAGGGGGTACTGGTTCTTGATGGTTCCTTCGTTCAGGCCGCAGTAGTCGACACAAAGGCGCAGCGATCCATCTCCTTTTTTGGCAAATAGGATAGGTGAGGTGGCCGGGGATGACGAGGCACCGATGAACCCCTTGCTCAGGTTCTCCTCCAGCCATTCTTTTAGCGCCTGTAGCTTGGTTTTGGACAGCGAGTATAGTGGCCCGAAGGGGGGCGTGAATCCTTCTCGGAGCGGGATCTTGTGGTCGTATGGCCGATGTGGGGGCAGGGCCTTAGCCACAGCTTCAGAGAAGAGAGGCAGGAACTCGTGGTATTCCTTGGGCACATAGTCCGCCAGGTCGAGCTGTTTCACTTCTTTCTTTGGTTCGAGGGCTCGGTTGATCTCGTAGAGCGAGAGCAAGAAAACTGTGAGTTGTTCCTTGTGGGCTATCCGGCGGAATGAGCGTCCTCCGAGCACAGCGATCTGGATTGGTTTGGTGCCGGGTCCGGGTCCGGGTGCCTCGAGTCCGAGTCCGTTACGGGCATCTAGTCCGAGTCCATTACCGGCGTCGAGTCCGAGTCCGTTACGGGCGTCGAGTCCGAGTCCGACAGCCTCGAGTCCGAGTCCGTTACGGGCGTCGAGTCTGAGTCCGTTACGGGCGTCGAGTCTAGGTTCCGTTCTGTCAGCCTGGGCGGTATTATTCACCTGGGGTGATGTAAATAGCTGGGCCACGATATCGCCGGCCCCCGCGCGTACCGCTGGCTGTCCTGGAGCTACTTTTGACACGAGGGAACAGAGTGCTGGTTCCAGGGGTTTGGAGCTGATGGCGTGGACTACAGTGGGGACGGGATTGCAATTCGCGATGCAATACTGCGATCCAAAAGTCAGGGTGCGGGAGCTAAACCGTATGGCCACGTCGTGGAGCTCCATCCAGGGGATACCAAGCACAATCGGGTAGTTACCGAGCTTGGTTACAAACATGGGTATCTTTTCTCGGTGTTCATGGATCGATAAGGTGGCATTGGTGGTGTGGGTAATGTCTCCGCAGGAGATTGGGCGGCCGTCAATAACCTCGAGGGCTCTGGGGTACTTAAGTGGTGTGAGGGGTAGTTGGTGATGGCGGGCAAAGTCTTCGTCAACGAAGGCCACTCCCGTGGCTCCGCAGTCGATCAGGGCGTGGCTAGCTATGGTTTTGTCACCAAAGGAAAGATTGCACAAAATAACAAGATGTTTTCCTTCCATAGCTACATTGGACAAACTCGACAAGCGAAAGACAGGGGGACAGAGAGAAGAATACTTGCCCGGAGTACGGCCAACCGCAGTGCCATCATGCGGCTGCTGGCCTAGGCTTTTCCCGACGGTGGAGAGCTACCACAGCAGCCATGTGCGTGCTGGTGGTGCTCGGTGTGGTGGTGGTCGGAAGACGCTCTGGAGGACGTAGTGGATTCGGAGTCGGAGAGTTGAGCAGCGGCGGCGCGGAACGGGTTGCGGCTCTTGTTTGGGCATTGGGCGGCCATGTGCCCTAATGCTCCGCAGTATAGGCAGCGGCCCTCCCTGAGCCGCGCTGCACGTTCCTGCTCCGAGAGTTTCTTCCTGCTGGCGCTGAGGTTCATCGGGCCTGGGGCGGTTGCGCTCTGACTGGTAGTGGGTGTTGCTGAGGGGGTCGAGTTGCGGGATTGGTTCTGGTTGCCGCGGTTTTGGTGGGAGGAGGTGTTGTGTCTTCCTTCGTGGAGTTGGAGAGCACATATCTTCGAGTCCAGTTGCTGGCAAAGGCCAACGAACTGGTCGAAGGAGAGGCCCTGGGTTCGCCCCAACAGCTGGCGGCGGAGTTCCATCGATACTCCTTCCTTCAGGGCGTCCAACTTTGCATGCTCGTCCCAGCTGAGTTTGGAGACCAGCATCTGGAACTCGGCAAAGTAGGCAGTGAACTCTTTCTTGCTCTGCTTCAGACCATGAAGCTTGGTGCGGGTGGTCGCAGCAGGATCGGGGTCGCCAAATGCGGCTTCGAGGATGCGGATAATGTCATCAGAGTCGTTCAGCTGAAATGCTCTGTTTTGGACGAATGGGAGTATTTGTGCCTGCGCCCTGCCTTCCAAGCGATTGAAGGCATAACCCATCCGCAGGGCGGGCGTAGGGAAACGGGAGGGGTCACTGAACAGCTTGATGCGTAGCTGCACAATGAACCCCTCAAGGTTCTCGCGGGTGCCGTCGAAGGTTGCTGGATATGGGACCCTCTCGGCGCGGGATCGCGGTAGTCCTTCCAGGGTAGCGAGTCAGTCGACTGCCCGTCGGGCAGTGGCGAGCTGCTCCTCCAGGTCGTCGATCCGCCAGGCTGGCATGGCCTCCTGTGAGTTCAGGATAGCCTCCACCAGAGTTCGCACCTGGGCGTAGGCGGCCTCGAGTGTGGCGCCCGGGGCGAAGGATTCGTTCAGAGCGATTTGGCGCATCTGTTCGAGGAGAGCGGGTGGGATTTCTCGGAAGATGGGAGGGAGTTGGGGTTCGGTTTCGGGCTCAGGGTTCATGGTAGACATGGTGCCGCTAGGTGGAGAGATAGGCGACACAACAAAGTGTAACAGCAGGGTCCGGCAGGGCTCCAGGTAGCGGCGGGCGAGTGGTATGGCGCGGCGGCAGGCAGGCGGTAGAGCGCGGTGGCGGGTGGGCGGTACAGCGCGGCGGCAGGCGAGCGGTGGAGCGCGGCGGCGGGCGAGCGGTGGAGCGCGGCGGCAGGCGAGCGACGGAGGAGGACGAGGACAGGACAGAAACGAGGGCACGAGACAAGGACGGAGATAAGGACGGAGACACGGACAGAGACAAGGACGGTGACAAGGACAAGGACAGAGACAAGACAGAGACAAGGATGGAGACAAGGACAAGGACAAGGACCGGGACAAGACGGAGACAAGGACATGGTGACGGCGTAAACAAGTTGTTGCATACAGATCTACGGCGGGCGACGGCGCTCATTATATACAGGAACTCCCACCAGCACCCCCGCGAGCAAACACCGACACGAGCAAACACCGACACGAGTAAACACCGACACGAGCAAACACCGACACGTTTCACGATCCGCACATTCTCACATTCCAGCACATCCCTTTGTTCCCTTGCCCCGGCGTCCTGCATCCTTTCATTCTAGAACCTTCCCTCGCTTCTCCGTTTTTCCCCCACTTCTGTGGTCCGGCGACGTCAGCGTTGTATGTGATCCGACGCCGTGACACATACACCATATCCAGCCGGCTTCCCATTGCCAGGTAGAGTAGGCAACCTATAGCTTGACGGTAGCGCTCTTTTTCAAAGGCTTCCTCACCCTCAGCTCGGGCTTGAAGTTTGATCGTCTTGTCCAGTGGAGTGGAGCGTCCATGGCAGTCGTGCATGTCGAACATCTGCAATATTCGTTTAGCGTAGCCAGTCTACTCGATCCAGATTTGCTTTTCCAAACGCTGATGATGGATGGCCAGTCCGACGTATGCAAATGATTCGCCACAGAGATCACCTTTGGTGGAAAAACGCTCTCTCATCTGCCGTATAGCATTGCGCAAAATCTCGTAGATACCTACTAGCAGTAGATCATTGACGTAGAGATTGACAATGAGCATGTCCGAGTAGAAAAGGCCTGGGGCACCGATCGACTGCCTTAGCCCCTTCTGCCTGGTCAGGAATGCTGAGATATCCTCATACCAGCATCGTCCTGATTGCTTGAGACCGGGCACTGACTTCTTCAACTTGATGCATGGACGAGAACCCATAAGCCCAAATTCAGACCAGTTGGCATCCGGAAGACGCATGAAGACATCCTCGTGCAGTGTAGCACCAAGATATGCTGTTGGAACATCGAGTGTGGCAATCTCCAAATCGTGGAGAGCTGCACAGCCAAGAGTATAGCGAATAACTGCGGTATCGATAACGGGAGATGTGATACTGCCATAGTCTTCTGGGTTCTGCGAAAAACCACGAGCCACAAGGCAGGCCTTGTACTTATCCTTCGATCCATCCACCTTCAGCTTGATGGAAAAAACCCACTTGCTATCGACAATTTGGCTGGATGGTGGCAAATCTCCGATTATCAGTTCGAGAACGTCATGGTGTTGGAGGGCATTCATTTCAGTCACAATTGCCTCCTGCCAGAAATCACTGTCTTCTGCGACAACAGCTTCCCTGTAGTTACTCGGTCCCGGAACAGCATACAAGGTAGAGTGCACTATGCAGTATGCCTCTTTCTGCTGGCTTTGATGACGTCCAGATATGGTGGTACCCTCTCCCCCGACCGGTTGCCAGTTCATATTGATAGATAGATCATCACCTCTCCGGCGTCATCTAGCAACCCTTTTAACAGCCTCAGGTGGTACAGCTGGTGCTGCCTCCTCTCTATCAATATCGATAGGTATATTCTGGCCGACCGGTCCGGTATCCATCCAGTCTGGTTCAGGGAATTCTCAAGGTGGGAACAGTTGGACTTGGACGCCAACAGACTCTTGTAAAACGTCTTTATAGAAGGTAGCTTCATCGAATTTGACGTCCCGGCTCATATAAACCCTGTTTGTTGTTGGATCGTATACGCGCCAGATCGATGGTGTTTCGGTGTATCCGATGAAGATATAACGAGTGGCTCTGTCGTCCAACTTGGTCCGTTTTGCCGTTGGTACATGAGTGTATGCAAGGCATCCAAAGCTCCGTAAATGTCCGATTTCTGGTTTCCGACCATGGAGCTCCTCGTAGGGTGTTTTGCCAATCGAACGATGAGTGGCACGGTTCTTGATGTAAACGGCCACCCTGGCTGCCTCGGCCCAGAACGAATTCGGTAGGCCTGAGTGCTTGAGCATACAGTGTACCGGATCCAAAATTCCTCGATTTGTACGTTCTGCGATTCCGTTCGATACATGTGAATATGGCGCTGTAACTTGCCGGACCATACCATCAGAGGCTAAGAAGCTGAGAAAGTGATTGCTCGAGTACTCTCCACCACCGTCAGTCCGAAGTTTTCCAATTCTCCTATTCTTCTGATTTTGAATCAGCTGAAAGAATTGTTCGAACATGGCACGAACTTCCGATTTGGTTGACATGAAGTATACTTCCGACCAACGAGTACAGTCATCCGTGAAGACTACCATATAGCGTTTTCCACTCTGCGATGGCGTTCTAAAAGGGCCAACAACATCCGAATGGATGAGTTCAAATGGCCGCTTCGATCGCTTCTCAGGGTCGACAGTCACAAACGGAAGTCGACATAGCTTTCCAAGGATGCAGGCTTCACACAAACAGGTATCCGGTATACCTTTCGGTAGCTGCATTCCTTCTGTGTATCTCTGAAGCTTCTTCACTACTCGTAGGCCAAGGTGTCCAAGCCGGTTATGCCACAACATGGCAGTTTTAATGGCTTCGTTATCGAGAATTGCAAAAACTGCCGGTGCTGGGTTCACAGCATGAGCGGTAGCTGTAAGGTAGAACAAGCCATTTGTCACCAGTCTGGACGCAACAATGTTCCCTCTGTGAAGCAGACGTGTGGTATCAAGGCCAAACTCTACCTTGTAACCATCTGACAACAGCTTGAATAGACTTAACAGACTGAAACGGCCAAATTTCGTGACATGTAGGACATTGCGAAAGATGTGTCTGTCTGTCTCGCTAAACGCTACTGCAATGTCTCCGATTCCAGTGACACTGACATAGCGGTCATTGGCAACTTTGACTGATCTCTCTCCGGGTTTGAGTTTCTGGTATTTGACGAAAATCGAGATAACTTCGGTAACATGCACTGAGGCTCCCGAATCCACAATCCAGGTATTATCCTCTTGATCTTGTGGTATAGAGACTTTGACTTCATCCACCTCACTGGTTTCCGCAATTGTCAATATCAAGTCATCTGTTTCGGTACCTCGTGATGGCGGCCCAACAGCATTTGCTGTAGCCTGCCCGCTCTGGTTCTCCTTCCACAGATGGCAGCTTCGGCATTCCTTCTTCATGTGTCCTTGTTTTCCACATCCATAGCAGACCACTGGTGACTTCTTTCCCTTCTTGCTCGTAGAATCTGATCCTTCCTTGCCTGTGTTGGTCTTTCCGTATCCGTGGGTCTTTCCAGAAGTATTGTACCGAGTACCTCCCTTCGCAAATAATGCCGTGTCTGGAGGGATAGCGTGCTTGGCTTGGAGCTTTGCTTCGTGTGCCTCGAGGGCAATATACACGTCTTCTGGTTTCTTGTCTTGTTTGGTCATGTTGAGCATTGTGGTGAATTGGTCCCACTCCGGTGTGGTCGGTAGGGCTTTCGTCATATAGTACCCAAGCATGGGGTCGTCAATATCCACATCGACAATCTTCAGTTGACTTGCAACCCTCTGGATCTCCATGTAGAAATCTTCCGAACTTGCAAAATCTGCAAATTTAATGGATCCCAACTTGTCTATAAGTTGCCTTCCATCGACCTTGAAGATCCGTTCACGGTCCATCCGGATAGCATCCCAAAGTTCCTTTGGATTCGAGTCCCACTTCTTGTCGTAGTACTTGCGCTGAAGAGCAGGAGAAAGCAGTCCTGGGATGGCTCCACTGGCTTTCTCCAGCGTTATCTCGTACTGCTGAAGTTCACGATAATTCCGGTAGAACAAGACCATGTAGGCAGGATCACTTGACTCCAGTTGGTACGGGTCTACCTCTTCTTTCGCATTCGCTTCGGTTGTGGCTGCGCTGGCTGGTGGAGTTGGCTTCAGCAGTGGCCTCTCCTTCCCGCTAAGTACGCTTCTGTATCCCAGGCCACTCAAGTAGGCCTTAGCAGGTACAACCCACTCCTCGTAATTCGGGCCGATCAGTGGCCTGATGCCCGTTGTTGTCATCTTCTCTTCTTTCCATATGTGCTAGGAGTCTTCCTGCGGTGGGATCTCACCACAACGTGGTTCGGTTCGAAAGCGAATATCTCCTCGATGATTCGGCAGCCAAGGGAGTCTTCCTTCGGTGGGATCTCTCCTCTTGCTCGTCGGGGTGGGTGGGCGGACGTAGCAGATCTGAATTCTTATTTTCGAAGAAAATTCAGATTTCGACCCCGGGCTCAATACCTGTTCATGTAGTAGATGGATGCGCGTCTATTCTTCAGGTGCAGTCCGGCATCCGACAATGCATTCAACACCTTATACACCTGTTTCTTGTGGTCCTTCATGGTATTGCTGTATATGAAGATGTCGTCGAGGAATGCGGTACAGAAGTCGTCGAGGTAGGCACGGAGCATATCGTTTATAAGTGCCTGGAAATCGGATGGTGCATTCGTCAACCCGAATGGTATAACCAACAATTCGAATAACCTGTAACTCGTCCAGAAAGCTGTCTTCCATTCTTCGCCTTCTGCCATTCGTACCAAGTTGTATGCACTGCGAATGTCCAGAGTTGTGAAGTATTTGGCCTTCGACAACCGCATCAATGTTTCTTGCAGCAACAGCAGTGGGTAACGATTCTTGATGGTTCCTACATTCAGCCCACAGTAATCAACGCACAACCGTAGGCTGCCATCAGTCTTTTTGACAAAGACGATTGGTGAGGCTGCAGGAGAGGACGAAGCCCTAATGAATCCCTTGCTCAAATTCTCCTCTAACCATTCCATTAACGTCTGCAACTCGGTTCTGAACATCGAGTATAGGGGGCCGAAGGGAGACGTGAATCCCTCTCGCAAAGGAATCTTGTGGTCATATGGCCAGTGGGGTGGTAGTTTCTTTGCCAAAGCTTCCGAAAATAGTGGCAGAAACTCGTGGCACTCTGCCGGTATGTAATTCTTCAGATCCAGCTCCTTCTTTGGTTCCTTTGGTTGCTCTTCCACCCGGAGTGCTTGGTTGATCTCGTATAGCAAGTCGAAAAAATAGTCAATTTCTGCTTATATGCCAGTCGTCGGAACGGATGTCCACTGATAGCTGAAATCTTAATTGGACGCTTTGTTGTCGACCCCTCCAGCGTTGATTGGTCCAAAGTTCGAAACGTCGATCCATCTGGTGTCGGAAACGTCAATTCGGTGCTTGTTTGCGGCAAAGCGCCCAATTCCTTGAAACCACTCATTTCGCCCATTTCGTGGAACATGCTCGATTCCGGAAAAGCGCTCATTTCCAGCGGTCTGGTGCGCCAGTTCGACGATCGGGCACCCATTCCCAAGTTGTAGTCTTTGCCATAGTCAACTTGGTTCTGAAAAAATGATTTGGGAGACGAAAATGACCGGACCTCGAATTCGCTGGCCCCCACGCTTACCGCTGGCTCCTCTGGAGCTACTTTTGACGCGAGAGAATGGGCGTGAATCACAGTAGGTATCCGGTTGCAGTGCGTGGTGCACTACGGTGAACCAAAGGTTAGGGTGCGGGAGCTGAATCGAATAGCAACATCGTGCAGCTCCAGCAATGAAATGCTGAGCATGATGGGGTAGTGCCCAAGTTTTGTGACAAACATGGGTAATGGTTCTTGGTGTTCGAGGATCGATAGGTGGGTGTTGGCAATGTGGGTGATGTCGCCGGAGGAAATAGGGCAGCCATCGATGACTTCAAGGCTTCTAGGGTACTGGAGGGGTGTGAGGGGTAATTGGTGATGGTGGGCGAAGTCTTCATCTACAAAAGCGATTCCGGTGGCTCCACAGTCGATCAGGGTGTGAGTAGCAATGGTCTCATTGCCGAAAGAAGGGTTGCAAAGAACTACAAGATGCCTTCCTTCCTTTACTATCTCAGAAACTGACATACTAGACAAACACATAGGTGTAGAAAACGGAAAGACTTGCCCAGAATATGACCAACAACAGTGCCATCAAGCGGCTGTTGGTCTAAGCATTTCCCGACTGGCCTTGATTTCCTCCATTACCACCTCTGGTTCCTCCACCACCACCAAAGGGGTTAACATGCGTCGAGGTGCTCGTGTTCGGGTGGGTGAGTGCGTTCGGGTCCAAGTGTCGGTCCGATTCGATCTGAGCCACAGTGGCACGGAAGGGATTCCTAGACTTGTTTGGGCAGTTGCACACCATATGTCCCATCCCTTCGCAGTAAAGGCAGCGTCTGTCACGTAGCCTAGCCACCCGTTCTTCCTCCGAGATCTTTCCACAAGTACCTGTTGCGTTCAGATCCATAGTGTCGGCGTGTGACGAGTGTCCATTTCCACTGCCACTTGGAACCAGGTTGGCTTCATGGTTGGTGGTGAGTGGAGCAGAGGTCGCTACTCGTGAGTGGGTGTGGCCTTGGGGATTCTGGGGCTGCTGGTAGGATCGTCCTTCACTGAGATGAATGGCATGTGATTCGGTGTCCGTTTCCTGACATATTTTCACCAGTTCATTGAAGCTCAGCCCTTTCGTTCTTCCCAACAACAAGCGACGTAGCTCGTGCGACATTCTCTCTCGCAACGCATCCAGTTTGGCATCCTCATTCCAATTGAGCTTGGAGACGAGCATCTGGAAATCGGCAAAGTAGGCTTTGAACTCCTTCTTTCCCTGCTTGAGAGTCGACAGTTTGGCCCTGGCAGTGGCTGCAGGGTCCGGGTCACCAAATGCATTGTGGAGTATTTGAATGATGTCATCGGCATCATTCAGGTTGATCATATCACCTTTTATGAACGGAAGGACCTGTGCCTGAGACTGTCCTTGCAGCGTTATGAAGGTATAGGCCATCTGAACGGTGGGGGTAGGGAATCGAGTGGTGTCACTGAACAACTTGAGACGCAACTGAGCAAGAAACCCCTCAAGGGCTTCATGGTTGCCATTGTAAATGGGGGGGTCTGGGATCTTGTCACCCCAGCTGTGGTTCAGTGTGAAGTTGCCAGATGAGAGCCGGTCTGCGATTCATCTGAATGAAGCCAGCTGCTCCTCCAGGTCGTCGATGTGCCAGGCAGGGTATGCAGCAGGAGCATTAAGAATTTCCAAGACCAATTCTTTGACGTGGGCGAAAGCCGATTCCAGGGTAGCATTCGCACGAAAAGCCTCACTATTCGCTATGGTGTGGAGTTTTGCTAGCAACGCGGGTAAGACCTCGATATGGGCTGGTTGGGCCGGAGCTTCGGATGATTCGCCGGGCATGGTTTCGGGGTTCATGCGAAATTCGGGTTTCTTGGAGACTTCGGGGGGTTCTTGAGCGGTTCAGGGTTGTTGGAGACTTTGGGGGTTCTTCCACCACTGGGAGAGTTTGGCTCATGCAACAAAGTGTAATGGCGCAGGGTCAGGTGGGCTCCCGGTAGCAGGCAGGACAAGGACAGGGACAGTGGCGAGCGCGCAGCGCGCAGCGGTAGGACAGGGACAGCGGCGAGCAGGCAGCGTACAGCAGCAGGATGGGGACGGTGGTGAGTGGGTGGTGTGCAGCGGCAGGACGGGACGAGAGGGTTGTGGGAAAAGTGTGTGGTTCTTCTTTTATTAGGGAAACAAGGAAACAAGTTGTTGCATGAGGAAGGAAAAGGAAGAAAGAAAGAAAGAAGGGGGCATCGGCTCCTTTTACAGATATCCGTCACCCGCACTGCGTCACTCCACATTCCCTTGCCGGTACAGCGTCACTCCACATTCCATCCTCCCGCAATCCAGTCGGCACCCAGGGTTGAGGCCTAGCTGGCACGCGCCGTGACAGCAGTGCTTCCGTGTCTGGATTTCATTCAGGAGTTCTTTGTCTATCTTGAGGTCAATGGTTTCTGTTGTATTGGCCTGCAGTGCTTTGAACGCTTCCTCGGGTAGCAGGATTCGGCCGTGGTTCTGCCAATGCTTCATATCCCCTTCCCAGTGAGAGTCTCCTGACTCTCTAGAGAGGATGTCTGGCTTGCCGGCCAATTTCACAGGTCGGTATCTGATTACGAAATCGTAGTTGGCTAGTCGCTCGCTCCACCGGGCCTGCCATAGGTTGAGATCCTTCTTCGATTTCCAATACTCAAGATTCTTGTGGTCGGTTAGAATTGTAATTTGTGATCCCGTTGTTTTGCAATAAGTATCCCATTTTCGTAGCGCGTCAACTATCGCTAGTAGCTCTTTGTCGTGGATGTCATAGTTGCGTTCCGGATCCTTATGTTTCCTAGAGTGGTAGGCCACCGGGTGTAATAATCTGCTGCCATCCGGTTGCGAACAGATTCCTCCAATGGCGTAATCTGAGGCATCGGTTTCAATGGTGATCGGTGGTTCCGGGTCGAAGTGTCACAAGATTGTCTCCGTGGTCATTGCTGTTTTTAGCATGTTGAATGATTCCTGTTGTTTGTCACCCCATTCCCACGCCTTTTCCTTCATCGTTAGGAAGGATAGTGGCGCCATGATTTTGCTGTAATCTTTTATGAAGCATTGGTAGAAGTTGGCAAACCCTAGGAAGCTCTGGATTCCCTTGACATTCGTTCGCTCTTTCCATTCCTTGATGGGTGCAGATTTTCTCCTCGTCCCTGTGTAGGCCTTGCGGGGATATCACGTATCATAAGTATTCGATTTCGGTGGTGTGGAATTTGCACTTGGAGGCCTTCCGTGTCAGTCCCGTTTCCCCGACTCATTTCAATATCGTTTGATCATGTTTCCAGTGGTCTTCCAGGCCTTGTGAGAAGATGAGGATATCGTCCAAATATGCCGCACAGATAATGTCGAGGTATTCGATCAGGATTTCGTTCATCCATCGTTGGAACGAGGCTGGTTTATTCGTTAGTCCGAATGGCATGACACAGTACTCGTAATGACGGTATAGGGTTCGAAACGCCGTTTTCCACTCGTCCCCAGCCCTAATCCTGAGGTAGTAATAGGCGTCCTGGATGTCAAGCTTGGTGTAGATGGTGGCACTCGATAGCTGGTCGAGAGACTCTCCGATCAGTGGTAATGGTGTCCGATCCTTGATTGTGATCTCATTCACTTGTCGGTAGTCCACAAATAGTCGTAGTCCTCCATTCTTCTTTTTTATGAAATGTATCGGGGCTCTGGCCAGGGAGGTGGATACATGGATCTATCCCCGCTTCTCGTTGACATCAAGCTATTCTTTGAGGGCCTTCACTTTTTCTTCGTTCAGGGCTCGCAAGGGCTTGTACGGGAGCGTCTTCCCTTTTTCTAGTGGGATATGGTGATCATGAGTATGGTGGGGTGAAGGTGCCGTAGGTTCCCTTTCGGTGAATGCTTCGAGGAATTCGTTATATTCCAGTGGGATTAGGTTGTTGCTATCCTTAGAGGTTTCCTTGATTTTGTCGATTATGGTTTGACATACTTCCCATGGGTCTGTTTTGCGGATCTCCCAGTTTTCCAGTGTTTTCCTGTGGTATTGCTTTTTGGCCATTTCTTCCAGAACTGTGCTAGCTCTAGGTGAGCTAGGTAAGCATTTCTCAGCACAGTGGTCCGAGTGGAATTTCACAGTGTGATTCTTCCATCCTATCATTGGGTCATGGAGCTTGAGCCATGGAAGTCCTAGAATGACTGGCGCATTTCCGATCGTGATACAATGTACCCGGATGTCTTTCTCGTGATGATTGACTGTAAGGTGGATTTGGGCATCGTGGGTTACAGGCCCACCGGTGACCTCACTTCCATCCACAGTCGAACCCATCTTGGTGTCGTTTACTGCTGCATTGGAATTCCGTTTGCTTCGGCGTAGGCTTTGTCAACGAACTTCTCGGATGCCCCGCTGTCTCCTAGGGCGGTCGTGTTGTGTTCGATTCCATCGGTTCCTATGATCCGTACTTTGATCATGATTTTTTCTTCGCGGTCATACCTGGTTGTTTGTACTCTGTAGGGTGGGTCTAGCTCTGCAACGGGTTTCTCCCTCAGGTGGCTGTTGCCTAGGCCTGTTCCCGAGGGCTGTTGTTTCCCGCTGATTCAGATTCTTCCCCTGCTTCATTGTTTCTTATGTCATCTTCGTACATGGCTTCAGCTGCCCGGTATGGCCTCCTCCATGGAACTCGTGGTTTCTTGGCCTGGGGGCATTCACTCGTGAAGTGCCCTTTCTTTCCGCAATTGTAGCATTCGTCCGTTGTGGTCGTTGTGGGAATCGGTTCGGCGTTCTGGGTGTGAACTTAAATCGCCGGATGGCATCTAGGTCCATTGGGTCCCCCGGTGCTGACGGGGGTTCTTTCGTGTGGACCTGGAAGCACGCCTCTGGACTCGCTGCTGGTAGTCAACTAATGACTCCGAGATTGCATAGGCGGCTAACCATTTTGATCACCGCGGTGGCATAGTCTACCACAACGGTGGCTGGTACTTCACTCATGACCAGGTGTCTTTTTACCTCTGGGTGTAATCCATATCGAAACCGCGTGATGCATACGTTGTCCGCTTACGGGAGATCTGCTTTGATGCGCTGGAATTCTGCCCAGTAGGTTGCTGCTGTCTGATTTCTCTGCTGGATTTTCTGGAACTTTTCGGAGGCTATTTCCTCAGCATCTACCTGGCCGAAGGCGTGCCTCATGTTAGTTTTAAGTTCTTCCCATATTATGTTGATTTCTCCCTCCTGGTTCAGGAAGGTTTCCATCCAGTTCCCTGACACCCCCCTGAGTAGGGAGGATGCGTATCCTGTTTTTTTTCTCATAGTCGTCGAATCGATTTCCCTCTGTTCTAAACTTCAGCTCGCACTGGGCCAGGAATGTTTTGAATTTCGCTTTTTCTCCTTCAAAAGGTTTGGGGTCCCAGAGCTTCGGGTAGCTGGTTTGCGGCGGTCTGTCACGTGTCGTAAGGAGCGTCTGCAACATTTCTGTTGTCAATAGGTGGAGTCCTTCCGTCATCCCCCTGAGCTGTTCCTGTGTCTCAGGTGTCTGCAGTCTGGATCTTTGTTCTGGGGTTACTGGGCTCGGTGCTCGCTGGTCGTCAGGGACATTTCTAAATTCTCTGAGGTTGAGGGGGTCCCCGGTGTTTTCGTCCTGGGGATCCACTGTGTCTTGTTACTGCTACGTCAGGTGTCGATGGGGGGATGCAATCTAGTGTCAAGATCCTGCCTTGATTACTCTGTGCTGCTCTGTTGAAGATATTGCCAAGGTGCCACACGAGGAGGCTAGCTGCGGAGGAGGCAGGTGGACGCGAGGGAAGGCAAGGATGGTAGGAGGAAAAAGAGGGGTAGTTTAGTGTGTTTTTCTTCCTTGCATTTTGCTCTAGGTGCGGTAGCCGGAGGATATATGTATAAGGGCGCTCGGGTGCCGGTGGCGAGATCTCTAGCAATCTCAAGCATCGTCTCACGCTCGCAAAGTTGTTCAGGTTATGAGCCCGGGCTCCGAAAAGCCATTAAAACCATCCGTACCGGCGCCCGAAGACGACCGAGAAACCATCCGTACCTGCACCGGCGTCTGACCGAGAAACCATCCGAACCGGCGCCCGAAGACGACAGAGAAACCATCCGTACCCACACCGGCGTCTGAAGACGACCGAGAAATCATCCGCACCGGCGCCCGAAGACGACCGAGAAACCCATCCACATCCACACAGACATCCTAAGACTATCACAAAATCTACCCAGAAAATATGTCCACCTCACGAGAAGAACGAATCACTATTCCGGATCTGAAGCCTAAGCTCAGTGATGGAGGCAACTACCCTGAATGGGCCCGCAAGCTGAAGATCCACCTTTCAATCCACCAGCTACTCCCACTCGTCGATGGTACCAGTCAGAGCCCAAGTACATCGGCTGCCGCAACCGAAACTGCTACCATTGAAAACGATATACGCAAATGGCAACGAGCCAATGATCTTGCTCTCGCTTTCATGATCCAGAACAGTGAGGGCACTGCTGAGTCCATTATCCTAATGGAAGATAATGCCCATACAGCTTGGGAAAGCCTCCGGGAACAATACGAAGGAAAAACTAGAGCAAACCTCACAGCGCTCCTCCATGCGGTTATCAAACTGCAGTTCGACAACCGTGTATCGACCATTGATGAACACATCAACGAGTTCCAAATCAGATGGGCACGACTCGCTTCCACTGTTGCTGGTTCTACAGACACCACCAAATCTGCCGGTGCCTACGCTGTGGTGACCAAATGCGATAGTGCCAAAGCCCAGATTCTTCTCGGCACATTGCCCGACTACTACAAGATGGTGGTCAACAATATTGCCTCGCAGACTGAGAATCCTACCTATCATGGCGTCACAGTCCAACTCCGAGATCTTATCACCAAAAACCCGAAGACTGCGAAGAATACCGAATCGACCCTCACGAACCCGACAGCTTTTACCATACAGTCTACAAAAGCCGAACAGACTTGTGACTACTGCCGCAAGAAGAAGGGTTGGTCAGGAAGAGGACACATTGAGGCTGAATGCCGAACGAAGAGGCGAGAGGCTCAGTCCAACCATCAGGCTCATATAGCCGCCACCGAAAACAATGACAAATATTGTGACTGGGCTTTTGTCACCCACACAAGTACCTCAGCAAACTCTATGGACTGGCAATATGACTCGGGGTGTACTGTTCACATCACCCCACATCTGAACCTTCTCCACCAGGCGGAACCCCACCGAATACAGGTGCGCGGAATTTCCGGTTCGACATGGTCTACCCATCGGGGATCCACCACCATCACCCAGGATGGTCGAAGCGTAACCTTCCACAATGTTCTTTGCGTTCCAGATGCACCAGAAAATC
>Ga0307508_10002363_pt1 | contig 19956 bp, 19 predicted proteins | sample 9_EM_MG_FD_203089 | JGI IMG/M metagenome (GOLD analysis project Ga0307508, IMG submission 203089) | Populus trichocarpa ectomycorrhiza microbial communities from riparian zone in the Pacific Northwest, United States - 9_EM | ecosystem: Host-associated > Plants > Roots > Unclassified | place...
TTGGCATGGGACAGCTAGTTTCCTGACTGCTCGTTCGGAACGGCAGCGTCAGGTTCGGCAGTCGTATTGACGGTGGCTGCCATAGCCAGACGGCGGTTCCGAGAGGCAGCGCGTTCGGGGCATTCGCGGAGGAAGTGACCAACAGTTCCGCAATACAGACATTCGCCCCGGGCCATGCGTTCTTGTCTGATACGATTTTTCTCAGCAGTCCTCTGCGTGGCCGATAAGTCCATAGGCGCCACGCCATACTGTCCGCTGTTGGTGCCCGTCGGATTTGCTGGAGCCAGGGTGGGGGTACTGGCTGAGGATGGCCCGGAGTGGGGCAGTCGCTGGGTACGGCCAGGATGGACCCGTTCCGTGGCACGAGCGCGAATTCGGTTGTCCAACTCCCGACAGATCTGGATCAAGTGACCCAGACTATTGGATCGGGGACGGGAGGTGACCAAGGCATCTTTTATTTCATCTGAGAGGCCTTCGTACAATTGTTCTTTCTGGGCCTCTTCGTTCCAGTTTAGGTCTCCCATGATCCGACCAAACTAGGCGAAATAGGCGGCAAAAGTGCCGCTCTTTTGCTTGAGTTTTCAAATCTCACGGTTGGCGGTGCAGGTTCTGTCGCGGTCGTCGAACGCCTGGCGGAGGAGGTCGAGGAGTGCGTTCAGGGATTCGAGCCGGATTCGTCCAGTATTCTCAGATACATAGCCGCGAATCAGGAAACCCCTTCTGGGCGGCATTGGCACCACCCTGAGCTGTAGCCATGGCCACCACCTGGGCCTGCAGCTGGGTGAACTGCTGTTCGAGGGTGGAGCCGGAAGCGTTCGTGTCCATGGGTTCCGAACTCATTACGAGTAGGTTAGAATAAAAGATACAACCTAGTGTAACGGCGGCGGTTCTCCAAGGTACTCGAGTGAGTTCTGGTGACTCCAGCAAGAGCGGGAGCGGAAGCGGGGGGGCGAACGGGAACGGGAACGCGAATGGAATGGGAACGGGAACGGGAACAGGAAGGGAATGGGAACGGGAATGGGAACGGGAACGGGAACGTCAACGGACGTTTCGACAGAGATGGACAGCATCAGACGGATGTGTCGGACAGGGAGACGGACAGCGTCAGACGGACGTGTCGAACAGGGAGACGGACAGCGTCAGACGGACGTGTCGAACATGGAGACGGACAGTGTCAGACTGACGTGTCGGACAGAGAGACGGACAGTGTCGGACAGACGTGTCGGACAAGAACGGACAACGTCAGACGGACGTGTCGAACAGAGAGACGGACAGCGTCGTACGGACGTGTCGGACATAAACAGGCGGCGCTAGACGAGCGTCGCCGATACGGAGATACGGTGGAAACGGAGGAAACGGAGGAAACGGACACGAGGTTGATATTCCGAATAGAATACAAGAGGTTGCATGAAGAGAAGAAGAAGACAAAACACGGGAGACAGCCCTCCTTATATACACAGTTCTCGCAACTCCCATATGTCCTCCTACTCATACCCGCGCAACTCACATATGTACTCATACTCACATATGTGCTCATAACCACGCAACTCATACAACCTTCTCTTATGCAACTGGGGCCCGTAACCGACACCCTTTCCAAGATCGAGACATCCGGAGCGAGGTGACGACACTCTTTCCAAGATCGAGACATCCGGAGTGAGGTGACGACACTCTTTCCAAGATCGAGACATCCGGAGCGAGGTGCCGGCATCAACAACAAAATCTAACAACCAAACCCAAATCGAGCGCTGGGACCTACGCCGTGACACCCACACTCCCTGTGGTGGGTGTTATATGATCCACCAGAACAGCAGAAATATGTCCACCTCCAGTTCCAATGGTGCTACCTGAAAGACTTTTTGGGTGTAGTGTTGCCAATGCTGGAGAATCACCAGGCTGGTGTATGCTTGTCCTGCTTCTGGTACAAGTTCACTGGTGAAATTCCATAGTGCTAATTCTTGTTCATGCAGTACACGGGAAAGGGAGAGCTTCTCTACGAGTTGCTTGCTAATGAGTGGTATAGAATATCCTGTGTCTAGCAACACACGAATGCAACAGCTGTTCTTGTTTTTCCACTATATCATCTTTCCCACAATTGGCTGGGTGCTGCAAACAGGTCTTGTTGTTTGCAACCTTTTTCTCTGTTCTTGACTGTTGTTGATACTGGGTCTTTTTTCAGTCATACCACATATTAATACAAAGGCTCTGGGTTGTAGCAGTTCCAGACCTTCTAAAAATCCGCCTTGTTCTCTAAGCGTTCAGTTCAGAGTGGAGTTGTATCTTCTTCGGCCATTATGACTGCAACCGATCTTGTTTGTGGTTGATCCATATCCTCTCACTTTTGTTTGGCTGTGGTGGCTGCTATCTATCCTGGGGCCTCTGGTAGACTAGATCCTTTTTTGGTGGTATACATGTAGCATTGATTGGTGCCATAGTTGTCCCATCCGTACCTCCAATACGCTTGAACAGTTTTCTTGTATTCATCAATCTCATCTTGTGGTACACCTTGGAACACTTCTCTTAGTCCTTTCCAAATCTTCCCTTTTTCTGTTTTTTCAGTCTGTCCTGGCTGTCAGCCCTTTTCCTTACCTTTTCTCTTGTCTTCTTCCTTGTGTCCTATCCCTGGTACCTTATGGCTACCTGTTCTAGACCCCCACTCAATTGCAGCTTTTTCTTTTGCTAGGAGGTTCCGGTTTTCCCAGTGCCATCCTGCTTCGTAGGTGGGCACCAAGAATGGTTTGTCCTATGTGAAGAGATAGGGTTTCTGTACATAGCATATGTCAATAATCTCTAGTGGGAGTGCGAGGTTCACCTTGCTTTGCAGTGCTGCCCACATCACTCGAGTATGGATATTGAGTGTTTGGAATGCCATCAGATAGGCTTTTATGTCGCCTTTGTATCGTAGCACTGACATTTGGTTGAAACTGATGACGGCTTCTCCAGGGTCAAGATACTCATTCTGAATGGCATCCGAATAGACGTTCCATGTATCCTCTTCTCTAAGTAGGCACCGTCTTGCTTGATGCCATTCTTTAGCTTCATCCATTAATAGAGTTCCTAGCCTAGTGATTTTCTGTATTCCGCTTTTTTCTGTGTAGAACCTGATGTAATTGCGAACTGAATCCCACCAGGTACAGAAGGGAGTTTTTGGCTTTTCATCAAACTTTGTTGGATTATCCAACTTCAGTCATGCCACACATGGTGCTCGAAGGTCTTGTGGGGTGCTGGACCCATTGGTGGCCTGCACTGTCTACACCTCTAACATACTGGCTATTGTTTGGGCTATGATCCATGTGAGCTGCTCGTCCTTGGTTCCCTCATTCTGTGACAGTTACCCTTGTGTCCTATATTGGGTAGAGCTCCCTTTCATGCAGTTTAAGTCCTCCATGGAGATGGCAGATGGCCTGATTCTATGGGTGGCTGCAGGTGCCGCTTATAAGTAGCTCGGTACGTTCCTTCTCTCAGTTTGCCCCATTTCAGCAACTTGGCGAAGGGCAACCAGATTCGAGTCGACCTCCGTCCGTAGGCGTTGTTGTTCCAATATCCAATGAGTGGTTGTAGTTTGTTGGCAGTCGGCCTATTCGCTCAGGTTTCAATGGAAAATCACTTGTTATTGATTTCGCTGGAGATCCACAGTTTGCAAGAATGAGAAGGTATCATTGATTCGGGTAAAATGCATAGCTTCGTATACCACTTGTTGTCCAGTTTCTTCATTGTGTGTCAGGATTGCTTGCCAAACTCCCATCGTGAATTGCTGCGAGGTATTTGTGGTAGCCATTAACTCAGTTTAGATCCATTTATGCAATGCTCCTCCATCCACTTTTGCTTGCTCGTATATATATCTTACCCCTTGAAAAGGGATCTTGTAGTTTCGTTTGATTGCTCTGATACTGTGGTCATTTCTGTCAAACTCTTCTTCTCAGATTTGCCGGAATTGCTGAAGGTCATCCTGGGCTAACCAATGTTGATGGGCAAGCTGGTATAACCAACTAGCTGGTTCCTAGATCTCAACACTGTTGTCATCCGGATAGGTGTTGTTCTTGATGTTCTCCACAGTGTGTGGGTTCTTGAGGTGGAGTAGGTTGACAGTTGAGGATGCAGCTCCACTTGGCAACATGTTTGCTTTGAATAATTGTGGTTCCTTTTTTTTTTTTTTTTTTTTTTGAAAAGGTGACTTTTTTGCCTTAGACTATAGTGTGAGACTGGGGTGCTGTCACGTCACCAGAGTCATGGTAGAATCGCCATAGTAGTCAGGTTTTCAGCAATTGACAATGGGATAGTCTAAGGGGTGTCAATACAGTCTGTCTCTCTATCCTCTTCATTTTTTATGTGGCATGCCGAACGCCTATAAGACCAGAATCATCATATGCTACCACGGTCCTCTATGATTTGACCTTATCTTCTGGAATGTAAAGCCATGTAAGCGCATATCGATCCACTCTTTGTCCTCGGTGGGCCACACTTCCAATTCCTGCTCTTTTTCCTCAGGACACACACATCCCATTCCTGCTCTTTTTCCTCAGCGCGTATACATCCCATTCCTTATCCTTTGTCCTCAGCCCCGCTCAAGCGCATACTATCCATCTTCTTTGTCCTCAGGAATTCACTCACGTATGCACCAGCCAAAACCAAAGTAAATATAGGCCTAGGCCCAGAGCGTACTCGTCCTGATTGGTACCAACGACCAGATACGGCACTGCTGCAAACCTCGTCGTTCATGTAGCTTCTATGGGTCACTCAGGTTCTGCTTTGCTGCCACAGAGTAGTCCCCAGCAAACCACTTTGGCCGCCGAGGTCCTACTTCCGCTCTTGCCTCCCACCTCGACGCTTGTACTACATATGTCATTCGAGTGACCGTCAACATCGAAGGGTATGTCAATCAAAAGACCATTGACCTCGAGCGATGTCATTCGGAAGACCATGGATGTCGAAGAGTCTGGCAGTCAAGAGACCGTCGATGTACTGTGTGTTACTCGAGAGACCGTCGACGTTGAAGGGGGTTATTCAGAAGACTGTCGACGTTGAAGAGTGTGGCAGTTCTACCACCATCAATGTCAAAGAGTGTGTCAGTTGAGAGACCATTGACATACTGTGTGTCACTTGAGAGACCGTCGACATACAGTGTGTCACTCAAGAGGCCGTCAATATGCACGTCCATCAAATATCTCTTTCATTCTTGTTGAGCTGCTAGCCTGTTGTACTAGGGTGTAACACTCTTTCCCTGATGAACAGGTCTATAAGTAGACTTTATAGCCTAAAACTGAATGCACTAATGTAGCAAACAAGAGAGAAACAAGTGATATGAGGGAGAGCGGGGGTGATAGAGAAATGAGTGGTATTGGGGAAGAAAGAGTAACAGATACATGTTGAAGGGAATAGATGGGGTATGGATACCTGAAGGTAGTAGGCTGGGTCTCTGCCTGTAGCTGGCTGTAACCCTTGGTGATAAGGGAGAGTGAGCAAGGGTATGTGAGCATGAGGGGGTGAGGGTGCAAGAAGTATAAGTACAGCCCCATCATGGATGGGCAAGAAGCATGGTTCCACTCACTGCCTTCCCACTGTAGCTGATTGAAAGCCTCCAGAACAGGGTCGAACAATAGAGTCAGGTGATGGGGTAAAGTGATGGGGTTGATCGATGGGTTAAGGTAGGGGTTGAAATCTGGGTTGAGGAAAAGTATGGGGGGGTGAGCTGTAGGAAGGGGTCAAAAGATGGGTCGAACCAGAATGGTCAAATGATGGGGTTGAGCAATAGGTCGACTGAAATGGTGAAGTAATAGGTTGAATAAAAGGAGAGAAAATATGTGCTAATGGTAAGAGAGAGAAGAGGGTCAAGTAATGTGTCGACTGGAAGTATCAAATGACTGACGGAAGTAAGAGGGGAATGAACAGTGGAAGCAAGGACTAGAAAAAAATTGATGGTTGTCTGAAGACTGAAGGAGTTTATTTATCCTGGTGTGAAACAATAGTGAGGTAATGATTCCTGGTTGTCAAAAAAAACTGGTTTGGCAGGTATTGCTACCAATTACCATGATGTGGCAGACAATGAAAAGAAAAAGAAAGAGCAGAGGAAAGTCATATCATTCTCTAATGGCAGGGGACTAGCTACTTGTATACTGGCTGTCAAGCATTGGCTGGCCAAGGTGCTTCTGCTTCTGGCTAGTGTACTATAGGTTCCCGTATCAAGTCATTTCCCACAAAATGATATAACCAGCGAGAATTCTGCGATCCAGGTTTATCGTAACATATTGTACCCATCCCTTCATATTGTATTACTTTCCACTGTCAGTGTCCTTGTGATTGCTGTACTATCCATGTTACGAGACTTGTTGACCTATATGCTGTATTGCATTTACAATTGTCCTTACTATTAGTATTATCATTGGTATCCTCTTCATTCATCAGGAAAAAAAAAAATTGGGTCCTGAGCGTTCGGATGCTCGAGACATACTAGACGTTTCAGACACAACCTGCTTAACTCAGACGATGCTTGCCATGGCACCGGGCGTAGCGACGTACTGCGGCACAGTATCGTGCGTCCGGACGTAGCAGCCACAGCATATGCTTCCAGACGATTAGTGTCAGGGCGTTTCCCTTCTGCACGCAGCGCATGTCTTACTGACGTAGGTACTCAAGGCAAATGTTGTCCGGACGAAAAGTGCTGCAGCATCTGCCTTCTGGACGAGGAGTGTCAGCACATTTGCCTTCTGAACGCAGCATGTGTCTTACAGATGCAGAATGTCAAGGCAAATGTCTTCCGGACAATGCATACCATTGTATCTGCCTTCCAGACAAGGAGTGTCAGGGCATTTACCTTCTGGACATAGCACGTGCTTAGAGACGCAGAGTGTCAAGGGAGATGTCATCCAGACGAGGGGTGTCAGGGCATTTGCCTTCTGAACGTAGCACGTGTCTTACTGATGCAGAATGTCAAGGCAAATTTCTTCCGGACACAGAGTGTCAAGGCAAATGTCGTACGGACGACGCGCGCCATGGCATCTGCCTTCTGGACAAGGACTGTGAGGGTATTTCCCTTCTGGACGTACAGTGTCAAGGCAAATGTCGTCCGGACGACGCATGCTATGGTATCTGCCTTCTGGACGAGTATCTTCCCCATCCGGATACAGGGCATCGTATAGATACAGAGTGTCAAGGCAAATGGAATCTAGACGAGGCTTACAATGGCGTACCAGATATAGGTAATAGACTGGTCATGGTGGTAGCATCGAAACTCAACTGTCAGTGCACGGTACATTGCAGCAAAGACTATTAAACTCGTATTTGGTTCCCGGCATTGTGACTCAAGCCAGTTCTATTCATTACCTCGAATTTACATCTATATACCACGTCACTGTAGACAGCATAGCTCTACATCACCGTAGTCAGCATAGCTCTATGTGACTGGAACAAAGGCAGTTTGCCAGATGAGACACGACGCAATGAGGGCGATGTCAATGAAGATGGCAGTGAGGCTGCCGGCGGCAAAGATGATGGCAAATATGACGCGGCGAGACGAGCTTAGTGAATTGTTAGCGCAGCTGTCACATGAACAGAGGGAAGTTGTACAATACGACACGACGAGTACGATGTTGATGAAAACAGGATGCCAGTGGCATGGATGACATCAAGATGTGACAAGTACGATATCAATGAGGATGACGGTGAGACTACCCGCGGCAAGGACGATAGCAAATATGACGCGGCAAGAAGATCAACGAGCTTCGTGACTTGTTAGCGTAGCACTCACAGGGACAGTCGGAAATTGTACAATACGACGTGACGCGACAAGTACGATATCGATGAGGATGGTAGTGAGGCTGCCGGCGTCAAGGACAATAGCAAATATGATGCGGCGAGAAGATCAACGAGCTTCGTGAATTGTTAGCGCAGCACTCCCAGGGACATTGGGAAGTTGTACAATACAGTGCCACACGACGAGTACGATGTCGATGAGGATGGTGGTGAGGCTGCCTGTGACACTGGGGTTGTATCGTAACTGGAGTGTAGAGAGAATCAAACGTAATCAGGCTACTTTCGATAATTCACTGCGGAATAATCTTAGATCTTGTATGTGGGTTTTTTGGTGGTAGTATTCGTGAAGGTGTTCATGCTGATGTCTCTTCTCTCGAGGAGAGAGAGAAGCCGGCATATATAGGCACAGGGTGGGGTGAGATCTGGAGACTCCGGCTAACTATTCCTCCGTGGACAGTGGGCCCCCACCGGGGCGTGGGCTCACCTCGGGCTCCTATTGGTCCTGGTCGGTACTTGCGACAAGGTGTGATCCAGCGGTCTGATTATCACCGCGGAATTCCCTCAGTTGTCGACTGAGTTCTTTCCTGCAGCACGGTAGTGTCTGGAGTTCAGTTGTTATGACAAACGAGCTCTCTGGAGAGTCTCGACCGAGCTCCCTGGGGAGTCTCGTCCTAACTTCCTTCCTCTCACGCTTTGGTTTGCTGTCGCCCCTCTCTCTGGAGTTAATCCTTACGACCGGTTCTCGGCCGTAACCTTTAACCCCTTCTTATCTCCCACCTAGACTCTCTAAGACCTGTCCTTTATGGATAGCTAGCTACCAGTACACCTTTTTCTCCCTCAGTACGTACCTTCCCAAGGTACGTACTCACCCGTGATATTTTCCATGTGTAACACTACCTCCCCTCCTCCCAAGCCTCGTCCTGAGCGCTTTCTCGAGAATATTTTTCTAAGTAGCCCGTCTCTTTCTGTAGGTGTGTTTTTCTCCTAATTGTGGGATAACTTTGTTGTGTTGTTACTGTGACTGTAGTACTCCACCCCTACCGCCCTCCCAGTCGCCGGATATGCATAGCCTGTCGGAACAACTGGGCCCTTAGAGTAGGCCGGTGCGTACTCCTACCATCGTGTCATATTGAGTCGTACTCGCCACCGTGTTGCATCAAGGCTTGGTCGAGTCGGTGGGGTTCCGGGGTCGTGAAAGGCACAGGGAATCGGGAGAGGCATGGTGTCCTTCGTGCTAGAAACTGGTATACTCGACAGTGACCACGCCCACATCCTTCCGGGGAGAGACTAGTGTGTTGGAGCAGTGACCGCGCTGTCGGGGACTCACTTGACCACTTATGTTACCTTTCACGCCAGTTCCACCCATCTGAGTCGGTCGCCAAGAGGTCAATACATCTGTTCTGAACAGTTTTCCTGACTCTCAATGTCCGCCGTTTCAGGAGTCCCTGCCGGGCGCCTGTTCGGCGGCTTCTTATGTTGCCCGTAAAGTGGGTCTTGGTGTCGAGGTCTGTGTATGGCTGAAGCCCTCCGCTCCTTCAGCGTACTACCGCCAGGTCCTTGAGGGAACTGGTCTAGCCCTCGGTGAGCTGGTCGTCCCTTGGCGTATCTGGATTTTGCTGATGAAACTCCCGGGCCGTCTACCGAAAAGTTGTCGTATGGTTCCTCCGTCCAGTCTTTGCGTTCCGGGTAGTCGAGCCATTTGACCAGGTATAGAATTCTCTTGTTATTTCCTTGGCCGCGCTCGACCGAGGACATAACTTCTTCGACGTTGTATTCCTCGATTAGTTCGATGTCATCTGCTTCTCACAGCACTTTGGACGGGTTCGGAGGTGCTCGGTGATCACTGGTCCGGTAGGGTTCGAGCAGTGAGACATGGAACACGTTGTGAATTTTCCATTTTGGCGGCAGCGTGAGGCGAACGGGGAGACGATTTTCTCGATTTGGAAGGGACCATGACTCTTGTGGTCCAGTTTCTTTGAATGGCGGCATGTTTTGATGTTTTGGCCACTGAGCATTATCAAGTCTCCTACCTGGTATGCTGGGGGGTTTTTCTGGGTTGGGTCGGTGTACTGGCGTATTCGTTCTTGCGCTTCTTCCAGTCCTTTCTGGGCCTTGCTATGTACGGTGTGTATCCAATACGCATAGACCTTGCTAGCTGGGTTGAGGGGTTCTGTTGTCGCAGGGTCCATAGCCACCAGATGGAAGCCATAGTTAGCGTAGAATGGAGACATACCGTTTCCTATAGTGACCAAGCTGTTGTAGACAAACTCGGCCATTGGCAGCAGGTGCCTCCAGTCATCCTGTTCCTTGCTGACAAAAGCCCAGAGGTAGGCTTTAATGGTTTGGTTGAGCCGTTCCGTCTGTCCGTCGGTCTGCAGGTGGAATGCCGTGGACATTCGGGGTCATATTCCGGAGAGCTGCAGAAATTCCTTCCATGTTTTGGACGTAAACCGGGAGTCCCAGTCTGAGACGATGTCAGTGGTGAGTCCATGGAGCTTCCATATTTCTCAAGCAAATGTGACTGCTAGGTTGGCTGCTATTTTCTCTTCCTTCTTTAGTGGGAGGAAGTGTGCCATCTTGGTGAATCGGTCGATGATTACCCAGAGCTGATTGCATCCTTCCGATACTGGGAGTTCCATAATGAAGTCCATAGCGATTGACTGCCAGGGAGCATATGGGAGTTCCATAATGAAGTCCATAGCGATTGACTGCCAGGGAGCATATGGGAGTTCCAGCAGTGAGGACAGTCTGAGAGGTTGGTGTCGAGAGGCTTTGTTCCACTGGCATTCCGGGTAGCTTCTGATGAAGTCGATGATACGTTTGTTCATCTTGGGTCACCAGAAGTTTTGTTGGATGAGCTTGATGGTTTTGTCCTGGCCCATGTGACCGGCTACCTTGGTGTCGTGCTCTGATTCCAAGATCTGGCGTACTGTTTCTTCTGGTGCCCAGAGTAGGTTCCTTCGGTAAAGCAATCCATCCCTGACTTCTATACTTCCTTCCTTGACCTTTCGGTCTCTCGGAGTCGATTTTTCCGACTCTGCTTCCGATTTTGCCAATTGGTAGGTTGCGTCCTTTTCCCCATCTTTCCGGACTATCTCCAGGAACTCCTTTGCCCATTTCTTTTCTGGTATCGATGCTAGCTGGCCTGATAAGCAGATGAACGAGCGGCTCCTTCTTTCCTCTAGGCTTTCTTTGTCTAGGTGCTTTTTCTGCGAAACCGTCATGATCGGTTGGTTTTCCACGCCCCCCTTTTCTGGGTGGTACTTCGAATGCCTGGATAGTGCATCTGGTTTTCCGTTCTGGGATCCGGGCCACTAGTAGATTCAGAAGTCGATTTCCGCCAGCTCCTGAGCCCATCTAGTCTGTCTTTGATTGAGTACCTTTGTCGTTGTGAAGTATTCCAGGTTTTGGTGGTCCGATAGTACCTGGACCAGGTGAGTTGCTCCCTCGCAATAGCGTCTCCAGTGTTTCAAGACGTCGACGACGGCTAGTAGCTCTTTGTCATAGATTTCATAGTTGATTTCCACTGGTTGGAACTTCCGTGAGTGGAAAGCCTCCAGGTGCAACATTCCTGCCTTGTCTTGTTGCGAGAGTACTGCCCCCAAGGCAGAGTCAGAGGCGTTGGTTTCGATGACTACCGGTTTCTGGTCGTCGAAGTGGGTGAGAATCGGGGCCATAGTAAAGCGTTGCTTGAGTTTCACGAAGGCTGCTTCAGTTTCTGGTTTCCACATCCATTCTTTTCCTTTCTTGGTTAGCTCCCTTAGCGGTCTTGCTACTCGGGAGTAGTCCTGAATGAAACGTCGGTAGAAGTTGGCGAATCCCAGAAAGGATTGGTCTTCCGTTAGTGTTTCTGGCGTTTTCCAACCCAGTACTGCTTCCACCTTTTCTTTGGACATTTTTATTCCGTTTATTCCGATAACATATCCTAGAAATTCAACTTCGTGGACCTTCCAGACATATTTTTCTGGGGAGATTGCTAGTTTGTTTTCTTGCAGTCTCCTGAGGACTTCTCTTACCAGGTTGTCCTGCTCTTCCTCAGTTTTTACGTACACTAATATGTCGTCCATGTAGGCCAGTACCCCTGTGTCCAGCATATTGGAGAAGACATGATTCATCATATCTTGGAACATGGAGGGGGCATTGGTTAGGCCGAACGGTATGACTTGGAATTCGAATAGTCCGTATCGCGTTCTGAAAGCCGTCTTCCACTTATCTCCTTTTTTCATTCAGATGAGGTGAAACACCTTTTTTAGGTTCATTTTTGTGAACCATTAGCCTCCCTGGACCCGGTCCTGTAGTTCTTGCATTAGTGGCAGACGGTAGCAGTTTGGGATCGTGATTTGGTTCAGGGCTCGGTAGTCCACACATAGGCGAAGTCCTTGCCTGTGTGGTTTGGGTACGAACACAATTGGTGAGCCTGCTGGCGAGGTCGAGCGTTTGATTTTCCCTGTTCATTCCATCTCTTTCAGTCATTCTCAGAGAGTTTGGAGTTCCTCCTCCGATAAGGGATATATGTGTCCCCATGGTGCCGTGCTTCCATCCTTGAGTTCGATTTGCAGTCGTAAGGTCGATGTTCTGGGAGCGCTTCTGCTGCTTCCTGGCTCATTATCTCCAGATATTGGCGGAACTCCATTGGCACGTTTGCCACTGGGTCTTCCATGGCAACTGCTGTTACATAACCAATGACCTGAGCCGTAGAGTTAGTGGCTACCTCTTCGTCCCAGGATAGTGAAAAGTTGGCGGTCCCCCACTTGGAGCACTCGTTCAGGCATTGGTTGCTGTTAAACCATACTTCTGTATTTGTCCAGGTACCCTGTGGCGGGTGTTCCTGGATCCTGCTAAAAGGGAGATATATGTCGACCTCCGGGTCCATTGGTGATACCTCGAAGCTTTCCCTGGAGTAATGCTTTCAGTGTTGTAGTAGGAGTGGTTTCGTGTAGAATTGTCCAGCTTCTGCGACTCTTTCCCCCATATAATTTTCGATACGTTGGGCTTGCCGGTGCCTTTCCTTTTTTAGCCCGAGTTTTTCGGTCGTTATATCATTGATTAGTGCTATCGAGCATCCTGTGTCCTGCAGTGCTCTAACTTGGTGTTTCCTTCAGTCTTGGTGTAGTATCATGTAGATCACCGGGTGGGACGCAACTGCGAGTCTCCTTACTTTTATCGAGGTTCCAGCTCTTGGTTCCTTCTCTTTTTTTTTGCGAGATTCTGCAAATTATCTCATAGGCCTGTGTCCGCAGCGTTGACAGGCCCTTTAAAAATCCGAGTCTTCGCTGTCGTTGGCCCATAACGGCGAGGTATTTTCTACCTCCATGGTTTCCACGGCTGCAATTTTTTGTTGTTTGGTCAGCTTTGTCTAAGCGGGTTCTGGTTCCGGTGAACGCTTTTGTTTCTCCAAGGTGACTCTGGCCACCTTCCACGGTGCTTTTGGGAGAGTCGTGCCCCGTCTGGTGGTGTGGGCAAAACATTCATAGGTGCGGTGGCCTTTCTGTCTGCAACGCCAGCAGCTTTCCAGGCTCCTGAAGTATTCCTCGTGTTCCTGTGTGGGTACTCCTTTTAATGCCTCCTCCTTTGTTGCCCATCTGCCTGGTTGCCCCCATGGGCTCTTTCGTTCCGAGTTGTTTGTGGGCCTCACTTGCTCCGTGTCCTTTTTTGGGCGTTCGGGGTCCTTTTGTCATTCCTTTCTGTCGTCCGTACGGACCGGCTGCGTAGTTTCCCACACCTTTTCCAGCATCTTCATTCTTTCCACCTGTAGGCCATCTTGGTATGTAGCCTGGAGAAAACCTTCGTCGTCCGCAAACTCCTCGAGGTTGGCGAACCGCATCCTCAAAATTTCGATGGTCGTGGCGAGATCGATTTTTTCCATTAGGGCTTCCCCTGTGGCTCGCTCGAAGATGTTAAGTGTGCGGAACTCCGTTAGATAGGTTCGGATCGATCCTTGGTATCGGAGCTGCACCAATTTGAGCTGGGCATCCACTGCTTCTCGCTCGTTCTGATATTCCACCCTAATGGCTGTGGAGTGGTTGACCCACGTGTTGTTATCGCGCAACTCTCGGTACTGATGGAGGTGCCAGATCAGGGCCGTATCGGTTATGAGCATTCCGACCCAGGTGATTTTTTGTCTGTCGACCGTCTCCGGGTAGAACCCTAGGTACATGGTTACCAACTCCCACCATTGGTTGAAGGTCGTTATGCTTTTTCTGTCAAATATTGCTGGATTCTCCATTTTCAATCTCGAGGTCCGAATTCACACCTTGTCCGCTGGCTGTCCCAGGGCTTGCGCCGCCACGATTCCAGCTCCCACCAATCTTGCTATCACTTCCGGCGTGAGCATAGTTGCCAGTTGTGCTCCCATTGGTTCTCTTGCCCTGGGCGGAGGCCTCTCTGTTGGAAGATTCTGTACGTATAAGTTGTCGTCGCTTTCGCTGGGCAGTGGCGAGGGCGAGGGGGATATGGCCGGCTGTCCTGGCCTTGGTAGAGAGCCTCCTCCTCTTCCTCCCACCCCTCCGGTGGCTGGCAGTGGTGGGAGCAGTGGTTCCGGTGGTGGGCTCAAAGGTGGGATTGCTGACCGTCTTTGCCTTCGAGTGGGCAGCATGGGGGTGAGCTGGATGGGGCTTCGGAGTGCCAGTCGCACTGGTAGTGGTGGGGGCGCAGCGGAACTCGATGGAGCACTGGTACTGGGGAGTCTGGCTGGACTGTGCCAGAGCTGCAGCAGTTAAGGAGTTGGGGTTCTTGGTCTCGGGGAACCCGGGAGAGGTATTAGGGTGACGATTCGCCGAATCTCGTCTCTTGTTCGCCGTAGCTCTTCTTCCACTTTCTTCATTTTCATCTGGTGGTCTGCTGCCCACAGTTCCACATTCCCCTGGAAGTAGGCCAGATGCTGGCTTCGGGCAGTATTGGCCTCATTCAGGAAGGCGAGGGCTTCGTTCACCGTAGTGAGTTGGGTAGCCTGGCATATCTGCCTCTGGTTGTCTTCGTTGGTTCGTTCCTGAATGGCTTGCCGCACGTTGTGCGCGAGTGTTTGGTAGGCATTGGCTGCGTTTGCCAGCTCACTGCGTACCCATACTTCTGCAATTTATTCATTAGCGTTTACTTGGTCATATACATATCTGGTACCCTCCACCAACATTTGATAGGCTTTTTCGATCTGCTTCATCTGTTGATCGGTTCTGTCGATCGTGTTGCCGTATAGCTGAGTGAGCTGCTGTAAGTCGTTTTCTGCCTGCTGCTGTTGACGCGCCATGGTCCGGACCCAGACTGCAGGGTTGGCCACTTCTATCACCTGTTCCAGCGCTGGGGTCCTGTCTGTGATTTGGAGTAGGTCCCGTGGGGCTTCCAGACAGAGCATGTTCAAGTCGGAAGTGGTAGATATTTTCTAGTATTGGTCTAGGAAGTGTCCTGTGTAGATGGTTTCGTCATCTTCAAAGGTATAATCTCAGATCTCTCGGAATTCGTATCCGTCGAGGTTGGCTGCGAGTTGCAGTGATCCGCAGTTGGACCAATACTGAGTGTATCAGTTTTCGGGGGTGCAATTGATTTGCGCAGTTCCTGGGATTGGTCCGTCGGAGAATTCTTCCCACTGCTCGTAGCTCGAAAGCTTGTTGTCAATTGAGGAGAATGTGAAGTCGAGTGACTCGGAGTATTGCATTTTTGGTTCGAATATGTTTGAGAGCTCGAGCAGGTAGAAGTGGTCGTACTCGAATAAGGGTATGTGTTGGTTTTCCTCTTCAAGAAAGTAGGGTGATTTTGGATCTAAGATTATAGTGTGACACTGGGGATATATCATAACCAGAGTCTGGAGAGAATCGAAGGTAATCAGGCTACTTTCGATAATTCACAGTGGAATAATCTTAGATCTTGTATGTGGGTTTTTTGGTGGTAGTGTTCGTGAAGGTGTTCGTGCTGATGTCTCTTCTCTTGAGGAGAGAGAGAAGCCGGCATATATAGGCGTAGGGCAGGCTGAGATCTGGTGACTCGGGCTAACTATTCCCCCAAGGGCGGTGGGCCCCCACCGGGGCGTGGGCTCACCTCGGACTCCTATTGGTTCTGGTCGGTACTTGCGACAAGGTGAGATTCAGGGGTCCGATTGGCACTGCAGAATTCCCTCAGTTCTGGACTGAGTTCTTTCCTGCAGCACGATAGTGTTTGGAGTTCAGTTGTTATGACAAACGAGCTCTCTGGAGAGTCTCGACCGAGCTCCCTGGGGAGTCTCGTCCTAACTTCCTTCCTCTCACACTCTGGTTTGCCGTGGCCCCTCACTCCGGAGTTAATCCTTACAACCAGTTCTCAGCCGTAACCTTTAACCCCGTCTTATCTACCGTCTAGACTCTCTAAGACCTGTCCTTTATGGATAGCTAGCTACCAGTACGCCTTTTTCTCCCTCAGTATATACCTTTCCAAGGTATCTACTCACCTGTGATATTTTCCATGTATAACACTGCCAGCAGCAAGGACGATAGCAAATGTGACACAGCGAGAAGATCAATAAGCTTCGTGAATTTTTAGCGCAGCTCTCACAGGGACAGAGGGAAGTTGTACAATACGACGCCACAAGTACGATGTCGATGAAAAGCAGATGCCAGCGGCATAGATGACATCAAGTAAGACGTCATGAGTACGATATAGATGTTGATGGTGGTGAGGTTGATGCAGGCAGTGTGGATGAGAGCAAGATACGAGGAGTGCGCTGGTCGCGTGTATGATATGATGAAAGTCTGTAGAAGAAAAAAGTAGTGGACTTGCGGCCCATGCTGTTGTATTAAGCACGCCGAGCTGTGGTAAGTGAGCCAAACCGTACGAAAGCGCAGGTGCTAGCAAACACTTGGCACCTGGCAAGTTGCATGCGAAATCACTCGCAATCTGTGAAAACGACGAATTACTCTCCCATTTTCTTCCATACCCTGGAACCCGCTGTTTACATAGTATGCACAATTATTCCCTATTATATCAATTCAGTTGGACCTAAAGTTTGTGACTACTTACTCCTGTTTTTCAAGGTTGTAATACTGAAAACATGAATGATATACAGATATGGAGTATTGAATATAATAGAGATTCACCTAGCAGAAGAAGTTGAATCAGGACAGCACCATCAATAAGTTGCAAATCAGGAGCCAGTTGGCACAAACTTTAGGTCCGATGGAATTGATATAATAGGGAATAATTGCGCATATGTAAACAGTGGGTTCCAGGGTATTGATGACTATGGGAGAGGAATTCACACTTTTTGCGGATTGCGAGTGATTTCGCATGCAACTTGCAAGGTGCCAAGCGTTTGCTAGCGCCTGCGCTTTCGTATAGTTTGGCTCACTTACCACAGCTTGGCTTGCTGAATACGACTCCACAGACCGCAAGTCCACCCCTTTTTTCTTCTACATACTTTCATCATATCATACGCGTGACCAGTGCACTCCTCACATCTTGCTATCATTCACGCTGTCTGTATCAACCTCACCAACATCCTCATTTATATCATACTTGTTGCATCTTACTTGATGTCATCCACACCGCCAGTATCCTCTTTTCATTGACATCTTACTCGTCACGTCGTATTGTACAACTTCCCTGTGTCCCTGTGAGAGCTGTGCTAACAATTCACAAAGCTCGTCGACCGTCTCACCGCATCATAATTGCTATCGTCTTTGCCACCGGCAGCCTCAGTGCCATCTTCATTGACATCGTACTCGTCACGTCATATTGTACAACTTCCCACGGTCCCTGTGAGAGCTGCGCTAACAATTCACGAAGCTCATTGATCTTCTCGCCACATCATATTTGCTATTGTCCTTGCCGCCGGCAGCCTCACCGCCATCTTCATTGATATCGTCCTCATCGTGTCGTGTCTCATCCGGCAAACTGCCTTTGTTTCGGTCACGTAGAGCTATACTGTCTAAGGTGACATCGAGCTATGCTGTTTACAGTGACGTAGAGCTATGCTGTCTATGGTGATGTGGTATATAGATGTAAATTCGATGTAATGAATAGAACTGGCTTGAGTCACAATGCCTGGAACCAAATGCGAGGTTAATAGTCTTCGCTGCAATGTACCATGCCCTGATGGTCGCGTTTTGATGCTACCACCATGACCACTCTATTATCTATGTCTGGTGAGCCATCATAAGTGTCAAGATCCTGCCTTGACTACTCCGTGGGGGCTCGACAGGCAACGTAGACTTCCTTGGGAGCGGGCGCTCCTGCTCGCACTTCCAGAGTATTCACACTTCCCTGTGTCTTCACACTATCGGCGTACTCACGCGCCGCTCGTAGTCACACTTCCGGCGTACTCACGCGCCGCTCGTACTCACACTTCCGGCGTACTCACGCGCCGCTCGTCGTTCTCGCGGTATCCGTCGCGCCCGGCATGGTCTCGTCACGGTCCTCTCACACGTCTTGCGTGGGCTCGTTGTTCTCGCGGTATCCGTCACGCCCGGTGTGGTCTCGTCACGGTCCTCTCACACCCCTTACGTGGGCTCGTTGTTCTCGCTGTATCCGTCACGTCCGGCGTGATCTCGTCGCGGTCTTCTCACACGCCTTGCATGGGCTCGTTGTTCGTCTGGGGGTTGGTGGTCGCAGCGCCGGTTTCACGGGTATAGAGAGGTAGGTCTGTATAGAGAGATAATAGATTGTGTGGAGAAGAATCTCCAGACTAGCTATCGTGCCCTTCCTTTATACTTTTCCTTCCCTCTGTGGAATCACAGCTTGCCCGCAAGACTGACACAGTTCCACCATCATGACTCAATCGTCGCGCCCAAGGAAACACATGATCGCACTCGGCCACCGCGCGGCCACCACTCTACTCATGGTAACAGGAGAAAGGACACACAAGCAAGAACAGTACAGAAAGAGAAGAAGGTCGCACAAGCATAATCAAAGGGAAACAACATACGTAAGAAGACAGGAGAAGGACGCGCAAGCACTATCAACAGGAAATGGCAAAGATGAGAAGGACGCGTAGGCAACATAGAGGAAACAAAGGAGAGAGGTCTAGACCGGCCAGCAGTCGGGGAATATCGCTACCGGCGCGATATGGCGGAGATCAGTCGAGGCGCCTAAGCGTGGAGGATGACTGTGGCTGCGGCAGCGGTGATGAGGGCCAGCCACAGGGTGACAAGGGTGACGGCAGCCCCGGCCGCGGCACTTACGAGCCTGCCACGTCAGATTCGTGACAGTACGTCCCCTGTCCAGACCGAAGCTCCGGCGAGGTCATGTCGGGTAGGGGCAGCACGGCGGCGGATGGGGGTGCGGTAGATGTGTACAGCTGGGCTCCCCTGCTGCCAGGCTTGGAGTTGTTCATTCATTCGCTGCTGTTCGGTGATGATGGCCCCCAGGGTGTTGGCCATCTGCTGGAGTTGCTGTTGGTCTGCGTTGTGGAATTCGTTCATCCGCTAGGCGAGCGTCCGGTGTACGACGTGGTTGCGGCGTGCATCTCTGGTAGTAGTGTGGTGGATCATGTTACGATGTCGTGTAGCAAAGATATTTGTTCGTCTCGGAGGGCTGCTGGGGTAGCTGCGCAGGCCTCGTCATTGGCAGCAACCTCTCCCGGGGGTACGATGTTTTCTTGATCCTCTTGAGAGGTCCTGATGTCGGCCACAGGGTTTCGCGGGGCTGACGCGCTGCAGCGGAGGTGGTGGTTTTCCATGTTCACTAGGAACCGGCAGTCGGGGCAGACCTGCTTTCCCATCTGCCAGTCCGCACAGGCTTTGCGTGGGTTGAGGTGTCGGTTGCGGATTACCTCCGCTAATTCGAATGGATGGGCGTGGGGACCGCTGCAGGGCCGGTGGCTGTGCCGGCAGCAGTCATTTCCTTGTTGCGGGTAGTAGTTGTCATCTTTCATCTGGCAGTGAGCGCCACCGTAATCGTCGTAGCAGGCGGTCCAGTGTAGGGAGACATGGTTGTTGGCGCGGGGCTGTCCCACAGCGGACAGTGGTGGTGAGGGAGCCGGGGGGACATTCCAGCCATCCGTGGTCGTGGCTTTGGTGGCGAGGTCCCAATCGTTGGTTGGTTTGGCTTGTTCGTTATCGGCGGGGGTCATGGTGGGTAACTTGGAGGTGCGGCTGTGGCCGGCGAAGGTCCAGCCTTCATTGGTGTCGACCGTGGCGGTGGTGGACATTTTTCTTAGTTTTGGGGGGTGGGCTTCTCGGGGTAGTCCCTGTGGAACTGCTGGACGAGATCGGGAGAGTTTTCGAAATTGCGGGCGGGGTACCAGGT
>Ga0307508_10002364_pt1 | contig 19955 bp, 16 predicted proteins | sample 9_EM_MG_FD_203089 | JGI IMG/M metagenome (GOLD analysis project Ga0307508, IMG submission 203089) | Populus trichocarpa ectomycorrhiza microbial communities from riparian zone in the Pacific Northwest, United States - 9_EM | ecosystem: Host-associated > Plants > Roots > Unclassified | place...
GGTGGCTACAACGGCGAGTTTCACGCTTGAAGAATCCGCGACCGTCGCGGGGGCTGGACTAGGAAGAAACTCGTGGAGGTTGGGCCCTTCGCGCGTCTGGAAAGTCACTTCGGGTACGAAGTGACTTAGAGTCACTTCGGGTACGAAGTGACTTTCCCCAGCTCTAACCCCACCTCGGCAGGGCCGTGCACCCGTTTCGTTGCATCAGGGCGGCGGTCCTGCGCCATCAGCGACTGCCTGTGAAATCTCAAGGGACTCGAGGCGAGCGACCAGATGGCGCATGGCCCGAAGGTTTGTTCAGGGCGGCATCCGTGCGACTTTGCCGGGAGACCACGCACGCAAGCTCTGCGGGAAAACCGCGCCTGCAGCGCACGATCTGCGCCCCGGTTCCGCACAAATACGCGCCCGCGCCAGGCGGCGTTGACGGCACGTGCCGTGCATTGAGTCGAGCTCGCGCGTCGAAACCCCGCACAGAAAGCCCCAGCATGAGCTTCGTCATTCCGTTCAACGACATCACGCTCGGCGACATCAAGGAAGTCGGCGGCAAGAATGCGTCCCTCGGTGAGCTGATTCGGGAGCTCTCACCCGGCGGCGTGGTCGTGCCACAAGGCTTCGCACTGAGCAGCCGCGCCTTCGACGAGCACCTGGTCAGCGCCGGCCTGCCCGAGCACATCTACCCCGCGCTGGCTGCTCTCGATGTCAGCGACATTCAGGCTCTGGCCAAGCTGGGCGCGGCGATTCGCCAGCAAATCACTTCGGCGGCGCTGCCCCAAGCCGTGCAAGAAGAGCTGATACTGGCCTACGCTGAACTGTCGCAGGCCTATGGCGAAGACGCCACCGACGTCGCGGTGCGCTCCAGCGCCACCGCCGAAGACTTGCCGACGGCTTCCTTTGCCGGGCAGCAGGAGTCGTACCTCAACGTGCGCGGCGTGCCGGCCTTGCTCGAGGCCGTGCGCAGCTGCATGGCTTCGCTCTTCACCGACCGGGCCATCGCGTACCGCGCCGAGCGTGGCTTCGACCACCGCCAAGTCTCGCTGTCGGTCGGCGTTCAAAAGATGGTGCGCAGCGATATGGGCTCGGCCGGCGTGATTTTCACGCTCGACACCGAGAGCGGCAGCCCAGACGTCGTGATCGTGACCAGCGCCTGGGGGCTGGGCGAGAGCGTGGTCAAGGGCCGCGTCAACCCCGATGAATTCTGGATTCACAAGCCGACTTTTCGGCAAGGCTTCGCCTCGATCATTCGCCACGACGTCGGCGACAAGGCCCGCACGCTCGTCTACGGCGCCTCGGGTGCAACCGAAGAGCACGCGACCGAACCCGAGCTGCGCGACGTGCCCAGCTTGCCCGCGGCAGACGTGCTCACCCTGGGTCGCTGGGCGCTACGCATCGAAGAGCACTACTCGAAACGCGCTGGCAAGCCGACGCCCATGGATATCGAGTGGGCGAAGGACGGCCGAACCGGCCAGCTGTTCATCGTCCAAGCGCGCCCCGAAACCGTGCACTCTTTGCGGCGATCGCAGCTCGAGCTGTTCGAGCTGCGCGGCCGCGGCGAAGTGCGCGCGCACGGTAAGAGCGTCGGCTCCAAAATCGGGTCCGGACCCGTGCGCGTGATCAAGACCGCCGCCGAACTACCCCACTTCAAGAAAGGCGAGGTACTGGTCGCGCCCATGACCGACCCCGATTGGGAGCCCGTGTTGCGACAGGCTGCGGCGGTCGTAACCGACCAGGGCGGGCGGACTTGCCATGCCGCGATCATCTCGCGAGAGCTGGGCATTCCGTGCATCGTCGGCACGCACGACGCCAGCGTTGTGCTGAAGAACGGCGAACAAGTGACGGTGTCCTGCGCCGAGGGCGACGACGGGCGGGTCTACGCCGGCACCTTGGAATTCGAGCGCCGCGAGCTCGACCCTGCCAGTTTGCCCACGCCGAGCGTGCCGGTCATGCTCAACGTGGCCAATCCCGATCTGGCCTTCCGGCTGGCACAGCTGCCGAGCGCCGGCGTAGGCCTGTTGCGCGTCGAATTTTTAATCTCGAGTCGCATTGGCATCCACCCGATGGCGCTCGTCCACCCCGACCGCGTCAAACACTCCGATGAGGTCCGCGCCATCCTCGAGCGCGTCGGCGACCAGCAGACGAGTAGCGAGTACTTCGTCGATCGCATGGCGTCGGGCGTGGCGCAGATTGCCGCCGCCTTCTACCCGCGCGACGTGATCGTTCGCTTCTCCGACTTCAAGAGCAACGAGTACAGCAGCCTGCTCGGCGGCTCGAGCTTCGAAGAGCTCGAAGACAACCCCATGATCGGCTTCCGCGGCGCCTCACGCTACTATCACGATCGCTACCGGGCTGGCTTTGCACTCGAGTGTCAGGCGTTGGAGCGCGTGCGCAACACGCTGGGCCTGCGCAACGTCAAGCTGATGATCCCCTTCTGCCGCACACTAGAAGAGGCCAAACGCGTGCTCGCCGAGCTCGCCCACAACGGGCTGTGGCGTGGCGACCACGGCCTCGAAATCTACATGATGTGCGAAATCCCGAGCAACGTCGTGCTAGCCGACGAGTTCGCAGCGCTGTTCGACGGCTTCTCGATCGGCTCGAACGACCTGACGCAGCTGACGTTGGGCATCGACCGCGACTCCGCTCTGCTGGCGCCGCTCTTCGACGAGCAAGATCCGGCGCTGCTCAAGTCAATCACGCACGTCGTGGAAGCCGCCCATCGGCACGGCTGCAAGGTGGGCATCTGCGGTCAGGCGCCGAGCGACCACCCCGAGTTCGCTCGTTTTTTGGCCAGCATCGGCATCGATACCATCTCGGTGACCAGCGACGCCCTGCCGGCTGTGTGCGAAGTCTTGCGCACGGCGCCGCCCAGCGCGGCGCAGCAGCACCACGCCGCCGAGTGAGCTATGCGGCGCGCACGGCTCGACTTGCTGCTCGTCAGCTCGCTCGACGCATTGGCCTGCGTCAAGAGCGCGCCGAACAGCGCCGGGCTCGGCACAGGCGGCGCCGCCGGAGCAGGTTCGTTCGGTGGTCGGCCACTCGAACGGAGCCTTCATGGCCCAGCGTCTGGCGTGCGACCTGAGTGAACGCTGGCAAGCGTCGTCAGCTTGGCCGGCGCCGCGCCGCGCCTCGTGAGCGTAGCGGCTCAGCCAGACTTCGGCGCGTAGCTCTCGAACAGCGCGCCCCACTCGGTCGTCTGCCGCCAGGCTTGGAAGACGCGCGCGTCCTTGAGCGGCCAGCGGTAATAGTCGTGATACGCTTCGCTGCCGGCCACGAACAGGTGCACGAGCGGCGTATGAAAGAACAGCTTCTGTAGGCTCTTCAGCCGCCCGAACCACAAGACATCGCCGAAGCGGCTGGCGACGTTGTCACCGACCGAGAAGCCCCAATTCTCGCCGCGCACGTCGTCGCCGACGAGCTCGATGTCGCGCGGGTCGCCGACGCCGAGACCGTCACGATGGGCCAAGGCGATATATTCGATCGACAACGGGTCGAAGCCCATCAACTTGGCGGCAACGGCATCGATGGCGACTTGGTCAGCGCTGGCCAGCATGCAGTTTTTGACGACGGGAATCATGGTGCGCGGTCCGGGACCATTGCCGGCGGTCGTGCCATCCATGATGGCGAACAGGCCCGCGTGAATCTCTTTTTGGATCGCCAATAGGTCGACCAACGTTTGGTGAATCCAGCTGTGGGTGTAGTGGCGCTTCGTGCTGAGTAGCCCGCCGAAAGCATTCTTCATCGCACCAGTGGTGGTCGTGTAGATGTGACACTTGACCGTCGGCAGGTGCACCACGTTCTTGCCGAAGAAGTAGTCGGGCAGGCGAATGCCCTCGGGGAAGATGCGCTGTAGCGCGTGCATGCTGGCTTTCGGCCGGTATTCCAGCCACTTCATGTCGCTGTCTTTGAAGTTGTACAGCACCGGAATCGCGTGCTTTTCGAAAACTGGACGGTAGTGGTTCAGATCTTCGCCTTTGAAGGCATCTGTCACGACCGTCTTGTTTTGAACGCAACTGAGCTGGTCGAACCCGCCGTGCTTCAGCGCCAAGATCGCGCCCTCGAGCTGCCAGGGGGTGGTGTTGGCACCCGGAAACGGATAGTGCCACGAAATGTTGTCTTTCAGGATGGTCGCGGCGCTCTTCGAGAGCGCGCCGCTCATGTCCGCCAAGCTACACAGGCGTTCGATGTCTTTTAGAACGGTGTGCGGCGTCACACGCAGCACGGCGACTTTGCTGTTTGCCATGGTCAGCGCTCGCTCGGTCTAAAGCAGCGCCAGCAGGTCGGCGCGCTCCAGGGTTTCGCGCACCAACAGCGCTTGCTCCAGCGCGTCCAGCTGGGGGCGGTGCTCGCTCAGCAGGCTGCTGGCCGCCTCGAGCGCCTTGGCCAGCACGCCGCGGGCCTCGGACTCAATCGTGCTCAACGTGGCGTCGCTGGCGCCGCCGTCGGTCGCAATACGCTGGCCGAGAAACGGGTGCTCGGCTTCGTGCTCGTAGTAAACGGGGCCGAGCGCCGCGCTCATGCCCCAGTTCGCGACCATTTTCGAGGCCAGCTTGGAGGCTTCTTTCAGGTCGTTCTCGGCGCCTGTCGACACGCTACCGAAGACCAGCCGCTCCGCCGCGTAGCCGCCCATCAGCACGCGCAGCCGTGACTCCAGCTGCGGTTGGGTCATGATGTGTCGGTCTTCGCCTGGCGTTTGTTGCGTCGCGCCGAGCGCCATGCCGCGCGGAATGATACTGACCCGCTCGAGCGGCTCGGTGTCGGGAGAAAATCGGGCTGTCACCGCGTGGCCGGACTCGTGCACCGCCACGCGACGTTTTTCTTCGCCGAGCAGCTTGGCTTCACGCGGATCGCCGAGCACGATCTTGTCGTACGCTGCGTGAAAATCCAGGTCGTCGATGCTGTCGGCGCCGCGGCGCGTGGCATTCAGCGCCGCCTCATTGACCAGATTGGCCAAGTCCGCTCCCGAGAAGCCCGGCGTATTGCGCGCGACCGAATCGAGGTCGACGTCTTTGCCGAGCGGCTTGTGATTCACATGAACGTCCAAGATCGCGCGACGCGCGGCGAGCTCGGGCCGGTCGACGATCACGCGACGATCGAAGCGCCCGGGTCGAAGCAAGGCCGGATCGAGCACGTCGGGGCGATTGGTGGCAGCGAGCACGATGGTCAGGTCGTTGCGATCGAAGCCGTCCATTTCCGACAATAGCTGGTTCAGCGTTTGCTCGCGTTCATCGTGGCCGCCGCCGAGACCCGCGCCGCGCGAGCGACCGACCGCGTCAATCTCGTCGATGAAGACGATGGCGGGCGCGCTCTTCTTCGCCTCTGCGAACAGGTCGCGTACGCGTGCGGCCCCGACCCCGACGAACATCTCGATGAACTCGGAAGCGCTGATGCTGAAGAACGGCACCCCCGACTCGCCCGCCACCGCGCGGGCCAGCAGCGTCTTACCGGTGCCCGGCGGTCCGACCAGCAGTACGCCGCGCGGCACTTTGCCGCCCAGGCGCCGGAAGCGCTCCGGCTCCTTCAGAAACTGCACGACCTCCTGCAAGTCTTGCTTGGCGCTCTTGAGGCCGGCCACGTCGTCGAACGTGACGTTGACCGTCGCGCTCTTCTCGAACTTGCGGCTCTTGGTCTTGAGGACGCCGCCCAGCGGCCCGCCGGACATCATCTTTTGCGCGCGTCGCGAAATCCAGAACCAACCGCCGATGATCAGCGCCCACGGCAGCACGCTCAACAGGGCTTGGATGGCCAACGGTTGTTCCTCTGTCGTGACCTCGATCTGAACGTGTTGGCTGCGTAGCAGGGGTAGCAGTGCCTCGTCCTGTTCCGGGCGCACGCTTCGAAACACCTTCGTCGGCTTGCCCCGCACGCTTTCGGGGACCTTCAACGTGCCCTCGACAGTCGTGGCACCCTTGAGCACCACCGCGGTCACTTTGGCGTTCTCGAGCCAGCTGTAAAAGACCGAATAGTCGACGACTGGGCGCCCGGCAGCGTCAGCTCTGCTTTGCCAGAACCACATGGCCGACAGCGAAACGACCAGCAGGATCAAGAATTGCCAGGAAAAACCGCGCGGCGCGCCGCCGAGCGGTGGCTGCGGATTCGATTCGGGACTCGGAAGTGCTTGCGACACGGCGCCGTCGGCTTGCGAGTGACGTGCCAGAGCTGTGTGACCGGCCTTCCCGCAGCAGAATCGCGGACCCGAATAGCAGCGATGGCAGGCCGTTTGGCAGCCGCGCGAAATGCCTGCGCGCGGCGCAAAGACTGCGCGTCCCGCGGCACTCCAGCGAACGTTTTCGGCAAACCCGCGCGCGGTACGCGCCTTGCTAGTAGCGGGTCAAAGTCCTGCACGGAGCCGCATTACGATGAACGACCATCCCCTCGACCAACGACCCGTCCCCGAAAGTTTCCTCGCGCACCTCCAAGAGCGCCTGGGCCTGCGGGACGAAGCCGCCGCCGCCTCGACTCTGGGGGATTGGATTTGCGGCTACCAACCGGGCCCGGCCGCCCTGGCGCGCGCCACCCCGAAGCCCGAGCGCCGGCGCAGCGCCGCCTAGGGCCAAGATCGAATCGAGAGCCTATGTACACCTTCAAGCACATCCTCGTTCCTACCGACTTCTCCGCTTCGTCCGCGGCTGCCGTGGAGCTGGCCATCAGTCTGGCTACCCGCTTCGAGGCGGAGCTCACGCTGCTGCACGTCTGGGAGCTGCCGATCTATCCCTACCAAGAGATGATCGGTTCGGCCGACCTCACCACCATCATCGAGCGGGCCGCGACCGACGCTTTGGAGACGAAGCTCAAACAGGTGCAGGCTCGCCTACCCCGCGCCAAGTCCGTGCTCAAGATGGGACTGGCATGGCAGCAGATTCAAGACACGCTCGGCGAGACCAAAGCAGATTTGCTGGTGATGGGCACGCACGGCCGGCGCGGCATCGAGCACGCGCTCCTGGGCAGCGTCGCCGAAAAGCTCGTGCGCTTGAGCCCGGTGCCGGTGCTCACGGTGCGCGCCACCGCCGCGACCTGACCCTAACGGCGCGGGACATGCCATGACTCAAGCGCTTCCGCTTCCCCTCAGCTCGCCCACGGCGCAGCCGCGACCTTCGGCAGCCAAGCGCCGCGTCTCGCGAGCCGTGACGCTCGCCGCGCTGCTCGGAGTCTCCGGCCTGCTTGCGTCGCGCTGGCTGCTCGCACCCAAAGCCGCGCCGCTCCACTTTCAGACCGCTGCGGTCGATCGTGGACCTATCGCGGCAAAGGTTACGGCCAACGGCGCACTCTCGGCGCTGGTCACGGTGAAGGTCGGCAGCCAGGTTTCCGGCAGGATTCAAGCCCTTCAGGCCGACTTCGGCTCGCGGGTCGTCGCCGGCCAGGTCATCGCCAGCATCGAGCCTTCATTGCTACGAGCGGCGGCGGCGCAAGCCGCTGCCAACTACCACGCCGCGCTGGCCGGGCTCGAGCGCGCCCGTGCCCAAGAGCTGAACGCGACTCGTCAATTCGAACGCAGCGCGTTGCTCAAACGAGAGGGCTTGACCACGGGCAGCGAATACGACACCGCCGAAGCCGCGCGCGGCGTTGCACGCGCGGAGCTCGGCGTGGCGCGCTCGAACATCGAGCAGGCGCGCGCCGCCCGGGATCAGGCGGAGCTGAACCTTCGCTACACCACGATCGTCTCGCCGATCGACGGCATCGTCATCTCGCGCGACGTCGACGTCGGCCAAACCGTGGCCGCCGCGCTACAAGCGCCGACGTTGTTCACGATCGCGCAAGATCTCACGCGCATGCAGGTCGACACCAACGTCGCCGAGGCCGACATCGGCAAGATCCACGAAGGCATGCCGGTCGAGTTCAGCGTCGACACCTATCCGGGCCGCTACTTTCCTGGGAAAGTTCGGCAAGTGCGCGACAACGCGCAAACGGTGCAAAACGTCGTCACCTACGACGCAGTCGTCGACGTCGAAAATACCGAACGGTTGCTGAAGCCGGGCATGACCGCCAGCGTGGTGTTCGTGTACGCCGAAAAAGCTGCCGCCCTGCGCATTCCGAACGCGGCGCTCAGGTTCCGTCCCGACGCTCCGACACTCACGCTTTTGGGCGCTACGCCGAGCGCGCCTGCGGCGGCAGACGCTCGCAACATTTGGCTGTTGCGCGACGGGCAGGCCAGGCCCCGCTCTATTCGCATCGGCATCAGCGACGGAGTTACGACCGAAGTCGTCAGTGGCACGTTACGCGAGGGCGACGCGGTGGTGCTCGAAGCCATGGCCGCCGACGCCAAGCACGCGCCGTAAGGCAAGCATGACCGACCGCCCCCTGATGCTGGCTCGCTCGCTCACGAAAGCGTACCAGGTGGGCGACGAAGCCTTGCCGGTGCTCGATCGCGTGAGCCTGGAGGTCAAGCCGGGAGAGTTCGTCGCCATCATGGGCGCCTCGGGCTCCGGCAAGTCGACGCTGATGAATATCTTGGGTTGCCTGGACCGGCCGACCAGCGGCAGCTACCTGCTCGACGGCCGCGACGTTTCGCGCATGGGCCGCAGCCAGCTGGCAGAGATCAGGAACGAGCTACTCGGCTTCGTGTTCCAAAACTTCAACCTCCTCAGCCGTACCAGCGCGCTCGAAAACGTCGAGCTGCCCTTGATCTATGCCGGCGTCGAGCGAACCGCACGCAGCGCGCGGGCGCGCTCGGCCCTCGAACGGGTGGGGTTGGCCGATCGGCTGTCGCACCGCCCATCCCAACTTTCGGGCGGCCAGCAACAGCGCGTCGCCATTGCGCGAGCGATCGTCAATCGCCCGCGAGTATTGCTCGCCGACGAACCGACCGGCAACCTCGACTCGAAGACCAGCACCAGCGTGATGGCGCTTTTCCAAGAGCTGTGGCGCGACGGCCTGACGATCGTGTTCGTCACGCACGAGCCGGACGTGGCTCGCTATGCGTCGCGACTGCTCGTGATGCGCGACGGGCAGATTGTGTCAGACACGCTGCAAACGCCCGCGCAAGCCGGAACTGATTTGGCAGCGATGAGGGTTGCGTGAAGCCGCGACCCCGAAGCTATCGGCCGAGCCCATGAACCTGGCGCAAACCTTGCCGCTTGCCCTGCGCGCGCTGGCGCGCAATCTCACGCGCTCGCTGCTTACGGCGCTGGGCGTCGTGATCGGCGTCGCCTCGGTGATCTCGATGGTCGCGGTCGGCGCGGGCGCAAAGGCCAAAGTCGAGGCCATTTTCGCGTCGATGGGCACCAACATGCTGATCGTCATCTCGGGCTCGACTACTTCGGGAGGCCAGGCCGGTGGCTTCGGCTCGCTGCCGACGCTGACTTTCGCGGATCTCCGCGCGCTGCAGACTCAAGCCTCCGCGGTAAAGTTCGCAGCTCCGGTGGTGGCCACCAAAGCGACACTCGTCTCCGACGACACGAACTGGACGACCAGCGTCGTCGGCACCACCAGCGACTACTTCGAAATCCGCGGCTGGAAACCGACGCGCGGCGGCACGTTCGGTCGCGACGACGCAGATACCGACGCCAAGGTCGTCGTGCTGGGGCAAACCGCGTCCGAAAAGCTGTTCGGCCCCGGCGTCGATCCAGTGGGCCGTAGCGTGCGCCTGCGCGCCATGCCGTTTCAGGTGATCGGTGTTCTGGAGCGCAAGGGCCAGTCGCCGATGGGCACCGACTACGACGACACCGCGCTCGTCCCGCTCAAAACCTTTCAGTCGAAGATTCAGGGCGGACTCGAGAACTACATCGCGGGAGCCATCTTGGTAAGCGCAGTCTCGGCCAACGACACGACCCGCGCCCAGCAGCAAATCAGCGGCATTTTGCGCGATCGCCATCACATCGTTTCGGCGGACGCGGACGACTTTTCTGTGCGCAATTTGGCGGAAATAGCCAGCGCCCAGCAGCAGGGCACGCAGGTCCTCACCGGTCTCTTGGCGGCGATCGCGGTCGTCTCTTTGCTGGTGGGAGGCATCGGTATCATGAACATCATGCTGGTCAGCGTGACCGAGCGCACGCGCGAGATTGGTCTGCGCATGGCGGTCGGCGCCAAACCCTGGCACGTGCTGGCTCAGTTCCTGGTCGAGGCGCTGTCGCTTTCGATGCTGGGCGGCGCGCTGGGCGTGGTGATCGGCATGTTGATCGCGGCACTCGTCGCTAGGCGCTTCAATTTCCCATTCGCGCCCCGCGCCGACATGGCGCTGCTCGCCTTCGGCTTCAGTGCCTTCGTCGGCATTGCTTTCGGCATCTACCCGGCCCGAAAGGCCGCACGACTCGACCCGATCGAAGCGCTCCGTTACGAGTGAAAGTCAGCTGGGCGCGGATTCTGCGTGGCGACTTGAAAACGCTGCGCCTGTCGGAAAAAGCCGCGACTTTCCGGGCTGTTTTTTGGGCGGCACGGAAGTTGCGTGAGCGACTAGCATGATCAACGAAGGTATCGTCGACCGCGTCGTTCGCATCATCCTCGGGTTCGCCTTGCTATCGCTGATGTTCATAGGACCCCGCACTTGGCTAGGCTTGATCGGCGCGCTGCCACTGGCCACTGGCATCATTGGTTTCTGCCCGCTGTACCGCGCGCTCGGCTTTCATACGCGCGCCCAACGCTGATGGCGCCATGACGACGAGCGCGTCGTTAGCGAGACCTCGGTCGTTTCGGCAGACGATCGACGGCGTGGAGCTGAGTTGGTCGGAGCGGGGTGCAGGCCCTAGCGTCGTGGTCTTGCACGGGCTGTCGGACTCGGAGCGCACCTGGTGGCCGGTGATGGCCGAGCTCAGCAAGCGCTATCGCGTGTTCGGCTTGGATTTGCCGGGCTGCGGGCTGTCGGGGCGGCCAGACGCAAGCTACGGGCTCGATTGGCAAACGCGTCTGGTCGCTGCCTGGCTCGAGCATGTCGGCATCAGCTGCTGCGACGTGGTCGGACATTCGTACGGCGGCGGCGTCGCGATGTGGCTCTTGCTGTACCGAGCGGCCGCCGTACGGCGACTGGCGCTCGTCGCGCCCGGTGGCCTGGGGCGCCAAGTGGCGGTCGAGCTGCGCCTGGCGTCTTTACCCTTCGTCACGGAACGCTGGGGGCAGCCGTGGATGGGCGCTGTCACGCGCCTGCTGCTATCGCTGAACGGTCGCGCTCTACCTGCCGCGGACCGCGCCGCGCTGTTGAGCTTCAACACCGCCCCCGGCAGCGCGCGTGCCTTCGCGCGTACGGTGCGCGATGTCATCGGCTGGCGCGGGCAGACACGGCAGTTTCTCGAGCGCGCTGCCGAGGCCCAGGCGCTGCCGGCCATGGCCTTGTTCTGGGGCGAGAACGACCGCATCATTCCGATTGGGCAGGGAGAAGAGCTGGCAGCTGCGCTCGAGCATTGCAAGCTGCGGCGCTTTGCCGGGGGCGGGCACTTCCTACATTGGGAGCGGCCGCACGAGCTGAGCCAGGCCTTGCTCGAGTACTTCGACGCGCCCGACGTTGCGCGGACCCGGTTGCGCGGCCCGCGCGCACCTGCGACGTTCAAGCAGACGGCTCACTCGCTCTGAGCTTCCACTTCCCGTCAGCACCGATCTCGAGCACTTGGGCGTGGTACCTGGCAAGCTCTGGCCGATGCGCGACGCTGACCAGCGTGGCGTCGGTCGCGCGCAGCAGCTGATACAGCGCTTGCTCGTTGTCGGCGTCGAGCGCGCTGGTCGCCTCGTCGAGCACCACGTAGCGGGGCTTGCTGAGCAAGACACGCGCGACGGCGAGGCGCTGCTGTTCACCTACCGACAGCAATTTTCCGAAATCGAGCTCGACGTCGAACCCACCACACCGTTCGCAGAGCTCCGCCAGGTTCACGAGCCCGAGGGCACGTTGCAGGTCAAGTTCGGAGGTATCGGCCGCGCTCGTCGGATACAGCAGCTGTTGGCGCAAACTGCCTAGAATCATGTACGGGCGCTGCGGCAGAAACAGCATCTGCTCCGGCGCTGGACGCAGGATCGTGCCGCTACCCGTGTGCCAGAGGCCCGCCACGGCGCGCAACAAGGAGCTCTTGCCGCAGCCGCTCGGCCCCACGATGAGCAGGCCTTGCCCCGCCTCGACGCGCAGCGAAAGCTCACGGATCAACGTCCTTTGTAGGTCCGGCGTGCTCAGCGTGAGCTGCCTAAGCTCGAGCAGCGGCTGCACGGCCTGCTCAATCTGTGGCGCGCTGAGCCGCGGCGGATGCCGCTGCTCGACCCCGAGCGACCTGTCGAAGGCGTGCAAGCGCTCGATGCCCGCCGCGAAACCGCTGAGCAGCTCGAAGTTGTCGATGAAAATGGTGAGCGCGCCCAGCATGGAGGCAAACGCGCCCGCCGCCTGCACGACACGCCCCACCTCGAGCTCGCCGGATAGAATTCTGGGAGCCACGATGATGCTGGGCAGGATGTAGGTCACGAACGTGTAAGCGTACTGAAACAGGTTGAGGCCCAACGTGCGCCGCAAGAGCGCGTTGAAATTGTCGAACAGCAGCTCGAAGCGCCGCTTGACTTGCGACGACTCAGCGCCTTCCCCTCGATAGAAGGCGATGGCCTCTGCGTTCTCGCGGACTCGGATCAGTCCGAAGCGAAAATCGGCCTCGCGGCGCAGCTGCTGAAAATTCAGCAAAATCAGCGGTCTACCGAAGACACCGAACGTGATCAACGTGCCCAGCAGCGCGTACAGCACGAGCAGCCAAACCAGCGTCCGTGAAATCGACCAGAGTAGGCCGCTGAAGGCCGCCAGCTGCAGCACGGCACCCAGGATTTCGACCAAGAACTTGAGCGACTTTTGCGTGAAGGCGCTCACGTCTTCGGCGATGCGCTGATCGGGGTTGTCGATGTGCTGCTCGAACGTGAGCCGATAGAAGGCGCGCTGCTTGAAGTAGCCGCGCAGGAAGTCGAAGGTCAGCCAGCGGCGCCACGTCATGCCTAGCGTGTCGCGCACGAAGTAATACAGCGCATAGACCGGCACACCGACAGCCAACGCCACGCCGAAGACGCGCATGGAGTGCCAAAAGCGCACGCCATCGTGAGCTGCGAGCGCGGAGGTAAATTCGCCTGACTGCTCGTTGAAGAGCACCGTGAACTCGGTCCGCCCGAACAGCAGCGCGATCAGCAGCAGCAAAAGCCCGTAGGCCTGCCATCTTTGGTCGCCGAGCCAATACAGCTTGGCGATACGCCAGAAACGTCGCCAAAGTCGGCGATCGAAGTCTCTGCGGTGCGGCTTCTTCACGCGGCAGGTAGCCTACCCGGTGTCGGCGCGCGAAGGCGGGTCTACCCAACGCACGGCGGCGGCGGTTCGCATTAACCGATGCTCTGGGCTGGTTCTGGGCGTCGCGACACCTCGCCGAGAGTTTCGGAGAGCGCAGCCTCGACGGCCGGCATGCCCGTGGAGCGGGCCCAGCGCGCTACGTCGGCGAGCGAGAGCAGGCCGACCAAGCGCCCGTCCTTGCCGGTCACGGGCAAGCGGCGTACGCGCTCCTGCGCCATCAAGGCGAGGGCATTGCCGACGGAATCGTCCACTGAGCAAGCGATGGCCGGCGTCGCCATCACCTCAGCGACGCGGATTGCGCCAGGCGGCTTACCCTGCGTGTAGGTGGCCATGCAGATGTCGCGATCGGTGATCAGCCCGACGACGCGAGAGTCCTCGACGACTGGGACGATGCCGCAGTCGCTCTCCCACATCAGCTGCGCGGGATGCGCCAGCGAGTCGTCGGCCGTGCACGTGCGCACACAGGTCGTCATCAGCGCGCGCACGCTACTCTGCAGGCCCGACGAAGCCGACATTTGGCTGGTGATGAAGTCGGCGAACGAACGGCTCAGCTTGTTCACGTTCTCGTTCAGCGCCTCCGAGGCCTTTTCGCCCTCGAGATTGGCTCGCTGCTCGAGCGTCAGCAAAGCGGCTTCGAGCTCGTCCCAACGCTTGCGCGCATCGAGCGACAACAGGTGCAGCCGCAGTTGGGCTTGGTCGCGCAGGGTGGCTAGCTGACCGAGCGCGTGATTCTTCACGTCTCTGACATCGCTCTTGATTGACATGTCGGTGTCCTTTCGACGGCGCTTGGGATTTAAGCAATGAACGCGCCAGACGCCGGCCCATCCAAGATCACGCCGTGCCTCCGCCTGCGTTCCGGCAAGGACTGCGCAAACCCGGCTCGAGCGGGCGCAGATCCTGCGCGTGCTCGAGCCTGAGGCGAGTGTGAGACGCCTACGCACGCTGGCCTGCTTCGTGCACGACCAGCCCACATGGAAGCCACGCCAGTGGGTGCGCGCACGCAGGTGCTCGTGGTGGGGGCGGGTCCGGTCGGCCTGGTCGCCGCCATCCGCCTCCGAGAGCAGGGACTCGCGGTGCGTATCATCGACGAGCAGACCGAAGAGACCAAGCGCACCTACCCGGTGGTGCTGCACCCACGCACACTGCGCATTTTGGCGTCACTCGGCGTGAGCGCGCCCCTGGAGTGGCGCGGTCGCTTCATCAAGCACGTTTCGGTCTACACCGATGACTTGCAGCGCGTGGTGTTGGATTTGCCCTCGGCCGAAGAACTAGCCCCCGGCGCTATGACGTTGCCGCAAGACGTGCTGCGGCGAGGCTTGATGCTTCGGCTGTCGAACCTGGGCACGGAGGTGGAGTGGAAGACGCGGCTGATGGCGCTCGAACAGAGCGAGGGCTTCGTGAGGGTGGGGCTCGTGCGTCGCGAGCGCGTGGAGGGCGCGGCTCCGGAGCTCAAGCCCGAGTGGCTCGACGTGGCGGCCGAGACCGTGACCGCCGACTTCGTGATCGGTGCCGACGGCATCCGCTCCACGGTGCGGCGAACGCTCGGCATCGAGCTGGTAGAGCGCGGCCCCCGTGAAGCGTACGTATTCTTCGACGCAGTCGATCAGCGCGCGGGCGACGCAGGGCACTTGGTTCTTTTGGCGGAATACGGCAGCAGCGTCTACCCGCTGCAGGGCAATCTCTCGCGTTTCAGCTTTCAGGTAGCGGTGCGCAGTGGTCCGGCGCCAGGGCTTGGCGAACTGCGCGAGCTGCTTCGCGCGCGCATGCCCTGGTACGCCGCCGACCCGATGGACTTCGAGTGGAGTGGCAGCGCTGAATTCCAGCCCGCGCAAGCGTCGAGCTTCGGCGAGCGGCGCGTGTGGCTGGCGGGCGACGCGGCCCACTCGACCGGGCCCTTGGGCGGTCAGAGCCTCAACGTCGGCGTTCACGAAGCCGACGACTTGGCAGGGCGCATCGCGGCCAACCTGGCAGGCGCCCCGGCCCCGCTCGGTGCGGGCTACGCCGAGCAGCGCAGATTGGAGTGGCAGCGCCTGTTCGGCTTGGGCTCGAGCGCGCCCAGCGTCGCTCGAGCGCCGGCCTGGGTGAGCCAAAACATCGCGCAACTGTTACCCTGCTTACCGGTTTCGGGCGACGACTTGGACGACGTGCTGGAGCAATTGAGGGTGCGGACCGCATGACCGTCGTGGCGGGGCTGGCGCCGGCAGAGCCTGGCTTCAGGGCTGCCCCGATACGACACGGACGCCGTCCTTGACGCGGTCACCGGGATGCACGGCCACCGCGTCGCCCGCGCTGAGGCCCGCTAAGATCTCGATTGCGCGCTCGCCGCGGTGCCCAACTTGCACGTTGACGAGGCTGGCCGACTCGTCCCGAATGCGGAACACGGCCCAACCCTCGCCGCGGCGGAATACGGCGCCGCTCGGCACCTGCAGCACGGCGTCGCTCTGCCAAAGCACCAGCCGCGCCTCGACGCGATAGCCGTCGCCCAAGCTGGCCCAGCGCTCGCGTGGGTCCGTGAGCGCTACAATCACGTTCACACGCTGCTCGTCCACGCCCAGGGCCGAGGGGCGGGTAAATCCGGACGGCTCGATGCGGCTGACTCGACCGTTGAGTGGCTCGCCGCCCCAAGCCGTGATCGAAGCCGACGTACCGGGCGCCACGCGCACCGCGTCGGTCGTCAGCAGGTCGACCACCAGCTCCAAGGCTTGCGGGTCGCCGACTTCGACCAGGGGCGCTCCGGCCTGCACCACGCCTGCGCTCTTTTGTTGCACACGCAGCACCCGCCCCGAGACCGGCGCCAAGACTTCGACGCGGCGTTCGCGCGCGCCACCGACCCTGTCGCGGCCTAGCGTCACGCGAGCCATGCGCAGCTCCTCCGTCGCAACTTTTTGCGCGAAGACCGCCGATGAGAGCTCTTCGGCGCGCATGCGCGCCGCAAATTCGGCTTGTTCCAGGGCCTGGCGCGACAACGCACCGCTTTCCGTCAGCTGCCGGGTTCGCGCCAGCTCTTGGTCGGCCAGCTCGCGCGCCGCCGTGGCTCGCCCGACCTGTGCTTTGGCTTGACCAAGCGCCGAAGCCGAAGCGTCGAGGCGCGCTTCGGCTTCGGCGCGCGTGCGTTCGTCGAGCAACGGCGAGCTCAGCGGAGCCAGCTCGGCCAGCGCGTCGCCCTCGCGAACCTGATCACCGGGCTCGAGCGACAGCCGAGACAGGCTGCCCGTGACGGGCGCTGAAACCACGAAGCGATCTTTGACGCGAGTCACGCCAGTCTCCTCGATCACGAGCGACAGCGGAGCCTTGCGCGTGATAGCTAGCTCGACCGGCACTGGCTGCGGTCGCAGCGCCCACGCGGTCAGCACGGCAGCCGCCGCTACGCCGAGGACGGTCGCGACTTGGCGCACGCGCCGAGACAGAGCGCGCTGTCGTTCGCGCGCGCGATGCCGTTCTGCGGCACCTTCGCGACCGAGCTGCGGCCCGGCATTGGGGTTCGGAGGCAGAGCACGAGCTGCATCGATGCTGGAATTGGCAGAGACCATGTTCATTCCCTAGTTTTGAGCACGCCGATCAAGTCCAAGTCGTTCAAGCTGCGGCGCACCCACAGCGCGCTGGCTGCGGCGGAGACGATGGCCACCGCTGCCGCCATGAAATAGGTGCGGGGCGAGACCGTAACCGACCAGCGAAAAGTTTCGGGATCCAGCGACATGCGCATGAATTGCTCGGCCCAAACCCGACCCAGTAGCAGGCCGAGCGGAACGGCCAAACCGACCTCGACAGCCAGCCCGCCGAGCAAGACCTTGGCCACCTCACGCTGTGAGTAGCCGAGCACGCGCAAGCTCGCGAGGTCGCGGCTACGCGCGGCCAGCGCGATTCGCGCGTTGTTGTAGTTCACGCCGAAGATCACGCTACCGGCCAGCACGATCGACACGACGGTCCAGATGTCGATGAACGAGGCGTTCATGTCCCGCAAGCGCTGCATGTCGTTCACGGCATCAGCCACATCGATGACCTGCGGAGAGCGGCTCAGGCGTCGTTCGACTTCGTCGAGCGCCGGCGGATCGACGCGCAGCAGCACCGACGACACCGTGCCCTGGTCGCCCGACAGCTCGGCCACCAGCTGCTTGGAGGCGTAGACTTGCAGCCCGTTGGCTTCGTCCAAGAAACCATCGACCACGGGTCGAATGCGCCGGCGGTCGCCCTCGAGCACGTCGAGATCGATGCGGTCGCCCAGGCGCAAGCCGAGCACCTCGCCCAAGGTGGTGGTGATCACGACGCCATCCTTGGACAGGTCTTGGGCGCGACCGAAGCGCGTGACCAGCCGTCGCAAGCTGGGCTGATCTGGTAGGCCCAGCAGCACGGAATCTCGCACCCGCTGCTCGAAACGCGCCCGCACCGGCACGGCACGCAGGCCCTCGGCGGCGAGCACGCCGGGCCAGCGCCGCAGCTCCCCCACTGCGCGTGGATCGATCGGACGCGCGAAGCTCACCGAAAGATCTTGGCGCTGCTGCCGCCGGAAGATCGCCTCGAAGTAATGCGAAATCGAGTCCCAGCCGAAGCGGCCGAGGATCAGCAGCGCGACCGCCCCGGCAATGCCGAGCGACGACAGCAGCGTTCTGAACGGGCGACGCAGTACCTCCCTCACTACCATCATCCAGGTCGGCCCGAGCAGCGCAGCCAAGCCCAAGCGCTCGACGATGCTGCGCCGGTAGCGCGCGGGTGCGGGCGGGCGCATCGCCTCCGCGGGCGGCAGTCGCACCGCCGCGCGCACCGCAAACAGCGCGCCGAGCGCGGCCGACAGGCCGCTCACCAGCAGCGCAACCAGCACCGTGCCCACGGACATCCGAAACGACAATTCGGGAAATCGGAACACGTTGGCGTAAGCGGCCACGACGACCTTGCCGAAGCCCCAGCCGCCAAGCAGACCAAGCAGCATGCCAGGAACCATCACCACCACCACCAGCCCCAAGTAGTGCCAGCCGATCTCGCGGTTCGTGTAGCCGACGGCCTTCAGCGTCGCAAGCTCGTGCCTTTGCAGGCGAATCAAGCGACCGAGCACCAAGTTGACCAAAAAAGCCGCGACACCCAGGAAAACCAGGGGAATCATGGCTGACAGGGTAGCCAGCTGATTCAGCTCCTCGCTCAAGATGCGATTGGAGATCTGCTCTTTGCGACCATGCGCGCCGTCGGCCCCGTACTGGGTCAGCAGCCGATCGAGCGCGGCGCGAACCGCGACCTCCGAGGCGCCGGGTTGCAGGCGCAGCGTGACGTCGTTGAACGCGCCCTCGATTTGAAAAGCGGCCGCCAGGGTGCTGCGCTCCATCCACAGCACGGCATAGCGGCTCGGATCGTCGACCATGGCGCCCGGGCGAATCGCGTAAACGAATTCGGGCGAAAGCGCGATGCCCACGATGTGAAGTTGGCGCAGCTTGCCCCCGACTACCGCCGGCACACGCTGACTCGGCTCGAGCTGGTGCGCATCGGCAAAGGCCTTCAGCACGACCACTTCGTCGTCGCGCCCGCGCAGCGGCGCGCGACCTTGCACGATGCACAGCGCGTTGGTGACGGGCTCGCCGCTCGCGGGCAGCGACAACAAGCGTCCATAAGCTGGTCGCGCCATGCCCTCGAGCGGCAGCGTGATCTCCTCGGCCACTCGCGTCTGCACCAGCGCGACGCCGGGCAGCGACTCGATGCGTGGCACCAGGCTTTCCGGAGCTCGCTTCACGCGCGCGAAGACCTGGGCGAAGCGATAGCGGTCGTAATAGGCCTCACGCGAGGCTTCGAGCGACGCATACGTACCGCGCAGCGCAATGAAGCTCGTGATACCGCTGGCGATCACCAGCGCGATCGTCAAAATCTGCCCCTTGAGGCGAACCAGCTCACGCAGCAGCTTGCGGTCGAGCGCCCTGATCTTCATCTGCTACCAACTGAGGTCGCGCGCGCGGCGTCGCTCGCTGACCCGGCGCTCACTTTGGACGCGACCGTCGGCAAGCGTGACGACGCGATCGGCGATCTCGGCGATGGGTGCGTTGTGGGTGATCACGGCAGTTGCCGTGTGCAGCTCGCGGTTGATGCGCTCGATCACGTCGAGCACCAGTACGCCCGTCCTCGAATCGAGCGCCCCCGTCGGCTCGTCGCATAGCAAGATTTCTGGACGCTTGGCCACCGCACGAGCGATCGCCACCCGCTGTTGCTCGCCGCCCGAGAGTTGGGCAGGAAAGTGATCCAGCCGATCCCCGAGCCCTACCAGTGACAGCGCCTCCTCGGGGTCGAGCGGATCGTCGGCGATGTCGGTGATGAGCGCCACGTTCTCGCGTGCCGTCAGGCTGGGGATCAAATTGTAGAACTGAAACACGAAGCCCACGTGCCGGCGCCGGTATTCGGTGAGCTCGTCAGGCCCGGCCAGGGTGAGCTCGTCGCCCTCGAAGAAGACGTGACCCGAGCTCGGGAGATCGAGGCCGCCCAGAATGTTGAGCAGGGTGGATTTGCCGCTGCCCGACACGCCAAGCAGGACGAGCAACTCGCCCTTGTGCAGCGCAAAGTCGACGCCGTCGAGCGCGTGAACGTCGACCTCGCCCATGCGGTAAATCTTGTGCAAGTCCTGGCAAGAGAGCACCGGAGTCAGGCTCGGCCGAGCCTGACTGGCAGGCGCATCGTGATGTTCTGCGAGCAACATTCCGGCCCTTTCGCTGTGCTCAATCGAAGCGTGGGAATGCCGACGGATGCAGGTCGAGGCTGGCGCCGTCGAGTA
>Ga0307508_10002365_pt1 | contig 19947 bp, 20 predicted proteins | sample 9_EM_MG_FD_203089 | JGI IMG/M metagenome (GOLD analysis project Ga0307508, IMG submission 203089) | Populus trichocarpa ectomycorrhiza microbial communities from riparian zone in the Pacific Northwest, United States - 9_EM | ecosystem: Host-associated > Plants > Roots > Unclassified | place...
CCGAGGTCGCGACGAACAGCGTGATCGCCGCGACCGCAACCGCGATCAGCACCGAGTTGCCGAGCTGCACCCAGAAGTGATCGAGGTAGAAGTGCTTCTGCCCGAACACGTTCTCGAAGTTCTTCAGTGTCGGGTTCTTGGGCCAGAGCGCGCCGGTCGTGGCCTGGTCCTTCGGCGAGATCGCGAACAGCACTAGGTGGTAGACGGGGATGATGGTCCACAGGAACAGCGGGATGCCGATCAGCAGCAGCTTCGCCTCGGTGGCAACGGCCTTCCACTTCATTTCGAGAGCCTCTTCATCATGAAGTAGACGAGGGGCAGCACCAGCGGCATGGCGACCACGATCGAGGCCATCGACAGGTCGACCTGGTCCAGCCGCAGATAGCGGATGCCCAAGGTCGCGAGCACGTGTGTCAGGTCGGCCGGGCCGCCGCCGGTCAGCAGGTAGACGCTGTTGAAGTCGCCCAGCGTCCAGATCATCGACAGGATCAGCGAGGTCACGTAGAGCGTCCGCATCGAGGGCCAGGTGATGAAGCGGAACTTCTGCCAGTTGCTCGCGCCGTCGACCGACGCGGCCTCGTATTGCTCGGAGGGGATCGCGAGCCGCCCGGCGATCAGGATCAGGGTCCAGAACGGCAGCGACTTCCAGACATGCATCAGCATCGAGAAGGCGAGCGCGAGCGGCGGGTGATTGAGCCAGTTCGGGCCGTCCAGGCCGGTGAGCTTGAAGATCAGCGTGTTGATCACGCCCCACTCGGGGTTGAGCATGAAGCGCACCGACAGGATCGTCGGGATCGACGGCAGCGCCCACGGCAGGATGAAGATCAGCGACAGGATCTTGATCCACCAGCGCTCGGTCACGAAGAAGCCCGAGAGGATCATCGCGATCACCATCTTGACGTTGATCGCGACGATCAGGAACACCAGCGTGTTGATCACGCTGCGGAAGAAGATCGGGTCCTCGAACAGGTGGACGTAGCTCTGCGGATGGCGCGCCAGCCACAGCCCGTAGCCCACCGGGTAGAGCACGAAGATCAGGAAGACCAGGATGTAGGGCAGCACCAGCATGCGCCCCCAGAACTGCCACCGATCAGGCGCCTTGCGCGCAGCCGATTGCACTCGCGCGTCGATGGTGGCAGAACTCATGGCCTTACTGTGCGGCAACGGTCTTGATGCGCGCGATCATTTCGTCGACCGCCTTGTCGACCGGGATCTTCTCGTTGAGCACGCGGTTCGCGGCCTTGGCCCAGACGTTCTCGTTGTTCAGCACGGTGAACTTGTAGTTCTTCGTGAATTCGAACGTGACCGTGCCGGCCTTGAACTGGTTGTAGACCGATTTGCGGTGCGCGTCGGCCTGCCAGAATGCGCTCTCTTGCGCGGCCTTGGTGACCGGGAACCAGCGGCCCAGCGAGCCCTCGACGTACGGCGTCAGGTTGGCCTCTTCGAGCAGGAACGCGACGAACTGCTTGGCCGCGGCCTTGTTCTTCGCGTCCTTGAACACGACGCCGGTCTTCACGGCCGCGCGGTACACCATCTTCGAGCCATCGGGTTTGCTCGGGAAGCCGGCGGTGCGGATCAGCTGCGTGTAGTTCTTCTTCGCGGTGGCGCGCTGCTCTTCGCTGAGCGTGGCGTTGTTCATGTCGTCGAGCCACTTCGCGGCGATCGAGATCGTCGCGTTGTGCGTCATCACGGTCGTCTTGTTGTGGAACGCGACGTTGTTGTCCGGATCCTTCCAGCTCGTGCTCGACGGCGGCGAGCAGCCCTTGGTGTACGGCGCGGTGTAGTCGGTCAGCGTGTTGATCAGGCCCTGGCGCACGCTCGGGTCGTCGACCAGCAGCTTGCCGCTGTCGCTGACGAGCTTGACGTTGTGCGCGTCCATGAACGTGAGGAACGAGTAGAACGAGTCGCTCGAATCGACACCCAGCGGCTGGCCGATGCCGAACGCGCGCGAGCCGCTCTTGGCGCGGTACGCGGGCTGGACCTTGTCGCACCAGAAGCTCCAGTATTCCTTCCAGGTGGTCGGGATGTCCGACTCCTTGAAGCCGGCATCGGCGAGCATGTCGATCCAGTACTCGATGTGCATCGTCTGCTGCTTGATCGGGAACGCGTAGTACGCGCGCTTCTGATCCTTGTTGTTGTACAGGAACGTGGTCTCGATGGTGTTCGGCGCGAAGCGCGTGCGGATCGGGTCGATCACGCTGCTGATGTCCTCGAGCTTGCCGTCGTAGGCCCACTTGGCCGTGACCTGGAAGTCGTACACGTCGGCATAGGCCACGTCGGGCGGGTTGCCGGAGTCGAGCGCGGACACGGTCTTCGGGATCATGTCCTGCACCGGGTACTGCGAGAGCTCGATCTTGACGCCCTTGTGCTTGTCCTCGAACTTCTTGATCGCTGCGAACAGCGCGTCGTCTTCGGCCTTGTAGAAGCCCTTGACCCACCAGACGGTGAGCTTCTCTTGGGCCATGACCGGCGCGGCCGCCAGCAGTGCTGCGCCTGCGAGGGTGCCGGCGATCCAGGTCTTCAATTTCATGCGAATGTCTCCTTCGACAGGGTCGGGAAAATGGTTCTTATGATGTGATCGTATGATGTTTGAGTGCGCCGAGCTCCGGGGGCTTTCCCGAAGCCGGCTCTCTCACAAACCCGTCATTGGCACTCGGGCACCGGCGTGTGCAACGGCTGGCCAGTGAGCCGGGCCTGCAGGTTCGCGAACGCGAGCTCGGCCATCGCGCGCCGGGTCTGCGCGGTGGCGCTGCCGATGTGCGGCGTCAGCACCACGTTGTCCATTTCGCGCAGCGCTTGCGGCACGTTCGGCTCGTCCTCGAACACATCGAGCGCAGCGCCGGCGATCACGCCGTCGCGCAGCGCGGCGACGAGCGCGGTCTCGTCGATCACCGAGCCGCGCGCGACGTTGACGACGCAGCCTTGCGGGCCCAGCGCCTTCAGCACCTCGGCATCGATCAGCTTGCGCGTGCCGGCGCCGCCTGGCGTGATCGCGACGAGGAAGTCGCTGTGCGCCGCGAGCGCGGCCGGCGAGGGGTGGTAGGCGTAGGGCAGGTCGGCCTTGGCGCTGCGCGCGGTGTAGCCGATGCGCATGTCGAAGGCCGCCGCACGGTGCGCGATCGCCTGGCCGATGCGGCCCATGCCGACGATGCCGAGCCGCGCGCCCGAGACCTTGCGCCCGAGCGGCAGCGGGCCGCCGCTCCATTGGCCGGCGCGCACGAAGCGGTCGGCGCGTGCGATCTGGCGCGAGAGCGCGAGCATCAGCGCGATCGCGAGGTCGGCCACATCGTCGTTGAGCACGCCCGGCGTGTGCGTGACGACGACGCCGCGCGCCTTGGCGGCAGCCACGTCGATGCCGTCGTAGCCGACGCCCATCACCGAGATGATCTTCAGCGCCGGCAGCTGGTCCATCAGCGCGGCGCCGACCTTGGATTCGCCGCTCGCCGCGATTGCCTCGATGCGCTGTGCCACCTGCGCGAACGCGGCCGGGTCGGTCTCGTTCAGGCGCTGGTGCACGGTGTAGGCCGCCTGCAGCGGTTCGGCGAAGAACGGCGACAGGTTGGCGACGGACAGGACTTCAGGGTGAGGTGGGTTCGACAAGGGGTACTCCCGGGTTTTCAGCAATCTATTGACAGACTATTTCGGCGTCAATCGTCTTACCATAGTATGACCGACTGACTTTCATCACCGACCCCGGGAAACCGAGCAAGCCATGAGCCAAGAGAGAGACAACCAACCCAAGAAGAAGAAGCCAGAAGACCTGCGCAGCCAGCAGTGGTTCGGCCGCCAGGATCGCGACGGGTTCGCCTACCGCAGCTGGGTCAAGGGCAAGGGCGTGCCGCACGACCAGTTCGACGGCCGGCCGGTGATCGGCATCTGCAACACCTTCAGCGAACTCACGCCCTGCAACTCGCATTTCCGCACGCTTGCCGAGCAGGTCAAGATCGGCGTGTATGAAGCCGGCGGCTTCCCGCTCGAGTTCCCGGTGATGTCGCTGGGCGAGACGCTGCTGCGGCCGACCGCGATGCTGTACCGCAACCTCGCGAGCATGGATGTCGAAGAGAGCATCCGCGGCAACCCGGTCGACGGCGTCGTGCTGCTGATGGGCTGCGACAAGACCACGCCGTCGCTGGTGATGGGCGCGGCCAGCGTCGACTTGCCGACGATCGGCGTCAGCGGCGGGCCGATGCTCAATGGCAAGTGGCGCGGCCAGGAGCTCGGCTCGGGCACCGGCGTCTGGAGCATGAGCGAGCAGGTGCGCGCCGGCACGCTGAAGCTCGCCGACTTCTTCGACGCCGAGAGCTGCATGCACCGCAGCCACGGCCACTGCATGACGATGGGCACCGCGAGCACGATGGCCAGCATGGTCGAGGCGCTGGGCATCGGGCTGCCGGGCAACGCCGCCTACCCGGCCGTCGATGGCCGGCGCAACGTGCTGGCGCGCAACGCCGGTCGCCGCATCGTGCAGATGGTGCACGACGACCACGTGCTGTCGTCCATCCTGACGCGCGAGGCCTTCGAGAATGCGATCAAGACGCTCGCGGCGATCGGCGGCTCGACCAACGCGGTGATCCACCTGATCGCGATCGCCGGCCGTATCGGCGTCGACCTGAAGATGGAAGACTTCGACCGCCTCGCAAGCGAGTTGCCGTGCCTGGTCAACCTGCAGCCGTCAGGCAAGCACTTGATGGAAGACTTCTGCTACGCGGGCGGCCTGCCGGTCGTGATGAAGGAGATCGCGCAACACCTGCACCTGGGCGCGCTGACCGCCAGCGGCCTGAGCGTGGGCGAGAACATCGCCGACGCGCAGAACTACAACACCGAGGTAATCCAGCCATTGGCCACGCCGTTCAAAGAGAAGGCCGGCATCGCGGTGCTGCGCGGCAACCTCGCGCCGCGCGGTGCGGTGATCAAGCCGAGCGCGGCGACACCCGCGCTGATGGTGCACACCGGTCGCGCGGTGGTGTTCGAAGACATCGAAGATTTCCACAAGCGCATCGACGACGAGAACCTCGACATCGACGAGACCTGCGTGATGGTGCTGAAGAACTGCGGGCCGAAGGGCTACCCCGGCATGGCCGAGGTCGGCAACATGCCGCTGCCGCCCAAGGTGCTGCGCAAGGGCATCACCGACATGGTCCGCATCAGCGACGCGCGCATGAGCGGCACGGCCTACGGCACCGTCGTGCTGCACACCGCGCCCGAGGCCGCGGCCGGGGGCCCGCTGGCGGTGGTGCGCAACGGCGACATGATCGAGCTCAACGTGCCCGAGCGGCGCCTGCAGCTGCACATCACTGATGCCGAACTGGCCGCGCGCCTCGCCGACTGGAAGGCGCCGCCGCCGCCGCTCGCGAGCGGCTACTGGCGCTTGTATGTCGACCACGTGCTGCAGGCGGATCAGGGCGTGGACCTCGACTTCCTGGTCGGCAAGCGCGGCGCCTTCGTGCCGCGGGACAACCACTGATGGCGTGGGTCGGCATCGACTGGGGCACCTCGTCGCTGCGCGGCGCGCGCTTCGATGACAGCGGCGCGGTGCTCGAGGAACGCGCGTTTGCACGCGGCATCCTGACGGTCGCGAAGGGCGAGTTCCCCGCGGTCTTCGAGGCGCTGTTCGGCGACTGGATGGCGCCGGTCGGCACGCGCTGCCTGATCAGCGGCATGGCCGGCAGCCAGCAGGGCTGGATCGAGGCGCCGTATTGCGCCTGCCCGGCGAACCTCGACGCGCTCGTGGCGCAACTCGCGTGGGTCGAACCCGGCCGTATCGCGGTCGTGCCCGGCATGAGCTGCGAACACACCGGCGTGCCCGACGTGATGCGCGGCGAAGAGACGCAAGTGTTCGGCGCGCTGCGCCTGCTGGGCATCGACGGTGGCACCTTCGTGCTGCCGGGCACGCACAGCAAGTGGGTGCGCGTCGAGCGCGGCCGCATCGAGGGCTTCGCGACGCTGATGACCGGCGAGTTCTACGCGCTGCTGCGCCAGCATTCGATCCTCGCGCGCACGCTGCCGGCCGATGACGCGGCACTCGTCGATGCTGCGTTCGACGCCGGCGTCGCGCACGCACTGCGCAGCCCCGGGCTGCTGCAAGCGGCGTTCAGCGTGCGCACGCTGTCGCTGTTCGAGCGCCTGCCGCTGCACGAGCGGCCGAGTTATCTGTCCGGCCTGGTGATCGGCGAAGAGCTGCGTACGCGTTCATTGCGCAGCGGCGAGGCCGTCGTCGCGATCGGCGCCGACGCGCTGACGCGGCGCTACGAGCGCGCGCTCGCGCAGCTCGACGTGCGCGTGCGCAGCGTCGGCGCGCCAGCCACCTGGAGCGGGCTCTTCAGCATTGCAGCGAGACTTGGCCAATGACTCCCCATGCCCGATTTGCGCAGGCGCTGCGCACTCTCCCGCTGGTCGCGATCCTGCGTGGCGTGCGGCCCACCGAGGCCGTCAGCATCGGCACCGCGCTGGTGGGCGAAGGCTGGCAGCTGATCGAAGTGCCGCTCAACTCGCCGCAGCCGCTGGCCAGCATCGAGGCGATGACTGCGACCTTGCCGGCCGCGCTGGTCGGCGCCGGTACAGTGCTGACGACCGCCCAGGTGCGCGAGGTGCATGCGGCCGGCGGGCGGCTGATCGTGTCGCCGAACTTCGATGCGCAGGTGGTGCGCGCGGCGGTCAAGCTGGGCATGGTCTGCCTGCCCGGCGTGGCCACCGTCAGCGAGGCCTTCGCGGCGCTTGCCGCTGGCGCCGAGGCGCTGAAGCTGTTCCCGGCCGAGATGCTGACGCCGCCGGTCGTGAAGGCCTGGCGCGCGGTGCTCGACCCCACCACCGCGCTGCTGCCGGTCGGCGGCATCACGCCCGCCGGCATGGCGGTGTACCGCGCGGCCGGCGCGAACGGCTTCGGCCTGGGCTCGGCGCTCTACAAGCCTGGCGACGACGCGGCCGCGGTCGGCGCGCAGGCGCGCGCGTTCATCGCGGCCTGGGGTCGGTGAGGGCGGTGAACAGGCCCAGCCCGAGGTAGACCAGCGCGCTCGCATAACCGCCGAGCGCGCGTGCCTTGCCGAACGTGCCGAGGGCCGGCGCGGCGGCGCCCGCTGCGAGCACATAGGCCGTGTCGGTGCACGCCGCGATCGCGACGAAGGCCGCGCCGAACCCCGCGCTCTGCAGCACCGCCGAGCCGGTCGGTGCGATGAACTGCGGCAGGAACGCAGCGAAGAACAGCGCGGTCTTCGGGTTCAGCAGCGCGACCACGAAGCCGTCGCGCATGATGATGCGGGGGCTGTGCCTCGGCGCGTCGACGCGCGTGGGTGGCGCACCGGCCGCGCGCCGCGTCTGCCGCAGTGCGTTGATGCCCAGCCACAGCAAATACGCTGCGCCGGCGAACTTGACCACCGTGAATGCCAGCGACGACATCGCCAGCAAGGCCGCGAGCCCGAGCGATGCCCCCAGCGCGTTGCCGAGGTTGCCCAGCGCCACACCCGCGACCGACGCGAGCCCGGCACGCCGCCCCTGCGCCAGCGTGCGCGTGACGATGTAGAGCACGCCCGGGCCTGGCGTGGCGGCGAGCACCAGGCTCGCGAAACCGAAGGCCGCCAGCAGCGGCCAATGGATCGGCGAGCCGCTGCCCACTGTTCAGGACGCCGTCGTGCCGAAGCGTGCCGCCGCCTTGGCCTTGGCGCGGGCGGCCTCGACCTCGCGGTCGCGCGGGTCGGCGGTGGTCACGAGCGAATCGATCAGTGCGTGCGCCGCGGCGGCGATGTGCTCGATCGCGCGATCGAAGGCCGCTTCATTCGCCTTGGACGGGCTGTTGAAGCCGCTGAGCTTGCGCACGAACTGCAGTGACGCGGCGCGGATCTCTTCGTCGGTCGCGGGCGGGTCGAAGTTGAACAGGGTCTTGATGTTGCGGCACATGCGAGGTCCTGATGTCGTCACGTCGCCGGGGCGCGCAGAACGCGCGCCGCTCAGGTTCGTGCCGGCTTGAAGTATCGGGCTTCGAGCAGCTTGGCGTTCGTCAGGTGCAAGCTCACCAGCAGCCGTTCGAGCAGGGTCAGCGGCTGCATGCGCCCATCCGGCAGCGTCAGCACCGGGCCGAGAATCGGCTCGTCTTCGATCTTGGATTCTTGGTACTCGCGAATCTGCACGGTCTCATTCATGACGGTCTCCTGGTTGGATGTCCACGAACTGCTCACCACACGAGTTACTTGCAGTAACGAGTCGAATTCTACGGCCCGAGCAGGACGGCCGGTGCAACTTCGCGCTCCAGTGCCGCCTCGGCCATCAGGCTCTCGGCGTCGCGATAGATCGTGGCGAGCGCGAGCACACGGCCGCCGCGCCGGTAGCGCAGCGTGCAGTCGCGGCCCGCGATGTCGCCGTCGACCGCAATGTCGTCCCAGCTCTCGGCGTGGCCGACATAGTTGATCGGCACGTCGTAGTGCTGGCTCCAGAAGAACGGCACGGCGTCGAATGCCTCGCGCTGGCCGAGCATGTTGCGCGCGGCGGTCTGGCCCTGGCGCTGCGCGACGACCCAATGCTCGACGCGGATCGCCGCGCCGCTGTGCGGGTCGGGCCAGCGCGCGATGTCGCCGGCCGCGAAGACGCCCGGCGCACTGGTCTCGAGATACGCATCGACCGTGACGCCGCGGTCGATCGCGAGGCCGGCCTGCTCGGCGAGCGCCAGCCGTGGCCGCACGCCGACGCCGACCACCACCAGGTCCGCGGCGATGCGGCCGCCGCCGTGCAGCGTCACCTGCTGCGCATCGATCGCGCTGGCGCTGTCGTCGAGATGGAAGACGACACCGTGCTCCTCGTGCAAGCGGCGCACGAAGTCGCCGAGCGCCGGGCCGAGCACGCGTTCCATCGGGCGCTTGTCGGGCGCGACCACATGCACCTCGAGGCCGCGCGTGCGCAACGAGGCCGCGACCTCGAGCCCGATGAAGCTCGCGCCCATCACGACCGCGCGCCGCGCCGTCGCCGCGCGCGCAATGATCGCGCGGCAATCGGCCAGCGTGCGCAGGCTGTGCACATGCGGCAGCTCGATGCCCGGGATGCTCAAGCGCACCGGCTCGGCCCCGGTGGCCAGCAGCAGGCGGTCGTAGGCGAGCTTGCTGCCGTCGCCGAGTTCGAGTTCGCATGCACGCGTGTCGAGGCCGACGACGCGGGTCTTCAGGCGCAGGTCGATGGCCTGCTCGGTGTAGAAGCTGTCTTCACGCAGCGGGAGCCAGTCTTCCGGTGCGCTGCCGGCCAGGTAGTCCTTGGACAAGTTCGGCCGATCGACCGGCGGCGCGTCGTCGTCGCTGAGCATCACCAGGCTGCCTGCGTAGTGCAGGCGCCGCAGCATCTCGGCCGCGGCAAAACCGGCTGCGCCGCCACCCACGATCACGATCTTCTGCGGCGCCGCGGCCGGCGATGCGGGGCGGGTGGCTTGGTGAGGCGCCGCCTTGCCGAGCACGACGACCTTGCCGGCACGGCGCTCGGTGAGCCAACATGGGACCGGGGCCAGCGCGGGCGCGCGCAGCGCTTCGCCGGTCCGCAGGCTGAAGCAGGCGTGGTGCCACGGGCAGCGCACCGTGTCGCCGACCATGAGCCCGTCGGCAAGCGGGCCGTGGTAGTGACTGCATTCGGCGCCGATCGCAAAGAACTCGTCGCCGCGGCGTGCCAGCAGCACCGCGTCGTCGCCGACGTGGCCGGCGAGCATCGCGCCATCGGCGAGCGATTCGGCCGCTATGCCTTGGGTGAGATCAGGGCCCTTGTCCGCGGAGGGGTCGGTGCTCATGTTCATCTCCTGTTCGAGTGCGCCCCGGCAGGAATGACTGCTTCGCGGCGCGAGCGCCCATCATCGCCGCCAGCGCGCGCCCGCAGCTCGATCAGGTGCGAAAGACCTCGCCCGCGTCGTTCTTGTACGAATCGGCGGCATGGCCGCCCAGGGTTACTTCTTGTCGTCGAGCTTCAGGATCCAGTCCACCAGCGAGCGCGCGTCGGCCTCTTTGATCGCGACTTCGTTGGGCGGCATCGCGAGGCCGCTGGCCTTGCCCTTCCAGTGGCTCGAATAAGGGTTGGAGCCGGTCATGACCGTGCGCGTCAACTGCTCGGGCGCGCCGGGCGTGCCCTTGTACTTGACCGCCACGTCGTGCCACGCCGGGCCGATCGGCGGCAGGCCATCGGGCCCCTTGGCACCGGCCTCGACGTGGTGGCAGGTCAGGCAGCCGCTGCCGCTGGCGAGTTTGAGCATCGCGTTGTCGGTGGCGCTCGGCACGGCGCAGGCCGGTGCCGCCGCAATCAACAGGCCACTCAATGAACAGATCAGGGACTTCATCAGTGCTCTCCTCCGTGGATAAAACTAAATGCTGGTTTTCAGGCCGAGCGCCAGGCCACGTTGTGGTGGGCGAAGATCGCGCCGAGCCGGCCGCCCTGGCTCAACTGATTCATCGCCGACTGCAGCGCCTGCGCCAGGTCCGCCGCGTCGCGCTTCACGGCCAGCCCGGTGGCCCAGCCCTCGCGCGGCGCGCGCGGCGACGGCATCGGCTCGATCGCGAAACGCGCGTCGCCGCGCAATTCCGATTCGAGCTCCGACGCCAGGCCCGCAGCCACCGTGAACTCGCCGCGTCGCAGCGCACGCGCGCACGCGGTACCGTCTTTCCACTGCGTCGAGAGCTGGTCCTTGTAGGCGCCGCCGTCGGCACCGAGCAGCAGCCAGCCGGCGAGCGTCTGGCCCGGCACCGCGACGCGCTGACCAGCCAGGCTCGACAGCGCCGCCAGCGTCGGCACGCGCTCGAGGTTGCGCGCCAGCGCGACGCGCTCGCGGTAGTACGGCGCGAAGATCGCGACCTGCGGGTTGGCGTCCATCAGCGGGCGCTCGACCGGCACGTGCATCAGCACGTCGGCCGGCCCGTAGCCGAGGTAGTGGCCGCGCCAGACCATGTTGCGCAGGTCGTCGCTCATGCCGTCGTCGGCGTGGAACGGCAGCAGCGCCAGCTTCACGCCGAGCGCATCGGCCAGCGCCTGCGCGAGTTCGACGTCGATGCCTTTGCCCGCGTCGTGGAACGGCGGCATCTCTTCGTAGATGCCGACGATCAGCGTGCCGCGCTCGCGCACCTTCGCGAGCGTGGTGGCCGAGGCGACGGCCCCGAGCGACGCGAGCGACACGCCGGCCGCGGCCCCGGCCAGCCGGCGCAGGCAAGCGCGCCGGCTCGGCATTGAATGGTTCGATGGCATGGCGTCGTCCTGGTGGCGATCGGTTGGCGTGGCGATCGGCGCCGGCTCAGAACGGCTTGTCGCGGCGCGTTTCCAGGTAGGCCTTGATGGCCCAGATCGCCTCCTGGTCGAAGGTGCCCTCGAACGGCGGCATGTACACCGCGCCGTTGCGTGTGCGGCCATGGCGCACGGTGGTCAGGAAGTAGTTGTCGTTTTCCTTCACGCAGGCCGCCTTGCGCGCGGTGTCTTTCGTGGTCGCGCAGTCGTTGTCGAGCTTGCGCAGATCGGGCGCGATGCCGCCCGAGATCGCCTCGAGCCCGTGGCAGCGCGCGCAGTTCTGGTTGTACGCAGAGGTGCCGACCTTGACGGCCGCCTCGTTGCCGCGGAACGGGTTCTCCTCGCGCCAGCCCTCGCCCAGCTTGGGCAGCGTGGACGTGTCGACCGCCTGCGGCGTCACGTCGCCGTGGGCGCCGGCCAGGGTGCTGGCGAGCAGGCCCATCACGCAGCTGCCGGCGACGATGATCGCCCGGGCGCGATGGCGCCGCAGGCCGCTGAGTTTCATGCTCGGGGTGGTCACGAATTGATTCATGTCAATGTCTCCGTTGATCTTGGATGCGACTCTCGCTCCAGGCTCTTTCTGCAAACGCTGTGCCACGAGCCAGGTGTTCCAGGATCGAACAAAAGCGTCGCATCGGCGTCCGAAGCGCGATGGACAATCGAGCTGGTTTGGAACAGCATCCCGGCGCCACAGAACACATCGATGTTCGACTCACGAGACAACGTCCTGCATCCGCGGGCAGAGGACGACAGCATGACTACAGACCAACGTGACCTGACGAGCCCGTCGTGCATCGCCGGTCCGCGTGCCGAGACCGCCGCCGGTGCGCCGGCCGCACGTCCACCGCGTGTCGAGTTCATCGAGCGCTCGCATCAACGCAGCGCGGCGCTGGGCCTCACGCGCAGCGAACGGCGCGACCTCGACCCGATGGTGCGCAGCGACCTCACGGTGGCGCGCGAGCGCAACCACCGCCTGTACGTGCACGCCGCGCCGGTGATGCACCTGCTGTTCGAGCAGATCGTCAACACCGACAGCATGATCTTGCTGACCGATGCGCAGGGCACGATCCTGCACTCGGTCGGCGACGACGACTTTCTCGAGCGCGCACACAAGGTCGCCCTGCAGCCGGGCGAGAACTGGGCCGAGCATGCGAAGGGCACGAACGCGATCGGCACGGCGCTGTTCGAGGCGGTGCCGACGCTCATCCACGCGACCGAGCACTTCATGCACGCCAACAACTTCCTGACCTGCTCGGCGGCACCGATCTTCGACCCGCGCGGCAACATGCTCGGCGTGCTCGACGTGACCGGCGACCACCGCAGCTACCACCAGCACACGATGGGCCTGGTGCGCATGTCGGCGCGCATGATCGAGAACCACTGGCTCTCCGACGACTTCAACGACCGGCTGCGCCTGCACTTCCACAGCCGCGCCGAGTTCATCGGCACGCTGCTCGAGGGCATCGTCGTCGTCGGCCCCGACGGCAAGATCCTCGGCGCGAACCGCAGCGCCATCGACCAGATCGGCATGAGCGGCGCCGAGCTGCGCACGCGCAGCCTGACAAGCCTGTTCGGCATCTCGGCATCGGCCGTGTACGACCACTTCCGGATGCCGATGTCGGCACCGATGCAGCTGAGCGTGCCCGCCGGCCAGGTGTTCCACGTCAGCGCGCGTTTCGACTGGCCCTCGCGCTCAATCGCCACCGGCTTCGACCTCGACAACCCGCCTTCAGCGCCGAGCCTGGACCGCGCCGAGCCCGCCCCCAGCCCGCGCGCCGTCGTGCACGCTGAGGCCGAGCGCGGCGCCGCGACGCGCTTCTCGGGGCTGCAGTACCTGCGCACCGGCGACCCGCAAGTCGAGGCGCTGGTGCAGAAGATTCGCCGCGTGCTCGACCACGACATCCCGTTGCTGGTTCTCGGCGAGACCGGCACCGGCAAGGAGCTGCTCGCCCGCGCCGTGCACCACGATTCGGCCCGTTCGCGCCAGCCCTTCGTCGCGGTCAATTGCGCGTCTATCCCCGAGTCGCTGATCGAGGCCGAGCTGTTCGGCTACGAAGACGGCGCCTTCACCGGCGCGCGCAAGAAAGGCGCGCCGGGCCGGCTCGTGCAGGCCAACGGCGGCACGCTGTTCCTCGACGAGATCGGCGACATGCCGCTGTCGCTGCAGGCCCGCCTGCTGCGCGTGCTGCAGGAGCGCTGCGTGACGCCGCTGGGCAGCACCAAGTCGATCGCGGTCGACATCGCGGTGATCTGCGCGACGCACCGCAACCTGCGCGAGATGATCGAGCGGCACGAGTTCCGCGAAGACCTCTACTACCGCCTCAATGGCCTGGCGCTGCGCCTGCCCGCGCTGCGCGAGCGCACCGACCTCGATGCCGTGTGCAAGCGCATCCTGCAGGCCGAACGCCAGCACGACACGCCCGAGCTGAGCATGCCGGTGCTCGATCTGTTCCGGCGCTATGCGTGGCCGGGCAACATCCGCCAACTCGCGAACGTGCTGCGCACTGCGGCCGTGATGTCGGCCCACGAGCACACGATCACGACCACGCACTTGTCGGACGACTTCCTCGAAGACGCGCGCCACGTCTGCGGCGCGGCGCGCCCGCCGGCAACGCCGCTGCCCGCGCCGGCGGTCGAGCCTGCGTTCGCGATGCCGCCGGTGCAGGCCGCGTGGATCAGCGCGGCGCAGGTCGAGCCGCCGCAGCCGCCGGTGCGCAGCGATGCCGCACGCGAGGCGCCGGTGCGCCACACGCTGGAGCAGGCCGAGATCGAGATGATCCGCGCTGCGCTGGACGCCGCCGGTGGCAACATCTCGGCCGCGTCGAAGCAACTCGGCGTGAGCCGCAACACGATCTACCGCAAGCTGCGCTGGAACGTCGGCGACCTGCCGCGCTGACATCGCCCGCCGCTGCGTTGCAGCGCGGCAGCAACAGCTTTCTGCGCAGGGATTTCCCTGTGTCAGCGGCTTTCGCGCTGTTCCGCAATGGAGCAATGCAACAGCTGGCGACGCCGATTGACGCACCCGATCGAACGGCACAGGTATTGCTGATCGAGTGCATGAAGATACTCGTCCTCGGCTCCGGCGCAGGCGGCGGATTCCCGCAATGGAACTGCCGCTGCAAGCAGTGCGCGGCCTTCCGTCGCGGCGAGATCAGCGGCGCGATGCGCACCCAGAGTTCGGTCGCCGTGTCGCAGGACGGGCAGAGCTGGGTGCTGCTCAACGCATCGCCCGACATCGCCCAGCAGATCCGCGTCAACCCCGAACTGCAACCCCACGCCGGCACGCGCGACACGCCGATCAAGGCCGTCGTGCTGATGGACTCGCAGCTGCAGAACGTGGCCGGCCTGATCAGCCTGCGCGAGGGCGATGGGCTCGAGGTGTTCGCCACACCGCTGGTGTTCGAAGACCTCACCGGCGGCCTGCCGCTGCTCAGCGCGCTGCAGCACTACTGCGCCGTGCGCTGGCACCTGCTGCCCGTGGCCGGCGGCGAGCCGGTCGCGCGCTTCATGATCCCCGGCTTCCCGGCCTTGCGCTTCTGTGCGATCGCGGTGCCGGGCCGCACGCCGCGCTACGCCAGCCACCGCGGCGAGACCGTCGGCGGCAGCATCGCGCTGCAGATCGAAGACACACGCAGCGGCCAGCGCTTCTTCTTCTCGCCCGCGCTCGCCGACGTCGGCGACGCCGAGCTGGCGTGGATGCGCCAAGCCGACTGCGTGATGGTCGACGGCACCTTCTGGGACGAGCACGAGCTGCGCGACGCCGGCCTCGCCGAGCACAGCGCGTCCGAGCTCGGGCACTTGCCGCAGAGCCGCTTCGGCGGCCGCGCCGGCATGATCGACGTGCTCGATGCCACCGGCGCGCAACGCAAGATCCTCACCCACGTCAACAACAGCAACCCGATCCTCGACGAGCGCGGCGCGCAACGGCGCGCGCTCGACGAGCACGGCATCGAGGTCGCGCACGACGGCATGGTGATCGAGCTGTGAAGGCCTTGACACCGCGCTGGAGCAGTTGGATCGCGACGCGGCGCGACAGCGCGGCGCTGGCCGAGCCGCTGTGGCTCGAGTGGCTCGCGCTCGGCGGCGTGCTCGGGTTCGCGACCTGGCTGCTCGGCGTGCGCGGCGTGTGGGCGCTGCTGCTCGGTGCCGACCCGACCGGCATCACGCTCGTCATCATCGTCGTCTTTGCCGGCGCGACGCTGTGGTGCGGCGCGCGCGCCCGCGTGCTGCAGCAGCAGCGCAGCGCGCTCGACCCCCACATGCCGCACAGCGGCGAGCGCTGGGCCGCCGACTACCGCTCTGCGCTGCATGCCGACAGCGCCACCGCGCTCGACCTGCTGGTCGAACGCACGCACGGCCCGCACACCACCGCGTGGTGGGTCAACGGCATCCAGCTCAAGCTCGGGCTGCTCGGCAAGGTGATCGGCTTCTCGATCCTCGCGCTCAACATCGGCAACCTGCAAAGCTTCGACGCCGGCCAGTCGCAGGACCTGCTGCGCAGCCTGACCACCGGCCTCGGCGTGGCGCTGCTGACGACGATGGTCGGGCTGGTCGGCAACATCCTGCTCGGCCTGCAGCTCACGCGGCTCGACCGCTACGCCGACCGGCTCGTCGCCGACATCCAGCGGCTCGGCCTCGCGCGCGAACGCGACCAGAACGCGGCGATCTGATCATGCGACCACGTCGTCTCTCGCGCGAACCCGAGGTCGATCCGTTCTACGACATGTTGTTCAACATGCTGATCGCGTTCGTGTTCTGCTTCATCATCGCGCTGCTGGCGATGAACCCGAAGGCGCTGAAGACCGGCGACATCCCGTCGAAGGCCGAGTACATCATCAGCGTCGGCTGGCCCGACCGCAACCCGAACGACATCGACACCTGGGTGCAAGACCCGGGCGGCAACCTGGTGTGGTTCCGTGCCCGCGAGGCCGGGCTGATGTACCTCGACCGCGACGACCGCGGCGACGCGAACGACGCGATCCTGGTCAACGGCCAGCGCATCGTCAGCCCGTTCCGGCAAGAGGTCGTCACGCTGCGCGGCATCGTGCCGGGCGAGTTCACCGTCAACGTCCAGTACTACCAGTCGCGCGACGGCCAGCCGGTGGACGTGAGCGTCTCCATCATCAAGGTCAACCCCCGCGCCGAGGTCGTGTTCTACGGCCAGCTCCGGCTGGCGCGCCAGGGCGACGAGGCGACCGCAGCGCGCTTCACGCTGCTGCCCGACGGCAAGGTCGTCAACGTCAACACGCTGCCGAAATCACTGGTGCAACGACCATGAGCACGCACGGCCGCCCGAAGGGCTCATGCTCCCGCTCGGCGGGATCGGCCGAAGGCCGCAGGGTGCACCCATGACCCTGCCGGTGGTTCTGAGCTTCGCTGCGCTCGTCTTCGTGAGCTTGCTGGCGCTGTTGTGGTCGCGCTGGCCGGTGTGGCTCAAGGGCCTGCTGATCGTCGGCGTGACCGTCTTCTATTTCTTCGCCGACGAGGTCGTGCACGGCATGTGGGGCTGGCCGAGCAGCGACGCGCTGCCGGCGCGCTTCGTCCTGCTCGCAGCGGTGATCGACGAGCCCAGCGCCAAGCGGCCCGGCGGCCTGTACGTGTGGGTCAATGCACTCGAAGACGGCAAGCCGGCCGCGCAACCGCGCGCCTTCAAGCTGCCCTACAGCAAGGACCTGCACGCCTTGCTCAACGAAGGCATGAAGAAGGTTCGCGAAGGCGTGAGCCAGCTCGGCACCAGCGAGCCCAAGGTCGGCAAGGCCGGTCTGTCGTGGCTGCGGCCGGGCAGCGACGAGCAGGTCGTGAAGCTGCGCGATCTGCCGGTGCCGCAACTGCCGGAGAAATGATGCGCCGGCCGCTCGCCACCGCACTCGCGTCCGCGCCGCTGCTGCTGGTCATGGGCCTCGCAGCGTGCCAGCGCGTTGCGCCGGCCGAAGCCTGGTTCCCGCTCGAGGCGGGGCACCGCTGGACCTACCGCGTCACGACGCGCGGCGACGACGACAGCAGCGAACGCGAGTCGCTGACGTTGCGCACGCTCGGCGCCGAAACCCTGCCCGCGCTCGGCGACGCCGCGTGGCGCCGGCGCAGCGACAGCGGCGTCGACTACTGGCTGCGCGCCGACGCAACCGGCGTCTACCGCGTCGCGAGCAAGAGCGATCTCGATGCCGAACCGCAGCCCGACAAGGCACCGCGCTTCGTGCTGAAGGCGCCGTACAGCGTCGGCACGCAATGGCAGTCGAGCACGACCGCGTACCTGCTGATGCACCGCAACCAGTTTCCGCGCGAGATCCGCCACACGCACCCGAACGTGCCGATGCGCTACGTGATCGAGGCGGCCAATGAATCGGTCGACACGCCGGCCGGCCATTTCGAACACTGCCTGCGCGTGGTCGGCTCGGCCAGCGTGCGCATCTACGCCGACCCGGCGACCGGCTGGCGCGACATGCCGCTGACGACGACCGAGTGGTACTGCCCCGGCGTCGGCCTGGTGCGGCTTGAGCGCAGCGAGCCGGCGAAGTCTGCGTTCCTCACTGGTGGCACGCGCACGCTCGAGCTCGAATCGTGGCAATGAATCTGCGTCGTGCGGCGCTGTGCTTTCTGCAACGGGAGAAGCGCTGCCGTCGTTTCGGCTGCGGCGCATCGCGGCAAGGGCAGCCCGCCGGGCGCTCATGCGGTGGCGGTCGGCGCTGCGCTGCGACTGCACTGCGCTGCTCGGTCCGGGGTCACGCCGCCGAACTCACTGCGCTCACTTCGTTCGCTGCGTTCAAACAACCGCGGCGAGTCAGTTGTTGATGCGCGTGCTGCGCACGCGCCGACCCCGGCCCTGCGCTGCTCGTCGCCACCCAAATCGCGCCCAGCGGGCAGCCCTTGCCGCGAAGTCCACGGGTGGTGGTGTTCGTTTCAAGCACCGCCACGCTGGCTGCAAAGGTGCGTGCGGGCAGGTTGCGGCGCGCCTCTGAAGCGCCGAGGAGCACAGGGCTCGTGGCCGCGCGCGCAGCGCGCTTCCACAACTGACTCGTCGCGTTTGTTTGAACGGAGAGAGCGCAGCGAACGCAGTGAGTTGAGCGACGGGCCACGAGACCGCGCACCGCAGGGCAGTCGCCGCGCAGCGGAGACCGCTGAAGCGAAGCGCCGCGGCCTGCCCGCACGGGCCTTTGCTCGCGCTGAGCTTTGCACGCACAGCAGCAGTTAGGCATCAATACACCCACATGCATACTCTCCACCTAGTTACCAATCCTCCGATGGAACCAGCTTGAAGCCGCCGTCCCTACCGCCAGAGTACGTCAACCACCTCAGCAGACAAGGTTTCGTACTAACTGATGTGTTGGGTTCGGGCATCTGTGGCAGCGTCTATCTGGCCGAGCAGCCCACCCTCAACAGGAAAGTTGCTGTCAAGTTTTTCGATAGTGCGTTCGTGCGGTCAGACCAAGCGATGCACAAGCGCTTCATCCGAGAGGCCAAGCTTCTTGCTCGTTTCCAGCATCCGAACATTCCTTACGTTCTCACCGAGGGCGTACTTGATGCAGCACATGGGAAGGCACCCTACTTCGTAATGGAGTACGTCAACGGAATGACCCTGAGCGACCTGCTGAAAGAGAAGGGGAAGTTGGATCGAACCTTAGCTGTTGACCTTGCAGTGCAAGTCCTAGATGCACTGAGCTATGCGCACATTAATCAAATAGTGCATCGCGACGTCAAGCCGTCGAACGTCATGGTCGACTCGCGCATGCGGTGCTTCCTAATCGACTTTTCTATCGGAGTGAGCTTCGACTCCAAACCTGGAGTGCCCCGAGCCACTACGCGCGGGGAGTTCCTGGGTTCGCTCCCGTACGCATCACCCGAGCAGATGATTGATGCGGCAACAGTAGATGGTCGCAGCGACATCTATAGCGTAGGTGTGATGCTCATCGAACTGCTAACTGGGAGGCCGGAAACCGCGAATTTCCGAAAGACCCTCGCCAGCCTACCGAGGGGCATGATCGATGCGATTGAGAAGGCTTGTGCAAGCGCCCCTGACGAGAGATACAGGACTGCGGAGGAATTCATTCGCGCGATTGGCAATCGGAATCACACAGCTCCGCCCGCGCTTTCGCCCGCGCTGGCCATCTGCTCGAATTTGAAGTGTTCCGAGGCAAATTGGTCCTCTCGCGGCTACTATCGTGGCCCGCGAATCATCCCTGACTCCACTGGCTCCTTCTGCACAAGTTGCGGCGGCTCTCTCGCCTATCTCTGCAAGAACTGCGGGGCGCCGATTTCCGAGACCCCGTATTGCGGAGGATGTGGCTCCGAGAACTTCAGAGTGCCAGAGTGCAAAACTTGTGGTTCGTGGTTGACCAAGGACTATATGGACTCAGGTGGTCAGTTTGGCTGCCAGAAGTGCAAGGACAAGAAGCCGAATGTTTGGCGAAGCACACCAAAGCCATCGCCAGACGTGGATGACGACATTCCATTTTGAATTGCTCACCTTGGCGAGATGACGCCTAACCCTTCCTTCAAGCGGACATGCCTACGGCAGGCCGCTCAAGTCAAACGTTCAACGGCAGCAACGGGCCGGTCGCGGACACTCGACGGATCGCCGCGCTAGCGGCGCAGCAAGCTTCTTTCAGGTGTTCGGCGCCTTGGCCCAGGCCTGGCACCAGCCGTTCTTCGCGACCTGCTTGCGGCCGAACATCGCGCAGCCGGCCCACGCGTCGTCGGGCTTGCCTTGCCAGAACGAGCAGTTGG
>Ga0307508_10002366_pt1 | contig 19947 bp, 18 predicted proteins | sample 9_EM_MG_FD_203089 | JGI IMG/M metagenome (GOLD analysis project Ga0307508, IMG submission 203089) | Populus trichocarpa ectomycorrhiza microbial communities from riparian zone in the Pacific Northwest, United States - 9_EM | ecosystem: Host-associated > Plants > Roots > Unclassified | place...
ATTCTTGTATAATAATTGAACGCCGGCGAAGACCGCGCGCGCCCCATCTCCTTCGTGACTATCGAGAAACCTGACTAGTTCGATATTACCGTCACTCCGACGTTGACCGGACGTCCCAGTGTCACAGCGGGGCAGCCAGCGAGAGACGCCCAGATACGCACGTCAAGATTGAAAATAGAAAACCCAGCAAAGTTCGACAGGAAGAGCCCCACCGCCTTCAACCAGTGGTAGGAATCGGTAACCATGTATCTGGGGTTCTACCCAGAAACGGTCAACAGGCAAAAAATCGCCTGGGTGGGAACCCTACTGACGGACACGGCCCTGGTCTGGCACCTCCAGCGGTACTGAGTGTGACACTAGGGTAGTGGGGTAACCAGAGTGCAGGTAGAATCAAAGGTAATCAGGCTACTTTTGATAATTAACAACGGAATAATCTTAGATCTTGTGTGTGGATTCGGTGGTAGTGTTGGTGAGGATGTTTGTGCTGATTTTGCTTCCGTCGGGGCGGAAAACCTCCGTCTTATACCTGAGTGACACTGGCGTGAGAGGTGGTGACTCGGATTTGGATTCCCCCGAGGTACATGGACCCCGTGGGCGACTCATTGGTCCTGGCCAGGTGTAGATAAGAAAGATGAGCTCTTCATGCAGCTGAGCGGGGAACATTCTTGCTCCAAACTCGTACATGGCCTCCCCCGCAGGGCCCCAACCTCTTCGTACATGGTTCCGCTGTAAGGACATGGATCTCTCGTACGAGACCCCTCCGTAAGGAGCCCAACCAGCGTTTGCCAAGATTCATCTTTTGCTCGTTTGCACTTTGACCCCTCATCTCGGAGTTATTTTTTTTACGACCGATCCTCTCGGCTGCAAGTGAACTCCGGCTCTTTATCTCACGTCTAGACTCTCTGAGTGCGTTCCGTCATCCGTACCCTTCTCTAGCTCTGGCTACATACTCAAGATATTTCAGGTGTAACACTACCTCCCCTTCCTCCTTAGCCTCGTCCCGGGCGCTTTAACACTTTTCTCTATCTAGGTAGCCCATCTCTTTCTGTGTGATTGAAATGGTATTACCGCGACTGTAGTCCTCCACCCCTACAGCCCTCCCAGCCACCGGATCAGGGCATCTTTCTCTGTAATCTGTCGGGATGGCTGGGCCCTCTGAGCAAGCCGCTGCGTGCTCATACTGTCGTCCAGTCCTTTGAAAGGGGCACGCTTGGTCCCAACCAAGATTTGGTATTCCAAGAGGGCGGGTAGGAATTCGGTGGGCCGAGGGCTGATAACTGGGGTTCAGATAGAGGCCACGACATCTCATCCAGATGAAGCAACCGTATCTGGAAGTGCCCGCGCCTTCTCGGTCGTCGTCTCGTATCTTCCTTCAGGGCCCTCCCGGATCCTCGTTACTGGGTTGTGAGGTACCTGGTGCATTGCCCGACAGGGAGGCTGGTTGGGTGCCCGAGAAGCGGGTCTTTTCTGGGCGATTCAGTGTCCGAGAAGGGGGTCTTTCTTTGGGTTGCTCCTCATTTAGGACTTCAGTTCCGGGGTTGACGCAAACCGAGCTCTTTTCGTGCACAGAGAGCCTATGGTGCCCTTCGTGCTAGTAACCGGGATCTGGGTAGTGGCCTCCTGTGAGCGTATCGAGGAGTGCCCGCGCTGATAGGGGCGGAGTGCACCCGCGGCCCTGGATCCGAACCACCAGTCCCTTATTCCAAAAGTTGGTCAACCGAGTTTTGTTTTTGTGTGTGCGAGATGAAGTCCTCCAACCCCTTCATCCCTACTACCGCCCGTGCTTTTGGCTAGTTGTCGGTGAGTCGGTAGTCCCTTGGCGTGTCTGGATTTCGTTGGTGAAACTCCAGGAGTTTCTCGCAACCGCCTACCAAAAAGTTGTCGAATGGTTCTTCCGTCCTGTCTTTGTGTTCCAGATAGTCGAGCCACTTGACGGGGTATAGGATCCTTTTGTTTTTTCCCCAGCCGCATTCGACCGAGGACATAACTTCGTCGACATCGTATTCCTCCAACTGCACGATGTCATTGGCCTCTCAGAGCACCTTTAACGAGTCCGGTAGTGCTCGGTGCTCGCTCGTTCAGTAGGGTTCAGGCAGCAAGACGTGGAAGACATTGTGGATCTTCCATTTTCGGGGCAGTGTGAGGCCGACGGCTAGGGGGGAGACGATTTTCTAGATCTCGAAGGGACCATGATTCTTGTGGTCCAGTTTCTTCGAGGGGCAGCGCGTTTTGATGTTGCATCCGTTGAGCTTTTCCAAGTCTCCTACTTGGTACGCCAGGGGTTCCTTTTGCGCCGGGTTGGTGTATCGGCACATTTGCTCCTGTGCGTCCTCAAGCCCTTTCCGGGATTTGTCGTGCACGGTGTGCATCCAGTGGGCATAGACGTGGCTCGCTGGGTTCAGAGGCTCTGTTGACGCGGGGTCCATGGCTGCTGGGTGGAAGCCAAAGGTAGTGTAGAACGGAGACATACCATTGCCCGTGGTGGTCCAGTTGTTGTAGGTGAACTCGGCCATCGGTGTTACACCTCAAAGGAAACATGGGAAAAGATACTTAGTTAGTTACATAGTCAGAGCACGTGAGACTTTACTCAAGCCACTCGAAGGAGAAAGTCGAGTCTCGTCGGCTTCAGAGAGTCTAGGCGGCAGATAGCCTCGGGATTAGACCTTACGGCCGTAACGGACCTAAGGGGCTAATCTCCGGACGAACTGCAAACGCAACTAAATACGGGATACGAGGGGTGAGGTCATAGAACCGATAACTCCTCTTTCTCTGATAGGCCGGTAATTCACTCACCCACAGGGCTTGAGGGAATTGCGCAGTGAGGGATCAGTCGGCTCATCGTTAGACTGGCCAGGACCAATGGAGTTGTAAGAACATCAGCAAAAACTCAAAAAATGCTCCCTGTGCTCCCGGTGCTTCCGTAAGCTTTATTAAGCTTTATTAAGCTTCTGTAAGAGAGAAGTTATATTTTGCTCCCGTAAGGATTTGGAAAAAAATAATCTCTTTTATTTCAACTAAAACACCGAGAAAGGAAATTTAAAATTTGTGTCTCACTTCAAAAAAAAGCAATATACCTCAACTTTTCATTGTTTTGCTGATGAACCGGGCCTGTGGGGTTTCGGGGTCTTGACTAGCGGACGGAATCCTCGGGAATGACTGAGAAGTACGGGTTTCCTAGAGAAACCACGTGACGCCGAAAGAAGACTATATAGCCGATGAAGTTTCCGCCTGTCGAACGAAAAAGAGGAGACAGCATCGAAGGCACTCTCGTCAAAACCCCGAACAAAAGATCTAAGATTATTCCATTGTGAATTATTGAAAGTAGCCGGATTACCTTTGATTCTCTCTGCACTCAGGTTACGATACAACCCCAGTGTCACACTATAATCTTGATCTCAAAATCACCCTACTTTCATGAACTACTTCGAAGACCACCTCTACCTGCTCGAACTCTCTACGTACTTGGAACCTAAGTCCCAGTGCTCCTTTGATTATACGTTCCAATCAAGCGACAACAAAATCACCAACTTCGAGCGTTGGGACCCAAACTTCAACGGACCGGTCCCCACTCACTACCAAGAAGGTGATTACGAACCTTTGAACCGGTACACGCAATACTGGATCAACTGCGTCCATAACCATCAAAGCGCCGAGTTCACCGAAAACGAACTACGAGAACTCTGCGACTACAATTTCGAGGACGACGAAACCATCTACACCAGAGATTTCCTCGACTTATACTAAGCAATGTCTACCGCCTCCGACTACAACATGCTCCGCTTGGAGGCACCAAGAGGCATGCTGCAGATCACCAACGACAAAGAAACAGAGGAAGAAACCCTGGAAATCGCCAACCCGGTGGGATGGATGCGGGCCATGGCCAACCATCTGCAACAGGCGTAGCAAGACCTACGCCAGCTACTGGATCTGTGCGGCAACACGATAGACCAAACGGACCGACGAATCCGACGGATCAAGGCTACCTACAACCGGTTGGTACATGGCGCCCAATACGTCTACGAACAGATGGAGGCCAAGGAACAAATCTCAGGAGAATGGGTAAGAAACGAGCTGATGGTGGCCGCTAACACATACCAGGCATTCACCCGCCAGGTCTGGGAAGCTATCATCGAGTGCTCCAAAACAGAGGAGATCCAGAGAATGGGGGACCCAGGTAGCCCGAATGCACGATCCTGTGGCATTCCTATGAGCGGCAAATCTGACAAGGAACACACACCTTGCGGAATTTCAAGGTAATGTGGAGAGATGGGCCACGGACCACCAGCAGAAAGTGGAAAACCTGGAACTGCAACGGAGGGAAGACCAGAGACGGATGGCAGGGCTGGAACAACGATTGAACCAGGCCCAGAACGAGCTATTACAGGTGGCAACTGCCGTACCCCGCCCAACGACCATGGCGGCACGAGCCCCGACCGAACCCCGCACGGCCCCGGGCCAAGTAGGTGAACCCGTGACCCAACTGACACTGGGAAGCCCTTTACTCGGGAGAATCCAGCGGCAGCAGAGACCCCCAGCAATCCCGGCCGACAATGGGGGAGCAGGAGGAAACGGGGCCCCGCCAAGACCCCCGCGAAGAGCCGCGCCACCATCACCTTCCCCACCTTCAGACGAAGTCGACGGCGATCTGTACGAATGGAACCTCCCTATGGGCAGGGGCCCACCAAACAAGGAAGAGCCGACCCACGAACGACTGGCAACCATGCTTACACCGGAAGAAATAGCCCGGCTAGTGGGAGCCGGAATTGCGGCAGCACGAATCCCCGCACAGCCCCAAATAAGAACCTCCCGGCTAAAAATGGAGAACCCGGCGAAGTTCGACTGGAAAAACCCCACCGCCTTCAACCAATGGTGGGAATCAGTCACGATGTACCTCGGATTCTACCCCGAGACCATTGACAGGCAAAAAATTGCCTGGGTTGGAACACTTCTGACGGACACGGCCCTGGTTTGGCACCTTCACCAGCACCACAAGCTACGGGACAACGACACCTGGGCAAACTACTCGGCCGCGATTCGGGCTGAGTACCGCAACGAGCGAGAGGCAGCAGACGCCCAGCTAACGCTGGGACAGTTAAAGTACCACGGCGACATTCGGTCCTACATGACGGAGTTCCGAGCCTTCAACCTCTACGCGCGCGCTACGGGGGAAAGCCTCCAAGAAAAGGTGAACCTCGCAATGCCGGAATCAGTAATGGATATGAGGTTCACCCACTACCTGGAGGACTTCGCCGACGATAAAGGATTCCTGCAAGCAACATACCAAGCAGCGTTGCAAGTCGAAAAGAAAAAAGCACTGAGACTGGCCCGGGAGCAAGCAAAAACCCCAGTCCCAACAGGAAAACGGGACGAGAAAAAGAAGGACGGTCCGAGCAAAGAAGGATCAAACGGCAACCGGAAAAAGGGGGAAACCGAGAGGGAACCCCAGCACGAAGGCAGCAGGGGTAGCGATTACGGGGGGGCAGGACAATGGGCATCAGAGGCCGCCGCGTTCAAAGGAGTCCCAGACCACGAGCGCAGGGAATACGCGAGCACCCGAGGATGCCACCACTGCTGACGACCAAGCCACTGAGCAGCCAAATGTTTCGCCGGCACCACGGCCAAGGGCACCGACCTCCCCGCGGCGCCATGGAAAATAGCTGCGGGAACAAAACGGCTGCGCAAACCCGAACAAGAGGCCCTACCGGCACTGGAGCCCAAAGTGCAAAAAACAGCGGCACTAGACGTCAGGGACTCCGAACCCCTATGGCCAGACGAGGAGGATTTTTAAGGGGCCGACCGCGGGGGCCCAGTGCATTATAAGCGGAGCAGGCCAAAAAAGGAAAAATGAGGGGGAAGAAAAAGCCGCAGCGAAAAAACCCAAAGGAGGACCTTGACCTATCATATCAATGTTGCTAACGATAGGGACCCAGGACCATTGGGTCGGGATCCTCCTAAACACCGGCTGCTCAATCCCATTACTCAACCGGAAAACAGCGGAAAAACTAGGGATCGAACTACAAGAACATAACCAAACGATACCCATCGAAAACTTCACGGGTCAAACCGTGGAAGGAGCAGGGCAATATTACACCAAACCCCTGCTCTTGCGCCACCGACGACACATCAACAGGGAAAGATTTGAGGTTTCCCCAATGAAAGAAGGAATCGACATCTTCCTCCCTTTCTGGTGGATCGCCAAACACCCCCCACAGGGAGCATGGCAGGACCAGGAAATCCAGTTTAACAGTGCCGAATGCCTGAAGAGGTGCACCCAATACGAACAAGCCGACTTCTCGCTAACCTGGTAAGATGCGGTCGCGACCGACCCCCGTGCTCAGACCATCGGTAACGTGTCGGCAGTCGAAGAAGTGGAACCTTTGGGAAAAGTACCTGTGGAGTTCCGACAACATCTCGGGATAATGGGGAAAGAGGCGGCGGAGGCGCGACCGGACCACCGGCCGTACGACTGCCAGATCAACTTCCAGGAAGGGAGCACGCCACCCTGGGGACCAATCTATCCACTCTCAGAGGAAGAACTGCTGGTACTCCGAGAATCGTTGAAAGAGATGGAGCGAACCGGGAAAATTAGGCGCTCCACATTGGCGGCAGGATCTCCCATTCTCTTCGTGCCAAAGCCCCATGGAAGAGGGCTCCATCTGTGCGTTGATTACCGGGCCTTGAACCGAATCACCATCCCCAACAGGTACCCCCTACAACTGATGCAAGAACTCCAGGATCGGGTTCGGGGTGCGCAATGGTTCACCAAAATGGACCTGCAAAACGGATTCCACCTAATCCGCATAAAAAAACGAGACGAATGGAAAACGGCGTTCAGAACTCGATATGGCCTGTTCGAATTCCAGGTAGTGCCCTTCGGCCTTACTAACGCCCCCTCCACCTTTCAGGATATGATGAACCACGTACTTTCGGACATGCTAGACGTCGGAGTACTAGCCTATATGGACGACATACTAGTCTACGCCGACGCAGAGGAAGGCCACGACTGGACAGTCAAAGAGGTACTCACGAGACTGCAAAACAACGGACTAGCAATCTCTCGGGAAAAATGTGTATGGAAGGCTACGGAAGTCGCGTTCTTGGGGTACATCATTGGGAGGAACGGAATCAGGATGTCGGACGACAAGGTGCAGGCGGTTGTCGACTGGAAAACCCCGGGATTGCTAACGGAAGTCCAATGCTTCCGGGGCTTCGCCAACTTTTACTGACGATTCATCCTGAACTATTCCCGGGTAGCAAGGCCCCTCACGGAATTGACAAAAAAGGAATCGGGTAAGGAATGGGCCTGGAACACGGAAGCGGAAGCAGCCTTCCGGGAACTCAAACACCGATTCACCACGGCACCAATCCTGGCCCACTTTGACCCAAAGAAACCAGTTATCATCGAAACAGATGCGTCGGACTTCGCCCTAGGAACGGTATTATCGCAACGAAGTGAGGAAGGACGTCTACACCGAGTAGCCTTCCACTCAAGAAAATTCCAACCCGTGGATATTAATTACGAGATCCACGAGAAGGAACTGTTGGCCATAGTGGACGCCTTCTGTTACACCCGAGGGTAACAAGGGAAAAAGAGATACAAGGAGAAAGGTAGCCAAACGGTGAGTCACGTGACTAGAAACCCTGACGAACGTCTTGGGGCCTCGGAAAGCAGTTCGGCAAGAAAAGCAGAGCTAAGGGTAACTTCGGCGGGTGATGGATCTTAGGCCAGCCCACCGGGTAGACCCGACGCACTGCCAACTCTTGTAGCCGCTGCATACGAGAACGAGATAAGGGGAGAACTAGCTTCCTGCAAGTCGCACGCCATAAGCGGGGCCCAGGTCGCCAAGACAGGTCTGGGAGAGTCTAGACGGGAGATAAGACCCGGAGTTAGGAACCTTACGGCCGAGACGAGCGGACGAAGGAATAACTCCGGAGCGGGGCCAGCGGCAAACTAGGAGGGACGGCGGACTCCGAAAGAGTTATGACCAATCCTGCCTAGGACCTCGATACGAAGCCGGCATAGTCCGAAAGACTAGCGTCGCGGGGAATACGAGGTCACCGACTGTTAGCCTCCACCCTTATCGCTAGAACCGGTCAGGACCAAGCTCACCCATGAGCGGAACTCTCTGAGGCCACGCGTCTTGGAAACTGGGATCTCCGACGTGACGACTGGAAGAAAGAACCACGTGACCAAAAAAGGAAAGGCATATATACCGCACGAAAGCTCACCTCTCGATTCCCCATCCTCGGACACCACGCTCACGAAACACCCCGACACGACGAACCTAAGATTATTCCGCTGTGAATAAAGAAATCGAACCTGACTCTACAACATCTTTACCTCCACCTCCGTACTTGCGTACCCAGGTGTCACACTATAATCTTGGTTCACAAGTCACCTTCGATTTACCCACGACCCTTATGCCCTCGTTCGAACAAGATCACTTCTTTCTCCTCGAACTGGCAAACATCTTCGAACAACTCTCCACACAGCACTTCGATCAGAGCTACCAATCGATTGAAGCCTTGCTCTACGAAGATCCTTGGGACGAGACCATCGACAGGCCCATCCCCACGGAAGCAATCGACTGCACTCCCAGGCACTGGTATACGCAGTACTGGTACGACTGTGCGTTCGCCCATCAGTGCGCAAACCTCTCCGGACTCGACTTCCGAGACATTTGCGACTACACCTTTTACGACGACAAAACAATCTATACAGGACACTTCCTAGACCTGTATTAAAAAATGACCGAATCCAACGTTGATATGCTCCGGTTGGAATATCCACGAACCGCCCTGGAAGTATACAACGACACCGAAACCGACCAGCCAACGATCGACCTCCCGAACCCTACTGCTTGGGTCCGACTGCTGGTCACGCAGCACCAGCAGGCTCAATGGGATCTAGAGCAGCTACACGGGATGTGCGGTGACGCCTACGACCGGGCCGACCGGCGAATCGTCGCAATTGAGCGGAACTACCACCTGCTCACGCAAGCCCTCGAATACGTCTACAAGACGGCCGAGGCCAACACAACTGTATCCCACGAGTGGATGCAAACCGAGCTGATGCGCACCGCGAGCGCCGCTCAAAAATTTACCACCGACGTCTGGACAGCCATCACCTCCCGGGACAAGGACCAGGCCGAAAAGGAGGGGCACCAGATCACCCGAATCACGCGGCTGAATGACACCGTCCAGTGTCTCCAGGTTGCGGATCGGAAACGAGCGGAGGAACAATAAACCTGGAACACCAACTGCGAAAAATGGGCCATGAACCAACAGGAGGAAACCGAGCGTCTAGCCAAAGAACAGGAACGGCTGCGCGTGGAGGTAAGTGCCATCCAACGGGCGACCACCACGCCCACTTACCTACAGTCGGCTCTCCCGAGGGACATCCCCCTTCCGGCTTCAAGGGAAGGAACCCCTGAAGGAGCGGCAGGAGGGGCCGGAGGAGACCCCCCCAGGCGACCCCGAACCAGGTTGGTACTCCGGTCTCCATCCCCGGAACCAGAAAACCCCACCGGAAGCACGGGGCCGGACAACGACAATGACGACGACATGTACACCGTTCCGAAGAGGAGGCGAAGCCAGGTGACCGGAAGACCCCCACCGGGAGCCACCCCACTCCAGGAAGGGCACATCGCCACCATGCTTACCCCGGAGGAGATCGCTCGACTAGTGGGGGAAGGCATTGCGGCAGCCCGGGCCGACCAAAGGGCTCCGGAGGTAAGAGTCAATACTTCCCGACTCAAGCTAAAGAACCCAGAGCCCTTCGATGGGAAACCCACCTCGGCATTTAATGTCTGGTGGGAATCGGTCCTCGAATACATTGGGTTCTACCCGGAAACCCTCGACACCCAAAAGATCGCCTGGGTAGGAACCCTGCTGTCTGATACCGCAAAGGCCTGGCACCAGCACCGAAGAAGGACAATGGCCGACCGGGACACCTGGGTCGCCATCCGGGCTGAATTTTGAGACACCCGAGAGGCCGCGAACGCCCAGCTGAAGCTCGGCCAGCTACGGTACAAAGGCGACATCAAGGCCTACTTCACCGAATTCCGTGCCTTGAACGTATACGCCCAAGCCACCGGCGAAGGATTGAGGGAGAAAATCGACCAAGCCATGCCTGACAATATCCTTGATATGCGCTTTGCCCACTACATGGAGGAATTCATAGACGATGAACACTTCCTCACGGCCACCTACAACGCCGGTCTTCATGTGGAGTGAAGGAAGGCCCTGAAGGCAACGCGAGAAGCGCAGCCAGGAGGAAGCACAGGACGAAGGGACGGCCCGGATGGGAAAAATCCGGGCAATGCCCGAAAGGGCAAGGAGAGCGGTGGCCCCAAGCAGACTGGGAAGTCTGACTCGGGGGGCAAGGCTGAAAAGCCAAGGAAATCATGGGAACAGAGCCACTGGGGAAGTGGTAGCAACGCCTACAAGGGGGTTCCCCAGGGTGAGATCGACTCCCACCGAAGCAGCAAAGCCAACTGCTGGAGGTGTGGCCGGGACAGCCACACCACCCAAGACTGCTACGCCCGAACTACAGTCAAGGGCACGGAGCTACCAGAAGCCCCGAAACAGGCAAGCTCGGTTCAAGGGAAAAGGAAGAGAGGGGAGGAGGCCGAGGAGGCTCTGGCCCCCAAACAAGCCAAAGCGGCCCATGTCAAAATCGAGGACGAAGACATGCGGGAAGCCGCGGCCATAACACTCCAGTCCGCCTGGCAAGACGACTCGGATTTTTAGAAGGACGGGGCCCGCCGCACCCCAAGTCCTTCCCAATAATTTGTGGAACAAGTCGAAAACGAAAGGGTCCGGAGGAACCAAGTGCTGGAACCTCGCAGGATAGACACGGAAGAAGGCTAAACCTTAACGAAGCCTCGCCCGAAAAGTCTACGAATAAACCACAATGCGGCAAAAGACCAATCACTACCATGATCATCTCGTGGGGCCCAACCCAGCACGCGGTGCGAGTCCTACTCGACACGGGTTGCTCGGTACCTTTGATTAGCACAAGAATCACCGAGCAACTCGACATACCTTGAATCCGCCGAAAGGTAGCAGCCCCACTGTTGAACTGCTCCGGAGAACAGGTCAAGGGGGCAGGAATGGAGTACACCGAGCCGCTCCTGCTCCAACATCGAAAGCACTACTCCCGAGAAGTGTTCGAGGTTGCCCCTCTGGAACCAGAGGTCGACCTCTTCCTCCCATTCTGGTGGATTGCGAAGCACCCCCCCCAGGGTGCATGGGACTGGGAGGAACTGCGCTTCAGCAGCCACAACTGCCTGGAAAGGTGCACGAGGTTCGAAACCGCGGAATTCTCTCTGTCCCTGGACGAGGCGGTTACCCTTGACCCAGAAGCCAAGGTCATTGGGTACGTCTCGACGGTAACCGAAGGGGACCCTCAGGATCATATCCCGAAGGAGTTCAGGAGCTATCTCGACGTCATGAGTCAGGAGGCGGCAGAGGCGCTACCGGTACACCAGCCGTACGACTGCAAGATCGACCTCAAGGAAGGAGAAACCGCCCCCTGGGGACCGATTTATCCCCTCTCGGAATACGAGCTCCAGACTCTTAGGGAATGGCTCAAGGAAATGTTAAGAACAGGCAAAATTCGGAGGTCCACCTCGCCGGCAGGATTCCCGATTCTGTTTGTACCAAAGCCGAACGGAAAGGGACTCCGGTTGTGCGTCGACTACCGGGCCCTCAACCGGATAACGATTCCCAACCGATATCCCCTTCCCCTCATGCAGGAACTACAGGATCGAGTTCAGGGAGCCAAGTGGTTCACTAAACTAGATCTGAAAAACCGATTCAACCTGATTCGCATCCGAGAAGGTGATGAGTGGAAAAGAGCCTTCCGAACCCGCTATGGGCTCTACGAATTCCAGGTCATGGCATTCGGATTAACCAACGCTCCGTCAACCTTCCAGGACATGATGAACCACGTCTTCTCCGACATGATCGACCTGGGCCTCCTGGTTTACATGGACGATTTCCTGATCTATGCAAAAACCGAGGAGGAGCACGACCAACGAGTTAAGGAAGTGCTGAACAGGTTGCGGGAAAACCGACTGGCAGTCTCGCCCGACAAGTGCGTCTGGGAAACTCAGGAGGTGGAATTCCTGGGGTATGTCATTGGGCAAGACGGAATCCAAATGGCAAAGGGAAAGGTGGAGGCGGTGCTGGAATGGAAGACCCCAGCATCGCTGACGGAGGTACAGTCCTTTCTGGCATTCGCCAATTTCTACCGACGCTTCATCAAGGACTACTCCCGAGTAGCCAGGCCCCTGACGGAACTAACGAAAGGGGGAAAAAAGGAGTGGGAATGGAACCACCAGGCGGAAGAAGCCTTTCGAGAACTGAAGCAACGATTCACGACGGCACCGATACTGGCCCACTTCGATGCCACCAAACCAGTGATCATTGAGACAGACGCCTCCGACTTTGCCATTGGCGCCGTACTGTCGCAACGAGATGAGGAAGGGAGACTGCACCAGGTCGCCTTCCACTCCCGGAAGTTCCAGCCGGCGGAAATCAACTACGAAATCCACGATAAGGAACTTCTGGCAATCGTCGACGCCTTCAAACACTGGCGCCGGTACTGCGAAGGAGCGGCAAATCAGGTCCAAGTGTTTAGCGACCACCAGAACCTCGAGTACTTTACAACCACAAAGATACTCAACCGGCGCCAGGCACGGTGGGCGCAAGAATTGGCCGGCATCGACTTCCCCATCCACTACCGACCAGGGAGCCGGAACGGGAAACCAGATGCTCTTTCAAGGCGTTCGGAGTACCGCCCTGAAAAAGGGGGGAGTGAAAACCAGCCGATCACGACAGTTTTGCGGAAAACCAACCTCGCGGCACCAGAATTTGCGGAACCAGATAGACGGGAAAGAACGTTCATCTGCTCTTCGGCAAGATTGGCATCACTCCAATCACGACAATGGTCAAAAGAATTTGCGGAAGCGGTCAAGGGAGCCGGGAAAAAGGACAACGAATACCAAGGCGCATGGAAGGAACTGGAAGCAGTGCTGGGGAATGTAGCACTGAATGACCGGAAGGTCGAGGAGGAAGCTGCCCGCCCTCGTGAGGCACGGCAGAGGGACCGAAAGGTCAGGACGGACGCGGTCCTCGGGATCAAGGACGGGCTACTCTACCGAAAGGGTATGCTCTGGATCCCGGAGGATGGGAACCTCAAGAAAATGATTCTCGAATCAGAACACGACACGAGAGTCGCAGGACACATGGGCCAGGATAAAACGATCGAACTTATCCGATGGAACTTCTGGTGGCCAAAGATGAATGAAAGAATTATCGACTTCGTCCAAAGCTGCCCCGAATGCCAGAAGAACAAGGCGGCCCGACACCGACCGTACGGACTCTCCTCCCCCTTGGAGTTACTGTACGCCCCTTGGCAGTCCATCGCAATGGACTTCATCACAGAATTGCCACTCTCAGAAGGATGCGATCAATTGTGGGTGGTTATAGACCGATTCACAAAAATGGCGCACTTCCTCCCCCTCGAAAAGGAAAAGAAAACGGCGGCCGACCTAGCGGTCACCTTCGCTCGGGAAGTCTGGAAATACCACGGACTCCCCACGGATATTGTCTCGGACCGAGACTCCCGATTCACTCACGAGACATGGCAAGAATTTCTGCAGCTATCGGGCATCCGCCCAAGGATGTCGACAGCCTTCCACCCCCAAACCGACGGGCAAACGGAACGCCTCAACCAGACAATCGAGGCATACCTCCGGGCGTTCGTCAGCCACGAGCAAGACAACTGGGTAGGCCTACTCCCAACGGCGGAGTTCGCCTATAACAATTCGATCACCATGGGCAATGGGATGTCCCCGTTCTACGCTAACTACGGATTCCATCCCGTGTCCTCTGACCCAGTCGCCAGGGGACCTTTGAACCCTGCCAGCAAGCTCTACGCCCACTGGATGCACGCGTTACACAAGGCGTCCGCGGAACGACTGGAAGCGGCACACGAACGAATGCGCCTCTACACGGACCCCCAGCGCACCAAACCCCCGGAGTACCAGATCGGGGACTTGGTGATGCTCAACGGGCGCAACATCAAGACGCGCCGACCCTCCTGGAAGCTGGACCACAAGAATCATGGCCCCTTCCAGGTGGAAAAAATCGTCTCGCCCCTCGCAGTTCGACTTACACTGCCCCGGAAATGGAAGATCCACAACGTTTTCCATGTATTGCTACTTGAACCCTACCGGACCAGCGAACACCGGGCACCGCCGGACCCCTCGAAGATCCTCCGAGAGGCTGACGATATCGAACAAAGCGAGGAATACGATGTTGACGAGGTCCTTGGGAGCACCAGGAAAGGGCGCCGCGTCCTGTACCTCGTCAAATGGCTCGCCTACCCAGACCGGAAGGACTGGACGTAAGAACCATACGATAACTTTTCAGTAGGCGGTCTGGAGAAACTCCGAGAGTTTCACCGACGAAATCCAGACGCGCCGAGGGACTACCGGCTCACCGAGGGCTAGACTCCGACCCGCCCCTGGCGCATATCGAAGCCGAGGGGGTTGAAGCACGGTCGGGGGGTAGTAGGATGAAGGGGAGTAGGACTTCATCCAACAAAGACTTTTTCAACGAGCAGAAGAGCAAAAGGTATTGTAATCCCAGAAAGAAACAGCAGCCGTCCCTTAACTGTGGCGAGGCGTGGGTGGCCGGTTAAGAGCCACTGGTTTTGACCGGCTCTGGCGGCGAGACTACCGTACGGCCGGCCTGATCCCCTGCTACACCGGCGTGCCAGGCCAACCCGTCTTCTGATCACCTCTTCGGGGGAACGTTGCTGTTTCCTGGTTTCCTTTTGCACCACTCCGATGTAGGATCCTGAACCGGTCGGAAGACCATCCAGATCCGAGGGCCGACAGCCAACCGAATTGGTCCCGAAGTTTTTTCCCGCTGGAGGGTTTTCTTCGGGGCCAGGCGGCCGGAGGGATGCAGGGGATGGAGGACTGCATTCCACCAATTCACACGAAGAAAGAGGAGGAGTCAGGAATTAGCTTCGGGCCGAAGCTAAGAAAGAGGGGGAGTAGTGTTACACCCGAGGGTAACAAGGGAAAAAGAGATACAAGGAGAAAGGTAGCCAAACGGTGAGTCACGTGACTAGAAACCCTAACGAACGTCTTGGGGCCTCGGAAAGCAGTTCGGCAAGAAAAGCAGAGCTAAGGGTAACCTCGGCGGGTGATGGATCTTAGGCCAGCCCACCGGGTAGACCCGATGCACTGGCGACTCTTGTAGCCGCTCCATACGAGAACGAGATAAGGGGGGAACTAGCTTCCTGCAGGTCGCACGCCATAAGCGGGGCCCAGGTCGCCAAGACAGGTCTGGGAGAGTCTAGACGGGAGATAAGACCCGGAGTTAGGAACCTTACGGCCGAGACGAGCGGACGAAGGAAAAACTCCGGAGCGGGGCCAGCGGCAAACTAGGAGCGACGGCGGACTCCGAAAGAGTTACGACCGATCCTGCCTAGGACCTCGATACGAAGCCCGCATAGTCCGAAAGACTAGCGTCGGGGGGAATACGAGGTCGCCGACTGTTAGCCTCCACCCTTATCGCTAGAACCGGTCAGGAATAACCTCACCCATGAGCGGAACTCTCTGAGGCCGCGCATCTTGGAAACTGGGATCTCCGACGTGACGACTGGAAGAAAGAACCACATGACCAAAAAAGAAAGGCATATATACCGCACGAAAGCTCACCTCTCGATTCCCCATCCTCGGACACCACGCTCACGAAACACCCCGACACGACGAACCTAAGATTATTCCGCTGTGAATAAAGAAATCGAACCTGACTCTACAACATCTTTACCTCCACCTCCGTACTCGTGTACCCAGGTGTCACACCTTCAAACATTGGCGACGATACTGTCAAGGAGCAGCGCACCAAGTGCAGGTCTTCTCAGACCATTACAATTTGGAGTACTTTACCACGACTAAGGTACTAAACCGATGGCAGGCAAGATGGGCGCAAGAACTGGCCGGCATCGACTTCAAAATCTACTACCGCCCAGGAACACAGAACGGAAAACCAGATGCACTGTCCAGGCGTTCGGAGTACCGCCCTGAAAAGGGGGGGTAGAAAACCAGCCAGTCACGACGGTTTTGGGAAAAAACCATTTCAAATAACACCTAACGCAATCGTTCATCTGCTCGTCGGCGCGACTAGCGTCTCTCCCAGAAAGAAGGTGGACGGAGGAATTTCTGGCAAAAGTCAGGGAAGAAGGAAAGAAGGATGAAGCCTACGAACAGGCAAGGAAACAGGAAGCGGTGATGCGAAACCCGTCCCCGAAAGACCGAAAGGCCAGGGAATGGAACTGGGAAAACGACCTACTGTACCGACGGAACCTGCTTTGGGTACCAAAGGGACTGGTACAGAAGGTCATGGAATCAGAACACAACACAAAGGTGGCCGGGCACATGGGGCAGGATAAGACCATCAAACTAATCCGACGAAACTTCTGGTGGCCAAAAATGAACAAAGGAATTATCAACTTCATCAGAAGCTGCCCCGAATGTCAACAAAATAAGGCATCTCGACACCAACTCTATGGGCTGTCCTCCCCGCTAGAACTGCCATATGCACCCTGGCAGTCCATAGCAATGGACTTTATCACGGAACTCCCCGTCTTGGATGGATGCGACCAGCTATGGGTAATCATTGACCGATTCACCAAGATTGCGCACCTCCTCCCCTTGAGAAGGGAGGAAAAGACGGTGGCGGACCTGGCCGTTATCTTCGCTCGGGAAGTATGGAAATACCAAGGCCTCCCCACTGATATCGTGTCAGACCGTGACTCCAGGTTCACCTCGGAAACCTAGTAGGAGTTCCTACGACTCTTGGGAATCCGGTCCCGCATGTCAACCGCGTTCCACCCACGACCGATGGTCAGACAGAACGGCTCAATCAGATGATTGAGGCTTACCTCCGAGCGTTTGTCGGCAGGGAACAGGACGACTGGGCACGCCTACTACCCATGGCCGAGTTCGCCTACAACAACTTGACCACCACGGGCAACGCTATGTCTCCGTTCTACGCTAACTATGGCTTCCACCCAGCAGCCATGGACCCCGTGTCAACGGAACCTCTGAACCCAGCGAGCCAATTATACGCGCATTGGATGTGCGCAGTTCACAACGAGTCGTGGAAAGGGCTGGAAGAGGCATGGGAACGGATGCGCCGATACACCGATCCGACCCGAAAGCAACCCCCGGCTTACCAGGTAGGAGACTTGGTAACGCTCAACGGGTGCAACATCAAAACGCGCCGACCCTCGAAGAAGCTGGAGCACAAAAATCATGGTCCCTTTCAGATCGAGAGAATCGTCTCCCCGCTGGCCGTCCGCCTCACACTGCCTCGCAAATGGAAGATCCACAACGTCTTCCATGTTTTGCTGCTCGAACCTTACCGAACCAGCAAACACCGAGCCCTGCAGGACCCCTCTGAGGTACTACGGCAAGTGGACGACATCGAACAGTCGGAAGAATACGATGTCGAAGAAGTTATGTCCTCGGTCGAACGCGGCCGAGGAAATAACAAGAGAATTCTTTACCTAGTCAAATGGCGCGACTATCCGGAACGCAAAGACTGGACGGAAGAACCATTCGACAACTTTTCGGTAGGCAGTCTGGAGAAACTCCGGGAGTTTCACCGATGAAACCCAGACGTGGCGAGCGACTACCAACTTACCGATGCCTAAGACGGGATGTCCATAATTGGGCCCCACAAGGTATGAGCGATAGTAGAGATGGAGGGGCGTGAGTACTTGATCTCACGTACAACTACGACACGGTTGACCAACTTTCGGAATAAGGAACCGGCGGTTCGGATCCAGAGCCGCGGGTGTACCCCGCCCCCGACAGCGCCGGGACTCCTCGGCACGCCCGCAGGAGGCCGCTACCCGGATCCCGGTTACTAGCATAAAGGGCACCATAGGCTCTCTGAGGGGTAGCAAGAAGCATGTCCATTCTAGAGAGGCGAGCGCCGGACACTATATACCAGTGTCCGTGCGCCGCCTGTGACTGTCTACTGTGACTGTCCTATGTAGCCCTACGTCACACTCCCGTAGCACTGTCCGTGTCACCCGAACTCTAGACACCCCACTGGGCAGAGCGTCCGCAGCACCCGCAGCAGCCGAAATCCTCCTCCTACAACCACTCCCCTCTCAACAAAACCAGCCCCCTCCCCAACAACATATACCACTCGACAAAACAAACAACAAATAACAAGAAATGTCAAACAAAAACAGGAAACAAAAAAAACAAAACAAACATGCTACCATTCTTCCTTCCTCCGTCTCCTTGCCCCTCACCGCCGTTCCATCCACCGGTAGGTGCGTAGACCATTTGCACCGTGGTATTCGCAGAGTAGCTCGTTGCTGCTGCCCCTCCAGTTCGCCAGCGGTTCCCATGTCGTATCACTGTAACCTACCCACTTGACCAAGTACTCAAGGTCTCGGACAGTGGTGCCTCGGTGTTCTCGAATAGTCTCTACCTCGTATTCGACCATCACTGTATAGCGCCGTGGCGGCGGTGGTGGGTGTTCGCGGTTTCTGTCAACTCTCGACGGCTTGAGTCTGGCGTCGTTGAAGACTGGGTGCAAGTGCCAGTGAGCTGGGATATCCAATACGAAACGGTTCTCACCAGCCTTTTTCAGCAGCATGAATGGTCCTGCGTACGGATGCTGGAACTTTCAAGAGTTGTTGCTGTTGTTTGCTGCTCCTGTCACATTGGCATATCCGATGGGCAGTGACCGCGTATCAAGAAACACCTCGTCCCCTACTCGGAACGGGTGTGCTTGCCGTTTCTAGTTGGCCTCTGCGGTCATCATCACCTGGGTTTCTTCCATCCTTTCGCGGAGCATTCTGAGGGTCTTGGACAACTTCTCTGCGTAGGCCAAACCTTCCTCAGAGCCCAGACGCTGCAGGTCGGGTGCCAAAAGGTCCAGCAGTAGTCCTGGAACGTAACCGATGTCGGCCTCAAAAGGTGCCATGCCGATCGCTTTATGTTTCGCAGCGTTGTACGTGAACTCAGCCAACAGCAACAGTCGCACCCACTGCTCTGGGCGTGGTAGCTGGGCTATGTATGCCTTTAAAAATGTTTCCAGAGTGGCGTTCGCCTTTTCTGCTTGTCCATCCGATTGCGGGTGATAGGCTGTCGACATTCGGACTTTAATCCTGAGCAGGGCGCATAGTGCTTGCCAGAATTTCGAGGTAAATCTGGTATCTCGGTCCGAGACAATTGACAATGGGAGTCCTCGGTTCCTGACGTATCCCGCAATGAATGCTTCCTCAAACGTTTCGGCTGTCAACTCGGCCTCTTTGACGGGGATCCATCGGGCTCTCTTCGTCAGCGGATCGATGATGGTTGCCACAGCGTCGTATCCTCCTTCTCCGGCCGGAAGCTTGGTGATAAAGTCGATATTAACCCTTTCGGCCCGTTCCGTGGGTATCGGGAGTGCCTGGAGAAGCCCGTACAGCCTGGCGTTCTTGTGCTTTACCCGGTGGCATACGTCACACCCGGCAACCCATTCAGCCACCATGTCCGCCTGTCGGGGCCAATAGTATCGTGAGGCTACTGCCGCTGCTGTCTTTTCGACACCAACATGTCCCCCTCCAAGAATAGCATCGTGTGCTTCTCGAATGACATCGGCCTGCAAAACCCGAGGGATACAGAGCTTTTTTCCTGAGGCCCTGTGGAAAAGGAGTCCGTCCCGCAGTATATATCCCTTTGCGCGTTCCCGTATCCAGCGGCTTTTCTTGTTGTTGGTTGCTGTAGTATCTCTTCCGATGCCACTGCTCTGAAGGTGTTCCAGAATCGGTGCAAATGTGATATCCTGTGTATACTCCTTCTGGATGTCCTGAAGCCACTCCTGGGATGCCGAAATGCGCAACTCCACCACATT
>Ga0307508_10002367_pt1 | contig 19947 bp, 49 predicted proteins | sample 9_EM_MG_FD_203089 | JGI IMG/M metagenome (GOLD analysis project Ga0307508, IMG submission 203089) | Populus trichocarpa ectomycorrhiza microbial communities from riparian zone in the Pacific Northwest, United States - 9_EM | ecosystem: Host-associated > Plants > Roots > Unclassified | place...
CCCGCTGGGTGGACATCGTCACCAACCGCAGCGGGGTCGGTATGGCGTGGGCACAGGTCCCTCCGGCCGGTAGCGCGTGGGAAGACGCGGAATGGGATGCGCTGGCGCACCGTGCCGGTGTGGCCTGAATCGCCTACAGGTACAAGGGAGATCGAACAATGCCACTCATCATCGTTGTACTGGTCATCGTCGGCGTGGTTGGAATCTTCCTGCCCGAGTGAGACCGTGAGCGTGATGGTGCTCGCCCGGCAACCCGGGCGGGTCGCCACCGGCGCACGGTGCGTACGGAGACAAGGATCGATCACCATGGCATTCCACAAGGCTGGTCACGACGCAATCGCCGATGCTCTGAGTGCGCGGCAGGCGTTCAACCACCGCAGCATGCGAGCCGTCGACGGGGGCGCGCTGCCTCTGCGTCACCAGATGCCCGCTGAGCTGGCCGCTGAGTACCGCGCTGCCCTGGAGGACTCCGGGGACGTGCGGTACACGGTGTACAGCTACGACACCCCGATTGCGTGGGTGCTCGCCAATGGCACGGTGCGGGTGCCGGAGCACGACTACAGCGTGACCACCCGCAATCACCAGGGACTGTGCCGGGCGTGGCTGACTGGTTTCGCTGCCTGACCGTGAGCGTGATGGTGCTCGCCCGGTACGCCGGGCGGGTCGCCACCGGCGCACGGTGCGACGGAGAGAACGGAGCGGATCATGGACACACGAGTAACGATGGCAGACGTCAGCGCTATGGCTGAGATCCTTGCGGCCGCACAGGGTAACCGTCGGGTCATCCGGCTGATCGACGGAGTGCGGTACAACGGGCAGGCCCGGCGCATCTGTGACACGTTCGGAGGGTCGGCCGTGGGAGTGGGGACCGACATGCGCGACCTGGCGCTGGAGGTCACCCTGGACGGGTTGGGCGACCTGGCACGGTGGCCGGTGCGTGAGCTGATTCGCGACATCGAGTGCCACGAAGCGATCATGGATGCCCACTGACCGTGAGCGTGATGGTGCTGGCCGGGACTCCCGGCCGGTTGCCACCGGCGCACGGTGCGACGGATTAAGGAGTATGACCATGACTCAGATGTGGCGCATCGAGATCATCGGGGAAGCGCTCGGGGACTGGCAGGACCGCCCGTCCAAGCCCGTCGATTACTACCGGTACGACGACGCTAAGCAGGCGATGGCGAGCATGCTGGAGTCCGTCGACGTCACCACATACGGGCCGTTTGCCGGGTGTGAGTGCGAGGAGGACACCTGCCACTACTGCGACGTGCAGGACGAGGCGAACGCGTTCACCAGCGCCGATGGCCCGTTCTGGCGCTCGACCGGGGAGATCGCATTCGACCCGATCGATCACCGGATCCTGGTCAAGCTGTACCCGGTGAACGTCTGACCGTGAGCGTGATGGTGCTGGCCGGGACTCCCGGCCGGTTGCCACCGGCGCACGGTGCCCGGAGATTGAGAGCTGACCATGGCCAGGAACCTGACTGATGACCTGCTGGCCCGCGCTATCGCGTGTCCCCCGGGACAGCAGCGCGAGACTGAGCTGGCGGAGCTGGAGTACCTGCTGCGCTACAGCGACAACGAGAGCGACACGGTGCCGGTGGCCGTGTCGACCACGCGGGTCGAGCTGATGTGCATCACCTGCGGTTACACGACCGATTTCGGCACGATCGAGGCGCGGGACGCCGAGCACCTGCGGTACGACGGGGCGCACGAGCCCGGTTGGTACGGGCCGGACGATGAGCCGGCCCTGGTCCGCAACGACCTCGAACTGATTCGGGTGATTGTCGCCACATCCTGACTGTGGGCGTGATGGTGCGTGCCGGACGAAACCCGGCACGCTGCCACCGGCGCACAATGCGACGGAGATTGCGAGTGATCACTATGACAGCCGCGAAACTTCTTACCGCTGCCGCTATCGCTGCCGACCGGTACGCCGACCTGATCCACGAGCATGTCGTGGTGACGTTCTCCGACGGCGGGACGGAAGCCGGGATCCTGGACGCGGCCGGGTGGGACACGCTGGCCGTGACGCACACGGAAGGCCGCGACCAGTGGCAGGCGCTGTACAGCCTGACCGGTGACGCGGACACCCCGCACGTGGTCAGCGTGACCATCGATCAGCCTCAGACGGAAGCTCTGCTCTGACCGTGAGCATGATGGTGCGACCCTGGCCGGCGAAAGTTGCCAGGGTCGATGCCACCGGCGCACGGTGCCCGGAGATTGAGAGATCCACATGTTCCGCATCGAGATCGAGACGAGTAACGCCGCGTTCGTCGAGCAGCCCGGCGCTGAGTTGGGCGCCATCCTGGAGGCGCTGGCCACGCGGGTGCGGGAGGACCTGGGCAGTGAGAACGAGGCGCACGGCCAGCTCAGGGACACCAACGGCAACACGGTGGGGATGTGGGACTACACCCCCGAGTGATCCACTGACCGTGGGCATGATGGTGCTCGCCCGGTACGCCGGGCGGGTCGCCACCGGCGCACGGTGCCCGGAACTATCGAGGAGATCGCATGGAAACGTACAAGATCATTCGTGGCTACGCCAACCACGACGACCGCGAGGTGCTCGCCACCGGTCTGACGCTGGAGGAGGCGCGGGAGTACTGCCGCGACCCGGAGACGTCGTCGAGCACGTGCACCCTGCCCGAGAATGTGGCTCGCACCGCCGCGCGTGGCCCGTGGTTCGACCGTTACGACGAGGAGTGACCTCCATCGAAGCGTGAGCGTGATGGTGCTGGCCGGGTACGCCCGGCCGGTTGCCACCGGCGCACGGTGCCCGGAGATTGAGAGATCCGCATGTGCACGAGTGATCGTTGGAAGGCCGCACCCAGGGATGCCCGGTGGTACGGCGAGGTGATCGGGAGCCTGCCCGACGAGGACATCGACTACGTCTACGGGTTCAGCGCCGACGATGAGGAGCCGGACATCAGCGACCTCGTGCCCGAGGGCTGGGTGGTCGAGGAGTCCACGATCAAGGCGACGCCGGGTAATCCCGCGTGGGTGCCCAGCACGGACGACGACTGAGCAGTGCGGGTGATGGTGCTCGCCGGGCGCGTGCCCGGCGGGTCGCCACCGGCGCACACTCGGCGCGGGAGAGAGTGAGACCCGATAATGATCAACGTGTTGTACATGCTATGGGCGTACGTGAGCACCCCGGTGACCCTGTTGGTGACCGCGCTGGCCGCCTACCCGGTCGTCGCAGCGGTCGGGGGCGTGGTGGTGGCCTCGTACACGACCATGGCCGTGCTGGTCACCTGGCCATCGAGCGACACTGACGACGTTCCGCGCGAATGATGGTGCGGCCGGGTTCGCCCGGCCGATGCCACCGGCGCACGGTGCGTACGGATTGAGGAGATCGAACATGGACGAGTACACCGTAAGCCCGGCCGACGCGGCCGCTCTGATCCTCATGCCGACCATCGCCAACAGCGGTCAGGGCCTGGACCTCAAGTTGGAGATCGAGGACCCCCAATACGGCACGGCCTATCGGGTGTGGGTACCCCGGATGACTGATGCCGACCGGGAGGAGTACAGGGGGTACACCGGCGTGCACGTCAGCCCTGTCGACATCGAGCACCAGGAGCAGCCCAGCGACGGTGGCTGGCGCTGGGTACAGGGCACTCAGGATGATGTGGATCGGGCGCTGGACCTGGCCCGCGCGGCGGGCCTGCTCTGACCGTGAGCGTGACGGTGTCGGCCGGGCTCACGCCCGGCCGGTGGCCGCCGGCGCACGGTGCGACGGAGATTGAGAGCTGACCATGGACATGGACCCGAATATCGCGCTGGCCAGGTTGCGGACGCTGGTGGGCGAGCTGGAATACCTCCTGCCTGGACCGGACATCTTGGCGACCACGCACGTCGAGGACGCCGCCGTTGAGGTGATCAAGGCGTTCGAGGAGCTGGACCAGGGTCTGCGCAAGGGTGGATTCGGGCTGGAGGTCGGCGCACGCACGGTGGACGAGCACACCACGGCCGTCACAATCGCCGGGGTGGATGTCTACGTGCGCAACACCCCGGGCGACGTCAGCGTTTGCGTAGGGGTCGATGACCTGCCGCCGGGCAAGAGCGCCCGGGTCGAGGCGTTCGACGGTGTCAGCTGGGAGCACGAACTGCCGTGAGCGTGATGGTGCTCGCCCGGTACGCCGGGCGGGTCGCCACCGGCGCACGGTGCGTACGGAGAGAGTGAGGCGACATGAATGCCGCAGTGATCGAGGAAGGTTCCGAGGCGTTCGAGTACCTGCGGGCGGCGATGGCCGACCCTCGGACCTACAAGATCAGCCTGGATGTCCGGCGCGATGGGGTGGCCATCAAACAGAACGAGGCCATGTGGTCTCCGACCCTGGAGACCGCGAAGCGCTGACCGTGAGCGTGATGGTGGTGGCCGGGTACGCCCGGCCGCTGGCCACCGGCGCACGGTGCGACGGAGATTTGAGGGATACGACTATGCGCAAGTGCGACACGCCGATCATCAGCGGGCCGGAGTGCGACGGGCACCTGGGCAAGTTCGATGACTGCCTGGCCGAGGCGCTGTACGGGTGGAGCCTGGACAGCGCGGACGCGAGCACCGGTGACAGCGACTTCGAGGGCCATCTGAGCCTGATCATCGTCGGGCACGACGCCTCGACCTTGATCGAGGGCCGATTCACTCGCGAGGTGGCCGTGCCCGCTGACAATTACCTGCTCTGGACGGCCAGTACGGGCGCGGTGACCCTGAGCACGGTCGATGACGTCGAGGCCGCCTGGGAAATCTTCCGGCACAACGACGCGCGTTACGGGATGTGGGAGCAGGGGTGCAACCCTGACGACCCGGACGGGCACGAGGACTGTGCCGACTACGACGAGTGCCAGCATCCCGAATGGGTCAACGCCTGACCGTGAGCGTGATGGTGCTCGCCCGGTACGCCGGGCGGGTCGCCACCGGCGCACGGTGCGACGGAGAGAGCGAGAACGATGGACGAGGACATGATCGCGCGTGGTCTGGCACGGGAGGCGGGCGAGGCGTCGGACCAGGCGCGCCGCGACATGCGCGGGGCAATCACCGACCTGAGTAACGCGCTGGCCCAGCTCGAAGCCGACCCGGGGTGGGCGGCGAACGTGGCGGGCAACCTGGCAAATGTGGCTACCCTGGTCGCGTCCGCCAGTCGGCACACCGGGCGCCTGGCCGGCATCAACGCCGCGCGGGACCTGCTGTGAGCGGCATGACCGAGCAGGAGATCCGCGCCTGGCTGCTCGACTACGCCTGGCTGGGCAACGCCGAGGAGCAGGCGCGCGAGGTGGCCTGCATCGTGGCTCAGGACAGCTGGCGCGCCCTAGAGGTGCGTTCCGACTACCGGGCCGAGATCGTGGCTGAGGCCGGAGAGAAGCCGTACGACCAGGTGCTGGCCGATGCGCACGGTATGGAGCTGTCCGCTCTGTACGAGTGCCACGACGGACCACACCTGGAATCCTGCCCGCGAGCGTGATGGTGCGGCCGGGCGTGAGCCCGGCCGATGCCACCGGCGCACGGTGCGTACGGAGAGGGGAAGATCATGGCACTGAACTACGACATTCGCGAGGTCGTCGAAGAGGCTAAGCAGGACGGCGAGCCGTGGCGCATCACCGAGGCGCTGATCTGGGCAACCATGGCGGTCGACATGGGCGCGATCACCGACGCCAACGCGCAGGAGTTCACCGAGCGTCTGGCCATGAGCGCCATGGTGCACGGCACGATCCTCCAGCGGATGGACGGTGACAAGATCGTCGACCGGCCGATCACGTTGGAGGAGGTCAGGCTGCGCATCGGCCTGAAGACCAACGTCACCACCACTTCGGCGGCGGCGTACAAGAACCGGCTGGCGCGGGCGATGCGAGACAAGGCCACCGAGCAGCTGAGAGCCGACCTGCGAGCGTGATGGTGGTGGCCGGGCGCGAGTCCGGCCACTGGCCACCGGCGCGCAGGGCGCATGGAGAGATGGAGATCGAAATGGCCAAGATGTTCAGCGTGGAGTTTTCGCAGCGCATGAGCGTGGAGTTGCAGGTGGAGGCTGAGACGGCGGAGCAGGCCGGCGAGATCGTCAATCGGCGCGACTACGAGCTGCCGCCGCGGGATGAGTGGAGCGCTCAGAAGGACGGATGGATCCGGGTCTACGACGACAAGGGCAACGAGGCCCACGAGATCGAGTTCTAGGCCGCGCGGATGACGGTGCTCGCCCGGTGCGCCGGGCGGGTCGCCACCGGCGCACGGTGCGTACGGAGAGACGAGGAATCGACCATGAGCTACACCATGATGTGCCGTACCTGCGGTGATCACACGTTCCTGGAGGTCGTCGAGGCGGACCGGATCCGGCATGTCGGGACAGCGCAGGGCAGCGGGAAGCAGCGCATCGACGGCGTTCTCCGTGACGCCGACCATTCGCCGGACCCCATCGGCGTGGACAGCGAGGAAGCGCAGAACAGGATGTGGGAGCGCATCGTGGCGCACATCCTGGCCACAGTACCCAGCGCCAGGGCGATCGAGCTGGACACCAGCGACCAGAGCACCGGGTACGGGTTCGTGATCACCAGCGTACTGGGCATGGGTGATGTCGAGCTGCTGGCCGAGAAGCAGATCCTGACGCTGGCCGACGACATCAGCGGAGAGCTGGCCGATCTGAACTGGTCGGAACGCGGCGGGGTGCTCGGTGAGACCGACAACGGCTACGCGTACATGATGCTCTGAGCGTCGTACCTCGCCGCTACGCTGCTGCTCGAACCGTGAGCGTGATGGTGAGCACCTGGCCGGCCAGAATCGGTCGGGTGCGCGCCACCGGCGTACGGTGCCCGGGGAAACGAGGAGATCATGACCACTCTTGCCTGGTCGGTACGTATCAAGGGCGGCGAGCCGGACGCGATTCGCGCGGCCGTCGAGAACGGGGTGGCGCTGCTGCGCGGTGAGCAGCGAGTGCAGGGCCTGAGCCCGGATGAGCAGGACTACTGGCGCGAAGATGTGTGCGCGGTGTCGATCGGCAAGCTCACCGCGCAACCCGACGGGGACCTTTTCTGCCTGGTCGAGCTGACGCTGGACGACATCACCGATGGTGCGCCGCTGAAGCAGATCGAGGCGGTGCTCTCCGGCGGGTTCGACACGGCAGTTCTGGACGCTGTGATGGATGTGGAAGGCGTGACCCAGGGGACCTACCGCAACCTGGGCGAGCCGCCGTTCTGAGCCGTGAGCGTGATGGTGGTGGCCGGGCACGTCCCGGCCGCTGGCCACCGGCGCACGGAGCGTACGGAGAAACGAGGAGATCATGACCAGTTACAGCATCTGCCGACCGGACAGCGACGACCCCGACGACGTTCGGCACGCGCGGCTGGAGACGTTCATCATGGGCGCGGCGCGGTGCCTGCTGTCCAGCAGGACGGAAGTCCTCACCCCCGATACCGATCACCACGACGACACGGAGACCGTGTACGCCGAGGCGGAGTGGTGGCACTCGGCCCGCGAGGGCTGGGAACTGGACGCGCTGGCGCCCGACGACCGCAAGATCTTCAGCGAGGCGTGCGAATGGTTCGTCACCGGCCACTGGGCCGACCTGGACACGCTGACCGCCGAGATCGTGGAGCACGGCGGCGAGTGGGGGCGGTCGCTGGGCTGGGCGTGGTACCGAGCCGGGATGTTGTTCGTCTACAACACCAACAGCGAGGGCATCGGGTTCTGGGAGTACGGCGACGCCGGCCGGCGGCTGGCCGACGCGGTGCAGGAGTCCGACACCGAGATCTCGGCGTTCTGCTACGACCAGGACGCCTACCCCGGCGTGGAGACGTACGTGCATCTGAACTGACCGTGAGCGTGATGGTGCTGGCCGGGTATGCCCCGGCCAGCTGCCACCGGCGCACGGTGCGACGGAGAGACGGAGACAGACGATGAGGACCGTGGGCGAGATGACCGCACTGGCGGACCGGGCGAAGCTGGAGGCCGGTTGGCCGGAGGACGGCGGCGAACGGGACTGGCCGGAGATCGACAAGTACACCGATGAGCTGACGTTCGAGCGAGACCGGGCGTACGCCGAGGGGGTCGAGGCCGGACTGCGGTGGGCCACCGGGGCGGCCGGTGATCCTTTCCCCCGCTGACCGCGAGCACGATGGTGCTGGCCGGGTACGCCCGGCCAGACGCCACCGGCGCACGGTGCGACGGAGAGAGCGAGATCGACATGATGCGTTTCGAGTGGGCCGACGTCAGCGGTCCGGGCGCCACCATCTGGAACGACGCCGAGCTGGACGAGGTCAGCGAGGACGGGAACGAGCCGGGCACGGTGGGCGTGAGCATGGACACCGGCAGCAACGGGGTCATGCTTTACGGCGCCCCCGAGGACCTGATCGCCTGGGCCGAGGACCTGGCCAAGCGGCTGCGCGCCGGTGAGGGCAAGTCCGGTTTCGGCGAGGCGCGGCAGTTCGTGTTCATGGATGGCCTGCACCTGGTGCGGGACGCCGAGGGAGACCTGTGGGAGGCCGAGCGGCTGCGCCATGGCCACCTACTGCGGGACAACTCCGGCTACCAGATCCACGACGAGGGCGACGGACGGGAGCTGACCGGCGACACCTGGCAGGTCATGGGCCGGGGTCGGATCGGCCTGGCCGACGACGGCCGGGGCGGGTTCATCGTCGACACCCGGAAGGTGGTCGGCTGACATGGGCAACATGGTCATGGACAGCGCGAACGCCTGGGCGACGATCCAGGAGCACCCGGAGCGCGAGGGCGAGATCCTCGGGCTGTGGGCGGCGTGGCTGTACGAGACGCACGGCGAGGGCCTGCCGGTCGAGGTGCTGCACCTGATCTACGGCAAGGCGTGGGAGGACGGGCACTCGGCGGGCCTGCACGAGATCGAGATGTACTTCATCGAGCTGGTCGAGTTCGCCGAGAAGGTACGAGCCGCGCGGTGATGGTGCGGCCGGGTGTGAGCCCGGCCGCTGCCACCGGCGCACGGAGCGACGGAGACGAGGAGACAGAGCAATGTCTGTGGCGATGTGGATGATCGAGCAGGAGCGGCACGTGGAGTCGCTGGCGCACCCCTACGGCTGGATCATCACTCGGGATCGCAACCATGAGATCAACGAGGCGTGCCGGGCGGCGGGTGTGGAGCCGCTGGATGACGACGACTCCGAGGTCGGCACGACCGGCCCGCGCAGCATGCCGGACGGGATCGCCGAGCGCCTGAAGGCTGGCGACGGGGTCGAGTTCCGGCTGCTCGACGAGGGCGACCTGGACGACTACGGCGACGCAGAGCGGCGTCCCGGTTGCGCCGCCGAGGACCACCCGGACTACCAGGTGGTGTTCGAGGGCCGGCTGGTCGACCCGGAGGGCGAGTGGGACTTCGCCCCGCTGAACGACTTCGGCGCATACCGGGCCGTCGGCATCCAGTACCGCGACGAGCGCTCCGGCGAGTGGCGGTACTTGTGATGCGGGCCGTGATGACGGCGGTCTTCAACGTCGGGAATGTCCAGCTCATGAACCCCGGCGGCGACCCCGAGTCGGCGGCGTGGGGCGTCGGCAAGGAGGACGGCCCCGGGCCTGTTCCGGCCGCTGAGGCGGTGCTGGAGCGCCACGGCTGGAAGGTCGCGGGTGACTGGGAGCAGACCGCCGGAGGGGTCTCTGGCGGCGTCTGGGAGGTCGAGGTAGAGCTGGCCGAGGACGACGACGAGGACGGGTGCGAGGGACATCCAGCAGGGCCGTACGACCCGATGGGTCAGACCGTGTACTGCGACGGCACCTGCCGCTGAGCCGTGAGTGTGATGGTGGAGCGTCGGCACACGGCTGGCGCTTTGCCACCGGCGCACGGTGCGACGGAGTAAGGATCAGATCATGACCGAGATGAGCCCGTCCGAGGACCGACTGAACCAGCGGGCCAGGTTCTTGTACATGACGGGCAGCTACCTGGATGAGGACGGCGACGGAAGCCTGCCGTGCCTGGTGGTCGGCGGCGTGCAGGTCTACGCCTACTTCAAGGGTGGCGAGCTGGTGGTGAGCGTGGACTACGACACCGCCAGCGACAAGGTCTCCAATGCCGAGGGGTGCGTGCCGACTCGGGTGACGCTTGGGGGCAAAGAGGTTCACTACGAGCCGTGAGCGTGATGGTGGTGGCCGGGTTCGTCCCGGCCGCTGGCCACCGGCGCACGGTGCGACGGAGCAAGGGGAACAAGATGACCATGGCGCGCTTTCCGCGAGGGATCGATACCGCCCGCCAGCCCGGCGCAAAAACCTGGCTGAACCTGGTGTGGGCCGCCAACGATGTGGAGCCTGGGTTCTTCGGTGCAGCACGCAGCACCGGTGATTGGTGGTCCGGTGGCACCGTCGAGGACTACTCCCACGCCCGGATCATCACCGACAACGACTCGGTGCGGATCGTGGGCACCTCGGCGCACGGTGACAACGTACTGGCCGAGGCGGCTGAGGAGTTGGGCGTGCAGGTCACGCCGGACAGTGCGGACGTCGTCACCAACCCGTGAGCGTGACGGTGCCGGCCGGGTCGCCCCGGCCGGTGGCCGCCGGCGCACGGTGCGGCGGAGACGAGGAGCAAGACCATGCCGAAGACACCGCCGATCGGCAAACAGGCTACGGCCGAGGAGATGCGCAATCGCGGATACACCGAAGGCGCGGTCGTGGGCATCGAGCACATTCGGGCGCTCGACGATGACGTGCTACTGGCCGGCGCGCGGAACGAGGGAGGCGCCGAGCACGCCGCCATCGTTGAGCACATGAGCGCTGACGGCACCTGGACAAACCCGTCCTGGGTCACCGGCCGGTGCGCCGAAGAAGCGTACGAGCGTGGCCTAATCGATGAGCAGGAGTTGGACTGGTTGATGCGCTGATCGTGAGCGTGATGGTGCTCGCCCGGCGCTAGCTGGGCGGGTCGCCACCGGCGCACGACGCGTACGGAGGATGGAGATCGAGATGTTCGTGCACAAGGCCGAGGGGTGGGAGGCCGACGTGGCCCAGGAGGTGTTCGGCCCCCTCGTGGCGTCGGTGACGTTCTGGGACGCCGAGGTGGGCGGCGGCGAGTTCGAGATGGTCGAGGGGTTCGACGACAACGGCAACTCGCTGGGTCAGATCGACGATGACGACCCGCGCTGGGTCGGTACAGGCGACCTGGGCCTGGGCGACATTCCCGCCGAGCGCGGCGAGACCGTGAAGTTCGGCCTGGAGATCTGGTAGACCGCGGGGACGATGGTGCGGCCGGGGCATGCCCCGGCCGACGCCACCGGCGCACGGTGCGACGGAGACGAGGAGCTGGCAATGAGCGACGCGGGCGAGCGGCAGACCTGGACTTTCTGCGGGCACTGGGAGAACGACCGGATCGAGATCGACTACGTTCTGCCCGGCAACGTGGAGGACGAGCGAATCGATGTGGGGCGCTACGAGCAGGGCCTCTGGGCCGCCGCTGCGAGCGGCGCGACGATGGAGGAGGCGCAGGCAGCCGCCATCGCCGAGTACGAGGACGAGGACGAGGACGAGGACGAGGACTACGGCACCGGCGTGGACCCGTCGCACGAGGAGGCGGCGCTGCGGGTGTTCGGTGCGATGCACGGATACACCCGAGACTGATCCATACGGGTGATGGTGCACGCCGGGCGAGTCCTGGCGTGTCGCCACCGCCGTATGGGCGGATGCGTCTAGTCCAGATTGACGCTGTCACACCCTGCTGCTACGTTGCCTGAGCAGGACCAACGACCCCAAGGAGTCCCCCGCATGTCGTACATCATCGAGACCAACGGCTACGTCTATCCGAACGAGATCGACGGACGGATCGGCGAGCTGATCACGGAGATCGGAACAGGCACTCCGGGTGGCGAGGACACACATGAGCAGGTCGAGCTGGCCGAGCTTCGTGCGTTCAAGGACGAGGTGACCGGACGCGTCGGCCAGTGGTCCACCGCCGTCATCGTGCCCGCCGCCAGCTTCAAGGACCACGCCCGGGACTACGCCGAGGACCACGTCGAGGGCATCGAGCTGATCGACACCTTCGTCAACTGGAGCGCCTTCGCGGACCACCTGATCAGCGACTACGCCAAGATCGAGTTCGAGGATGAGCTGTACCTCGCCCGCTGACCGTGAGTGTGATGGTGGCGGCCGGGTGCGAGCCCGGCCGCTGGCCACCGGCGCACGGTGCGGCGGAGGAAGCGAGACGGATGTGCTGAAGGCGAATGTGGAGATCGAGGGTCGCACCGCGCTCGACATCGAGGCGGCGCTGACCGAGGTGCTGCGCAGCCTGGAGAGCGGCAACACCAGCGGGTTCGACCGCAACGATGATGGTCGGTACTCCTTCGAGGTGAGCGGCGAGGACGAGGTCGGCGAGCAGCTGTGCGAGTCCCCGTTCGCTCATGACCTGTGCAGCCACGATTGACCGTGAGCGTGATGGTGGAGCGTCGGCGCGAGCCGGCGCCCTGCCACCGGCGCACGGTGCGACGGAGAGACGAGGGCATCGAAATGCGACAGATCACGCCGGACGAGTTCACCGTTTACTCGCTGGACGAGCTGGAGCCGGACGCGCAGGAGAAGGCCATCGAGGGCATCGCCGAGAAGCTGGGCGGCGATTGGTGGGACAGCAGCGACATCGACGACATCGCCTCGGTGATGGCGTACACGCTGGCCAACGAGTTCGACACTCCCGAGCACGGGAAGTGGGGCGTGGCCGACTTCCCCGGCATCGACGGCGTCACGCTGGAAAGCTGGGACCTGGACCGGGGCAGCTACGTGGGCCTGCGCGGCACGCTGACCCGCGAGAACGCCCCGGCGCTGCCCTGGGCTGACGGGGTGGTCGAGGTCGGCTTGACCAGCCGGCGCGACTACACCGAGATTGACGTCGTGACCGACGAGGACGAGCTGGATCCGGAGCAGGAGCGGGACCTGACCGTGGTCCGGGAAGAATGCAAGGCGCTGGCCGACACGGTGCAGGCGGCGGTCGAGGCCGCCATGCAGGCGGCGCTGAGGGACGGGCGCGCCGAGCTGGAGTACAAGACCGGCGCCGAGTACGCCAAGGGGTTCATCGAGTCCAATGAGTACGAGTTCCTGGAAGACGGGACGCTCTACGCCTGACCGTGAGCGTGATGGTGGTGGCCGGGTGTGAGCCCGGCCGCTGGCCACCGGCGCACGGTGCGTACGGAGACAGGAGAACCATGGGCGCCACGATGCTGCTCACGCTGCACGATCTGGCCTCGGTGGCCGGCGGCGGCGCGCTGATGTGCGGGATGGACGACGGCGGCGAGGGCCTGCTGCGACTGGCCGGCACACCGGTGGATCCGCAGAGCCTGGCCGAGAAGCGGACCTACGACGATGATCTGCCGGCCCTGGTGGTAACCAAGGACGACATCGGCGTGATGCTGCACGGCGGCACGATCATGACCTACGGCGCGGCGGGCACCATCCAGGCCCGGATGATGACCACTGACGAGCTGCTGGAGGCGCACGCCGCCGCGTGCACGAAGTACGGCGGCGCACCGTCGATGACCCGCGAGCAAGCAGCGGAGCTGACCCGCACCCTGTGAGCGTGATGGTGGTGGCCGGGCGCGAGTCCGGCCACTGGCCACCGGCGCGCAGGGCGCATGGAGAGATGGAGATCGAGATGAACATGACCGAGCAGGAGTTCAGCACCCTGGACGACACCCGGCGCGATGAGCTGCTGTGCGCGGCGCTGGCCGAGCGCGACGCGGCTCGCTACCGACTGGCCGTTCTGAAGGTGGGCGAGGCCATCGCGCAGCTCCGGAAGGTCAAGTCGGACGCGGCGCAGATCCGCTTCCGGGTGGAGCGCACCGAGGATTACTCGGCGTACGTGGTGGTGCACACGATCGACGGCCAGGGCGCCGACAACGTGCTGTTCGACCTGAACAGCGACGGCGACGATGTGGAGACCCAGGACGAGCTGGTGGTGGTCGAGGACTACCTGGCCGGCGCGATCGACGACGGATATCGCTTCGAGCCCGGCAGGCTCGGCGGCGAATACGTGCTGGACCTGCCTGCGGCGTGAGCGTGATGGTGGCGGCCGCGAGCGGTCGCTCCGGCTGTCAGCCACCGGCGCACGGTGCGACCGGAGAGACGAGGCGGAGCGTGAATTTGAAGGATCTCATCATCCTGAAGGTGACCGCACACGACAAAAGCGTCCGGCGGCGCCAGCGCCGCAGGCGCGCATCGATGCACCGTCCGGGCAGCCTGACCGCGCGCCGGATGGCGGCGGCCCTGCGGTACGCGGCGGCGGGCCAGGGAGGGAGCTAGGCATGGACCACACCTGTCACCGTTGCCAGGGACCGCTGGTGGAGCACCGCAGTCTGCTGGTGCACTCGGAGACCGACGACGGGAAGTGCCCGGCGCTGCGACCGGCCGAGATCGTGCACTACAAGGAGCCGTGGTCTCCCGGAATCTGGTGCGGGGAGACCGGCGCCTCGTCCCGCAAGACCAACGAGGTGACCTGCTCGCGGTGCACCGAGTTGATCCTGGCGGATGAGGCGTTGCTCGCGTCCCTGGAGTAATTCGAGAGGAGTACCGATCATGGAGAACTGAACCGTGAGTGTGACGGTGCCGGCCGGGGTGACCCGGCCGGTGGCCGCCGGCGCACGGTGCGTACGGAGACGAGGAGATCGACATGGAAGCGCTCCCGTACAAGGCTACCTATGGGCTGGCCGACGGATTGCCGGACGGTGTCCAGCTGGCCCGCACGGTCGAGCCGTTCAGTCGGGACCGGATCAGCTGGACAGTGTGCGCAGCGCACCCGCACTGGAACCACGTCGCGGTGATGCACACCCAGTGGAGCAACGAGGATGGCTCGCCCGGCTACTGGGTACCAGTGCCCGATGGGCAGGCCCGGCTGATCGTCACGTCCAAGCACGGCAACGGCGAGCGGCACCCAGAGCTGGACGGCACTCTGCACCCCGACGCGGAGACCGCGATGCGGGCGGCCTGGGACGCCGGCCTGCTGGAAGTTATTGTGTGGCCGCCTCAGGGCTGACCGTGAGCGCGATGGTGGTGGCCGGGTACGCCCGGCCGCTGGCCACCGGCGCACGGTGCGACGGAGATGGAGATCGAGATGAGCGAGCACGGGCGACAGATCATGATCCTGGTGGACGGCGGGATCGGCGAGGCGCACATGGAGCTGGGCACGGTGGCCGACCTGGCCGAGAGGCTGCGCTGTGCGCACTACAGCGACGCCTACGAGGTCACCGAGGTGTACGGGCTGAACCAGCTCAACGAGCTGAAGTCGCTGATCTGGACGACGGTCGGCGACGGCAAGTACGACGAGGACCAGTGGGCGCACGTGACGGTGACGGTGATGTTCCCCGACGGAGCCCGCGAGCAGGCGTACTTCCGGATCGACGGGCGAGCCTGAGATGGCCAACGCCGCGCAGCGCAGCGGATGCCTGGCGGGCGGGCACCGCGACAAACCGAAGACCGAGTACCCGACTCGGGAGGCCGGGCAGCGGGGGCTGGAGTGGATGGTGGAAAATCTCGCCGCGCCGCGTGAGGTGCTGCGGGTCTACCAGTGCCGTTACTCCCCCGACTACGACCCGCACTTTCATGTCGGGCACAAGCCCGGCGAGACCCGCAAGCAGTACGGGCGGCGGAAGAAGTGACCGGCATCCCTCGCTCGTGAGTGTGACGGTGCCGGCCGGGGTGACCCGGCCGGTGGCCGCCGGCGCACGACGCGTACGGAGACGAGGAGATTGAGATGACCAAGATCGACCTTCGGGGTGGTTGCAGCGGCATGCCGCTGGAGATGACCGGCGAGTGGACCGGCTACAACAACGGCGCGACCATGCAGGTCGGGCTGTGGATCCGCAACGACGGCGAGCACATCGGCACCGCCCGCGCCGCGGCGCTGGAGGGGCCGCAGGCGCTGCGCGAATGCCTGACCGGCCTGATGACGTTCGCCGTGCCGTACGCCCCTGCCGCTCACCAAGCCGGTCAGGCAGCCGGTCGCAGTAAGGGCGGCTGGTCGTCGATCGACTGGGCGCAGATCACCTACGACCTGGTCGGCAGTGAGCCGGACGACGACGAGATCGCAGCGGCCGCCAAGGACATCGCCGAGGCGCTGGAGGAGTTCGGTGTCGAGGACGACACCCCCTGGGAGCTGGCCGTGCGGCGCCGGGAAGCGGTCGCCCGCGAGATCGCCATGCGGGGTGTCGAGTGACCCGCTTCTTCGCCCTCTCCGGCGCCTGCGACGCCGAGGTCGCACTGCGCGGCGACGAGCCCAGCTTCGACAATCCCCGGCAGGCGTGGGGATGGTTGAAGCTGGCCCGCAAGGCGCACGAGGACCAGTTCCCGGACTGGAACGTCGGCGAGTACACCGACACGGTCACCTATCTCGACTACGCGGCCGGCACGGAGGAGTTCGGCAAGGGCATGTGCGAGTTCGGCAACAAGTTCGAGGACTGGCCGCTCGATGACGACGGGACCGGCGCGATCATCGGCGCCACGCCGGGCGTCGGGGACCATGCGGACGAGGACGGGGTGAACGATCCTGGGATCGCCTACCTGGTGATCGCCCGCTGACCGTGAGCGTGACGGTGCCGGCCGGGGCAACCCGGCCGGTGGCCGCCGGCGCACGGTGCGACGGAGACGAGGGGAACACGATGAAACTGGAAGACATTCAGTATCCGCTCGGAGAGTGGGAGCCGCAGCTCGACGAGCGGGTGGTGGACCTCCGGCGTGAGGATGAGGGCCAGGTAGGCGTGGTGGTGGCCTGCAACCGCTACGGGCACTTCGCCGACCCGTACTGGCGGGTGTCAGTCCGCTGGGACAACAACTTCGTCGAGAGCGGCATCGAGACGAGTTGGCTGGTCCGCGAGGACGGTACGCAGGCCCGCAGATGATGGCCGAGGAGATCGAGCTGAGCGACGTGGAGCAGGCTCTGCTGCGCGAGGTCGGCGACGACAAGGTCTGCTTCACCCGCGGCGTCTACCGCTACATCCGGCAGGGCAACCGGCCGGTTCCCGGGCGGGAGTTGCAGCGGCTGCGCGCGCTGGGCCTGGTCGTACTGGTCAAGGCGGTCCCCCCGATTCCGCCGACGCGGTTCTGCGAGCTGACCGACGCGGGTCGGATGCTGCTGGCCCGGCTGGGTTGACGGACAATCGACTGACCGTGAGCGTGATGGTGGTGGCCAGGTGCGAACCTGGCCACCAGCCACCGGCGCACGGTGCGTACGGAGAGACGGAGATCGAAATGGACAGGATCAGCTTCGGCGACGGCGCCGGGCACCTGATGGAGCGCCTTCTGCGGCACGCTGGTGCTCGCGATGCGGGCGCCGGGGTCGTGGTGTTACAGCCGGAGGCGGACGCCGTGGCGATGGACCTGCTCCGCGAGGCCGCCGAGGGCAGCTGGATCGTGGAACTGCTGGACGCCGACGACGAGCCGGACACCGGCGAGGGCGACGTGATCCGACTGGCCAAGGCCACCAGCGAGGAGGTCGGCGGGTACACGGTGGACGCCGACGGCAACATGGACGGCGGGTTCCTGCGGCTGGCGCTGCCCAAGGTCGACAAGGTTCACATCTACTGACCTGCGCGTGCGCCGGAGGAACGGAGTTCGAGATGGGCGAGACCCCGATCGGCACGGTGCGGATGTCGTATCTCATCGACCCCTACGGCCTGGACGGCCGGATGATCAACGGCGGCAACCATTACGCGAACGCCGACACCCCGGAAGCGGGACGCGAAACCGCTGAGCGGATGCTGCACGGCGAGCGGTACCTGGGCTATGTCCTGAGCAAGGTCGTCGTGTACGGCCGAGAAATGCGGCTCGGGTCCGAGTGCTGGTCCGAGGTGCCCGGTGGCCGCCGGGACGTGTTCACGGTGACCCGCAACGATGTGGGAGTGCCGCAGGCGTGAGCGTGATGGTGGTGGCCGGGTTCACCCCGGCCGCTGGCCACCGGCGCACGGTGCGTACGGAGAACGGAGTTCGAGATGAGCGAGTGGGTCATCACCGATCCCAAGGCGAGCTTGATCTACGCCACGGTGGACGCGGAGAACGAGGTCGAGGCGGCGACCAAGACCGACGCCGGGCAGGCCGAGTGGTTCTGGCAGGCCGAGGTGAGCGACATCGAGCCTCTCGCGGTGCACGCCGCGGCGAGCCTGGCCGACGGCCGCTGGCGTGAGGCGGCGCCCGGTACGGCGCTGCCGCACGGCGATGTCGGCGGCGACTACCAGATCTCCGACGGTTTGGGGCGCCGGTTCTGGCAGGCGCTGCCGAACGGCACCTGGGCGATGATCGGGATCACCTGGTACCTGTCGGACGACACCGACGGTGCGGTCACCAACCCGGAGGGTCTGCGCCTGTACCGGCAGGAGGAGTACATGATCGTCGCCGACATCCACGAGCCGGGCTGCTCGGAGATCTGGGCCGACTACCGGTACCTGACCGAGGGCGACTTCCCGCTGACCGAGGCGGGGGTGCTGGAGGCCATCGCCGACTTCGACGTGGCCGAGCTGTCCTGGAACGGCGAGGAGTTCCGCTGATGTCCACCGAGCCCGAGGACGGCGCGGTGGTGACAGTGCGCACCGGCCTGGCGCGGGGCGCGCCGCCGGAGGTCTACCGGCGCTGCGATGATGCCGGCGACGGCGAGCGGCACTGGTTTCGGCTGGATGCTCCTCGGGTTCGGCCGCTGGCATGGCCAGCGCTTCGCCGCCGCGGGCTGGTGCAACTTCTCCAGCCGCGCCCAGAAGAGGAGCCCGAGGGTGCCTATCCGACCTGCGGGACGTGCGGGCACAACACCTCGGGTGTCCTCGCCGATCACTGCACGACGTTCGTGCCGTTCGACAACGGTGGCAGCGACTACGGCGCGCGCTACTGCAACTGCCGGTGCGTGGACGATCCGGCAGTTGCGCGGTGGCTGCAACCGCGAGCGTGACGGTGCCGGCCGGGTGCGAGCCCGGCCGGTGGCCGCCGGCGCACGGTGCGCACGGAGAAGGAGATCATGATGTCGAACAATGGCCAGCGCTTCGCCGCCCTGGACCCGGATTCGCGGAAGGCGTCGATCGAACGCAGCCGCACCCACATCGAGCTGGAGCGGAGCAAGCTCGCCGGGAAGCTGATCGCGCACGCCGCGGCGCTGATCGAGACCGAGTTTCCGATCGCCGAGGCGGTCGTGTTCTACCTGACGCCCGGATACGGTGACGACGCCTCGGTGCAGATCACGCAGGTGCTCGACAACGCGGGCGGCGAGCTGGAGATCGCGCCGGACTTCCAGTCGGGACCGGCCGTAATCAAGCAGGCTGAGAAGCTGCTGGCCGAGGCCAGCGACCTGGGTGCGGAGTTCCGGCTGGCCGACGCCGGCGATCGTCAGCGCCAGATCGATGTCGACGACCCGCTGAACGGTGTGCAGCGCCCGGTCGAGGTCTGATCGCAGCAGCACCCTCGCGCGAGGGACGCTGGTGCCGGTGGCCACCACGGGCCGCCGGCACCATGAAGGGAGGCCGCGGTGAGGTACACGCTGGTGATCGAAGTCGATGACGTGAGCAGCAAGCGGCTGAAGAAGAACCCTCTCCGGGAGCTGCGCCGCATCGTGCGGCTCGCCGGGGATCAGGTCGGTTGGGGCGACGAGTCGCGGCCGGTCGTGGACAAGGACGACATCGAGGTCGGTACCTGGAAGTTGACCAAGGTGGAATGATCTGTCCGCACGGGGAAGAGGGTGAAGGCCGGTGCCTGGCGGGGTGCCGGCCTTCACTGTTGCCAGCGTACGGCCGAAGTGTCTAGTTCAGATTGACGCGTCGTATACCCGCTGTTACGCTGCTGATTGTGCAGCGCCGACGGAAGCGAGACACAACCCCATGAAGATCAATGAAGTCGAGATCCGCACCCAGGAAACCCCTGTCGACGTACTCGGGCGGCTGAACTACCAGGTCGAGCAGTGGATGGTCACCGGCAGAGTGCCCTGTGTGGCGATCGTGGAGGAGATCGCGGACCGGCACTACACCAGCGAGACGCCCGGCCTGCTCGCCTTCACTCAC
>Ga0307508_10002368_pt1 | contig 19945 bp, 13 predicted proteins | sample 9_EM_MG_FD_203089 | JGI IMG/M metagenome (GOLD analysis project Ga0307508, IMG submission 203089) | Populus trichocarpa ectomycorrhiza microbial communities from riparian zone in the Pacific Northwest, United States - 9_EM | ecosystem: Host-associated > Plants > Roots > Unclassified | place...
ATCCAGCGCAGCATCGGCGGTGATATCATTATGGCCTTCGACGAATGCCCCCCCTACCCCAGCGACTACAAATACGCCCAAAAAAGCATGGAGCTCACACACCGCTGGCTCGATCGCTGCTTTGCCCGCTTCAACGACACCCCCGATAAGTACGGCTATACCCAAAACCTGTTTCCCATCGTGCAGGGAAGCAGCTTTCCCGATCTGCGCACCGCTTCGGCAGAATACATCGCTTCCAAAAACGCCGTGGGCAACGCCATCGGCGGCCTGAGTGTAGGCGAGCCCGAAGAAATGATGTACGAGCTCTGCGCCCGCTGCTGCGAGCTGCTGCCGGCAGATAAGCCGCGCTACCTGATGGGTGTGGGCACCCCCTGGAATATACTGGAGAACATCGCCCTTGGCGTGGATATGTTCGATTGCGTGATGCCCACGCGCAACGGCCGCAACGCCATGCTGTTTACCGGGCGCGGCATCATCAATATCGATAATAAGAAATGGGAGCACGATTTCTCGCCCATCGACGATACCATTCCCTGCGAAGTAAGCAACTTTTATAGCAAGGCCTACCTGCGGCACCTAATCAAATCGAAGGAGATACTGGGATTGACCATTGCCAGCGTACACAACCTTGCCTTCTACCTCTGGCTGGTAGAAGAAGCGCGACGACACATCATCGAAGGCGATTTTATGGGCTGGAAACGGGAGATAGTGGAAGTGCTGAAACGAAGACTGTAAGAGAACGTGAGACATCTCACGTTCATCAGCTCGTACGCCGGTATACATAAATCAACACCACCAGGAACAGGGCGCTGCCGGCATAAAAGCTGAATTCCGTCCAGTCGTATTGGGTAAAAAATCCGTTGAATTTAATCTGGGTCTGCCATACTTCGGGCAGCTCATTGTCTTTGCTCACCTTGGTAAAATAAGCTTCCGTATACTTCACAAACGGCCAGAACTTGTCCATCTTGGGCGATCCGGCGGTATTAAAATACTTTATTTCATTGGTAGACAGCACCAGCGCAATGGCATGAAAAGCGCACCATACCAGTACCCAGCGGTAACGGCGAACCAGGCCTGCAAAGCTGGTGGGTTCTGCTTCCCGTACCGGAACGCGGGTTGTGGCTACCGCGCCGTATACCGGCAGTGGCGGCGGCGCTTTGGGAAGTTCCATCCGGGTCCTGAACTCGGGAAGATCCACCAGGCGCGTCCAGTCGGGCAGGTTGTCATGCCATACCAGGGTGCCAGGCTCCAGGTGCTTGGCCTGGATCTGCTCAAAGGTAAAAGGACCGTATTTAGTAGTACCGTCGGAGTAGTAATATTCCATCATGCCGGATTCGGGTTCATAATATCAAATATAATAGAAACTTTTTGCATGCTTAGTGCGCGGGGGCCCCGCCCGTACACGATTTTTTGATAACTTATCCACAACATTTTTTAAGCTATTTTTGCCCGCGCCCCAGGTATGCCATAGCTGGCGATCCTGCCCGATAGCAAAAAACAGGCTACAGCTATGGCATACCCGGCCCTCCGAAAGGAAAAAATACGAATCGGACTACATGAAAATCCTCGACTGGTATATATTAAAAAGGTTCTTCGTCACTTTTATTTTCACGATCCTGGCCCTTACCGTCATCGCCGTGGTCATAGATAGCAGCGAGAAAGCCGACGATTTTGTGCGTTCGGGACTCAGCACCTCCCAGATCATCAGCAAATATTACAGGGGCTTTGTCCCTTTTATCATTTCGATGATCTTCCCTTTGATGGTGTTTATCGCCGTCATTTACTTTACTTCCAAGCTGGCTGCCAAGTCGGAAATAGTGGCAATACTGGCCAATGGCGTCCGCTTCACCCGTTTTCTCCGCCCTTACCTGGTGGGGGGGCTGCTCCTGGCAGGGGTGCTGGCTTACTGCAACGCGTATGTATTCCCCGCCGGCAACGCCATCCGCAGCGAGTTCCAGCTCAATTACATCGACCGCAACAGCTCTTACCAGGCCGGTCCTTCCAATAATATCACGTTTTACCTCAAAGCCGACCCGTCTACCTATGTGGCCATCCGGTACTACGATACCGCCACCAAGATATCAAATGGTTTCTTTATGAACAAGGTGCGGGGCAACCAGGTATATTATAACCTGCGCAGCGATTACCTCAAATGGGATACCGCCCACCACACCTGGCAGGTGCAGAACGCCATCGAGCGAACCATCAGCGGCACCCATGAAACCGTTAAATCGATACCCACGCTCAACCTGAAGATGAATGTAACGCCCAGGGACCTGCGCAGGGACGAATACCTTAAAGACAAGCTGACTTCGGCCGAGCTCCACCAGTTTATCCGTCTCGAAGAACAGCGGGGCACCGAAGGGCTCAACACCTATAAGGTGGAATATTACCGCCGCATCGCCACACCGTTTTCGGTGGTGCTGCTCACGCTGCTGGGCGCCATCCTGGCAAGCCGCAAAACACGCGGCGGCAGCGGCCTCCACCTGGCATTCGGTATCGTATCGGCCGCCCTGTTTGTGGTTATGGACAGGTTCTCTGTTGTATTTTCCACCAAGGGAGAGCTCTATCCCCTGCTGGCCGCCTGGCTGCCCAATATCATTTTCGGGCTGGTAACGCTGAGAGTATACCAGTCGGCGCCCAAATAAACCGGGGCTGGCAAATACCGCCGGCGCGTTGTATATTGTAGCCGGCATCCCGTTAACAACCGTACGAAAACCGTTATGCAATACATTTCCCCGCTTCATTTTATAGAACTCTCTTCTGCCGATACCATCGACAGGAAAGACCTGCTGCTGGCCAAAAAGAAAATGCTGGCCGAACTGGAACTCAACGACGGCAAAGGCATCGCGATAAACGGGAAAGAAGTATCCAAAAACGATATCATCCGCTTTTTTGACGATCTGCAGCAATCGACAGACCTGTCCTGGCACCTGGCCATATACCACGACAAAGTGCTGCTGCGCTTCCTGGAATATAATATCCTCGAAAAAAAGGACAAGTTCGACAATAACCCGCTCTATACGGAAACGGCTTTTATCGACTGGATCGGCCCTTACTACGCTACCTCCTTTTCTATCTTTTCCAACGACTGCTTTACCAGCCTGATGGATGATGAATTGGCCACCCTGCTGGCCAATCCCCTGCTCATGAACAGCTATCACCAGGAAACAGCCTGGGAAAGCATCATAAAAAACATAGAAGCGAATACCGAACACCTGAAATTTTACGAGGGTAAAAAAATAAACCGGAACGGCATCAACGACGTAGCGCCCATATGCGATTTCAGGTATGTGAGGATGCTCGAAAGATTGCCGGCCGAACGGTTTGCCTCCACCCGCGACGACCTGGCTTTTGCCATTATGCAGGTATGCATTAACGCCTTTAATCATACCGATAAGGACTGGGCCCGCAATACCATCGAGAACGCCCATATACTGGCCGTATCCGAGGAACTGAAAAAACAGGTATACAATAAGAAGTATGAAATGGAAACGGCGGCCGCGGGCAACGGCTCTTCGGAAAAAACACCTTTATGGACCATCGTGCGCATCGCCCTGTTTGTGCTTTTTGTAGCCGCCCGCCTGGGCGGCAGCTGTAACCGCAGCAGCAGCTATAACTACAACTATAATAACAACCTCCGGAGTTCGCCTTCTTATTACCAGTCTTCTTCGCCCAATGATACGCTTAACAAGCTGCTGGAGCGGATAAAGAAAGCAAAGGAAAGCAAGAAACCTTTGTCTGACAGCGAGGCATCCCAGTCGTTACAGGATCTGCTGCATAAACCGCAGCAATAGCTACAAGCGGCAAGCCTCAAGCTGCAGGCTGCAAGTACCATTCGACTCAAACGGCTTGAAGCTTGCCGCTTGAGGCTTACAGCTTACCCGTTAATCCCTGTTCCTTTCAGCATTTCGTCGTTGTCCTTGTCTATCAGCAATTCATACAGCTGGTAAATAATGCTGAGTATTTCTTCGGGCACTTTTCTTTCGAGGGCTTCGTCGCCTCTTTTGCGCAGGAGCGCCACTTTCCGGGGATCTATATACTCCTGGTCGGGCTTCATGGCATAGTGCAGGTAGAGATGGGTGATATAGTCGATGTCCTTGCGCCGTATGTCCCAGCTCAGGTGACTGAGCTCATTCATTTTCCGCCTGATAAAACCGCTGCTGTTAAAGCCCAGCCACTCATGCTCGTTGTGCGTGAGCTCGTCGAACCTTTTTTGCAGGGCCGGGTTACCGGCGCGTGAGAGATAATACTGGCAGCTGTTTTTGGTGAGATAATATTTCTCTTTCAAATCCAGCATGAGCTGTTCCTTGCCGGCACGGTCGATGGTTTCGGCCAGCCTGCGCTTTTCGTCGTCTAGCTGGTATTTTATATCCGTCACATCATCATGGCGGAGTTTTTTGAGCTTATCGAGAATGGTTATAAGCCGGTCGATGGCCGCCTGCACTTCCGTTCCCGATTCATAGTCTTCCACTTTTACGAGCTGGTCCAGGTTGCGCTGCCCTACGCGGATGAGATAATCCACCTCTTCGCGCATACGCTCTATGTTCACATTGCGGGCGGTGGGACTGAAAGCATGTTTATATTCCTGGTCGAGCATGCTGATATAGGCCGTGATGGTGATATCCCTGCTCTCGCTGATTTCGATGGTCAGATCGATATCGCTGCCCTTAATGATATCCGTGGTGAGATCGGCGCCCCGGATGCTGATGATACCGATGGGCAGGTTGCTCTGCGGCGACGCGTAGCGGCTTCCTTCCAGCACGTTGATGAGCAGCTGGTCGGCGCTGCCTTTGGCAATGGAGCGGCTCAACGTTTTGGTAATGGTCTTTTTAATAGGCAGCAGGGCGTTCTTTTCAAATATCAGCTCCAGCCGGGTGGTGTTATTCTCGGCGTCATCCACTTCCAGGCAGATATCATTGGGCAGGGGCTGGCCGTAAATGGAAAATTTGCCCTGCACGATGGCGATATCGGGCACTTCCACCGCCAGCGGCTGCTGCTTTTGGTTGTATAGCTTCAGCTTAAAAATATTCAGGGTATTGGGCAGCAGGTACAGCATCTCGCTGATGCGGTCCGCCACCGGCTTGATGCCGCTGTCGTAGCCCCCGTCCTCCCGCGTAATGCGGTAGGTGGTGCCCGCGGGCGCCAGGCCGATGATGGCCGTAAAATATTCTTCTTTTTCGCGGGTGCTTTTCTGATAAGCTGTTTTAACGGTAATGGCGCTGGGCAATCCTGCTGCTTTAGCGGCAGGCGCCGGCGCGCCACCCGTGGAAATACTGCCGCCTGCAGCTGCAGCCGGCGTATCGGCCACATGCTTTGTCTTGCCCCCGGCGTAATAAGCCGCGCCTTCGGCTACGGCGGTGGTAGGGTCTACGGTAAAATTAACCGCGATGTTCAGCTCCTGTGGTATCAGCTGGCGTACCAGCGGGATATACGTGCTGCCGCCTACCAGCACCACTTCCCTGATATCGGCGGCGGTGAGCTGGTTGCGTTCCAGTATCTTTTGAATAAAACGGATAGAGTAGGTTATTTTTTCGCGGATGATAGCCTCAAAATCGGCGCGGGTAATGGTGATCATCACCTCGTGCTCTTCGCCGGCGGCATCGGTAAATTCGAATTCTATCTCCGTATCGGGGCGGGCGCTCAGGGCTATCTTCGCCTCTTCGGCCTTGTACAGCAGTTTATAATACAGTTTATTCCAGGCGCCTTTGGCGCTTTGCATCTCGGCGGCCAGATCGGTTATATTAAACCGTTGTTCCAGCCAGGGCACTACCAGCCGGGTCACCACCAGGGCATCGAAATCGAGACCGCCCAGGAAATTATCGCCCTCATGGTCTACCACCGTCATCTCCTCCTCTACAATTTTTACAAGGGCTACGTCAAAAGTACCGCCGCCCAAATCGTATACCAGCCATTGCCCGTTCATGTCTTCCGTAGCAGTTTTATTGGCAAAGGCCAGGCTGGCGGCGATGGGTTCCTGCAGCAGCACCACTTCCCTGAAACCAGCTTCGTAGCCGGCCTGTTTGGTGGCATTGCTCTGCACGGTATCGAAGCTGGCGGGGATGGTGATGACCACGCTGGCCGGGCTTTCGCCGGTATAAATAAAAGTGCGCAGCTCTTGCAGCACCAGCGCGCTCAGCTCGATGGGCGTTTTGAAAGCGGCAATATTGGGAATAAAAAAGCTCTCGCCGGTACCCATCTTGCGTTTAAAGCCCGCCAGCACATTATGGGGATCTTTCTCAATGTATTCTTTGGCCTTATCGCCTATCAGCACGCGCTCCTTACGAAACGCCACCACGCTGGGCAGGGTGTTCTTAAGGCCGGAGGGGTTCTTAAAAATCTCTATCGTGCCATTGCCCGCCCGGGCTACCAGCGAATTGGTGGTGCCCAGGTCGATACCGAAATTGATGGTTCCTGACATAAGTTATAATAATTATCCTGCCAACACTACCCCGCGCTGCACCAGCGTATTTTTTCCTTCCTGGTTCATGTATACGATGGGTTTTAATACCTCGGTAATAGTTAGCTTATCATGAAGGGCGCCTACCAGGGTGGCTTCCACATCCGTACGCGTATCACTAAACGCTTCTCCCAGGGGATTCAGTATGAGCAGGCCCGCTTCTTCCAGCACCTGCTGCATTCTTCCCAGCGTACGCTGCATACCGGGTGCGGCATCCTTCTGCGCTTTCTTTTCGAGTTCAAAGACCAGGTTGGCCATTTTGATCCAGAGCTGTTGCGACATAGCAGGATTTTATTGTACGCCAAGCTTCTCCATCACCGCGTTGCTTACGCCGGTAGATGAATAACCACCGTCATGAAAAATATTCTGCATCGTCACCATACGGGTGAGATCGGAAAACAGGGTAATACAGAAATCGGCGCAGGATTCGGCGCTGGCATTGCCCAGCGGCGCTATGGCGTCGGCATAATCGTAAAAGTCGCCAAAGCCTTTAATGCCGGTGCCTGCCGTGGTTTTGGTGGGCGACTGCGACACTGTATTGATACGCACTTTTTTGGCTACTCCATAGTGATAACCGAAGCTGCGGGCGATAGATTCGAGCATGGCCTTGATATCGGCCATATCGGTATAGAAGGGATAGGTGCGCTGTGCGGCCGCATAGGTAAGCGCTACCACGCTGCCCCATTCGCTGATGGCGTCCAGCTTTTTGGCCACGGCCAGCATTTTATGCAGCGACATGGCCGATACGTCGATGCCCTTCATGAAATAGTCGTAGTTGGATTCCGTATAAGCAATATTCTTGCGTATGTTGACGCTCATGCCAATGGAATGCAGCACAAAATCTATTTTGCCGCCCAGCACTTCCTGCGATTTGGTAAACAGGGTGGTGAGCTCTTCCACGCTGGTGGCATCGGCGGGAATGATTTCCGATTTGGTTTTTTCCGCCAGCACTTTTATCTGTCCCATGCGCATGGCGATGGGGGCGTTGGTGAGTACGATGGAAGCGCCTTCTTCGTAGGCTTTCTCGGCTACTTTCCAGGCGATAGAGTTCTCGTCCAATGCGCCGGTGATGATGCCGCGCTTTCCTTTGAGCAGGTTATAACTCATAGTATTAAATTGAATGAAGGCGCCACGTCTTTTGCACGCAGCGCGGCCAAAAATAAGAACTTATTTATTTGGGAGGCCGAGAATCTTAAGGAGGATAAATACAACCAGGCAGGTATAGGCAAAGGCTATCGCCAGGCTTACCAGCAGGTAGGAAAAAAACCTGCCGAACGATTCTTTCGGCCGGATGGTGCGCAGCAGGTATTTATTGATATAATAAGCGGGGATGGCCGCTATTAATAAAGTCAGTACGGTATTATGATTGAACAGGGTTAACAGCATAACTATTATTATAATGGCCCGTCGGGACTAAATCGGGAAATAATCAATTATCCCATCACCATTTTGCTATCCCATCACCATTTCGCGTGCATTTTCCAGCGCCGCAGGAGTGGGTTTCTCCCCGCTCAGCATCTGGGCGATGGCCGTAATGCGCTCTTCTTTTGTGAGCAGGCGTATATTGGTCTTTACCTTGTCTTTCTTGTTTTCCTTGTACACGAAGAAATGGGCATCGGCCTTACCGGCTATCTGCGGCTGGTGGGTAATGGCTATCACCTGCCGCTTTTTGGCCAGGTCTTTCATAATAATGCCCACCTGTTTGGCCGCTTCGCCCGAAATACCGGTGTCGATTTCATCAAAAATAAGCGTAGGCAAATCAAGCGACTGCGCCACCAGCGATTTAATGCACAGCATCAACCGGCTCAGCTCACCGCCCGAAGCCACTTTGTGCACCGGCTCGAAGCGGTTGCTTTTATTGGCATCGAACAAAAACTCCACTGCATCGGCGCCTTCGGCCGATAAAGCGGGCAGGGGCTGCACCGTTACCTTCAGCCGTGCATTGGGCATGCCCACCTGCGCCAGCAACGTATTTACTTTTTCTTCCAGCGGCTTTACCTGTTTGGCGCGGCCGGCGGATAATTTTGCCGCCAGCGCCGTAGCCTGCTCCAGCGACCGGTCGGATTGCTTTACAGCGGCGGCAATGGCGTCGTCCATATCCAGCACGGCTTTTAGTTTGGCCGACAGGCTTCCCTGCAGGCTCAGCAGCTCATGGGTGTTTTGCAATGCATGCTTTTTGAGCAGGCGGTAGCCTTTCGACAGGCGATCGTTGATCTGCTCTATGCGCCGCGGGTCGTGCTGCACATGGTCGTTGATATGCGATACTTCGCCGGCTATATCGCCCAGCTCTATCTGCGCCGACTGCAGGCGCTGTACCAGCGCCGGCAATTGCGGATGATAATCGCAAAAAGGTTGCAGCTGGTGCAGCAATGCTTTCAGCTGTTGCACCATGGGCTGCTCGCCTTCCGACAGCTCATAGTTTACCCGTTCCAGCGCGGCCTTGATGCTTTCGGAGTTGCTAAGCAGCTTCAGCTCCTGGTCGAGGTCTTCCAGCTCGTTCTCTTTAAAGCCGGCTTCTTCCAGCTCGTCGTATAAAAATTTATTGTAATCGTATTCGCTGGTAAATGTTGTTTTTTGCGCCTGCAGCTCATCGAGTATTTTTTTATGCTGCCGCCATTGCTGGTACAGGCCCTGGTATTGCTGCAGCAAATCGCCTTGTCCCGCCAGCGCATCAATTACCTGGCGCTGGAAATCGCTTTCGCCTATTTCGAGGGCGTCAAACTGCTGGTGCAGGTCTACCAGCAGGGAGCTGAGCTCGCGCAGCTGGCCGATGCCCACGGGCGTATCGTTTACAAAAGCACGCGATTTGCCGTTGGCGCCTATTTCGCGGCGTATAATAAGGCCTTCATCGGGGTCCAGGTCATTTTCTTTCAGGAAGCGCTTCACCGGTTTTTTATTGCCGGCGGCGAAGCTGCCTTCCACCACGCATTTCTTTTCGCGGTTGAGCAGTACGGAGCTGTCGGCACGGCCGCCGAGTATCAGCGAGAGCGCACCCATCAGGATGGATTTGCCCGCACCGGTTTCACCGGTAATGATATTGAGCCGCGGTGAAAAATCGATTTCTATCTCGTCGATGATAGCGTAATTCTGAATGAATAGTTTTTGAAGCATAAGCTGATAAGCAGGGAGCAAATTAAGGCAAATTTTTGCTTTCGGCAGGGTATGTTTTCCACCCGGCAAAACATACCTACCGTTATAAAGCCGGAGGGGCGGTATGTTATTTATTTTTAACATGCCGCCCCTCCGGGGCTATTCGTTTATTTATGTTGTTCCTGCTATGAACATATCGCCCCGATGGGGCTCGCAACGCAGCAATACGATTTCACTTCAACAACGATTATTTCACTTCAACTGCGTCATTCAGATCATTGTCGACCAGGATACGACCACAGTTTTCGCAGATGATGATCTTTTTGCGCTGCTTGATTTCGCTTTGTTTTTGCGGGGGGATGGCGTTAAAGCAACCACCGCAGGCATCGCGTTCTACAGGCACCACGGCGAGGCCGTTGCGGTAGTTTTTGCGGATGCGGTCATACGAGTTGAGCAGGCGTTCGTCTACTTTCTCGCGGGCGTCGGAGCTCAGCTTGTTGAAATGCTTTTCTTCCTTCTCGGTGGTGGCGATGATTTTGTCCAGCTCGTCTTTCTTGGTCTTCAGTACGCTTTCTTTATTGCCCAGGGCCTTTTTTGCTTTTTCGAGCAGGATGGCTTTCTCGGCTATTTCTTCGTTGGCGTCCTTGATATGTTTTTCTGCCAGCTTCACTTCCAGCTGCTGCATCTCGATTTCTTTGTTGATGGCTTCAAACTCGCGGCTGTTCTTTACGTTGGTGCTTTGCTTCTCGTATTTTTTTACCAGGGCATCGGATTCTTTGATCAATTCCTTCTTCTGGTTGATGAATTCGTTGATACCGTTGATCTCTTCTTCCACGCGCGTCTGGCGGGCATGCAAACCGGTAATTTCATCTTCCAGGTCGCTCACTTCCATGGGCAATTCACCCTTCAGCACCTGGATTTCATCCAGTTTGCTTTCAATTTTCTGCAGGGTAACCAGCGAAGTGAGTTTTTCTTCTACCGAAAAATCTTTTACTGTTGCCATGTTATAGTTTGTATTTAACGTGTTTAAATCTTTAACCCTACCCCAAAAAATAATGTACCGGGTTGGTCGATACGCTTGTTTTGAGGGTGGCAAAGGTAGGGAATTTTTCCTGCAAAACCGCGATAAGCCCGTCTACCGTGAATTGCTCGCTTTCAAAGTGGCCGATATCCGCCAGCAGCATGCCAGCCTGCCCCGGGCCTGCCGGCGGGCCGGCATCGAAGAACTCATGGTATTTAACATCGGCGGTCACAAAAAGTTGCGCCCCCGCGCCCAGGGCCCTGGCAATAAGGAAGCTGCCTGCCCCGCCGCATACCGCCACCCGGCTCACCGGCTGTCCCGTGAGGGGCGTATGCCGCACCACCGGCACCCCAAATACCTGCCGCAGCTGTTCCAGCGCGGCTTTTTCGGCCACCGGCGCCGGCAGGCTGCCGATTAGGCCCGCCCCCGTGGCGGGATGGGTGTTTTCGAGCGCCACCACATCATAGGCCACTTCCTCGTAAGGATGGGCGGCCCTCATGGCCGCCAGCAGGCTGCCTTCGAGCCAGGCGGGAAAGATAACTTCCAGCTTCAGCTCCTCCTCGTAATGCCGCTCGCCGGGCTTGCCCACAAACGGGTTGGCACCGGGCCCGGCTTTAAAGCTGCCGGCGCCCGGCGCGGAAAAGCTGCATTCGCTGTAATGGCCGATATGGCCGCCGCCGGCGGCAAAAATGGCGTCGCGTACCTGTGGCGCCTGCGCCACCGGCACAAACGTAAACAGCTTACGGAGCACTCCCGGTTTGGGCAACAGCACCGAGCGGTCGGTGAGTCCCAGCTTATCGGCGATGATACCGTTTACCCCGTGCTGCACATTGTCGAGATTGGTATGGATGGCATAAATGGCGATATCGTTTTTGATGGCGGCAATCACGGTCCTCTCCACGTAATTGCTGCCATTGAACTTTTTCAGCCCGCGGAAAACAATGGGATGATGGGCCACCACGAGGTTACAGTTGCGCTGCTTTGCCTCCAGTATCACCGCCTCCGTGGCGTCGAGGCTTACGAGGACGCCCGTACAGGGCCAGTTGCGCGAGCCGGTTATCAACCCGGCATTATCGTAAGATTCCTGGAGCGAAGGGTGCGCCAGCGATTCGAGGCAGGAAACGATATCGGCTATTTTCATGCAATAAAGATAGTTGACAGAGGGCAGATGACAGTTGACAGGCTTTTGAGACGTTGGCCGTTATCCGTTGTTCGTTGGCCGGCGTTTGCTTCAGTTTCGGACAATGAACAACCGCCAACAAACAACGATATCGAAGCGCACGCCTGTCAACTGTCATCTGCCCTCTGTCAACTATTACTTCTGCTCCACCACCTTCTCTATATGCACCAGCCTTCCCTCTTCATTAAATCCTTCGAGCACTACGCGGAAGCGGCGGGTAACATCATTGTTGTAAAACTGGTACCTGAACCGGCGGTTGGTTTTGTTCAGGAAGATATACGGGTTCCAGAACAGCGTGATGCGCACATCGGGCAGCTCGGAATAAGGTTGCGTGGTAGCATAATCGGGTGAAAGGAACTGCTTGTAAGGCGAATAACCGGCTACCTGGATAAAATCGAGGCCCTTCGAATTGCTGTTGGTGGCATCGCCTCCCTTCTTGGTGTATACCGCGATGGCGCCGCCGCCGGCGCTGGAAAACGCGTTGGCCGAAGAAGGGCTGAACACCTTGATATAAGCTACGTCCGACATGTTCACCGTTTGCATCATCTGCGCGTCGGCAGGCATTTCGTCGAGGTAGAATACCGGCTTGCCGCCGCGCCAGCTGAGCTGGGCCTCGCCGCCCGACATATTGATTTGCAATCCCGCCACCTTGCCCTGCAGGTACTGGAATACCGAGAAGCTGCCGGCGGCAAAAGGATCGTTGGCCACATCGAAATTGCGCGAATCGCCGCCGCTGAAAAGACCGCTGGCATATTTCTGGTCCAGCTTTTCCTCGTTGCTCTTTGTCCGGCCTTTTACCACCACCTCCTGCAGTACCTGCTCTTTTCGTTTGCGCTCCGCCGCTATCTTCACGGCGTCGGTACTGTTTTTAAGGTTGCGGGCAAAAACGGCCGTATCGGTCGCGGTAAGGTTCTTTTTGTCGTCTTCGTTGAACACTACCTGCTGCGGGTTCCGCTGCAGGCCGTTGGTCACCTGGAGCGAAGACTTATCGAAAGCGCGTTTCTTATCGCTGAACTGGAAGAATAGTTTGGCGTCGTCATAAAACACCAGGCCGTCGGTGGAAGCAATGCCCTTGCGGTCTACCGGCAACACCAGGAACATCGAGTTGGAATCCTTTGTTTGCAGGATGCCGTTGAGCGTGGTGCCGGGCGACAGCTTGCCGGGATCGATGCCCATCAGGTGTCCTTCTACGCTTAAGAAATTGCTTTCTTTTTTGGGCGCGGGCGGCAGCTTGCCTGCCAGCAGGCTGGACCAGTCGTAGCGGCGCCAGCCATGGGTAAGCATGACCAGGTCGAGGTAGATACCGGCGCTGTCTGTTGTATTGAAGAAATAATAATAGGCATTGGGGATCTTGCCGCGCAGGTCGCCGTTGAGCAACAGGCGGGAGATGATATTGTCTTCGTAAGGCGACGGCACATTTAAATCGGCATCGGTCACCGAAAGCGACAGGTTGGCCGCAAGCGAATCGGAGATCATCACCTCTCCCTTATTCAATCCGCGTTTAGCGGTATTGGTCACCGGTATCCAGGCATCGGCATCAAATTCATAATCGTGGTTATTGATAAAGGTAACGCGCTCGGCCAGCGGGGTATAGTTCTTATCAAACACCGTTACCTGCAATATGCCGGAAGGCAGCTGTTTGGTAGGCAGCATGCCCGAGGTAGCCGATTTATCAAGCAGGTTGGCTTTGGCGGAATAAATAAGGTGCTGGTTCATAAACGCCATGATGTGAAGCTGCTTGTCTTCGTCGGGCACATTATCGGTGCGCTGGATCATGAATTTCTTCCCGTTTTCGCCGTCCTGCACCTGCAGAGCTACGCCCGTCGGCTTAACGGCGGGCAGCGGGGTGCTTTGCTCCCTGCCGCCTGCCGCCGTCCATACGGCGGTATAGGTTTGTCCCGCTTCGGGCAGCAGGGTAAACGAGCCCATGCCATCGTGCACGGAGGCAAAATCGACCGGCTTTCTGCCATCGCTGGTTTTGATATATCCTTTTACCGCCACGGGCAGCCCGTTTTGGTCGGCGGCCTTAAAGGCCACGATACCGGCCAGGCCGGCAATAAGCTCACCCCCTTCGGGCAGCAGGCGAAGGGTAGTATTGTTCTGTGCTGCGGCAGCCGCCGGTGATGCAGCCGTGCCCGGGGCCGCTCCACCGCCTTTGGCGGCGGAGCCCCTGACCGGTACAATGATGCGCAGCGGCTTTACATATAAAAAGGCGGTATCGCCGTTGAGCATGGACACGGTATAGGCGCGAAAAAAAAGCGTGCTTTTGGTGAGGTTGGGGGCCAAATCAAAACTGCCGGCGGAGCTGGACTCCACTACGGGCGAGGTTTTGCGGTTGAGCACAGAGCCGGTTTCGTCGATCAGCTCGGCATAAAAATTCCGGCTGTATACAGAAGGCTCCAGCCCGGAAAAGATATAAGCCTTGTACCAGATGGTTTCGCCGGGGTTGTAATAGTATTTATCGAAGTGGATGTATATTTTCTCCTGCGGGGAAACGGCGCGCCAGCTGGTGAGCAACGAATCTACATTTTGGGCGGTAAGACCGCTGGCGGCGAGCAACAGGCAAACAATAAAGGAAACGTACATTTGTTTCAACATAACAACGGAGGGTTTGAGAAAGTGCTAATTTAACGCAATACCTACTTAGTACTGCCTGTTAAAACACTATTAACATTTTATGAACGTAATTTATAGCATGGAAACGACAAAATTATACGAAGAATACCAATCGCATTTACAACAGGTAGCAGATATAAAATACGCCACGGCGGTATTGCAATGGGACCAGGAAACGTATATGCCGCCCAAAGGGGCCAATTTCCGCGCCCGCCAGACGGCTACCCTGAGCGAATGGGCGCACCACCTGTTTACCCGGGAATCGTTCAAAAACCTGCTGCTGGAGCTTAACAGCCGCGGCGACCTCGATGCCGGACAGAAAAAGAACGTAGAGCTGTCGTGGTACGATTACTCGCAGCAGGAAAGGCTATCGGCCTCGTTTGTACGCGCTATGAGCGAGCTGGTATCTAAAAGCTACCAGTCGTGGCTGGCTGCAAGAAAGCAAAACAGCTTTGCCGTATTTGCGCCCGACCTGTCGAAGCTGCTGGAGCTGAAAAAACAGGAAGCGGATATGCTGGGCTACGAAGGCCATCCCTATAATGCGCTGCTCAACCAATACGAGCGCGGCGCTACAACAGGCTTGCTGGACCGGGTTTTCGCCCGGCTGCAGGCGCCGCTTAAAGAGCTGCTGGGCAATATAGCGGCGCAGCCCCAGGTGGCGGATGATTGCCTGCGGCAGCCTTTTGCCAAAGACCAGCAATGGAAATTCGGGATGGAAGTGCTGCGGCAGATGGGCTTCGATTTCGAGGCGGGGCGCCAGGATATGTCGGAGCATCCCTTTACCACCAATTTCAGCAGCCGCGATGTACGGGTAACCACGCGCATCCATGAAAACGATTTTACCAGCATGACCTGGAGCTGCATACACGAAGGCGGCCATGCCCTGTACGAGCAGGGACTGCCCGAAGCGGCGTATGGGCTGCCGCTGGGAGAATTTACTTCGCTCAGCATTCATGAATCGCAATCGCGGCTCTGGGAAAACAATGTAGGCCGCAGCGCCGACGGCTGGCGGCACTTTTACCCCCTGGCGCAGCAATATTTTCCGGCACAGCTGGGACCGGTGGCGCCGGATGATTTTTACAGGGCCATCAATAAGGTGCGCCCCTCGCTTATCCGCACCGAGGCCGACGAGCTTACCTATCATTTTCATGTGCTCACCCGCTATGAGCTGGAGAAACAGCTGCTGGAAGGCGGGCTGACGGTGGCCGATATCCCCGGCTGGTGGAATGAAAAATACAAGGCCCTGCTAAACGTGGAGCCGCCCGACGACCTGCACGGCTGCCTGCAGGATGTGCACTGGAGCCATGGCAGCCTGGGCTATTTTCCCACCTATAGCCTTGGCAGCTTTTATGCCGCCCAATTCTTCGATGCCGCCGGCAAACAGGTACCCGGATTGGCCGCCGGGATAAGAAAAGGTAACTTCCAACCGTTATTGGACTGGTTACGTATAAATATACATTGCCATGGGCGCCGGTGGACGAGCGAGGAGCTTTGTGAGCGGGTAACCGGGGAACCGCTTGATATCAGGTTCTTTATGCAGTATGCCCATGACAAGTATAAGGCGATATACCGGTTTTGAGCCTTTGAGATAAAAATCCATTAATGTCCTGAAAACCATGGTTCTGATGAGAAGACTTCTACTTATTACCGGCATGCTGGCGGCTTTCGGCCTGTTTTCGTGCAAAAAAGCCATCGAAGCCAAACAAAAACAGCTTATTCTCGAGGCTATGACCACGGGGCGCTGGTATGTAGAGCTGTATAAAGACACCACTACCGATGTCACCGCCGAGTTTGCAGGCTACGAATTCCAGTTTTATGAAGACAGCAAAGTAGATGGTATCTACAACAGCGTTACCAGGAGCACCGGCGCCTGGAATGCCGATATCAGCACCTATTCCATCACCGCCAACTTTCCCGCAAATGCCGGCGATACCCTCCGGCGCCTCAATTATACCTGGAAGATAACCGACAGCTATACCGATTATGTGGAGGCAAAAACCACCACCACCGCCGGCGATAATATCCTGCACCTGCGCAAAAAGTAAGGCCGCTCATCGTCCAGTTATCGTCCAGTTATCCTCCAATGCTCCGATGCTCGTCCGATGCTCGTCGCAGGCTCCTCCTATGGCCAGGTACAAATACCAGGTTTGCCGCCAAAAGGAGCGCTCCATAAGGCTTACCCCTACTCACTTGCAAAAAAGTAATAATACAACTACCCCGGCGTTTATCTATTGAAATAATAACCCATTCGTAACCCTTTGCCCTTGAGATTCTAAGGGGAAACTATTATCTTGTACTCTATGAGGAAAGTAAGATTCCTCTATATAAAACTACTGCTAACCGTTTTTATCGTATTGGTGGCTGCATCCCTCAAAGCGCAGCCGCATGCAGCCTTTTCGGCCGATACCACGAAAGGCTGCGCACCGCTGCTGGTGTACTTTATCGACCAGTCGACCGGCAATCCCACTTCCTGGCACTGGGACCTGGGAAACGGCAATACCTCCACGCAGCAACATCCCGCCGCAACTTATTTTACTTCGGGTACCTATACCGTTACCCTTATCGCCACCAATGCCTCGGGCAGCGATGTTATGGTGAAAACCGCTTATATTACCGTGTATGCAAAACCGGCAGTTGACTTTGCCGCTTCACAAACCACGGGCTGCTACCCGCTGCACGCGCAGTTTACCGACAAAACCAATGCCGGCAACAGCACCAGCATATCCTGGCTCTGGGATTTTGGCGACGGGGAAATTGATTCGGTCAAAAATCCATCGCATGTATATACGGCCGCAGGTAATTACAATGTGTCGCTGCAGGTAAAAAACAGCAATGGCTGCACCAACACCCTCACGCGCCCCGCCTATATACAGGCCCCCAGCGGCGCACTGGCCGCATTTAGCCTTACCGCGCCCGACAATTGCCGGCCGCCGGCTTCGGTATCGTTTACCAACCAAAGCACCGGCACGGGCGTCCTGAGCTACCAATGGGATTTTGGCGACGGGCAAACATCTACCGCCCCCCACCCAACGCATACTTATACCACGGCCAATACCTATACCGTCACGCTTATTGTAAAAAATACCGATGGCTGCGCCGATACGCTGGTAAAACCAAGGGTTATCATACTGGGTACGGTGACCGCCGGTTTTACCGTGGCCAATCCCATTTGCCCCGGCGCACCGGTAACCTTTACCAATACTTCCAATCCCATCCCGGCAAGCGCCCACTGGGACTTTGGCGATGGCAGCAGCTCGCTTCAAATCAACCCGGTAAAAATATTTGCGTCATCCGGCGCCTATGCCGTTAAGCTGGTGAGCGATTTCGGGGCCTGCAAGGATTCGCTTACGCTGCCGGTAACGGTATTGCAGCGGCCTGCGGCAGGCTTTACCGCCAATAATAATAACGGCTGCCAGGCGCCGCTAACGGTGTCGTTTAACGGCGCTCCGCCCGGCGCCACCGCCTGGCAATGGCTATCGGGCGACGGGCAAACGGCTACCGGCGTCAACCCGGTATTTACCTACCAGCAGCCGGGCTCTTACGACGTAACGCTGATGGTAACCGGTAGTACCGGCTGCATGGACACGCTTACAAAAAAACGCTTTGTCAATATCGGCCGGCCGCGGGCCATACTAACCAATACACCGCAGCAGGGCTGTGTGCCCTATAGCTTCCAGCCCGTGGTGAACGTGCTCACCGGCGATGTTATCAGCAGCTATAGCTGGGATTTCGGCGACGGGCAAACGGCTACCGGCGCCAGCCCCACGCATATTTACAGCACGGCAGGCACCTACACGGTAAAGCTGGTGTTTACCACCGCCGGCGGCTGTACCGATTCGGTTATCGTGACCCGCGCCGTACAGGTGGGCAACCTGCCCAATCCCGCGTTCGATGCCAGCCCACGTATTTCCTGCGCCTTCCAGCCCGTGCAGTTCACCGATAAAAGCACCGGCGGTATCGACGGCTGGTTCTGGGAGTTTGGCGACGGCGGGGTTTCCACCGCAGTCAGCCCCCAGCATCGCTACGGCGATACGGGCTACTTCAACGTTTCGCTAACGGTATGGAGCAATGGCTGTAATAATAAAATCACCCTGCCCCGGTTTGTGTACATCAAGCCCCCGATAGCCATCTTTACCGATTCATTGGGCTGCAACGATCATTTTACCCGCTGGTTCAGGGATAAATCCATCGGCGCCATGAGCTGGTCATGGGATTTCGGCGACGGCGCAACCGCCACCATCGCCAACCCCAGCCATACGTATGCCAGCCCGGGTGATTATACCGTAACCCTCACTGTTCGAAACGATACCTGCGAGCATACCACCGCACACATCGTGCGCATCATAAACGAAAAAGCCGGGTTCACCGCCGCGGCCACCACCATATGCCGCAACACCGCCATCCAGTTTACCGGCAGCGGCTTCAATATGCAAAATCTCCTGTCCTATCACTGGGATTTCGGCGACGGCAGCAGCTTTTACGGCGGCAATCCCGTATCGCACCTGTATGCACAGCCCGGCCAGTACAGCGTGCGGCTGGTAATAACCGATCTCAATGGCTGCAGCGATACTTTATTAAAGCCCCAATACATAGCCGTGGATGGCCCTACGGCGGACTTCAGCGTACTGGCGGCAGGCGTGTGCACGCTTACACCGGTATCTTTTACCGACGCCTCCTTTTCAGACGGGCAGCACCCACTCACGAAATGGATATGGAACTATGGTGATGGCACCAGCGATACACTAACAGCGCCGCCCTACCAGCACAGCTACAATGCCGCCGGCCTGTATAATGTAACGCTGACGGTTACAGACAGCAAGGGCTGCACCCACCAGCTCACAAAATTCAGCTCGGTACTGATCTCCAAACCTTCGCCCCTGTTTACCACCATCGATACATTGTCATGCGTGAACAAACCGGTGCGGTTTACCAACCTCACCGTTTCCAATACGCCCACCACCTATGCCTGGCGCTTTGGCGACGGGCAGACATCCCCGGCCACCAGCCCCACGCACAATTATATAGCCGAAGGGAAATATGATATTATGCTCACGGCAACTGACCGCTATGGCTGTATCGATTCCATCCAGGCCACGCAATACATCGGCATCTTTAACCCGCAGCCGGCCTTTGCCATGAGCGATTCGGTAGCCACCTGCCCGCCGCTGGTGGTGAACTTCACCAACCAGTCGGCGCATGTCATCCAATACCAATGGGATTTTGGCGACGGCACCCGTTCGGCATTAAACAACCCGCTGCATTTTTATACCTTTCCGGGCAAGTACCGCGCTAAACTAACGGTGACCAGCCCCGGCGGTTGTATCGATTCCGCCATCCGCCACATTACCATACGCGGCCCAGAGGGTAGCTTTACGTATGACAACATACGAGGCTGCAGCCCGGATACCATTCATTTTGTGGGCACCACCAAAGACAAGGCCGCCTTTACCTGGGATTTCGGCGATGGCATCGTTGTTTCCAGCGGCGACTCTATCCTTACCCATATGTATACGCGCATCGGCAATTACCTGCCCAGGATGATACTGACTGATCCCGGTGGCTGCCGCGTGCCTTTTCA